>JAAUXU010010582.1_pt1 | contig 38727 bp, 44 predicted proteins | sample 7278151 | NCBI WGS metagenome assembly JAAUXU01 (sample SAMN14350113, study PRJNA611818) | marine sediment metagenome | isolation source: surface marine sediment (1.8m) | place: French Polynesia: Moorea | collected 2018-08 | reverse complement strand
CTGGACACGTCCATGTACTTGGGAGTGGTAGAGGGCGAGTGCTACCCAGTGAGCATGGTGGGCATCGGGGCTGGTGCCACGCGCAGTCATACACTGTCAGTACGGTGCGATGTACTTCGAAGTCATTCAAGGGGAAAAGAAAAAGTTGTGAAGGAAGCACAGTGGCTGAGAGGGAGAACAAAGAGCGGTACCACAACCAATGCGTCCCATTCATTTCGTTGTCTCTTTATGCCTTTTGTTTCTAGCAATGCTTTTATAGCAACAGCACCAGTATGCGTTTAGAAAGAGGGAGATTTATTGCGCGACCCTATGAGCACGCAGGAAAAAGGTCTCATAAAACGCTGGCTACATACTTCGTTTCTCCGGGTGCACCCAGGTCGGCATGTACGTATTCTTCAGAAATGAAAGGAATGAAGAATTGTTTCTCCCATTTTCTTAACGTCAAGCTACGTGGCGAGCCAACTTTTGCCGACGATGGAAGGCTCTGCCGTACAAGTTGCAACAGAGAGGATGCAACAATGTGCAGCGTCCATCTCAAGAATGCAATTTTTCAAAGACGGCTAAGCAACCCTAAGCTTTCCTGCTGTTACAGCGCGTTGCACACATAATCTGCACCAGGTACTTATATTGGTACTTAGGGGACTGAGGCCTAAACTCATCGTTTGAAAGTTTTATCCTGATTGATGCTCTCAGCAAAAGTCAAGAACTTACCCTATGGAGTAGGTAGTGATGGTGTGGGATTGGCTATACGTGCGTATTTCTCTCTGTCAAAACTTTTGGGTCAATTTGGCCAAGGAGTGAAGAAAAATTTTGCTCTTGAACCATTTCTTCCACTGCCACTATAGAACTGGCCCACCAGAGACGTTGTGTGGGACGAAGCTACCGCAAACCAGCACAAGTTTGTCAGTAGCTGAAATGAATAAATTTTTGGCAGAAAGAGCATGTTCTGCCTTTTTCACGGCTCTTATAGTCTTCGAGCTCTCACCCTTGACAAGTTTAGGAAAAAGTGCAGCCAGCCGCATGTACGTACACACTGCATGTCCTAGCACCTCCTGAGTACATGGATCAGCTGCGGTCCGTCCCATGTTGTGGGCAGAGTGGAACAAGGGAGACCCGATCAGGGCACTGTTTCAACGTGCCAAAGGGTAAGTTTGGCTTTAGAGAAGTGGGCAGCGAAAGCAGGACACAGCAGTGCAGTGGCGGCTGCTTATAACGGATTCAGGGATAGGGCAATTTTGTCTCAGCCGCAGGGTGCACTTGTACGCAGCATCCATTGTACTGCTGTGCTTCTGCCGACTGTTCTAAAACCAAATTTATCCGAGTATTTGATAAGAAGTACGTGTCCAGGTAGGTAGGTTTTTCTGTTTTTATGGGCAATATTTTTCTTGGTGTTATCTCACTGACAGTTCAATCTGCTTTTCGTGCACTTCAATGTGACCTCCTTCCTGCAATGGGACACGATTCAAATAACATTCCCCGGTGTTCCTAATTTTATGTTTGTATATACTTGATGTACTGAGTGCTCGTACCTACGTTAACTGAGTGAGTAAGAGTGCACGAGTAACTTGAGCTCATTGCTAATGCTAATTAGCAATTAGTGTAAGACATGTACAGTAGCATGAACGTATGACGACAGCAGCAAGGGAGACATGTACGTAGCAGGAAAAATGGCGGGTCTTCTTGGAACCCCGCTCTATTTAGCAACTAACTTGGCCGAAAGTCGCGGATATGTTCGTAGTATACAGACTATAGTGGAGCTCATTGGCTCTTCTCTGTGTTGCAATAGCAATTGACAAAATAAGTAAGAACAGTCATTTGGCAGATGGCAGAGTAGGAAGGGACAAGTCAATTTGGGGCTTGCCTATGTCTTCTTGTCTTCAACCAAGAGTAGACTGACTGAAAAAGTTAATTGAGGGCGTCTTCTTCTTCCACTGTTGTTTCCTCAACAGACCAAATGGGCGTGAAAGTGGCTTGGTCTTATTTGAGTGGGACTGGAGTAACACAAATATGATGAGATCCTCTCGACAGCAATAATAGTGACATGCCACATTGAATTTGATCGTTTTGCGCGCGGAAAAGATTTTGTATGGTACTTACACATTACCAAGTTCAAACTCGAGTTACTACGAATGTGCCTTGACTGTCAGTTCTTACAGTTGGCATTAAAGTTCGCTGCCCCCTCATCCCGTTTTTAGTAGCAAATTCAATAAATCTTGCACACACTACACCAACACGGGAAAAAAGAGGCTTCTGAAGCTAATTAATCTGGTACCTACTGAAGAGAATAAATTAAACTAACTTCGCTTAAAACTTTCTGACTCGCTCGGCTTCACTTCTGAAATCAGCAGAGCAAAGGGTAGACAAAAGGAGGACAGTACATTCAGTCCTTGCGTACCTAAGAATTTGTCTTCACAACGCATATTACATAGATAATGCGCGTACTTTACGGTAAGGGGGGATGTGGTGGACAGGGTAGGGTGCGACAGTCTTGGGACATTGCAAGTACTTACGTTCTGCCGTGAGACAGCAGGGTAATGAAAGACGCAAAAAAGTACACTTGACTGCAAGATTAATGCCATTCCCTAGAGTGAGAGGCAGTTTGGGCTGACTTAGACAAATCTCCATCAGAGGACAGACAGAAAGAAGGAGCGGGTAGGAATCTTCCACGAGTGTTTACCTGCGAGTACCACTATGGCAGCCGGCGCCAGCGTCAGTAAGGGCTATCCTTCTGGCTTGGGGTCAACTTCGCGGACTTGTCAAACCAATGACGGCCTTCATGGCCGTCACGAAGGTGAGCAACACGCACCTCAGCCAAGTGCGTGCGCACGTGACCTCGCACAATACAGTGATTCTGCTCTAACAGGTTATTACTTTATGGTAGTGAGGGGCCTCGCCAGGAAGAATGGTCCCTCCGCCCACTTCCTTCCACTGCCTTTTCTACCTAGGTAAATGCTGACATATGGCTCCTTCATGCATATGAGAATGAGCCTTCTCCCTCTACTTACTTTCGAGTAAAGCTCCCAGCTGTCACACTCTTGAATTTTATCTTCCGTCGTAATAGGCATCTCTCTAAGAAAAAATAAAAATTTCCTACGTGGCTTGCCAAACTTGCACCTATGCAAGCCTATTTTTGGTGCACCGCGAGCACAGAGGTGGGACAGCATGACAGGACTGCCTTCTTTTACCTATGCCTCCCCACCGGAGGGCTGGCGTAGGGCACCCCCAAAAATATCTCGACGTGTCTCTGTTCTGCGGCATCGCGACCGACCCGACTCACAAAGCCCTGAAGGCGACCGTACTTGCTTGAAACCACACGAGTCTTGGCCTGAAATAAAGACAGATAACTACGAGTGCGCTTATTCTCATGGTATTCCTCCGCTTAGATTACGTGTAGGAGGATGTGGTGTACGTAGTCAAGTATACACAATGCTGTGCGAGCTCGCGACAGCAGCAGCCTCGAATGCTGCGCATACATGCGTACGTTTGTGCGTATGAGCTTCATCGACATGATCTGATCAAGTCTACAGGGCCGATTATTTTGCTTTTCACAAAGGCTCCCTCATGACCAAGGCCCTGGGCCCGTTTGAGCTTCCTTATCCATCGCCGTCATCTCTGAGCTGAAGAATAGTCCTACTCAGAACTTGGGGCGTGATATACGTCAATGTTGCTCGCACAAGTTACGTAAGCATGAACTGCACGAGGAGAATACACAACCAGTAGGAACAAAGTGCGCGCACTTTGCGCAACATATCAAATTATGCATGCAAGAAGGTGAGGCATCCGTGAAAGAGAGATCACATTTTTCCTCCCGCAGTCCTTAACTCATTGAAGGGATGGTGAAGAACTCATCCCAACTTGGGTTGTCACACGTGCGCAAACCTTGGGGCCAGCCTGGTTGTGCCCCCGCACAGCGTGAGCTCCCCCCCCCCCCGACGTCCGTAGGTTCAGTACTCACCTGTCCGGAATGGTACTCTCCCATCCTCAGAGGCTGTGGCTCAGGTACTCCTCTGGTGGGCAGTGCCGCTGCAAGGGTGGCCACGAATAGAAAGACTTCTTGGTGAGACGTCCGCATTTTGCCTTTACAACGAATGCATCTCAGACTGTGTGCATGATTCTGCGTAGCACTTGTTGTTTTTGCCGGGCAGAATGGAATTGTGGCAGAAAAATTGGCCGGTTTCTTACTGTGTCACTGAACATGAATAAACGCCAAATGAATTGTCTCTCAGTGAGCTCATTCTTTGCAACAAGAGTGTCAGTCCCTCCTCCACTCTTCTTCTTCTTCTCCTTTCGCAGCCCGTTTAACCCTGAAAGAGGCAGAGAAAAATGAGGGTGAGAGAAAGTTTCTTGCTTAGGAAAGAATGGGTGGAGCATTTCGGGGTTTCACCATTGACCAATAACTTCTTACGTATGATGACTTAAGCTACGTGTGCCAAGAGCGTGCGGCATTCCGTGTGCACTACGCAAATCCCTTCGCAGCTCATGGTGTCGACTGACAGTCAAGTCCCTCATATTTTCCGTGTGTCCTATAGGTTTTTTTTCCTTCATTTCCAAGGCAACCGTCTCAAATGAAGCTCCTGCAGCTGTGAGCTGAAAGAAAATATGCTAAAGAAGCATTGAAGAAAAGGAGACGTATTAACTTTCGCTCTTCCTGCCTGTCTGCGAAAAATTCTTCGCCCTCTGCCTCGCATGCGCGTGGCTTTTTCTCAGGAAATTGCTTTCTATTTCCCGGAGATCTCCTTCTGCAGCGGGTTGCTGTGGTCTCCCTGGGTCCCGTCTTCCTTCCTCCACCTTCCTGAAAATTTCCATATGCCGCCAGTTTCTTTTCCCCCTTCGAAGAAAAGCCTGCGTGTCTGTTTACCTCACGAGGCATTACTATGCATTATGCGGCGATGGAGTGAAAAAGAAGAGTGCGCATGAAATCCGAGATCTCTGGGTGGCGGCTGAAGACCTTGGAGAAGCTCCTGCATCGATGTGCCATAGGAAAGTGTGTTAAGAGGAGAACGACTGGCAAGAGTTTGATGAAACCAGAAAAAGTATGGCTGGATTTGGCCAAGTTATGTGCAAGCCCCGAAATTTTCTTCTATCTCAGTTCTGAACGATCAAGGGCACTGCAGAGCAGAGCTTGCTCGTCCAATATGTCTGGACTAAGCCTGGCTTTGTTTCCCCCGAAATCTGAGTTGGATATCTCCTGGTCCTTGTACGTTGAGAATCGTGATTGCACTTTTCTAGTACATGTGCTGCTCCAAGCATCGATCGCTCTCAGCATGTGCATGTAACATGCACTGGGGCTTCCCGGCGCACTTCTATGCTCTACACGCAGCTTCTTGCGGGAAAAAAAATGCTCGGCAGAGGTGGAGAGAACGAGGGCATTGCTTAAGCGCCTCTTACATTTTCTATGTACGAGTACTGCTTGTCAATACATGCTGTACTACTGTAACGTCGTACCTCCGCACCATGAACTACGTCAGTGTGGTCCTAACGTACGAAATGTGTGGAGTCAGCTGTTCGCTCTCTTTCACTGACGAGCCGCTAACGAGATTATCGAAAAAAAAAGGTGGTGGCAACTCTGCAAGGGCCTTGGTCAACTAATACTAATAGCCGACAGCGTCCTAGGCCAATAACTTATGAATCGCTCCCTGTCCGAAGACGATGCACTCATAATGAAAAGATGATGTGACAAATTGTTGCTTAAACATCTCTTTCTACTTAGGCCGCATTCTCCGCAGTGACCAGGGCCTTTCCTGCTGGTGGGTGATTCACCCTCCACTGGCGCTTTTCTTTGTTGCATGAACAAAAACGACTAATAACAAAGTGTACGTCTTGCCTAGAGGAAACGTTGCGTTGTGTGCTGAAACTTTCTCTCCTAAGGTCTACTCGCTGCTTCGCCAAGCGGCGAGAAAAAATGGAGGAAACTTCTCATTCTAGCAGCAATGACGCTAAAGTGGCTGCCAGCAATTTCCCTCCCCCCCCCCCCGAGAAAAATTTTCTGGTCCACGCAATCTTTCACTTGTATCGGAGTGAAAGCCCCCTCTTTTCCCTCACGTCATTCTTTTCAATTCACCAAAATGTGAGGATCTGGTGGAAGAAGTCAGACGTGAAGAAGCAGAAGAATATGGGGACGAAGAGGAGTGAGTTAGTCCTTTTTTTCTCATCTCTCTCCCACGAGATAGTGCGGTCAAAAACATCCCTGAAGGCCTCGTCAAAAGAAAGAAAAACCCACACGACAACCTGGAAAAATTGAAAAGAGACCCGGAACGGTCCTTGGGTGGAACAGTCCCATCCGCTTGTTATTTTTTGTCTGGGCTTCGTCTCTAGGTCCAGAAGTGGCCAGGCTGTCTGGACATCGGCCGTCATTCAAGTAATCAAGACTCATGACTTGGTCTGCGTGACAACGCGAGCGCGGCCGTGACGCGCATGCTAAATGCTTGGCCAAAGCTGCAACAAACTGTTGGTCCATCTATCCAATACGTCACGCAGTCAAGCGTGGAGAGAATGAGGAGGGGGGCACTTCTTCTCTCACCTCTCTGGCAAAAAATTCTTTCTTTCTTTTTTCCCCCTCCCCGCCAAAAGCTCCACCCTTCACTTCAGGGAATTGAAATGCTTTTCCAATCTCTCCGGGCCCGCTCTCGGTGCCAACATTCCGAGAGGTCGCTGGCGCCGGAGGATTCGCACTTGGGCCTTTCCATTCACTTAATTTTGGTTGTATCGAAATTTCCCTCCACCTGCATCGGGACCGGGGCAATGAGAAGGCCACTTGTGATTCCAGATAGCCTCAATATCTCGTCAAAGCGCCGGATTGGGCGCATCTCACATGGTCCCCACGTTCCTGTCGAATTAATGAACGAATATTTTGCCTCGATATCGTTCAGTATGACAGAAGCTTAGATTGGAACGTTCAATTTGCTTTCCCGTTCTCTCAGCTTTCAATCAGCAGGAGCAGCTGAGAGCAATTTTCATAAAGATAAAGATCACTGGAGGTTTATGAGACTTGGAGCTCTCTTGGGACGTAGTATGGCGAAAATTCTCCTGCTCGTCCGTTTATTGCTTTCCAATCTCGTCACACAAGTGTGATCGAGAGAGGCCAAAGTGTTATTTCACCGACTGCAATAAAAATCCAGAAGGACCTGCACCGATACCAACTGTGTCAGACTTGGGCTAGCCTAAGGTAATGCTACCATTGTGAGCCTTTTTATGTCTGGCTTCATAGCTCTTTCAGCTCTCGAGGGGCGCGCCGCTACCATTGCCAAAATCAGGTTAAGGCCCCTATGCATTTTAAGTCGTCGTGCGCAGCATCGCCAAAGCCGTGGCTTTCCAAAGGCCACTGGAAATGTGGCAAAGTTGCCTCATTCCCTGCCTTGTTCGCGGGCCCACTTCAGGGGCCCTTCAGGCCCAAAACAATCATGTCCCTTCGATGATATCACATGAAAAGTGCGTACTTCACTGCACAGACACTTCGGGGAGGAAAGTGATAAAAAAGCATTTGCTCCTAAGAATCTTTACCTCGATGCACTGGTACATCAGGTGGTGGTGGTGTTCGGTGGGTGCTTCTAAATGCTTCTGAAGCTCATTTGAGGTACTTCGTGTAATGTCAAATCCAACTGGTTTTTTTGCCTCCATCTTACGGAATGTGTCTTTTGGCTCAGCTGAAGCTCTGCTGCGACATTTGGAAAAAAATGACATTCATTCAATCAGGTCAAATGACTCAATAATTGCGATACGCAAGTGCTTCGAAGAACCACCTTTGCTAGTCAGATACCCATTCAAGGACTGCCACTCAGTAGCAGATATTAGACGCTATTGACTTGGCCTCACGACACTTTTGAAAGTTACTTCAATTAAGACCTGTTTCAGAAAGATTCAAGGACTTTTCACGCGGTCACGAAAATATGGGACCGAAATCTCGTACGGACGCACGCGTCGTGGTCGTTCATGGACATCTTGACCGAGACAGAGCTTGGTGACACACATGGCTGAGTGGGTCGCCCTATAGCAATGAGAGGGACGAAGGCGGCACTTGGGTTTTAAGTTAATAATGGTGACTTTCTGTGAGCTTCCCGAGAAAAGAAATCGTTGCGACAGAAAAAAAAGTTGCTGCAGTTGCTGAGTCATCACTGCTCCCCTTTCTCAAGTTTGGTCAAGCTCTCAGAACCCCTGTCTTAGATGAGCGAATGCGGCGCGAAGTGGGCCTGAAGATGTGTGTGTAGAGGGCCTCTTTGGCCTCAGCCATCCCGCTGGCCCGGCTCTAGTCTCAGCAAGGAGAGGTCTCATTTTCATGGTTATCAATCATTACGACCTTGTCCTCTATGAAATGCAGCAATTGGATTGCGTACGAACTCTCTCGTATTCTCTCTCTCGTCGGGCAGGCACACCCACCCGTGCTCGCCAGTTGAGGCCGCCGGGTGCGTGCGTGTGCGAATCCTATTTAGGAGAGAGGAGGACGCGGCTGCTTTGGACGAGTGCAGGACGTCGTTAGCAATAACAAAAGCTCGTCTCCTACCACGACTTTGTTGTCTACATACACGATGTTCCGTAACACTAACAGACCAATAAAGATAAGCCCGAAGCGCGTAATTTAGATTCATGAAGTTTGCCCAACAACCAAGAGTCTCCAATCTTCTCTCAAGAACATATGAGACTTTTCCCCCAAAGAAAGAAGTTTTGCTGATATCACTAGATAGTATTATTCAGTCCCAACGGGTTTATGTCCTCGAGGATGACAGTTCACGCGTCACTGCCTGGGTGCATATGCGCAGATGGGGCAATAAGACCTTGGCCTTGCAATTTGAGGCATTGATGTAGTAATACCTTTAAATATGTATAGTAGGGAATCACTTGAGCCCTGGGAAATCATGGATTTTGTTTTTACTGGAAACAGAACCGAGGGTTTTTCCTTGGTCCACACATGCACGTCACTCTCTGCTTCCGCACGGTTGTAGGGATTGACTGGAGACTCTTGTTCAGCGAATAAAAGATCAGAGATATTCCAATTATTTTCCACGGTTTGAAACTGCACCGTTTCTCCAGGGTAATGGTGCGTGTCTACCATTACGTCGAGTATAAGACTAATGATATTGGTAGATGCCAGCCAAATTTCAACCCTTTTCCGAAAACAATGCGTCGTATGATGATAAATGCCCAACGAATATGGAGACAAATGTGACTTCATGTAAAGCCCGACTAGGGAAGCTTTGGAACTTTTTCAAAAATTCTTTTGTGCTTCTCGCGTACAACAAATTTTGACACATTCTTAAGGTTAATACTCGGCTTCAGTGTATAACAAAGGTGAAATTAATGCTGCCTCTCGGAAGCCGTAACGAAGGAGACAGAAATGTCTTCTATGAAGAGACATTGGCAAAGAATGGGACGTAAAAGGCTTTATAAAAGCAGTTTTCCCTTTTGAACCAATGAAGTGGCAACTATCGAATGCCAGACATGCTTGTAGCACAATATAAGCATCCCTTTGGCTAAAAAAAAAAAGCTAATTTGATGGAGCGGGATAGAAAATTTACGCCACTCTAAGAGACTAAGTATATCAGGCCTTTGTTACTCATTGAGAGCTGAAATTAGGTTGATTTGGCAGACTGAACGCCCCTTAAAGGCCTCTTAAAGTTTTAGCATCCTGTTATAAAGATAGTTTTCTGGGGCGGAGGGAGGAGGAAGCAGGGGTTTGCTGACAGGCTGACTGGTTTTGGAGACTTCTTCCCCGAACTGCATATCTCTGAGGCTAAGTATCATTCAAAAATGAATGAATGAGTAGTCCTCACCAGTCATTACTCAGCTTGTATCAATACCTTGTGAGACTGTTCGAGACGGCTTTTGTGACAGCACAAAAGAGTGATGAAAATTAATGCCCATCCCAGACTTCTGTGGAAGCCTATTTCAAGTGCATGCCTTTAGGTTTCCCTGGAGAGGTTTACATCATATCAGACCAGTGACATGGTTGAGATTCATTCTTTTGCGGTGAGCTCTGGGTAATGACTTCTTTCGAGAGAGAGAGAAGGATCCAACGAGGGAAAAAATCTTCTCAGTCGTTGGTAGAAAGCCACAATGAGGATTTCACACAAACATTTCCCATCTGCAGGACTTACAACAGCACGTATGTATCTGGAAATGGCAGACAAATCAGCAGTACTTTGGGAAGACGTCCCAACGTTCCTGCGTAGTTGAAGAAAAAAGAGGAGCGTCGAAAAGACACACCAACCGTGAAGAAATAAGACGTGACACAAGAGGATTACCAGAGATTTAATTTTGGTAGGATTCTCTGACGATGCAGAAAACAGTGTACACACAACCACTGCACTGTCATCCTGTTCTTGATTACGCCGAGGTCTCAGCCCCAAAGTTTGGAAAATTGGAACAGGGTAAACAATGTCTGGCTGCTTTTTTCAAAAGCAGAGACAGCGTCAAAGAATGTAAAAGAGACAATTTTTTTTGGCCCAAAAAGGAGCAATCATTCGTTATGTAGTCGCTACTGGAAAGCTGATGTTGCTGTGATGATAGCTCGGGCAGTCCTTTATCAGTCAGACCATCCACAGTGACTGGATCGACGACAGTTGCGGCGCTATAATATGGCAAATACTGTGTGGGATCAGCAGCAGCTACTCTTTCAGTGACGATAACGACTTCGTGTAATGGCCTCTCACAATTGGTCCCCGATTGCTGTAAACTTTCTTGGCTGCATCGTTTTAAGAAAGATTTATGAGCAAACTCGCAATTTGTGTCGGATCAAGTTTACAAGAAAGCTGAGTTCTTAACTTATTACCGGCGCTCTCGCAAAAATTAATGATATGGTAAATGAAGCTTAAGAATATCGGCAATCTTACCCTAGCTTTCCCCACTTCCCCTGCATTCAGCTAAAGCTTGATGCTCTGCTGCCTCAGTATTTTTCTTCGCCAACGTTTTGCTAGAAAATACCTATTTAAAGCAGCGTGTGAAATTGCCTGCCCTTCACTGTCGAGATCTCCATTTATTTCCTGACATTGTTGCTTCGACGCTATCTCTCACTCCCTCTTTCATTTCAAATCCCTACCTTTGCCTATACTTGAAGAATTATATCTAGACCTGTGCACTCCATGTTTGTCCTATGTACTGCGGCACCTGCCATTTCCGCCCAAATACGCCAGGACCGACAATGTACGTACATCCTGGTGCTTTTTGCTCTCTCTTTCTCGGTTTCTCCAGAAACTCGGCCAGACTTGACCTTCCACGCGGCCCCTCTGAGCTGCTTCTCGACTGCTCGCATCATGACTTCGACATTTTGACGCCGGTGGTTTGGCTGACATTTTGGCTGACAACCAGACAAATACCAAGACAGCCAAAATGTCACGTCATCGTTTGTTTGAATCTTTTGAAAAGTGAACGGGAAAAGTCGAGCGCATCAGTTGTGGATCTTCACTCTCCAGACTCAGATCCCCAACCGCAGCACTCTGATATCTCTGTTCCAAAGAGCTTTTGCGTCCTTCACTTCAAGAAAGGGGGATGAGGAATATAAACTCCACGCACGCTATTTAGTATGGAATTTAATATAGAAGAATACATGGATGTCATGATATCCACATAACTTTTCTGGAGTCTCTCGAGAGCGGGGTCACGCACTTGCCAATGTCTCGACAAAGCAAAATTTCCATGAATGCTTGTACGTACAGTCCGGAGCCTCTGACGCATGAAAGAAATGAGATACTCTTCTCTGGGATGATTGGTCGCATCTTATAGCAAATCTGAGGGTTCCATGCATGCAAATGCAAAAAAAAATTACCAAAAAAATGAGTCGCTACCTGAGGTAACCTGCATGTAGTCCGCGGGAGTCACAGTCGACGCCTTGTAGTCAACAATTGTGGAGAGGTATGTACTTACATGGACAGTCACATGCACCTCTTGATGTAGTACACATACGGCGTATGCGCTTATTACATAATAACACGTATGTGTACCTGTCACAAAGAATGCATACGTATAAGTGTACTGTTTTACTGCACACGTACAGTGAACAATCCATTTTGTCAACTTGTAAGTTGCGGGGGAAAAATTGACAAAATCGAATGACTATCGTCAAAGCACTTTGTGTTGGAGTCACGCATCCCAGTAGAATTCAATTTATTGACAATATAAAAGAAAAACGTACAGTCAGTCTGACTTTTTGGAGCAGGATTTTTTTCGGCCAGACCATTTGACTTGGGCGTGTTTTTCAGCACGTAATCATAGTCTGTATTAGTCAGCATCTCCACGCAGATGGAGATAAAGCTTGCTGTTCAAGGGGTGTTCGAAGACCAATGACTGACTCGAGTCAGGCACTCAGTTGAACGTCAAAGTCCACACTGTACGTAATTGTAAGTTTTACTGAAGTTGACGAGGAAAATGTGCCTTAACGTAGAAATAAGTGACTTGCAACTGAGCACTCTGTTGGACAAATGGTTTTACTGTAAATGTCACCATTGAACCTTTTCCTGGACGGCTTTCAGTGCTTCCTTTTCTGCCCGATTGGGAGAGCTTCGGGAGCATCCGGGGATCAACAAATCCGAACCGGATCCCCAGGCCCAAATGTCTGCTCACATTTGCTGTTGCTGTAATTCAAGACAAGAAGAGTCAGAGTACTTCACCAGTACGAAAAAGCGGCCACCCAGAAAAACGTCTGAGCCAATAGCTAATTTAGTTGCAACTACCGATAAAAATCCTATTGATTCAGTTGTTTAGATGTTTACGCAATAAACAGGACCGTAAAACGGATCTAAGGAACATTTTGGGACTAGTGAAATTGATCTTTATAACTTAAAAGCGTCCGATCGTCACATCCAGTAGTGATCTTTTATCCGTTCTACGGTGCAGTTTACGGCGAAATTTGCTGACCAACTTTTTCAACAAAAAGGCTCCTTAAACGAGCAGTGGAAAAAAAGGTGGCGAAACAGAAAGGTGTCTTTGAATTACACGTATTTCCATTACTGTATGTATCAACATAAAATTGTGGCCCACTTTGAATACCGAACGTGACAAAATCCAATATTGCTTGCACGTGCGTACGACGTAGAAGATCAGCTCCTCCTCTCCGGGCTCTCCTCGTCGTCCGGTGGCAGGTGACGTCGGGGGACCTCAGCAACAGTCGCAAAGGTCTCGCTTTCATGAATTTTGAGGTGGCCGCATGGGACTCCAAGGAGCAGTGTTACCGAGATAGGAATCTTTTCGGGCCAAAAAGACGAATCGGACGCTCATGAGCGAAGTCTGGAGACGTCTTCTCCAAGTGAGATCAGTAGTTCAGTCTGACCTTGTTCTATCCTACGCTTAGTTTGTAAATAAAGTACTGCATGAGTTGAACAAAGCTCGTAACATGAAAAATGTAACAACGCAGACGTAAGATGTTTCTGGTAGAGCTCTCGAATGTCGAGTATTTTTGTCGGGTAGTCGTCTGGTTGGGTATAGGGTTGGAAGTACAGGAAGTCGGGCAATCGGGCTCAAAATTATAAGGCCGCCTGGTTTGTGCCCTTCTTGACAAAGGTCAGGTAGATGACAGGAAAGATGCCATAACAAACAGGTAATGAGCAGTGACATGCGGATGTCCACACTCGGGGCCAATCAGTGTCCTCCGGCCGGGTCGTAGAGAAGACCCCCACCCCGGTGCGATTGCATGCAGAAGGAACCGAAATTTGACTCCGCTGCTTTCAAGATGGTTGTAGAATGTTTTGCTTTGACTTATTCAGCTGATATAATCTACCACCCGAGGCCATACCCGGCTTTGCTCCGGAGAAATCTGTCAAGTACTATTTCTGTCTGTCTGAAGCCTCGTCCGCAGACTTCGCTCTGTCCATACACTTTGCGCTGTTCATGCACTCCTTGTCATATACGCGATCCGCATCCCGATCCTTTTTGTTGCAATTGTTGAAATCGGCCGACCCCAATGCATCTCACCCACCTCTCCTCCCTAGGGTTGATAAGTTTGTATTATTTCTTAAAAGTATTTGTTGTGATTTTGTAGTAAAGCTGCAAGTATACGGTATGTCCTGATCAGAGCGTGCCAACTCGTTCTCAGTTCTCTCCTGCTCTCACCGCCATAGCTACTTCTGAATAGTACCTCCCAATAGGCTATAGCTACCTATTGAAAGTAGCTATCTATGACTTATGCAGTGAAGATACACAATGAATGCAACTTTGGACTTCGATTTCGGCCTCGAAACAGCCTTAAATGTAAAGATTTATGTTTATGAATTCCCTGCCGCATGCAAAGGAGTGTTTGTTGATTAAGTTTGAGGACGATCGATGGGGCCCACGCGCTTGACAATTTCTAAGCTGGACCAAAAAATGAAAATTTTGGAATTTCGATGAATCCACCCTAGTTATGGTACCTAATACCAAATGGTGATGTAGTCTAATGGTTTTCTAGAAGAATTTTCGGCCCACCTTTCTTGCAATAAAGTTTTACTGCACAAGTTGAAAATACAACAAGGTGTTCTGATTTGGAAGGTCACAGGGCAAAGCTATAGACACTTTTTTTTCAGTGCTATTTCACTACATTGCTGCAGTTTAACATCTGGACAATGACTAAGCAGGTCCAGATCAAATTTGTAACGTCAACCCTAATATGCATCTGAGGTGGTGTGTCTATTAAACTATAAAGGCAGAGAGGGGACCCAAAAACTGATGATTCCTTTATTTCATTTGGCTAGAATGTCTTCAAATGGAGTGTTGCAGCAAATATAGGACGCTGAAAGAAATGAACAATACAGATAGATTTAGGCTATCAAGTTGTCCAGCAGAATAGAAGTGCAGTTCCTCGTCACTGTGGTTGTCGCGTTGCTATGTACCCTCCCCCTGAAAAACCTTGCAATCAAAACAGATCAGTTAACTTATAGTCGGAATTAGGAGCATCTCTATAACAGAGCCCTCCCTCCTGAGTGAAAGCTGCCCATCGGAGACGTCGATGCATAATAGGAGTCACCCTGGATCAAGTCATGCATGGTCTATGGGCATCAACCCCCCCTCCCTCCCCAGATTAACTGATATTGCTTGACTTCACACTGAAATTTCCTAGAGTTGAAATATTGGTATCTTAAAGTGTTGAATTATTGGAATGTCTAACTGTAAGCTGTGCTTAAGTGGGAGCCGCCGCTAGGATCGGGAAATTTAATAAGAGCCGGGGCTCTTATGGCGTCTATACGATATCACACGATTTAGCTCAATATGCAAGTGCAGCAAGAAGAGGATAGGCGGCGAGCAGGGTCATAGCCAAGATGCACAGTTGGCGAGACAGCGTTTGGAGACTTTCTCTTTAGATTTGGTGATTTGGACCATGGTCACAGCCTTTTCACGATGCATTTTGAGCTCCTCCTCCGAAAGATGACCCCAAAATTCCGTGTGGTGGTTTTTTAGGGGATCCATGCAGTATGCGCTCTTGGAGCTTGTCTCTGCTGATCCGACCTCGTCTGGCTTGTTTACTTATTCCCGTCATCTGCCGTCGTCTGTAGGTAAGCCACGCTGGTCTCGTCCCCGAGCCCCGGCCGACCAACATCCCCATCTCAGTTGGGGGATGAGAAGCCAACTCAAGCAGAACCATACATGCGTGACGATCCCACGATGCACTGTACAGTACGTTCTGCGTCATATATAATGCCATCTTGCCCCATCCCCAATGATCTCCCTAAGGAAACAACGATCAAGATGATGCCTCCGGGGGTATCTGACAGTGGCAACGTAACCACGGTCTAATGCATTTCTGTCAATCTCCACCATGTCAGCAAAAAATGATAATGTAAGCAAGATTTTGACAAGGGTGAATAAAAATGTTATGCAAGATGTATTGCGTACTACCGGGTGCGGCCGATAAAATGCTGCCTTGGGGATCAAAACTTTCATCTGTTTAGATTCTGATTTCATCTGATAAGAGCCAAGATTGACACCCAAATTTTTGTATGCACTTTCGCAGATGCGCAGATGTTCGTATGCAAGAATTAGTCATTCTTGTATAAAGAATATTGCCTGTTCACCAGGGACAGTATCTGAAGTTAATTCAAGATTAAAGAAAAGCAACATTTTATCGGCCGCACTCAGTATTTATTTGTGCGAACTGTCTGCACCTTGTGTGTGTGCGTCAACAAGAACTTGTGTCGTGACCGAGGCCACGTCATTTGTTTGTTCCGATTCATAGCGTGACTATTATGAGTCTGACCCCTTCTGTGCCACGATGTTCCGATGGAACCACAACAATCCACCGCATAATGTATTAGTAACGTATTAGTAACATGCGACCGCGTGCGTTCTACACCTACTCCAAATGTCTGAATAGCGCGCTTTTCTTCTTCCTCTTCCTCACACCGGGTAGTGCAAATCTGCGCAGAGCATTTTTACAAAAATCTGCCCCCTCTTCTGCCTTTGCTCATGAGCACAACCCTCCGGTCTTAATGAAGAGGTCCCTGACTCGGTGGCTGGTGGAAGGGGCCGCCACGTCAGTTGACTTTTCCCCCTCAAGGAGACCCACGTGAATTCTCTTCTTAAGCTCAGACATTTTCTTTGATAACTTTCATGTTTATGAAGTTAGCACAGCAAGGTCAACTGACAACTAAAGCTTAGAAACCGCACAACGTCATGGGTTGCGGGAAAGTTCTCTTGTCATGCTCAGAAAATGAGCACTAACCTGTTGAAAGTGGATTCTGCCTATTTGTACGCACTCAGCATGCACGGTTGTGCAGATAAATCGTGGCAAACTTTGGAGATTAACAGTGCCCAAGTAGGGGGACAGGCAGGAATATGTTTTTTTTGTGAAAAATCTTCATTGTAGTCTTGGCCACAACTTTCATTTTACGTGTGCACCTGTAACTTGAAGTGTCTTTTCCATATAGCCTCATAACGACGTGCAGATAGTCTCCACCTGCGCTGGACTGTACTTAGAGGCTAAAAACCTGGTGGAGCTTTCAAGTACCTTGGATGTATGAGATAGCTGATGAGTGGCCCAAGCAGTGTCCACAAAGCTCACATCAAAAAGGACTACTACCTAACTAAAAAGATTCTTTTGGGGCTGGATGAATTAGCCCCTATCCTTACCATTGTTATCACTACTAGTGCAGTAAGTTGAATATGGTGATGTCACCTGCATCCCCCAAACACCCTCAAGAACCTGAAACTCTCCTTAAGGTCTGTAGCCTCCAAGATCAATTGAGCGTAAGAATATTCTACCTTCATATCAGTACGTGACCATATGGAAAAAGCATGAAGCTGCAGGTGGATACATAAGACAGAAGTCCTGGCTCCGACGCCAATCAAGATTATTTAGTACAGACACATTCCTGCCAAAACTCTTACTTAAGCGCTACGAGCCTGCAGATTTTGTCCTCGAATATCTGCACAACCATGGATGCATTGAATGCATGCTCTGCACTGTACAATAGTAGACGGCCTCCCTCATCTCTCTCCGGGACAGAGTGCATCTGTTGTTCTTGGAATGGGCGCATGCAGAACGCAGAAAGAAAGAAATCCTTTTGCTTTGATTTGTGCTTCACTCTGCTCCTCGGGCAAGGGGCCTCTGGGGGCCGTTACCCTCATATCTCGACCACCATAAGAGATTATGCGAGGAAACCCAGCGCAGCGGCGCTTGTTGTTATTGCATTGATCGTTCTGATGCTCCTCCTTCATAGCGTATATCCATGGGGTGCATGAAAAGATACGCACTGCATCACACAGGATACCTGGGTATTGACATTTTCTCTCTTGATCCGTAATATGTGTGAATGTGTGTTGGGAAGGGTTGCGCAGAATGATACTTCCTGTTATGATATGCGGTACGTGAGACGTTAGGCACTTCTTGGCAAAGTTCAAAGCCCACGATAAAAGTGCGTCGTAGTAAAGTAGGATTGAGGTTTGTGCCCCAGATACGAGCTTACACAGACCCGCTCGCTCGCATTAGGGGAGTCCTCTCTTTTATTAGATAAACAGATAAATCTCCCAGGTAAACTTTGAAGGCTCAATTTGTTACTACTGTCCCCCTCCACCAGAGTTGAGGATTAGGGTATTTTAGGGACTTCACTTACTCAAAGTACGTGCGTGCGTTACGTACCTACGCAATACATCTACCCTTACTTATTCACTAAAAAAATTAAGTTTTAATTTGGCACTCACGTGAGGCTCTCACATGAAGCACTCACATGAGACTCTCTCACGAGGCACCAGTGTTCTAGCCTATGTGGTACCTTTGCTGGCACATTTTGGGGTTGAGCATCTGCAATGGTTTTGCAGGCCAATGGCTGCTGTTCATGACTGTTCTGATAAAGCCTCTTGGATTGATCCTCAACCTAGACGGCCCCTGAGACACACACAATGCGCAGTACCTACGTATGTACATGGAGTCGGTGCGGTCGTTACTTGCAGCACCAGCCTCGACGAAGCTGCTGCCACGTGTGTCGGCGTCCGTCCGGTTGCTGCTCCGCCAGGAACAGTTTGCACTCCTCTCTTCATATGTGCTCGCTCGTAGCTTGCGAGGTCTTTATTTCTAGGTCAGAAGGATGAGATAGGCAGTAACTGCAAGCTCAAAAAAGCCTCCTCAGAACTGGGATCTTGTGTAGAGAGGGAACGAGTTCCAACCAAGCCAGAATTCTCATCACGCTCCGAGACAGCGGAATGCAAAGCGCTTTCTCTCCGTCCTCTCTTTTAGGCCTAATGGCGAGCATGTGCGACATACTACGATGGTGATGGCAGGCACGTAGAAACAGTACATGTACCCCGCGCTCGAGAAGATAACAGCCTATCTCAAGGTCGACGACATCTTCTTTCATGCAAAAGTTGGAATTTATCCCCCCTCATTATGCATGCCCGTAGTTAAGGAGGCAAGGGAGAGACAGCACCAAGTTGTGATGATGGCGAGCGTTGTTTACACGTACCAGATAGATTCCTCCGTCATGAGCCAGCGCAACGCGTCATGCAGTGACGACGCCACCCACGTGAGTCCCGGCCGTACCGTACGTGCATGGAACTATCACTTTGTGATTTACCGTTGGGGAAAGCCTACACAAGTGCCGCGTTCAGCTTGCTCCTTTCCCTTTTTCTAGCGCCAAACTTAAAGTTCCACTTGGATGGAAGGGCTTAAGTGCCATTGGCCTCTAGTCCTGCTTTGGTGGAAGTAACTTTCTTACCCGCCATCTGTCTTTGTTTGGAAGACTAGCTCGCATACGCAAGAAAGGTCGTGCAGATGCTCTGTGTCGCGGCCTCCTTCCACTTTTTCCATCCCACTTTTCGCTTAGTAATTCCATATTTTGGACTGCCTGTCTTCTCCTCAGTTATCCTCAGCGAAGGGAGAAAGATTTCTTTTCAGAAGTTTCTCCCCACAAAAATGGTTTGGCTACGGCCATGCTCAAGCTGTTGTTGCCAGCCTCCGGAGAGGCCGGAGGTTGCAATTTTTCTCCCCTTCCCCGCAACTTATTTTTTGCATGAAACCACAGCTGCTGTGGCACAAATCATCTCGCATAATAGGAAGACTTGTCACCATCTCTATTACGTTGTCTGCTGCTCTGGCCTTTTGTCCTCGGACTGCAATTTGCTCTACGCCCCATTAAATTCTAGATTTCGCTTTTTCTCCGTGATTTAGACGCGTTGCAGCAAGCAGTAATGCAATCTCTCTTACGTCGTCTGTTCCCGCGCTGTGCGTTTCAGACACATTGGAATAAAAAAGATATTATTCAGACCAGGATGAAAACAATGCAAGAGCGCCGTCTTTGAGCAGAGGTGCTTTGTGCATGTGACAGTTACGTACGTGCATACTACCGGTAAGTCTGTGCGAGGTATCGTATCGCCAAATATCGAGAATCGCCATATTAACAGAGATATATCGCGATATCGTGGCATGCAACGCTGAGAGAGGCACCATTCCATTGGCTGCATGGACCGCTACATAGAGAGCACAAAAAGCAAGGGAGAACCTGAAGATGTTTAATGTTTTCAGCTGTGTACATCAGATATCTTTGAAATGGCAGCCAGCGTTTGCTAAGCTCCAACGCATCATCTAGACAGCTACCTGGGCATTCAACGGATCGTATCGATTAATTTAGGCCTAGCCACATTCTTATATACGCACACTGACAATGCTGAATGGACTGTACTGAACAAGAACCATAGTTGACGCCAAGTGTGTGCGGTACATATTTTGGAGTTAATGTTACTATGAGCAGGTGAGGTGTAAAATTAATCGTACGCGCACTCAAAGGCAGTAAGTAGTATGCGTATGTGTAGGGGGGGGGGGAGAACCTCCGTTGAGAGGCTTCTACTGAGTATGACAAACTGTCCGGGTATAATTCATCAGGCCTCACTTTCCCCAGTTAAACGTACCAGCTTTTGCCCCACATTTTCGATTTGGAAGTGGGCCTTAGAGAGGACGTTGGCGTCCGGGCCCCTGATGCTGCTACTAGCGTTAACTGCCCGTGACAGGACGGCTAATTTGGCGCGAAAGAACCATTTTTGCACCTAGAAAAACTTGCAGAAAAGAAGTGGGAATCACTGCCGCTGCTGTAGGAATGAATGGACTTTTGCTTCCGTCAGAGAACGAGAAACGGAAACGGCCAAAACTTTCCGATTCGGTAAGCAGGAGCTAACAACAGTTTACAAATGGGCTATGCCAATATTGAAAAAGTCTGGCATAAGTCTGCTTGCAGGTCCTCCAAGATCAGATGACCTTTCTCGTCGTCGGTGAATGAGTACACGCAATGCGCCGGGGCTTGCTTGCATGCATCTTCTGATGCTTGTTCAAGGATGCCTTAGCCAAGAAAGCTGCTCAAGCGAGGATAAGGTAGGAGAAATTTTCAAGGTTTCTCTATACGTATCCTCTTCAATGGCATATTTTTTTGCCACACGGCCCATTAATATTCCGGACCATGCCGCCTGGAGCCAAAAAGACCTGCAGCACTTCGGAAGTGTTAAAAAAAAACATGACCCTTGCATCGGAGGATCAGTCCTCCACCGTGCCTCTCTTTTCACGTGAATTTGGTCCCGAAAGGAACAAGTCCTAAACTAACCTAAGAAGAGCTCGATTATGCAGTGCTTCGTCAGGGAACAGGAGGGTTCGTTCCCTGCCATTGGGCACGTGCTGTCCATGCAACCTCGACACGCTTAGAATACCTTGTATGCAACTCTTTTTCGGGGGAGGGATCTCGCATCCGGACCATTTTGCAACGTTTATCATATTGCACTTATTCCAACATTTTCAAAGCAACCATTGTCATCCCGTCAAAGCCCAGCTACGTAGGTACTACTGATAAGTTAGTCGTGTGAGAATGAACCGGTCACGGGATCAAACATTTCTTGGTGCGTTGTACGTACAATACCACCAGCAAGCACCAATCCAACAAACTACATGTTATTTTTACCTGAATGAGCAAGAGTGACTGGAATCTTCCCGATATTCTCACATCAATCTTGTCCCGTCTCGCCTCTTGAGGAAGTAGGCCTCCTTAGGCCTGAATAACACGTCACTGCGAGCATTTATCCACTTTTAATTGCGTTACGTGTTTGTTCCCGGAACAGGATTTGGGTGTCTGCTCCTCCGCGCACGGGGTTGTCATGCATTACTGCGTACGAGGGTGTGAGAGAGACTGAGCGTCTCCAGTGCTCAGCGAGAGACTGAGCAAGATGCGTGCTCGAGAAAGCCTGGAACGAAATCTTCTTCTCTGTGGACCCCTCAACGGTGCGGCGGAGAGCAAATGCCCGTTTGATGGATCGGAAGGACATTTTTGCGGCCTGACGGAAGATTCGCTTTCTCCGATGAAGGAAGAGTCCTTTCATCTGGCGTTTTGGGCGCAACGTGAAGGTGTCAGAGGCGAACGTGCGGACGTTGCAACAGTACTTAGAGCTTATAAACAAAGGAGAGTGCGTCTGCCCGGCCAACATTTCCTCTCGGGTAGCCTGACGGGCTCTGGTCAAACTTTGCGCGGTTGGCATGGTGGTGCCAGGGACGTCATGTGTGGGTCCACCCCTGCCCCCTGTTGTCAACGACGACAGGGGCAACAAAAATGACCGCAAACTGCTGGGTGAGATTTGCTCTAGGCTGCAAGTGGTGATCCCCGGGAGATGCTCGCCGCTGGCGGGGTCAACCCGGCGGGTCGACCCCGCCTGTGTTTAACTAGGCTTTCCTTTTTTTGGTGGTGGTGGTGGTGCCTTTAAAGGAGGGTGCCCAGAGTCCAGAATGGGCTAATATTGATCCGTGTACCAAAGGGGTGGGTACAGTGGAACGTATTTAGTAAAGCAGCGCCTTATTTGAGAAGGTAGCACATGTTCGGAGAGCATTTACCATACACACATGTTCACGCCAATACGGGGGTTCGCATAACTTCTTAACAAAGCTTCCATTATGACAGCGCCCAACAAAAGTTACCTCATAAGGTGAAAGAAGTATAGAAAATGTTTCTTCTCACAACTTAAAGGCTCTAAAAAAGGAATTGTGATTGTAATTGTTACTAAGTTGTGTTTAATTTCCGCCGAAAATGTCTTTATTGTTGTTTTGCGCTCTTGGGTGACAAACGATCTTGGACAACAAGAAACAGGAAATAAAGGGAGAAAGGAGAGAAGATTTGCGACATTCATTTTTCTAGTGCATATAATCGGCGTACTAAACTACAAGTATATTTCAATAGTAAAACGCTTGTTTCATAGAAACATGTATAAATAGTAGAGACATCACAGTATTACAACGTGTTCTAGTTTCACCGGACTCGTCAGGGCGTGGACGAGTGCAATGTGCACTCATACTTATTCGTCGTCAGCGATTTGCATCAAGCCTCCTGCACACAATGAGGTCTATATTCAGTATGGTGAATATGGCGGGGGCGAGGAGGGCGAGAAGTCTTCGTGGAAACTGCTTCTTTGGTTGAACTGCTCTGCGTTGGGAGAGGCTTCGCTCTCGTCCAGCTCCTCGAAGCCTCGTGTGAGTCTTCGCTCTCTTAATTCATGCGTCGAGCCAATCTGCGAATCCACCTGCAAAAAATTAGCAAGAGAAAAATCATTGCCCAGGTTCGCACGACACAGTAGGTGCTGAGTAAACAATAATTAAATGACTTAAGTGTGGTGGTTGTGCAGTACCGTAATAGCGCAAAACTTCTCTCATCTGTCAAACTGTTGTGTCGTGTAGTTTCAGGAAGAACAATTTCTCACCAGTTTGAGCTTTTGCCTTAGCTCCTCACTCCTTCTCCTCAGAGGTCTGACTTGAACCTCACGCTTCTCCCGGATTTGAGCCATTTCTCCTCGCATGGAGTCGAGTCTCTAGAAATAGAATTTGTTGGCTAAAGTGGAAAAGTTCAACAAAAAAGGCAGGCTCTCTTGGGACATCTACCACACTCACTCTGACGGGAGGACGACACCTTCTTTTGGCAAACTTTACATATACATTTATTTGCCCTTATTCATTACTGCCCCCTACTCCACTTGCGCATACAAGTTCGCGAGTTCTCCCTTCTCAAAGGGACGGCGGATGTGCTGAGGAGTGTACAGTATGCACCGGGTGCGCCGTATATCCCTGTGCATCTTTGAGGGCCCGCCAGAAACAGGCGGTGTTCTGGTCGAAGTCAGACCCAGGATCAATAGAAATGTAATGAACATTCATAAATTTTCTAATGAAATGAGCTCTCCAAGTTGAACAAGGCATTGGCCTTGGCCTCGTACAGGTGGCGGTGCTCCTGCTCACGTTGCCGATCTCCAGGACGCTGTTATTCATCCGATGGCTGATAAGATATGCTGATAGCCATTGGAGGGGTGCGCCGAGAGCAGATGTTAATTTGCACACGTTCTTGATCTTGCTGATTGATGTTGGTTTTCATAAATTTTAATGTGACAAAAAAATTGCAGGGGAAACCTTATCATCTCACTACGTAATGCAGCAAAATCTAAGTAACAACTTTCTACCAGAACTGAGAAATTTCAAATGTCTCAGTCAGTACCAGGAATTTGGTTCAAATTTGATTTGAGTTAGTTGATACTCGCATTTGAAGGCCATGCTATGCCGCAAATTAAGGCTTAGACTAGACATACAGGACGTAGAAGTGTGCTTAAAATGGCCTCACATATATGCCCAAGGACATATGGCGCACCCGGTACTGAATTACAGCAGATGAGTGGAGACAGCAACCTGCAGCTGTACTGAATGCTGGGGTGTGTCTTGCTGCACTGCAGCACGATGCGTCCTTTGACTGGTACACCTCAGCCAATTTGAAATTGCCCCGTTCCCAATATAGTATGAACCTACCCCGGGTGTTCGTTTTTTTTTTTATAAACGGATGCGATATATTTAGATATTCCATGACTGAATGCGTGTCAGTCGCTGAAAGTTATTTATCGAGGCTTTTCTACATTAGATATTGATCTGCGACAGTTTCTGACACTTTTATGAGCCTCTAGTTGACTGCAGTCTTAATTGCCAATTAATTAATAATGCTAATAATTTTTGATGTGCTCTCGACTGAATGAACTGCAATGTAAATCTAAAAGCTTTGCCATACATTGGAACACAACAGAAAGAGGGAGGCTGGAATGAGTAGTGGGTTTCGGGTAGCTCGAAACTGTGATAAGTTGAGTGAGCAGCAGAGGAGGGCTGGCAAGTACCTTATCACGGAAATGACTATGAGGTACTAAGTACGAGAACTGCAGCACTCAAGGAGGGAGGTAGCAGCCCGAGCAAAAGGACGGTGCGGTCAGAAACGCCACATAAAACGGCATTCCGAGCTAATCGAACTCGAATCCGCCTCCAGTTGCAACCGTGTTGCACTTCTACGTGAATCCCTGCACCTGGAGCAAAGTAGGGCAATGGACATTGATGGCAGAAAATACCGGATCGATGGGTATCAAAATTACCCACCTTTTTTAAATAGATCTCTAAGTAAAATGCCATCTTCAATGGAAGCTATCCAAGCCAAAGTTAGTATGTTGTACTGTGTACGGAAGGTCCTTATAGACACCCCTTGCGAGCCTAATAGTGCCATTGCCGATTATTACAACTAAAAATGACTTTAATGAAAGAGACGCAGCAAAGCCTCCTGTTTTAGCAGAACTTATTTTATGTATTTTCTGATCAAATAAATTATTCTGAAATTGTATCAACTGTTTTGTGGCTCACCGCGATTCTTAAAGCGCAGGTGCAAAAGCAAATCATAGGCAGATAATCATGTCTCAAATTGTCGCAGATGAACTTGTAATGCAGAAGAGCCTTGCTGAGTAAAATTTCAGCACGTGACACGTCCCTATTCAATCATAAAATATGATCTTGTGCCTCTCAAATATGAAGGCATATGCGAGAGTCCTCTTGTCCCAAGCATTGTAAAATTACACATCGTGGTACTTACTTGAGCCAACTTTTCTATTTCGGCCTCCAGCTTCGCCTCTTCAGGCGTGCCCTTGTCAATTTTTTTTATGATGAGCTTGTCGGTGTCCTCCAGAGCCTTGATCAGATCCTTGCGCTGTTTGCAGAGGATTTTCAGTGCCTTCTCCTCGCTCTTCTCGATCTTCCTCAGTCTCTTAGTGATGTCCATGATGTGCGGTCACTGAGTGGCAACGTGCGACTTCTCCGCAGCGCAAGGCCTATGGGCCTTTTATCTTTCCCGTTTGATACACGAAGATTGCTGGAAGAAGCGACGCTGACTTGATAGCAATGTCACAGCTAAATAGTTCTGACGGGCTCATGAATGAGTGTGCAATTAGTTTAGGTACTAGGGAAAATAGGAAGTTTCCTACCGCGAAAAGAAGTAAAAGGCCTTAAATGGGAAATCTATTAGTTTCTTCACGTGTCGACCAAGTCCATTAGTAGTATCGAACGGGATTTCCGCTCCATTACGTGCGTTTTCGACTCAGGTGTCGACAAGGAGAACAAAGACAAAGCTGACTAATACGGTCAAGAATTCAATATTTGTTGTTTGTTTGATGACAGGATAACTTTGATCCCCCTTTGATCGATAACAGAACACTCACCTGAGAATGACTAAGCTCTCCGCTTCTGCCTTGCAATGTTCGACGTACCTCAATGTTTGAACAAATCAGCTGCTGCACCTTCCGATGAGTTATGCCTGCCTTCTGCTATGCGTAACTTAAGTCCCCCTCCTTCAATCAAAGGCCCGAGGTGCAGCTTAGGAGCTGCTTTGATTGATCCTGTTTTAGTTGGAAGCTGGCGAGACCTACGATGATGACGTGCGGCAGGTGAGTTTTTTAGCACAACCACTACAACATCGACTGTTCCTCCTCGGTTGTTCGTCTTCTTCTCTCAGGCTGTACTGGCACAATCGTGTGTTCGCGAAATACGCAGGCGGGCCGCGGCGGCGGCGGCGGCGGCGGCGGCGAGTTTTCCCGCCTCAACGTAGTCTATCGGCCGTGTAGGTGGATACGAGGCCAGACTGACTGAAGTGAAGGTCTCCCCTCCCCCCCTCTTCTTTTTCTATCCAGACTGCTTGTGCTAAGGCGATGGAAACAGGTGGAATGATCAAGAGGCAAGATACATGCCAGTTACATGCAATGTGACTGCTGCAGGATACTGAGATCAATGACAAATACAGCGCACGAAAGCAGGGCAGACATCAACAGTCACTTTTATAGTACATTTGTCATTCACGAAGGCCATGTGCAACAGTTGTTTCTGTCAACTTTACTTACATGGAAGACAAAAAAAGACCTCTTCATTGGATTGCACTCAACAGAATGCAATCTGTGGAGCATAGCAACGTTCTTTTAAAACTTGACTGCCTTGACTGTCCTTTCTCCTTCCACTTCTTTGCACGCATGTTTTTGGGAGAATCAGCATTCCATATATATTTTTTCTCCGTATAGCCAATAACTTTGATGGCAAAAGAAATGCTCTGGGGAAAAAAACTTCACCTGAGTGTTGAAGATATTCTCACTCAGCGCAGCGAGAGGTGAGTGTGGACATGGGCGGCACGTAGGAACGTGCAATACGTACATAATAAAGTTTCGTATTAGGACTTTGAAACCGATGCCAATAGATATTAGCGGTGGACATTTTTAGCCTCAGTCACACCTGTCAGCAAAATTTATGTCGTTGCTTCTTCTCATGGCAGAAATGTACTCGTACCACGTGGTGCATGTGGCGTTGGTGGCAGATATAAAAGGTTGTGTGATAGTGCCCATTTTTGTTTCCTAACAGTTACCCCAACAGGTTCTTGTGGCCATACCAGATCGAGCCAAAGATTTTTGACCATTTCAGAGGGTAATCTTGGTTTTTCATCGTTGTCGTCGTCACGTTTTATTAGCAATATCTTTATTAAAGAAATAAATATTTGTTGATTTGGGTTGAACAACATGCTTTCATCGCCAGCCAGCTGGCATCTTTGCAACTCTGCTAATGCAGGGAGAGATCTTGCTTTTCTAGACTGTAGCTATGATTGAGCTTCGCAGATAAAGAAGGTTTGGAATGAGCAGGGAGTGTCATTCCAACCTAAACCCTTGCCGTCGCGGTCCCACATCTCCAGACAGTGTTCTTGTTCACCATCTTCATACCTGAAGTGAGATTTAGATTTGTCAAAAGCAAAAATGGGAAGGCAGTTAGTTAGCCATCTCAGAATATGTACTTACTGCTGGTATGTGCAATTGCAGCAACATAAAATATTATGGTACGTTGTTCATGGTTAATAGGTTCTTACTCAAAATTGTTTGGCTCGCCAGCATTCCAGTTGCTGTACGTAATTGGCCTGCCTGTTGACATCCAGAAGAACTTGCCTTCCTCAGCCTGGTCAGTGCCAGATGTCCAGAAGTGTTCGTGACCCATGCCTAAAAAAATATATATAACAGATTTAATTTCTTTATGTAGAAAATGCATAGTTTTCTAAACCAGTACCATAAGCCTGAATGTGTTCCTGCAGATCCCTCTGTTCCTCAGCAGAGTTAATGCTGGCCAAGTGCATGCCGTGGAAGCGGCAGTACTGCTCAGCCTTGTACCAGTTGGCCTGAAACAACTTGTGTAGAAGAGTCCTCGGACAGTGTCCTTGCTCTATGGATATTTCTAACCTTGAAAAATACGCCGAGGTAGTACTGCTTGCTCCCCAGGCGCTGCAGGGGCATGGTCCATCGGTTGGGACTGGCACTATTGCCATCGGGGACACAATTTGTGCAACCTGAGATCAGATAAGAAGTATTTTGTTTTACCGCAAAGGCAGATCTGACGACGACTTGAAGTGCATCATGGTTATGAGTGAGTGGAAAAATTTCCTGTTCATTGTTGGGGAAATGAGCCCGATGAAGACACCAATCAAGACAGGGATTTCATGATGCATGATTTTGAGGTGCTCATGAGTGGAGGTCACGTCATCTCTGTGTCAGCGTCAGACGTATGAATCAAAATCTTGCCGTTACTGTCCGCATTTGGGTATGATACATACGTACATCCCAGTGTTGTGCGAGAAAACTTACCCATACCCTCATCTTTGGTGAACTTGGGCCTCTGAGCAGCAGCGACAATGGCAGAGAGCACCAATGTCACAGTCAAGGAGAGCGGCAACACCACAGTCACCTTCATGCTCAGCTTTATAATGCGCACACTACAGTACTATAACACTATGACTCTCGTCCTCTTGGCACTCAGCATCTATAGCAGGAAAAGTGCATTAACTCTCACACACGAATGACTGCTGACCCCTCTTCCTTAGGGGCCCTGATGATGCGCACCCGTTCCTGCTAAAGATGCTGCTGCAGTAACATGAATGAACACCTCTGCTTTGGTATCACGACTGAAGAAATCCTGAGGGTGCGTACGAGAGTGAAGGAGACATGTGCGCCACAGGAAGGAAAACCCTCGGGGGGGTCTAAGTGGTGGAAGAGGTTTTTCAGTGCGCTGACGCAGCCGCCAAGAAATTTCAAGGGCATGACCATAAAGTGGGGAGGGAAGAGAGAAAAGAAAACCTGATGCGAGCTTTTCGTAGGCGCCAAGGTAACGGTCGAGACTTCGGGCATGCCCGCTTGCGTCATACTGTGATAGGCGAGAATTGGATGATCTCGGATTAGTCGATATTCAACACCGTGCACATGTCAACATCAATCCAGAGCTGCTTTTTGTCACTCGCTATAGAGGTGAAATATAAAAAAATTAAATGGGTACATCGCCATTCTCTTACTTCCAGAAGTCGTCTGCCTGGTGCCTTCGAAGTCGTTGCCGGGGAAAGCGAGCTTCACCGGGACTTGCTCCGAGGCCGAACCACTGGAGCCTCTCGACGAGGGAGTCTTCTTCTTCTTGACGGTGTCATCACTGCTGTCGCTGAATGCTAGGTCGTCAGCGGCGTCGATAGCAATATTAGGGTTTTGTCTAACCCTTCTCACATACCCTCGGCGACCCCTTGAAGGAAACGGCCCTCGCAAGCAATGACTTTTACCTGACACTTTCAACTCTACCTGGGCCTCCTGAAGTTTATGACGTCGATCTGCTCCTTGGCCTCGTCCAGGTACCGCTTGATGGGGCTCTCTGCGGCGTACTGTGGGTACACAATGCTGGCGGAAGTGCCGTCACTGAAGATTCTCTCCTCCGCCGCTGCACGACTCCTCGAATCTGACTCGACACCGCTCTGGCCAAGCAACCGCTGAAGGATGTATTGCGTCAGGTGGCGAGATTCTGAAAAAGAAAAGATATAACGACTGGATCTGGATCGTAGGAAGGGCCGAAAGATGCTGTCAGGTTCATTTATATCATCTCAGACCCTGGTCCAATTTTGCCTGCCAGCGAAGACTCATTCCTTCATACGCAATGTGTACTTCAGGGGGTCATTGAAGGGACAATTCTACAGATTACGTACCCCTGTGTAACAATTGTGGTTGAATGTCCTCATTTGAGGACATTCCAGTCAAAAGGAGTGGAGAAGTAATAAATGTTTGGGTCACATCTCGCTCCGCTTGATGTTATTTTGGGCCGCAGGACTGGAGTGTATGAAACTGTCGTGCGAGAGGGGTCAAAAAACCGTTTGAATGTGTCTTCCGTACGTGGCCCTAGGTAGGAAACCCCAGATGCATTCAGCGAAATTCCCAAATTTTCATTTTTTGACCGAGCCTAGTATACATGCACATTTGTATTTATGTACGTATGCAAAGTAGGTGCGTGCCTCCAAGGCAAAGGAGAGTGGGAGTGCGTAGTGAGTACCTGAAATTTCTTCATTTTGTTGGCACCCAATTCCTGTTCTCCGACTCCCTCCTTCAAGGGCGCCAGTCCTTTAAAGTATAAATGCTGTGCGCGTAGCTGGTCTGGGCGTAGTTGGCCCCAGTGGCGAAGAATACACCTGCCACTTTACGTGATATTACTGTAACACAGGTACCAATCTGGGTAGTCTAAAATTTTCAACCAGGCCCTGACGGGTTTAAAGTGTGCCACAAGCGCTCAGTAAGGACACTGGGAAGAAATACCGTATCTTTTTTACCCCTATCTACCCCTCTTTAATGAGGAGCACGTCTTCCTGTTACAGGAAGGATTGCGAAACAAGGGACTCGGTTGCTTCGTTTCCTTTTGCCTGAACTCTCTTGTCAAAACATAAGTCAGTCAACGAAATTATCAAGATTTAAAAGCGACGACAAGTGATATGTTTGCTGTAATAATCCACGAGACGAGGACGTAGTGAGAACATTTGGTGCGAGTGTCTACTCGTACCAAATGTTCTCACTAGATCCATTGTCCCGGTGCAGGATGTGTCAGAGGCATACGTACAACTTACATCGATTTGCTGCCACTATGAGAGAGATGTACGGTGTACCAGTATCGATAACCTCAAGCCTAACATATCCTTTTAGCCACGTCATTGCTCGACGCGTTCGCTCTCAACTGAATACCCCATCTTCTCCCTGCCCCCTTACGACATCCCTCCCGGTGCCCAATATAACGCCCATGAATTGGCAGAAAGGTGCCCAAACAGAGAGAAGCTCGCTTATGCATGCCAACTTTAACGAACCCCTTGCTGTCTGCTTAGCCTTGTGTCAAGCTCTGTTCGATTAATTCAGAGACCCCATGCCAAGGGGGGACGGGGGAGACGCAGGAGGCAGTGTGTTCAATGGTATCTGAATTCCAAAGAGTAAGACATACATGTAAGTGAGTGACGGTCAGAAACTGTCGTGTGTCATCTCATGACGAGCGTGCGATGTCTGCAAATTGAGAAAGTTGCCGCGCGCAGGGCCGAAAACAATTAGCTTCCACCGGAAAATGCGTGCAGTATTTGCTCTGAGGGACGTCACGGCTAATTGGCAGGACTGAGGACTTGTCCTAGAGGTCACTTTTTTTTAAACAAAGCCCAGGACAGCCTTTTTTGCGGTCAGATCCACCCTGTTACTCCGGCGTCATTCGCCCGAGGAAACAATTATTCACGTGAGTTTGCTGTTTTCCTGGATCTTTTGACCAAGGAAGAAAACTGGGAATTTTGTTAATGATCCCAAGGGAGCCCGGGAGGCTAAGCTGAAAGGGAACATTTATCAGCCTCGATTTAGACGACGGCCCCAACCATTTTTGGTCAGTGAAATGTGGAAGCTATTTCTTATCGCCTTGAATGGAAGCTGGACGCGTCTCCCAGGCATGGCTCTATGTACATGCGCTCACACAATGCATGCAATATACATTGCTGCGGACTTTGCGTAGGATTGGTGGCCAGCGTTTGTCTGCCTTTAAGCAAATCACAATTTGTCATGTTCAAAACGTCCAATCATCGACGAACAGGCAAGAAAGGGGAGCCATTATTGGGCAAGGCCTTTTGTATGATCGCACATTATGGCGCTCACAAGGTTGCTGTTGTTGCGCAAATGGGGTTTTTTTTACAACTGTCAGATGAATATGACGGACCTGATTGTAGGTGCCCCCGGTAGTCCCGCGGCTATCTGCCAAGAGCGCTGGTTGGAGCTACTGCCGCATGTGACCAGTTTCACCTCACCCCGACCTGGACAAGGTGCGAGTGTACAGTACGTACATGTGATGGAAGTCGATGGCCAAATACATGTGCAAGGCGCAAACATAGACGGTGATCCCAGCACCGCTTATGTACTGGCTGCAACAAAGTAGCACTTGAAAACACTAACCTAGCTGGCAATTTAGTGAGGGCCAATAAGTACAGCAGTGACGTCACAAACAATCGTAGCAAAACCAGGCAAATTTCATTGCAGCAAGCTCGTATCATCCCACCAAGTTTATAACGTAGGATTGTGTCTGTACCAGAGGTCAGGTGTAAAACCGACCCAAAGCTTGTTGACGAATCGGGCGGCGCCTGTTACACTGACCTTAATGAATCTTGCACGTGAAACAGCAAAACAGAGACAACTTCTTACCCGCAGTCTCCTCCTTGCTCAACTGTCCGCTCACTTGGCTGTCGAGCGGCAGGAACAAGGACAGAAGCAGTAACCAAACACTAGCTGGACTTCTGACAATCATGTCACACTATAAACTAACCGATCGGACACCATCCAACAGAACTGAGTAGAAAACTACTTATCCGCTGTGTTCTTCTCTCTCTATCTTTCTGCAGGTATCCTAATACCTCGCCCGGGTCAATTTCCCGGCGTCTGCACCATGTACGAACTGCATGGACGCCCCCAAGAAAAACCTTCGGCAGACTGCGACGACGCGCGTGCGCGTGCGCTCAGGCACGCGCGTGCATGGGTGCGTTAGGGTCCTTGCTCTAGGTCGGAAGAAGAAAAGTGCTCCAGCACGCAAAGTGGGGAGGAGGATGCTCGCTCATAAATGCGGGACTTTTGTGTGTGTGAGTGTGTGTGTAAGAGAGAGAGAGCTGTGTCAACTTAGATCGTCGGAACAAAAAAGAACACAAGATTTATCATTACCCGAGAAAAATAATCCCCAGGAGCCGCCTACCGCAATATTTGGTTTTGAGTGATGCGATCCTTGTATTTCACTGCTTTTTTGGGCATGCGTGACCTTGACACTTTCAGTAAATGCTGCTTATTCACTTTGCGAAGAGTCGAGACTGCTACATAGGCACACAAGCAGGCACGTAACTGCAAATCTACCTTTAGGTGATGATGCTCGTTCTATAGCAAACTCAGGTGCGCAGCGCAGAGCCCAAAACTGAACCATAAAGGGAATGAGCAAATAGATTCTTTGCTGCTCCGGCTGAACAAAGAATTTCTCGACTCTTCTCTGCATAAATAAAGGCGCACTCGCCCACATAAAGTGAACAAGGTCTTAATTAACGTTTCCCTGTCCCTAAAGTAGAGCGTGTGCACTTTCGAGCCATTAGAAATTCCAACATTTCTCTTCGAAATGTCTCTCTTGTAAAAATGGTCGTTCAAAGTGCAGAACAGAGGCAACCAAAAGCACGGCCTGTAAGGCTTACTTTGTTCCGTCAGAGGAAATGGTCAAAGTACGGTACATGCTTTGTACAAGGAATTCTGAGGGGGACAAAACCTCTGAAAACCTCGCTACCTTGCGGTCGTAATAAGCACAGTCCTTAATGTCACAGGAGAATATCCGTTTCAACTCTGGTTGTCCTCGTCCTCGATCTTTGGGGCCAAATAGTAGCGTATGTGGCCGACGTCGCCAATTTGATACTCAACCACCAGAGGGACGTCGGGACTCATCGACAGAGTAACCTAGAAAGTCAACATCACCTTTAATTCTTTTCTAGGTTTCTTTTCTAATATCACGCCAAATGGTATCATAATTGTACTCGTTTGTTGCTGGCAATCTCACCTGCGAAGCCAAGCAAGTAGCTTTCGTAAACATATTGAGATAGCGGCCAGCAAAGGTGAGGGTTACTGGCTCTTGCATCTCGATTATGACGGCTTCCTCCTCCTTATCCACAGTGGCAGTCTGAGCCAGCTTCACGTTGCCCACCCCGATGTCACCAGCTGCGGAGAACCTCACTCCCTCCTTTGTGCACGCTATCACTACTGACTCTCCAAACTGGCCAAGATCTCTAATAATGCGCTGAAACTCGGTGGCTGGCAGCTTGATGGTAGCGGCATAGTCCGTCTCAGGGATGCCCAGCTTCTCTTCATTCAGGTTCAACAACTTCATCTCGAAGTCGGTCACCTTTTCGTGGTTTGGAGACTCGAACACGAAGGTGACTGTGTCTGCCTGATCTTGCGCCTTCATTGTAATGATGTTGTCGTTGGAGGCACATCGCAGCACCTTAGACATGGAATTGAGATTCATTCCCATGGAGACCGGGCGGTCGCAACGGAACTTGTCGAAGCCGTCCGCCCGCAGGTTGACCGAGACGAGAGATACGTGGGAGCTGTCCATAGCCTGGAGTTGAATGCCAGTCTCAGTGCAGTCCCAGGTGGCCTCTGTGAGCAGGTCTTTCAGGGACTCCAGCACCTTCTTGAGGAGGTTGCCCTGCACCAGACGTGCCTCAAACATGGTGCAGCCAAAATCTGCGATATATTGCGGTCGAAGGCACAGTTTTTCAGTCTACTCTTCACAAACGTAACACTTGAGTAATAGGAAGTGGACCCTCTCGTATGCATTATTATTGCCTATCTTTGTTGTGACGATGAAAAATCAGCATCAGCTGAGAGTTGCCAGTAAGATTGCACCATAAGTGGACAAATGGGGTTCAGTTACCTACCAAACCCATTTAGACATCCTACGAAGGATGACTGCACTGCTCTTGCGTCCTTCCCATAGTGTTTACAGAGAAGCGTTAAATCTATCCGTCAACTTATACTTGGGACAAGTTTTCGCTTAACTTTGTAATTCACGCTTTCCTCACCTCTGTGGTCACCGCAGACGAGACATGTTTCAACACGCTCAAAGGACAGGAATGGGTTTGAAACCGTCGAAAAACTCAGAATGCGTCAAATGGCGCCTTTAGAGTGGCCAGATGCGCCAAGGCGCGCCAAGATGCCCTAATTTACATTTCGCAAGTTCTGCCAACTGGACATGTGTGAAATTAAGCATTCTGTGTGGCTTGGTATGATAGTGAAAGCAAATCTTGCTACAAGCTTGGCTTGGGCCCATCACTAAGTCATCGTGAGTTAATGTAGTGTATGCAGTAGGCTGACATTCTTCATGCTCGCGCAGTCCCCCGTCATCGGGTCCACTCGAGACCGAATACTTGCGAGTTTGCGTTTGACAGATAGGTGGCGCCACTTCAACGTGACTCAGAGGCTGGACCATTGCGCCCTCTACGAACCAAACGTTCTTGCTCCTACAGAATTTCAGAATGTCATTCTTGGCGTGTGTGCGTTGTACATGCAGAAGGACGCATGTTGTGTGTGTGTGCACGTGTGTGTGTGTGTGTGTGGGTGTACCGTGTGCGAAGTTGTACAGACGTACCACATGAGTCCGAAGATCACTTTCCGGGGCCCAACTACTCTCTACTCTCCGTCTAAATCCAGCCTTACGTGCTTGACTTGATTGCTAGACGGAGAATGTGAGATCTAGTGTACGTTGCGAAAGCTGTGGCGTCCACTGCGCCTCATCGTGCCGCGGGAGAAAATTGCATTTGTCATCCACCTACAGGAGAAAAACTGACTCATCGGGAAAAGTAGAGTTACTAATATCTGCATACGGTTGTATTTCTCTAGAAAGCATTTCTTGACACTCAAGCAGGCTGCAGTGAAGGCCAGACCTTCTGACCCTCTTGTGCGGGGATTCATGTACAGTTTGATTTAGCTCTGCAGCCGTCAACAACGATCTCTCCGGTCCACTTTCTCTCCAGGACCTAAGGTAGGAAGCTCCAAGTATGTCACTGACATGATCTCCCTACAGTCACATGAGAGCGTGCGTTCTGACGTAGCTGCACGCGAGCCAGGAATTCGGGAAACAATCTGCAAGGTTAGCAATCCACACGTATTTGAGCGGGCCTCGTCAGTTTTATTGATGTGCAAGCAAACAATCAACGAAAGTACAAAAGATCTTCAATGAATAGGAAGGACGCCTACAAAATATGTGCCGATTTGTTTATTGCAGTTTAGAGCAAGATAAGGAGCGACTTTATTTCCTGATGATGTGATAGAGCAATTTTAGCAAGTCGTTCCAAATTGCTCGTCGTCATTGAAAAAATTTGAATTTAAGGTTCTTCAGTCAGGTGCTAATTCCAATTAAGAGGGAGCTGCAGCATTTAGTATGTCTTCCAAACTCTTGATAAGAACACACCTTGCAGTAGGCATTGGTGGGTGGTTCATGAACTGGTGATTTTGCTTCATGCTGCAAAGACTTTGCCATCTGTCGTTGAAAAAGGGGAGGGGGAAGAAAATGCCAAACACACTCACGATTAATAAACCCTCACAAATTTGGTTGGAAAAGTGCGCACAAACAAACAGACAAACATTCGCACACTACATGTTGATGCCCCACACGCACCCATTTCAGCACTCGCACACAGCAGAGAATGAGCCGCTAGCAACAACTCCCAAGTAGGCCAAGTGCGAAACAAGAAAGAAAAAACGAGCTTTGGCTACTCGAAAACATGGCATTGCTGCTGCCTTGGCTGCTAAAAAAACAGCCTTAATTGCACGTTCTCCTTATAATTTGCCAATTGTCTTTGATACGCAGTCATTGCGAATCGAGATGCTGTCAATCGATGTTGTGAACCATGTGCATCTGAATGAGTTATGAAGGTGCATTCTTCCCGTTGTTCGCCAATAACACAGCTGAATATGGGCATGAGAAGACATTAGAGCATTTTAGCATGAGTGCGTGTCTGTGTGAGCAGAACTGTTGAACAAAAGGCGCGTTCGTCCGACTGCGTGTCAATACAATTGTCAGGATTTTCGAGATAGGAGTGCGCAGGCGTTAGCTTGAAATAGACCAGATAAATTAATATCCCGGCTATTTATAGGCTCCAGTCGGGGGCGGCGTTGCATTGCAACTTTGCCGCCCGCTGTAGCTGCTACTGCGTGGGCACCAAAACCACCATCTAAATTTACATATGGTAGGCCCATGAGGCCAGAAGGAGAAAGAAATCGCTGTCGTCGTGGTTACCTTTGCATACGAAACAGAGTTTCTTTTCTTGGCCGCTGCCTGGTGTTGTTGCCAAGTCGGCATCCGATTTATTGGAACGAGTCCTCCTCCTCTTCAGCAGCTTAGTAGCTACAGATGATATTAGGGGACATTAGTGGAGCAGAGTTAAATGACTTTTGCTTGCATCTGGTCCTAACTACTAGTGCTGTGGTGATGGACCGGTTTCCTCGATCTCATTATTTGATGCCCGACACAAATGAGTGAAAAATAGACAGATCGGTCTATGTCACAAGCGGCGGTTCAGAAGACTCGAAGTCATTAATTGCGATAAATATTACAGTACGATATTGAAAGATAGCTTTAGCCTTGGCCCCTTAGTGATTTCGTGGTCCTCTTCTTTTCCGTGGTAGCAACACGTGGGATGTCTTCGGAAAACGTGCATGCATGAAGGAGAACAAATAAACTTCTGCTGCGTACACCAGAAAAATATCCCACTTACATATTACACCAATTATGTGTAATTACGTATGGGGCTTCGCATCCGTATTGCTTGTTTTGTTGCACTGCAAGTTCAACAGAAATTTTGTATGCAAAAAACATGGCGCTGCACATGCGACGTCTACGCCTTCACTCCATTTCTAAGAAGTGGCGCACTTGAATATCACTAGACTGTATCCATTAGGCTTTGTTGCGCCCATACAGATGTGGCCGCTTAAACTGACACAGTTTTACAATTGCCAGGTTTTCTTTGCATGTCTGATGTGACTGATTTAGATTGACTAGCGCTACGATGTGTCTCTACCTTGAACCCTTGTGCCTCTGCCAATAACAACTGTCTATTCTCAATCAACATACATTGTCACCACTATCACAAACATGGCCAAGCAACACATGACATCCTTGACCCATCTGCGTTCAGTAAAACACTGATAAGTGGCTGATTGAGGGTGTGCACAAGCCCACTGCATGGGACCTGCAAGTGTGGGATGACCATGGCACCCGAGAGGGACAGGGCAAGCTTGTCTTTGACATCATTGTGGAGACCATCCCCAAAGGCCATGGATGAGAGAGATTGGATGGCAACTGTCCAGGGTGTTCAGAGAAAATGCAACATCCACAGGATAACCATGAGACGGCTTCTCAACAATGACCTCAGCTTCAATGTCTACAAGGGAACTTCAAGGTAGGCCCTCAGTCCCACCGACTACCAGTAGGTCGACAGGGCGACCCTCTTCTCTGATCGTGCAGAATTCTTCCATTGTCAGATAATCTCCAGTGAAACAAGATGCTACCTTGGTCAGGCATCTGGGACTGTGTCTTATAATGTGGCACAATTTGGCAAAGAAAACCGCTTTGAAAGCCTCCAGGTTCTGGTTGTGGTAGCCTCAGGTGGCGGAAAGTGCAACCTCATCTTCACGGATGAGATTGAGTGGCTGAATGTTGCCCCCCACACAGGTGGACCTATGGGAGCAAACAGTGGTAGCGTCGGGATGAAGCCAGTTACTTTACTGCAATTGTAACACAGGAGTCCTCCGCACAGGGAGACCAACTTTCGTCAATAAAAAAAACCCATGGCCTCCACATAGTCCAGATCTAGAGCACCACTCTTTGAGGCAGAAGCTGTCAAGAATGAGGTTCATCATGAAGGAGCAGCTGAAGTCTCCCATTGAGGGATGTTTGAGCGAATCTGGATGTAATCCTTCTCCAGAACAGCTTGATGAGACCATGCTGGAACGAAGAATTCTACATTTGGTGAAGGTTCCATGGAGTGATACACGTGTACATATACGGCCGCCTGTTCCTAATCGAACTACACAAACTATTTTTTTTTGTTTCTGAAATAGCTCTTAATGGATTTTGACACTGAGCGTAGCCCCTTACGCGGCTACCCTTGTACCTGTGCAATT
>JAAUXU010006629.1_pt1 | contig 38779 bp, 28 predicted proteins | sample 7278151 | NCBI WGS metagenome assembly JAAUXU01 (sample SAMN14350113, study PRJNA611818) | marine sediment metagenome | isolation source: surface marine sediment (1.8m) | place: French Polynesia: Moorea | collected 2018-08 | reverse complement strand
TGCGCATGGCCATCGCCAGCAGTTTGGCTTTCTCCCCTCTTTTGGGATTTAGGATTTTTACTTTCTTGTTCTTTTCGGATTTAAACCATGCTTCAATTAGCCGGGCATCCTGCATTTCCAGTGAGACCAGGATTTCTGCCGGCAGCAAACGGGTTTTATCATAATATTGCCGGATAAACATGCCCATGGCTTCGGCATCAGTTGAGATGGTTTCTTCAAAGCTGAAATGGCGTGTCCCTTTTAGAAATCCGCCGACAACATTGAACACCATCACCAGTGTATGACCGTCTGATCGCACAATCGCAAAAACATCTCTATCTTCAAAATCGGTGGTGACCGCAATTTGCTTTTCAATCGTGCGCTGCAGTGAAAATATTTTGTCCCTGAGGCGTGCCGCTTTTTCAAACTCCTGGACGCGGGCAGCGGTGTCCATTTGCTTTTTGATTCTGGCGATCAAATCTTTGGTGCGACCATTAAGAAACATAATGGCCTCATTGACCTGTTCCCGGTAGACGCGGGGGTCGACATCCAGACAGCATGGCGCCAGACAACCTTCCATTTGACAATGCAGGCAGGGTCGTGTCCGGGTTTTAAAATCCTTGGCACGGCATTTTCGCAGCTTAAAGGTTTTGTTGATGGTTTTAAGGGTCTCGCGAACAGCATGGGCGGAAGCAAACGGTCCAAAATAGCTGGCATCATCCTGCCCGATTTTACGCACAATGGTGAAACTGGGATAGTCTTCCTTTAAATCCAGTCGCAAAGAGGGATAGCGTTTGTCGTCCTTGAGCACCACGTTGTATCGAGGCCGGTGGCGCTTGATCAAATTGGATTCCAAAATTAAGGCCTCTTTCTCATTGCCGGTAAGGATGGTCTCAATATCAGCAACTTTTTTGACCAGCACCCCGGTTTTCATATCAATAGGGCCTTTGTTCTTAAAATAGGCTGCCAGGCGCTTTCTCAGGTCACGTGCTTTGCCGATGTAGATAATGGCTCCTTGGTTATCTTTCAGCAAATACACACCGGGTTCATGAGCGGTGCGGGCAAGTTTGTCCATCAGCTCAGGTGGTGATTCATATGGTGATGTTTGATTTTTCATTTTCCAAAACTGAAGCTAAAGTGTCTTAAATGCCTTTGATTTTAAAACGGAATGAATCCAATTTGCTGTTACACATCGCCCAAACACGCCCAGCGGGAAAATAGGAGGCATACATCATGGGTTCTGGCGGCTTTGTAGTGTTTGAGATGGCATCAACCTTAAATTCATTTTAGGCAGTTTAGAGTGCATTTTTTTAGCCGGGTGCTCTCAAATCTCAAGGATCACCAATTTTTTCAATCTTTGGATCTGGTCGCGCAATGCCGCGGCCCTTTCAAATTCCAGTTCCTGAGCCGCTGCGCGCATTTTACTTTCTAGAGATTCAATGACGGCATCAATATCATCCAAAGACTTATACTCCGTGACCTCGTCTGCTACCTCATATTTGGGGATTGTCTCAGCTTCTTTGGCGAAATCGAAAATCTGAGTCACCTCCTTGCGAATGGTTTGCGGCGTGATGTGATGTCGTTTGTTGTAAGCATGCTGTATTTTCCTTCGGCGCTGGGTTTCGTCCATGGCCTGGCGCATGGAGTTTGTGACCGTATCCGCATATAAAATCACCGCTCCTTCAGCATTTCGGGCAGCTCGGCCGAAAGTTTGAATCAATGATCGATTTGATCGCAAAAATCCTTCCTTGTCGGCATCTAAGATAGCCACCAGCGACACCTCAGGTATGTCTAAACCTTCGCGCAACAGATTAATACCCACCAAAACATCAAATTTGCCCAGTCGCAGTTCTTGAATAATATCCATGCGTTCAAGCGTGTTGATGTCTGAATGCAAATAACGAACACGAACGCCCAGGTCAGAATAATATTCGGTTAGGTCTTCCGCCATTCGTTTGGTCAAGGTCGTGACCAGAACCCTTTCATCATGTTTTTGACGGATTAAGATTTCTTCATAAAGATCATCTACCTGGTTTTGAGCGCTGCGAACCATCACTTCCGGATCGATCAGTCCGGTCGGGCGAACGATCAATTCAATCACTGCATCTTTGGCGTGCGTGAGCTCATATTCCGCCGGCGTAGCTGAAACGTATACCACCTGCGACATCCGTTGTCGCGATTCTTCAAATTTGAGCGGTCGGTTGTCCAGCGCTGACGGCAGTCGAAAACCATATTCAACCAGGGTTTCTTTTCGCGAACGGTCGCCGCGGTACATTCCGCGCAACTGGGGAATCGCAATGTGACTTTCATCGATGATCAGTAAATAATCCTTTGGAAAATAACTGAGCAATGTCGGCGGCGGTGCGCCGGGTTTTCTTCCGGTCAGGTGACGGGAATAGTTTTCAATACCATGGCAGTAACCGAGCTCCTGCATCATTTCCAAATCAAAATGAGTCCGCTCTTCAATGCGCTGGGCTTCGATCAGCTTTTTTTCATTTCTAAAATATTGGATTCGCTGCTTGAGTTCCGCTAAAATCGTGTCAATTGCTTTTTTACGGGTGACTTTGGAGGTAACATAATGGCTGGCCGGAAAAATGGTCATCCGCTTCAAATGCTTGATTACCTTTCCTCTGAGCGCATCGATTAGAGCAATGTTTTCAACTTGATCACCAAAAAAATCGATTCGAATCGCTTGGTCTTCTTCATAGGCTGGAAATATCTCAACGCGGTCACCGCGTACCCGGAAAACACCTCGGTAAAAATCAACATCGTTGCGTTCATAATGCATTGAGATCAGGTCATATAGAAGGGTGTCCCGCGAAAATTCCATATCGGTTTCAATATCCACCCGCATGGCCAAATAGTCTTCCGGTGCGCCCAGACCAAAAATGCAAGAGACACTGGCAACCACCACAATGTCTCTGCGTGACAGCACTGAGCGGGTAGCGGAATGGCGCAGCTTATCGATCATGTCATTGATAGATGAATCTTTCTGAATATAGGTGTCTGTGGAAGGAATATAGGCTTCGGGCTGATAATAATCATAATAGCTGACAAAATATTCAACCGCGTTTTCCGGAAACAACTGCTTAAACTCGTTATACAGCTGAGCTGCCAGGGTTTTATTTGGCGCTAGCACGAGGGTTGGCTTGTTGATTCTATCAATCACATTGGCCACTGTAAATGTTTTGCCCGAGCCGGTTACGCCCAAAAGCACATTGTGCCGCTTGCCGTTCTTTAAATTGTGACTGAGCGCATCAATGGCCTGGGGTTGATCCCCGGTCGGTTTAAAATTGGAAACGAGTTTGAAAGCGGTCATAGCCAAAAATGGATTTAAAAATAGCCTTATAATAAGAGTTTATCGACGAAATTGGTTTTAGACAATTTGCATGGAATAATGGAATATTGGTCTGCTGGAACAATGGTCAAAAAGCCTAACAGTTGCTGAGTGCTGCTTTCTTCTGTTTTAATGGAAGGTGGCTCAATATACTGACGGGTGCATCGGTGTTAACCACGTGATTTTTTTAGCCGTTTATATTTTAAATTAAAAGATTAACATTTTATAAAAAACTATTTATAATTAATATACTTACTATTATTGATCGCCAAATTTAATGGGCAAATCGCCATCATTCCATTAGGCCATGCTACGCTATAAGGTCATAACAACAACTGCTATTGTAATCAGTCAATTTAATCAATCAAGGCAATGCACATCGCGCCGATGCCCTCCCCTTTGCCGATCACCCCTAAACCTTCTGTGGTCGTTGCTTTGATATTAACCTCATTTGGTTTGATGTTCATTGTTTGGGACAATATGGCTTGCATTTTCTGACGGTGGGGGGCGAGCTTTGGCGCTTCGGCAAATAAGGTGGCATCAAGATTGAGAATCCGAAACCCCTCAGCTGTTAACAGTTGGCAGGTCGCGGATAGCAGTTTCAGACTGGAGATGTCTTTGTACTGGGGATCGCTGTCTGGAAAATGAATTCCGATGTCTCCCAAGCCAGCGGCACCCAGCAAGGCATCACAGACAGCATGCACCAGCACATCGGCATCTGAATGGCCCAGCAAGCCCTTTTCATACGCAATCGAAACGCCGCCCAATATCAGCGGACGCCCTTCCACCAGACGGTGAATATCATATCCGATTCCCACCCGCATCCTTGACTCCTTTACATGCGTATGGTTGGTTTTGCAGACACTTTAAAGCTGCTCAACGCTACGATCATGTGGGTTTAAGGTTCACAAATTGAATATTGTATGTATATTAGTTGGTTATCTAAATAACACATTCGCATTGGTCGGTAAAGCAGATGGGAAAAACTATTTAAGAATCGTGCGAGCATGCCGATATGGTAAGCATCGATCCACCTTTTGATCTGAGTCTGTTTGCCAAAAGGACTTAACGCCAAGGTTGAGGACAACGCTATGTCAGCAAAAATCACGATTCTGGTTATGACCCTATTTATTTATGTATTGATTATAGCGGCCTTTAACAAGGCCAGAGTCAAATATTCAGGCGGCAAGGTCGAAGATGTGATCAATTTGATTTTAATCACTGTTGTGCTCATGTTTTTGGGCGATTATGTGCTTTTATTGGATCCCTATCTTGAAGAAAACATCCTTTTCACCCTCCAAGCCTTATTTCGAACAACTGCCCTGTCGTTTTTAGCTTATGGCGGCGCCAGAATTGCCGGCCGTTAGCTGTGCCGACAGACCTCGATCAGGGCAAATCTTCATCCATGGTTTTTGTTTAGAGCTGATATGTTTTTGTGCCCTGGACAGGGCCAGTTTTATCTCACTGATGGCGTGCTCACCATCGCCGATGCGGGCTTGATCGGTTTTGCCGCCCGGCAGTGCTGTGTCAATATCCTGTATGATAAGTTGTACCATCTTGGGGCCTAACAGATCTTGGACTTTTGACAGGATATTCAACAAAAATTCATTGAAACTCTTAATGAGTACCTGGCAGGCATCTTGATAGTTCGGTATGACGTTTAGTTCTTGCGAAATTTTACGGACATTAATGTCAACGCTGTGATTCGGTTGTAAGTTACGGAATATGTAATAGGGCTGGCAAGCGCTGACCTGTTTGGATTGGTCAAAAATTACCAACGCCTCGTTTCCGAGTTCACCTTCAATGTTGCGAAATAATATTTGGAGGATTCCGTGGTAAACTGTGATGATGGCTGCGTAATCCCTAGATTTTTGTTTTTGTTCTTTTTCATGTTGCTTTGCCGATGCCATTGCTGGTTCGTCGGTTTTTTGCTCAATAAGACCGGATGAAAGCAATGAATAGACGGTTTTGTAGCCGGAATATTCATCAAAGCCACCGTCCCGGATCACTTGCCGAAGAGAACGATGCCCGTCAACCAGACCCATGATCCTCAGTTCGGCAGCAGTCAAAGTCACTTGATCATTATCTTTGCCACTGATTTTACCGGTCAAACGATAAACGAGCATATCGCTGGGGATTTGTTTCTTCAGTACCGCTATTTCGTCTATTTTGCGGGAGGCCTCAAGCAGCAGGCTGACCACATTAATTCTAGCGACAATCATCCCTTTGGTGTTGAGCGCTGCATCTTCATATTCAAATTCGCCTTGGTTCCATAAAAACAAGTTGAATATGAGAAATTCAATCTGCTGCTGGATTGTATCTTTAAGTCTTTGCGGGCTGATGATATCCTGCTCGATGAGAACTTTGCCCAGGCGATCTTTTTTGTGGGATCCGGTTGCGTAAATGATTTCCCCGTCTTTCATATAAATTCGGATCTCTTTATCTTCATTGCGAACCTTCAGCACACCGGTCTTCTGATCATCGCTCAATAGCTGAAAAATACTGTTTAAATCAAATGTTTCGAAATTACCGGATAACGCCATAGGCAAACGGTCCTTTAATCATGTCGGAGAGCAGCGCATTGCAATAATGGGTGATTGCAGGTGGTCTCGGACAGCCGCCGCAACCGATTCTGTATTTCAAGGCATAATTTTATCCATATGGGCCAATCTTGTCAACGTTCCATAATACTTGACCCGCGACTGTTAAGCCGTATAAAGTAAGTCATTTAGCTTCATTTTCAGTACCTTTGCGTTAAAAGGAAGCGGTATCAGATCAGGAGAAAATTCCTATGGATATTTCGGTTTTGCGGTCCGCTATCAAAAATAAAGCCAAAAATGAGATGAATGAAGTTGAGGCCAAGTGTCTTCTGAATGAATTCAATGTGCCGGTGGTACCGGAAACGATGGCACTGGATGATAAGGAAGCCCTTAAAGCAGCTGACGCATTTGGCTTCCCGGTAGTGGTCAAAGGGCTGGGTTCTGCGTTGGCGCATAAAACCGAGCGGGGGCTGGTGCATTTAAACCTGAGCCATCAGAAGGCGGTTCAAAAAGCGCTGGCGGCCATCCGAGCAGCGGCAGGAGATGATTTGGAGGGGTTTGTCGTCCAGCCGCAAATCCAAGGCCAGCGAGAGCTGGTGGCCGGTTTGTTTCGTGACCCGCAATTTGGGCCGGTTATCATGTTTGGTATTGGCGGGGTGTTTACGGAAGCATTGGCGGATGTCAGTTTTCGCCTGGCCCCGATCAACGAAACCGACGCAAGCGAAATGCTGGGTGAAATTCGTGCCAGCGCATTTCTGGGCCCTTTTCGCGGAGAGCAGGCAATTAATCGTCAGCAGATTATACAAACCCTTATTGGGCTGTCCCGCATCGCAATTGAGTTTCCTCACATTGCAGAGATCGATATCAATCCACTGCTGGCGTCTTCCGACGGCCGACTCTGGGCGGTTGATGCTTTGGTGGTGCTCGGAAGCAAGACCGAAAAGGAACAGCTGTTACCGCCGCCTGTTTCCCCGGATGCCATTGGAGCTATTTTTTATCCCAAATCAATTGCTTTTGTAGGCGCTTCGGCCCAAATGGGCAAATGGGGCCACATGTTGATGGCAAACACCATCAGCGGCGGATATGAAGGCCAGGTGTTTCTCGTTAATCCCAACACAGAAACCATTGCCGGTCGCAAAACGTATCCCAGCGTCAGCGATATACCGGACCCGGTTGATCTGGCAGTAGTGACCATTCCGTCCTTCTTGGTGCTGGACCTCATTCCCCAACTGAAGCAAAAAGGCATCAAAAACATGTTGTTGATCACCTCGGGCTTTGGCGAAACCGGAGAAACCGGAAAACAATTGGAAGCTAAATTGGTGGCGGCCGCCCGCAAAGCTGACATTCTCATCCTAGGCCCCAACACCATGGGAATTTGCAATCCGCACATTCATTTTTACTGCACCGGTTTTCCCGCCAAGCCCAGAGCAGGATCAACTACCATGGTTTCACAATCCGGTAATATGGGCGTGCAGCTACTGGCCTTTGCCGAGCAACAGGGTATCGGGATTCGTGGCTTCTGCGGATCCGGCAATGAAGCCATGATGTGCATCGAAGATTATCTGGATGGACTGGAGGTTGACACCCTGACGCGCACCGCCGTGCTCTATATAGAAAGCGTTAAAAACGGACGTCGATTTTTTGAAGGCGCACGCCGGGTGGGGCGGAAAAAGCCCATCGTGCTTCTTAAAGGCGGTGAGAGTCAAGCGGGCAAAAGAGCCGCTGCCAGTCACACCGGCGCCCTGACCACCGATAAACGGGTATTTGATGCGGTATGTCGCCAGGCCGGTATTGTAAAGGTCGATGTGCCCATGGAGTTACTCGATTTGGGGGCCGCATTTTCATCGTTGCCCCTGCCCAAAGGCAGTCGCGTCGCCATCATGACACTAGGCGGCGGCTGGGGGGTCGTCACTGCTGACCTGTGCGCGCATTATGGCCTCGATGTAATTGCGCTTTCCCCGGACATCATCAAGGCCATTGACCAAATCCTGCCGCCGTATTGGAGCCGCTCTAATCCCATTGATTTGGTTGGTGAGCGCGATCCAACAATCCCCATGGCCGTTCTGGATTTGTTGCTCAAATGGGACGGCTGTGATGCAGTGATTAACCTGGGCATTGTTGGCCGTCGACAGGTAATGAAAAGTCACGGGGCAGCAGTGTTAAAGGCCGATCCGACGTATTCTGCTGATGTTATCGAAAAAATACACGCCGAATTTAAAAAATTTGAAAAGGATTACATCGTCCAGATCATCGATCTGATGGAAACCTATCAAAAGCCTGTTATAGGGGTCAGCATGCTGCCGGATGAGAAACACCAGACCGTTTATCCGCATCAAGACCGCCCTTACAAGGGTGTATTTTTCTCCACACCCGAGCGTGCGGTAGGCGCATTTGCCAAGATGGTGCAGTATCAAAGGTTTTTGAGTCGAGCTGTGTGAAGATAAGTGAAAGTCTCACGTAAGATACAAATATAATTTTAATGATTAAAATTAGTTATAATTTATATATAAATTAATACTTGAGATAAAATTTTGACTTGTACAGCCATTTTGCTTGTGATATGGTGCCGCTTCTTTATGTTTTGATCACCCTTGTAGCATTTGAATATCAATATCGCAAAAGTTCATCAAATGAATCCATTTGCCCGAAAACCGAACTATCAGTATGATTTTGAAATCGGCACCCTCGTCAAAAGCCCCTGCCTGGAGTGCCCTTACAGGCCTTTATTTCCGCAATGCATGCACACTTGCAGTTATCTGGAAGAAATCCACACCGTCTTGAAAGAAGTCATATCCTGCACCCGCCGATCTTAAGATAGCAGATCCGTCTACGCTCAAACGAGCTTGGGGCTTCGCGCTCCGCGCTATGACCCCACAAGTCGCCGCGGCGTAGTTTGAAAAAGTGAAGACGGAAGCTCATTAGCGCGAAGAAGGGTCTTCTGACATCTGTTCTCTAACGTCTGACCTCTGTCATCCCTATTCTGACTTCTGTTTCCTGAAATCCCACAAAGCATCCCGCAAACCTGAAGTTCGCTGGATTCTGCGATTCAATGCACTCCGAAGGATCTCCGATTTTCCCCAGATGGTGATTTTTTTGCGCGCGCGGGTCAGGGCGGTGTAAATCAGTTCTCGCGTTAAGATCGGAACGTCTTTGTTCGGCAAAATCAGCAGCACATCATCAAATTCAGATCCCTGACTTTTGTGGACGGTCATGGCATACACCGTCTGGTGTGCTGGGAGTTGATGCGGCAAAAACCAACGGATGCCGCCATCACGAGCGCGAAAATAAACGACCAATTCGCCGCTGGTGTCACTATCCAATGGCAGGGTAATTCCGATGTCACCATTGAACAAGCCCAGTGGATAACGGTTGCGGGTAATTAATACGGGACGTCCCGCATACCATGGATTTTCCGCATGCGGATGAGGTTGAATTAAATAGTGGCGGCTTAAAATCTGCTCCGCCAGCAAATTGATGGTTTCAACGCCCAGCGGCCCGATATTAAGAGCGCACAGTATTTTAAAATGTTCCAAACATCTTAAAGCCTCTGCCGGATCTCGGGTCGTCAGACAGGGTCGATAAGCGCTGACAATCTGCTCGGGCAATGCAGCCATCAAATCGGCATCCAAGCTCAGCTTCTGCCATGCCAGAGATTTTTCAGCGCTGTCCTTTAGGATGTCTAAGGCGCGATCCACTTGTCCTGTGTTTATCGTCCGGCTCAAGGCGCCAATGCCGCTGCCGGTCGCAAAACGATAGCTTTTTTGCAGCACCACGATGGAATCCTGCAAACCGAATGCCGTATCAGCGGTTGGCACCATCAGATCCAGTTTTTCACCGGTACATTTCTGCAACTGGGTTTTAAACGCGGCTGAAAAACCGTGCATGACGTTGCGATCACAGATATCCCCCAGCACCGAACCGGCTTCAACTGAAGCCAATTGATCCTTATCGCCGATGATTATTAAGCGCGCTCTGTCAGGTATGGCTTGCAGCAATTTGGCCATCAGGGCCAGATCCACCATGGAAGCTTCATCCACAATCACCGCATCCGCCAGCAAAGGATTTTCTGCATTGTGGCGAAAATACGGTGACCCTTCAATGGGTTTGAGCAGGCGGTGAATCGTGAACACCTCAGAGGGAAATGCGCTTTTGATTTGCTCATTGCAGTCCATGTGTTGTCGGGCCTGCTCCAAAGCATCTGTGAGGCGAGCAGCGGCTTTGCCGGTTGGGGCTGCCAGATATATGTTAGGCCGCTGATCAGCGAGCAGTTCAAGCAGCAATGCCAATACTTTGGTGACCGTAAAGGTTTTGCCGGTTCCGGGACCGCCAGTGATGACGCAAAAATGCTTTAAACAGGCAACGGCTGCGGCTATTTTTTGCCAATCCACTTTCTGGTGGTCGGTTTCGGGAAATAAACGCTGCAGGATTTCCTTGAGACGATCAAGTTCCAAATCCTGCGGCGGAATCTGTGTTTTGCGTTTAATCGAATGGATAATCGCTTGTTCGTATTCCCAGTATCGGTAAAGATAGAGCCGATGATGGGGATCCAAAATTAACGGGCGAATGTCACCGGGGATGCCGATTGCCGGGCTGGCTTTCAACTTTTCTAACCAAACATCCAGCGGCGGACAAATCACTGACAGGGTTGTGTCCGCCTTGTCATTCGCTAGTCTCTGACCGGCAACCGTTTCAAGATCCAGACAAATATCGCCCCTGCCGGTGGCATGGCTCACCAAACCGGCGGCTAAAAATAGGTCGGCATCATGATCCGGTGAACAGTTACTGATAAATGCCGCAAAATGAACATCGATGGCTGACAGCATTCCGATCGTTTGCAGTTCTCTGATTGTGTCTTTATTCATATCATCTGTGTTTGCTGCCCGGGCTGAAGTGGATCTGGATTAACTACCACCAAAGCACGAAACGAAGAAAACACGAAAAAGAGGTATTAATTTCTTTCTTTTAGTATTCCGTGTCCTCGTGGTTTTGCATTTTTGTAAAAATTTCGTGCCTTCCCTCTTTTGTGCTTTCATAGTTGTTAACATTTTGTTTTAAAAATCATGCGAATTTTTCAAAATCCGGGATAAGCGCTTTTCCCAGATCGTTGATGAACGACGCTGGCGGTCTATCAAAGTAAATGCCAAATTCCGGATTCCGCTGCTGATCAATTCCCCGGATAAACAGATACAGCGCACCGCCAAAATCGGTTTCATATCGGAAAGCAGTATTTTTAAGACGCAGATACTGGCAAAGTGCCAGCACATAGAGATGATACTGCAGGACATAATAATTAGTTTGCATCACATCAGCCAGCGCATCGCGCCGGTAATCGTCAATTGCAGGACCCAGATAATTGGATTTCCAGTCCACCAGAAAAAACCGATTCTGGTGCATAAAAATCAGATCGATATATCCTTTCATAAAGCCGCTGACCGGACTGAATGTCAATTTTCCCATCCGCACTGGAAAATGGTTCTCAGTTTTGCCTGCGCCCGGGCGGTTGAAAAGGCGCTGCAGGTTTGACGGCCGAACCATTTTTAGCGGAAAATAAAATTCCATCTCATTGATGCGATGCTCGAAATCAATTGCGGACAGTGTCAACTCTGGCTGACTTTTCATCAGTGGAACATGAAGCACATTGGTGATGGTGTCGGCGACGACATTTAGCCAGGCATCACCGAAACCATACACCTGCAGGGCACGTTGAATGATTTGGAGTAAATCATCTGAATAGGCGCTGGTATAATCCAGATGCTCAAAGATATCGTGAAAAAAATTTCCGGCACGGGATCCTCTGGGAAATGCGAAAATCGAGTCACGTGCTGCTGATTTCCGCAAATTTTTATCATTGACGTCCATGACCGCAAGGTGCCTGGTGATGGCGCCCAGGGCATCTCGATCCGGCTGATCGATGTCGGCGATCTGTCTTGATATCAGGGCCGAATAACTGGACACCTTCCAGCTGGTGTTAATTTTGCCCTTATAGGTGCGGCAACTTAGTGTATCGGGGGTTTCAGTTTGGTTCCGAAAGCGGCGATCCGAGGATTGAGGCAAAGGAACCACCTCAATGGTGTTGCGCGATGATGTGGCCAAGTCTGCCAGATCTGCCAGACGCTGCGCATCAGACAGGGGCTTGACCTGCTGTTTCAGATTGCCCACCCTATCAGCGGATGGCTGATGGATCAGGGCATCTGTTTTTGCGTGCAGCAAATAAGCCAGCGCCGATGAGTCTGCGGTATTGATACGCCCCCAAACCAGGTAGCATTTGTGTTTAGCGCGGGTTAGAGCCACATACAACAGACGGATATTTTCGGCCAGCAGCTCGTTTTGGGTGAAAACCAGGTTGGTGTCATAGGCGTCTGAACCTAAATCCATCGTCAAAAACGAATCTTTGCCCGACGCTGCAGGGTGGTGAAAAATGATTTCAGAATCTCTTACATATGAGCCTTCCCAGTTGTAAGGACAGAATACGACCGGATATTCCAGTCCTTTGCTTTTATGAATCGTCACAATTTGGACGGCCCGGGCGTCACTTTCCAATCGGAGTTGATGCTCTTCCAAACGCGGTGATTTGGTATCGCGCTGCTCCGCGAGCCATTTGATCGTGGCACGCATACCAAAGTTTCGTTGAGTGCACTCCTGATGAATGATCTCTGCAAGGTGTAGCAGATTGGTCAAGCGGCGCTCCCCATCTGCAAAAGGCAACAGGAGTTGCCGGACATTTTCTTGCTTTAGCAATTTGCGGAACATTTGCATAAAACCAGAGTGCCGCCACAACTGATGGTATTGACGAATTCTGATTAGTAGATCCTGCCACAAATGGACATCGGTGTCAGCGGAAAGCAAGTCTTCGCCCCGGGCACCCATCATATCCATTGCCAGGGCTGCTCTGAGAAGCGCGGGGTTATCCGGTTCACAGATACTCATCAGGACTTTTTCAATCTCCATCGCTTCATGGGAGTCAAAAATGTTGCCCGTGCTGTAGAGAACCGAGGGAATGCCTTTGGCAGACAAACACTTTTTGATTTGTTGCGCCTGACGGTTGGTTCGAACCAGAACAGCAATGTCGCCCGTTTGCCATTGGCCGGTCTCCGGGTGGGCAATCTGACAGATTTCTTCGGCAACGGCATCAGCGATCAATCGCGTTGCTGTAGTTTTGGTTACGGGCTTATCCTGATCTGTGTGCAGTCTTGAATCCAGGTACCATAGCGATAGCGGCGGTGTTCCGTTTTTCAGCTCAGGGTTTTGTTTTTGCCCTGCTCTGGCCGGTTGAAAGGAAATGTCCTCAAAAAGAAACGGCGTTTTCACGTTTGAAAAAAGCGTATTAACGGCGTTGATCAGTTTTGCCTGCGTGCGCCAGTTCTCCGTCAAAGTAAATTTTGACTTGGCATCCCTAACGGCTTTTAAGTACGAAAATACATCTGCGCCGCGAAAGCTGTAAATCGCTTGCTTGGGATCCCCGATCATAAACAATAAACTTTTCGAATCTGAAAACAGACGGGAGAAAATATCATATTGGACGCTGTCGGTATCCTGGAATTCATCGACAAGTGCAGCTTGGTATTTTCGGCGGACGGCATCTGCAAGCGGATTACCGCTTTTGGAGGTCAGCGCCTGCTTTACCAGGATCAGCAAATCATCGAAAAACTGAATATTCTGATCGGCTTTTAGGACCTTCAATTCAGTGGGTGCGATGTCCAAAAGCTGCTTTTTAAGATAAACCGTGTATTGTTGCAGCTCGATTTCCAGCTCTGCGGCCCTGTGGTAAAGGGCATCGCAGGCAATAAAAAAATCGTGATTGGGTGCCGTTTGGCCCTTGCGGACCGAATCATTTAATTTGCGCGCGGTAAATTTTTCAAAGTTCTTGAACAGGGGAAACCCTGTGTTGTTGGGCTGCACATAGAGATCCATCTTTTCAATCAACGACAGTATCATCAGATCGCGCCGACTCCTACCGCCGAAATTTTGTGCCAGTTTCAAACTGCCGTAATGGGTGCCGCTCAATGCGGGATCAGCCAACGCTTTTTGGACTGCCCGGCGTGAAGCGGGCCATTGACTTATGATATCTTGAAAGGCTGTGCGAAAAGCAGGTAATGCGTTTAAATCCGGTTTGCGCATCTGCGGTATGATGTCTATTTCAGCGGCCCCTATTTTGCCGAGCAATTTCTGAAATGAAGCAGGTCCTTTGAGCTTTTGGGTTAAATAAGCGATACATTCCAGCGGCGCATCATACAAATGACGCCGCCAAAAGTCTTCGGCTACATCGCGCTGCCATTCAGACGGATCAGAGACCAGCTCGGTGTCAAACAGATTTGATGTTTCAAAAGCGTGCTCAAACAGGATACGGGCGCAAAATCCGTGGATGGTGAAAATGGGCGCCCGGTCAAACTCAACCAGGGCATCATGAATCATGGCAATGGCTGCTGAATGATCCGCATGCCGCTCAAGCAATGCCATCAGCAAGGGGTCTTTATCAGATCCCTTTGCAAAGGCTTTTTCAGCCTGTAGCAATTTGTGACGAATGCGATCTTCCAGTTCCGCGGTGGCGGCTTTGGTGAAGGTAACCACCAAAATCTGATCGACCAGGAGCTGTTTTTCCAGTATCAATCTCAGAAACAGGCCCTCGATAGTGTAGGTTTTGCCGGTGCCGGCACTGGCTTCAATCAGATTGATGCCTTCGAGAGGAGTGTTTATGAGATCGAGGGGTTTCAATTTAGAGTACCTTTTAAATAATTTCTATAAATCAAATGGGCACGTTTTAAAAAAGCTCAGGTGTTCCGCCGCAGGCGGATTAAGGTTTCAGGGAATGTATGACAGAATGCGCAACCTAATTCATATCTACGTCTTCTATTTCGTAATACTGACACCTGAATCCGCCTGCGGCGGAACACCTGAAACCTGCTCTTTTGATGATTACATTTTTGCATTGAGTCGATAGACAAAAGCGAGCACCTCCGCTACGGCCTGATACAGTTGCGGTGGAATTTGTGTTTCCAGATCGAGAGCCTCCAACACTTGAACCAGATTTTCATCTTTTACGAGCGGCACCTGATGGGCTTTGGCAGTTTCAACGATTTTTTCAGCCACCAGCCCTCTACCCTTGGCGACCACTCTGGGAGCAGCATCCTTATCTTTATCGTAGGTGAGCGCAGCTGCCTTTGATTTTTTTTCCATTGTCAAATCCTTAAGTCAATCTGCCGATCACTGATGAGTTCCAAATCAATATGATGAAATTCATTGATTTTTTTCTGAGATACCACGGTTTTCAAAACCAGGTAGTCAAAAAGAGGCTTTAAAGGATCACGGATTTCTGAATAGTAGTTTTCCAACTGCGTTCGTGTATCATCATCTTTGACAAAAAACGTAATGGTTAAATCCTTATCAAGCATGAAAAAATCTGTCCGAATTTCGCCGATACGGTCCATCTCCAGCAGGAGCGAGATTTTGAATCCGTTCTGAGCGCCGTCCTGGTTCTTTTTGGGGCAATATAATTTTAAGCGCGCTTTTTCCCGATTTTCCTTTAAAGGCAGCGTGAAGCTAAAAACTTGGTAGGGCTCGGCCAAATCATGTTTGCGAACGGCGCGGGACTGCTGGTCCTGGATATCGGTCAACAAAATGTCGAGAGTCCCTTTAAAGTTCGCCAGACTTTTGTCGTCGGGAAACTTAGCATTGGCCTCCGGCGTCTCCAGGTAGGCTTTGAGCATGAGAAGGATGGGCTTTAGGTCCCGTCCGATGATGTGTTGGATCCGCGGGTCATGAACAAGTTCTTTGATATTTTGAGCATCCGGGCGCTGGCTAACTGTATGGATCAATTCAGCGATGTTTTTCTCAAAAAATAAGCCGCTATTCTCAACATAGGTTTTAATCAAAGGAAGCCATTTGCGGATATCCTGGCTTAAATCAAGCTGTGCAAAATGCGCCTCTAAGGCAGTCAAGGCCTGGTTGACGTGAACCGGTGGTGATTCGCTGCCGGGCGATGCTTGCAGCATATGCTGGGCCGCCTGTTTGATCTCGGACTGAATTTTATTGAAAAGGTCGAAAGATAGGATTTCCAGGCGATTGGATACCGTTTTGTCTGTGCTGATCGTGCCGGTGTTTGGATCGATGACTTGCAGGCGAAGCTGCCCAGCGGTGTCGGTCACTTTGGCAACGAAGTCGGCTCCGGCTTTAACCGGAAACTGGATTTTTGCCAGGGCACGAAATTTGCCAAAATCAACCAGGGCGCGCTGATCGTCTTTGACCTCAATGATCTTTATATCAAAGATGTCACCCGGTTTGATGATTTTTTGAGCCCAGGCAGATCGATTGATATGTGGATCAAATATCGTTTTAATGAGTAAAGATAGATCCATATGTCATACCATTTAGCTGCGAAGCGACGGATGTTAAAAACCTCGAGGACGAATAGGATCCATGATTGATTATCGCCCTCATGCTCTTAATTCTAAGGTTAATGATTAAAAGCCATTATTCTTCTTTTTCGGTGTAATATACACCCGGTATCCAGCTCTTTTTTATTTTAGCGGTTTGGTTTGGATCCCCCTCGTCTTCGTGCACAAACTTAAAATTATTCCAACCGATCCGTATCATATCATTGTGGGCCAGCTTTTGACGCCTGATTTCTTTGCCGTTAACAAAGGTACAATTGGTGCTTTTCAAATCTTCGATATAATACTGAGGCTCTTCAGCGGATTTATCAGGTGCTTCAACTGTAATAACCGCATGTTGCGAGCTGACCACCGTGTCGTCGATAAAAATATCGCTCTGTGGATCACGCCCCATGGTAAGCGCCGGTTTATCTATTTTGAACTTTTTAATGGCCACACCTTCGTGCAGCTGAACGATCATTGCCATTGGTTTCTCCCTTATGATGGTGATGTTGTCATGGGTTCTTTATCGGTTGGCCGCTTGCCAGCAACGGCCCGAAGACGGCCCTGGAAACCTGTGTAAAAGATGCATCCAGCGGATCCGTGCCTTTAAAGCAAATATCAATATAGGGGTCATCTGATTCGCCTCTGGTGTAATCACTGCCAGACCATTTTTGCCGGGCGAAAGTCATTGCTGCTTTTTCTGACTTGCCGTTGAGCTGCTGCTGCACATATTCCAAAGACGTGCTCGGAAACAGATGCAGCGGTTCTTGCAAGCCTTTTTTTAAGATAGCGATCAAATCAGTCAGACATTGGTGCGATTTTTGAACGGGCTGAAATTGCCAAAATGAATCTTTAAAAACCATTATGCTGGTGCACTGCCAATCAAACTGGGCGACTGCATTATATGCAAGATGGTAAATCCACAGACGCAGGAGATCCTGCGCCCGCTGGTTGGCATAACGGTAATGCACCAGTCCGTTCTTATATATTTGAGGACACCTGTACAACAGATTAACGCCACCGATATCGATTTGTTCTTCCAATGGGCCCGCAATTGGTTTTGCCAGCAGATCCTCGACTCTACTGGCAAATTGCTCTACGGACCTGCTCATTTCATTGTATACCAAAGTGCCGACATTGCCATGCGGAAAATGACCCATGGCCATTTGGGCCGGTCGAGCTGATTCCAGGTCATTGCCGGCCATGCGGGTATCCATCATGCTCTGGCCGGCGTAAAATTGATCTAAAGGACTTAAGACAAAATCTTCACGTTTATCTGCCAAGGCGCCAGGATGACCCAGATAAATGCCCAGTCGTTGCTGAAGTATAAAACGGGTCGGATGACTGAAAAAACGACACAGCGTTTCAATATCCAGGTTGCGCCATTCGTCACGCTCTGAGGCCTTTAAGGGGATCGGTCGGCTGACCAGCGGTGTTGTTTCTTTGGTTTGTTTTATAAAAGCTGCCGCTTCGCAGTTTTCTTTAGAATAGCTGAAAAGAGAAGCGTTTTTTTCAAAATATTGGGGTGCAAAAGCTTGCAGACGATGAAAAGAGAGTACATGATCATGAATTTTTTTTCCTGGCACATCGAATCCCTTCTCGATCGTATCGAGCAGTTCACTGACCAAAACCGATGGAGGTATGCGGCTGTTGTCCTGGGGGCTTTGTCCCACATAACTGATATAAAGTTTGTTGCGGGCTGAAATGATGGATTCCAGAAATAAATATTTGTCGTCATTTCTGCGAGATCGGTCACTGGGTCTCGGGACCTGGGCGATCAGGTCAAACGATAGAGGTTGAGAATCCCGCGGAAAGGTGTCCGAATTCAACCCCACCAGACAGATCACTTTGAATGGAATGCTGCGCATCGGAAGCATGGCGCAGAAGGTCACGCCGCCGGTCATGAATCCGGATCCAAATCGCAAGTGGTCCAAATGCCGCTCCAAGTAAAATTGAATGGGTTCCAGTTGAAGTTTTTCATGGAAGGCTACATCAAACTGGCGCCGGCTCAGTTCATCTATGCTCTTTCGTAAATTTCTTATTTCGGACTGCGCAGCTTCATCTGGCAGAAAGAAATCTTCCAGTAGCCGTCTAAAAAACAGGCTCCATGCCTGCAGCGCTTTCGATTCATTCAAGCTCTGAGTGTTTTGAAAAACGGCATCACTAAAATCCAAAAATTTTCCGAAGCTATGAATTTCATTTCCCTCAATTTCATCGTAAGGCAAGATATCGCCAAACATCCGCTGGTTACCTCCCGGCATGGCATAGCCCAGCAACAGCTTCCGAATACCGGCATGCCAGGTATTTTCAGAAACTGGCGGCAGACCGAGCCGGTGCCGATGGTTGGCGTCGATTCCCCAACGAATCCGCGTTTCACTAATCCAGCGCTCGACAATTTCAATATCAGAGCGCTGAAGTCCGAACTTTGCACGAATAGCCGGAATTTCCAGCAGGCGCATGACGCGTGCTACGCTGAAGCGAGAGCCCTTGAGGTCCAAAATTGTAAAAAAGCCGTCAGTCAGCCCTCCCTGTTGCCGGGCGCCCCGATCGGCAATGCTAAACGGAATAGAAAAATGTTCATCGGTCTGGGCATCAAACACCGCCTGAATGTAAGGTGCGTATGTTTCAATGTCAGGTGTCATGACTACGATATCTTTGGGCAGCAATTGGGGGTCGGATTCAAACATCGCCAACAGATGATCATGCAGTACTTCAATTTCACGCATCGGACTGTGACAACACTGAATTTGTATCGATGTATCCGATGGATCAATTGCAAACACCGGCATGCGGGATGCTGTCGTCACATTTTGGGCGGGACTGTCTGTGCTGGCATTAGCCGGTTGCCGCGCTCTTAAATTTAAAATGTCAGACTGAATGCAGCTGAGCAGATCATTGCACTGTGGGTCCTGATAGGTTTCGTGCATGTGTAAATCAAAATTGGTGATCATCGTATGAAAATCTTTACCGTGCGCTCCCATCGAGGCCAACAATCGGTTGCCCTCTTCCAGGTGCAGATCATCAACCCCATCGGCTGAATGCGAGTAAGTGCGCCGGATGCGTCGCATTTGCTTTTCAGAAACAATGTCGCCCCAGTATTCCTGACAGGGATTGAGCACAAAAAGGTTTATGTCAATCACCCGAGACAGGGCCATAAATGTCTGCAGGTGGAAAAGCGGCAGATAGGATATGCCGAACATAAATATGCGCTGCGGAAGATCGGTGAAGGCTGCTGGATCGTTTTTAATTTTTTTAATCAAATCAAGCTGCTGACGGGCGCGGTGGCGTGCAGGCTGTTTTGCCTGCAATTGCCGCCAGAGCTCGGCCTGCCAATGATCCTTGGCATGTTCGGGATTTTCGCCCTGCTCCCAGCCAAAGATCATTTCAGGTCGAAACACCAGATACTGATCATAAAGATCGGCCAGTTTGCTGGCAAGCTGCATTGCCTTGAGGCGGGTGGCATCATCCGCTAGATAGTTTTTTAAACGCGTAAAGGCCGGGCTAAGAATGCAGTCTGGAAGCACTTTCAAAATTTCAAATGGCAAAACATCCGGATCAAAGGGTGATGGCAGCTCGTCGTCCGGCATGAGCTGTTGGGCGATTTGATCCAGGAACGAATTGGGAAAAGGAAACTGGATGTTGGCGCAAATACCATTTTGCTGTGCAAGTTGTTGCGATATCCAGCGTTCCATGCCGGTGCTCTGAATGACGATAATTTCAGGTCGCAGTGCATCAGACATGGGTGCTTTCAACTGTTGGGCCAATTGCGCCGCCAGAACCTCAAGTTTGTTGCTCGTAAAAATGTTGGCACCGGGCATCTGCTGCTGTCTTTCTTTAGGTATACGACTCGGAAACTGGCTATTCGCAATTGAACGCTCAAGCAATGAATGATACAAAAATGAAAAAACGCATCTGCGCAAAGGCTTTCAAAACCGCAAATACCAATCGCAGCGCAACATCAGGGCTTTGCGCTTTTTGGCCAACGTGTAATCCTTCACTGCTCCGGCAGGTGGTATTCAGAAAACGGAAAGCGCGTGATAGGTTGTGAGACGTCCAATTCGTATCATAAGCGCGGATGACCTTATTTGTCAAACAGTCCGATCAGCGCAACCACTAACGACAATACCGCCTACGGAACGTTTTTTTTGCCAAAATGTCCTTTTCCTTCTTGCTTTTTATCCTAGGTCTTTGGTGTCGATCAATTTACGACTGATCCAACCCTAACAAAGGAGGTGCCATGGTCCAGGCGGATCGCTCTGCAGGTAAGAAACCTTTCTGGAAAAAAGCCGTCAAACCCGCCATTTTCCTCGCCCTTGGCATCCTCATCGCGTTCCCCCTATTCAGCATGTCTTACTACACCATGGTTCGCGCCTCCACGCCCGATTTTTGCGCATTATGTCACGAGATAAAACCTGCGGTGGTGGCCTGGCGCTCCTCCACGCATGCCAACAACGCTACCGGCGTTGTTGTCGATTGCATGGACTGTCACCTGCCCGGTCCCCAGGATACCTTCAAATTTTTCTTTACGTTGCGTCCGCAGGATTTTAAGGCGTTTCCCTCCGGGACCAACTGGCAGGATGAGCGCCAGAAAATGAAAAACATCTGCAGCGCCTGCCATGGAAATTCCTGGAACAATGACTTTTATGATGGTTTTGACAAGGCGGTGCAGGAGTATAGTGAGGTATACTTCAAGCCGGCCAAGGCCAAACTTGATGAGCTATACGAAAAGGGCCTGCTGGACAAAACCAAGTTTTTCGACGAGCACTTAGAAGTCGAATACTATGAACTGTGGCGCCACGAAGGCCGGCGGGCCCGAATGGGGGGCGATGATGATGGCGCCAGATTACGCCTGGTGGCACGGCATCTACGAGTGCAAACTGCGTTTTGCCAATTATATGGAAGAGGCTAACCACCTGATTGAAACCGGTAAAAAAGCTTACATTTCCAAGGATTTTCCCAACGCGACCGGCAGCACCGAGCGACCCAAAGCGATATTCAAAGAATAGCATCGCTCATCTTAACCTAAAAACCCTGCGGCCGATCCGGCTGTAGGGTTTTCTTTGTCTCTCAATGGTAAAGGTATTATTGATATTAGCTACCGCTGCCAACCAAATAATTGAATAAGTAAAAAGCCATTTTACGTTTTATATAATTGAAAACCATCTCAAAAATAGTAGATCACGCCCAAGGGCAAGGTGCAAGCCGATTCGAAAGTGGAGTATACACGATAGTATTCGAGCATTTCGAATCGGTTTGTAACACAGCCATTGGGCGTTAGGTGCATTTTTGAGATGCTTTTGTTATTCCCAGCGGTTATCCCCCTTATGCTCCAAATCAATAGTGTCGTCCTGCTCCCCTTTTGGTGTGAAACGATCATGCTGGACGTGAATGGAGGAGACGGTGCCCTGCTCGCCGATGAAAGAATTTAAAAGCCAGCTAATAAAGCTGATCAGCAAGGAGCCGAATATGGCCGTCCAAAAACCATAAACACCAAAACCCGGAATGAGGCCGGATGCCATTTTGAGCATGAGCGCGTTGATAATAAATGTGAACAGACCGAGGCTTAATATGTTTATGGGAAGGGTCAGCAGCAGGGCAATCGGTCTTAATACCGCATTCAAAATTCCCAATACAGCGCCTGCAAAAACAGCGGAAAAGAAACCGCTCACTTGGATACCATCCAGCAAATAAGCGGTGGCCACTATAGCGGCCGTGGTCGTCAGCCATCGTATTAGAATACCGGCCATCGTTTTATCCATTAAAAAAGCATCTCATTCATAGGGATGAGATGCTCGAGTCAAGAAAGGGCCACCCTTTTTATCGAAAAGGTCATGTCCGCGCGCAACCTTCTTCAATCCGCCGATATTTCTGGTAGTTGTTGTAACCGTGGCAACGCTAAACACGCTATGGGAGCCGAATGATGTTTAGTAATGGCTGTTGATTTTTTCCCTTAACAGATGCGAGCATCTGAAGGTTACCACTCGGCGTTGGTCGAGAAGCATGTCCGCTCCGGTAGCAGGGTTACGTCCACGACGTTGATTCTTTGCCTTGACACAAAATTTGCCGAAACCGCTGATTAAAACATCTTCGCCTTTTTCTAAATTGCTTTTCATCAGCTCCAGCAGCGTCTCAAGCAATTCGGCGGATTTGTTTTTAGGGTAACCAAGTTGCTCATGAATGGCATCAACTATCATTGCTTTTGTGAGTGTCATAGATCAACTGCTCCTCCGAAGCGTTAATGACTTATATAATTTTGCACGCAAGTGCTAACTTATCCAGATGGTGTTTGTCAAGAAATATCTTAAATTTAAGCAAATATTTAATGGTATGCTGCGAAAAGCATGCCAGAAAAAAGTAAAAATTCGAAAAATTTTGTATAAATTAACTCTATTTTTTAAATAATAGAAGATCGGATCATCTTGCAATGACCGCAGTGAAGTAGAGACGATGCTGTATAGGTGGATCAGATGTGCTGATCAAGCAAGACATGTTTTACAAAGCCGGTTTGATGCCATCGAAGTCCCATGCGCAGTTGTCAATAGCTACTCATGCTCTGTGGCAATGCGTTCTTTGTTGGCTTCAAAAGTTTTGGGGCCGATACCGGGAACCTGGACAATATCTATAGGTTCTTGGAATGGACCATGCGACTCCCTGTACTCGATGATCACAGCCGCTTTTTTGGGCCCGATACCTTTTAGCTGCGCCAATTCCTCTGCCGATGCTGTGTTGATATCAATTTTGGATAGGTCTTGGGCCTGCAAACTGGAGAGCGCTAAACAGATGATTGCAATGACAACCATGAATTGAAAACGGGATCTTTGTTGCCGCATGTCACACCTCCGTTGAAATAGGGTTTTCAGATTTATTAAAAAAAGTTGCGGTCTTCACCACTTTTTAGGCTCACTGCAGTGTTGCAAATTTGCAATTGGTTCACATTCAATTGCATGCATCACCGATTTCATCGAACCAAAATGAATCAGCCACCCGTTTGTCACAGGTGGCTGATTTTCGAAGCGCTCACATGATGGAGTATGCGCTTACTGCGCAATGATCTGATCTTTGATTCTGTCAAACGTCCGCAGCCCTATTCCCGGAACATCCATAAGTTCTTCGGTAAGTTTAAAAGGACCATATTTTTGGCGATGTTCAATAATCCGCACTGCGTATTTGGGACCGACATTTTGAAGCCCTGCCAATTCTTTGGCCGATGCCGTATTGATATTTAGCCGTTCACTTTCCTGTCCCCGTACCGGATTTATACCCATCAACGTGATCAACAGGATTGTTAAACCAACCCACAATACCGTGTCCCGTTTCATCATTCAATCACCTCCAGACGTTTACAGCAATAGCGATTAAGTAAGCTTATTTTATCTGAAGGGCATGCGTGTCGCAATAGGTCAACTGTCGTATTTTTTTTAATACTTTATACGTAACTGAACGACAGAAGTACTAGGAAAGGCGGTGGACTCAGGGCATTTTATAAGGTAAAAGTATTATGCCATTGGCTGTTATTTGTTATTCGTTATTCGTTATTGGTTATTAGACTTGACGAATCAGATATCTGCAGCAACGTATAATTTGTTTAAGACCGCACAATTAAATCGTATTTTTACCAATAACCAATAACAGATAACCATTAACCTGCCGTAGAGCGATCGCGCTCAACGGATAGCGGCACACCGGCCTTATAGCAGATCCCATTTCCTTTTAGACGGTAATGGGTCACGGCTGCAGATACAATCACCGAAGCGCCCTGCGGCATGTGGGTTTCTGTTTGAAGATCACTGTCAACAATGGTCAGATGCCCTTGAGTGCAGATGATAATTTCAACGTTACGTTGCTGCGGACTCTGATATTCGCTGTTGCCTTGCAATGAAATAACCGACAAAACAAATTCTGCAGCTGGGCTGCGATAAATCAGTTCATTTGCAGCCGTTGACTCGGGTTTTAACAGCGTGATGTCCTGACCCTTAAATTTCAAGACGCGCAGCAATTCGGGCACATCCACGTGTTTGGGTGTCAGACCGCCGCGCAGGACATTGTCAGAATTTGCCATCAACTCAATTCCCAATCCCTCCAGATACGCATGCAGTTCGCCTGCATCTAAATAGATGGCTTGACCTGGCTGCAGGCAGATCAGATTCAGAAGAATCGGCGAAAGCGCACCGATATCTTCCGGATAGGTTTCAGCAAGTTTTAGCATCCATTCAAATTCCGGTTGTGAGGTGGCCAAATCGCCTGCATTGTGTACAGCTTCCGCAACCACCCTCTTCTTTCGTGCTGCATCTAAAGACATCAATGAGGTGTAAAATTGCTGCAAGCCCTGGGTTGTTGGTTTGCGCTTGAATTCTGAAATCAGTTCGTTGAGCTGTTTTAGATTCAGTTGCTGCAGGAAGGTCAGGATATTTGGAATTCTTCTGAAACGACTTAAAGCCCAAAATGGGGTTAAGGCACAAATACATTCGGGTTTATGATAGTTGTCACGATAGTTGCGGTTGGGGGCATCCAGGGGAATTTTTTGGGCGTTTTCCTGCTGAAAGCCAATCTGTGCTTGGTTCAAGTCTGGATGGACCTGGATGGAGAGTGGCTTTGCGGCCGCCAATACCTTGAACAGAAACGGCAGATGATTATGAAATTGTTGGGCTACATCGGGGCCTAGAATATTTTCTGGATCCTGATCAATAAGCTGTTGCAGTGAGACCCATTGATCATTGTGATATGCCCTTGACGGTGCTTTGGGATGAGCGCCCATCCAGAGCTCTGCCTGAGGTCGGTTTTCGGTGTTTGGCTGCCCTAATAAGTCCGGAATCGCTCGGGTCGAACCCCAAGCGTATTCCTGAATCGTATTGTTTAAAAGACTGATGCGGATCATCATCTACCCCTTGGAATGGATACGTTGTTTTTACGATAGTACCGCTGATACCGGCTTGGTTCTTTTATTATGCCCATCTGCGGCGGCCATGTCAAAAAGGCGCTAGCGGTTATCTGTCGAATTTTTGAAATCAGGGCATCTATGGACCCTTCTCCAACCTATTGATAATAATAGGTAAAATTTCAAAGACTTGACCAAGAGCCCTTTTTATAATATAAATAATGATAATAGCTAGTTAGTTGATGCTTATCGGAAAAATGGCTGCTCTGCTTCAATGGCAGACATGTATTGGCTGCCATGCGGTAATCAACCGTTTTGGCGATGTGTCTTTCGAAATGGCGTGATCTTCCGCCAACCATTAAGAATAGCAAGGTGTTTGCCAGGCCGTATTCAGGTTTTCGCTGACGGCGACATCCAGAGGGCTACTCTGTTAAACGGGAACCTGCTGACGAAAAACCTGCATAGAGCGCACGGTCGCTCAGCCAGATAAAGCGAAAAAGGCCTCTTTCGAATGAAAGTCAGTTTGATGCCAAACAGCGTCTTGTAATAGTAGCATCAAAATTCATTTCATTCGCCAAAAGTCAACCAAATTCTGAAAAATTAATATATGATTGAAATCGAATCTTCGGGTATCACTGACATCGGCAGAAAAAGAGAACAGAATGAAGATTCCTTATTCTACGATGACAGTTTAGGGCTTTACGTAGTTGCTGACGGCATGGGCGGGCACAATGCCGGTGAAGTCGCCAGCAAGCTGGTTGTCGAGACCATCCGCGATTACCTGAACCAGAATTCAGCTGCCGACGCACAGCAGCAGTTGGTAAACGCAGATCGAAAACTTTCCAAAGATGCCCGCAGATTACTTGCCGGTATTTACCTGTCTAACCGTATTGTTCATCAAACTGCGTTGAAAAATGAGAATTACAGGGGCATGGGGTCCACGGTATCTGCTGTGTATTTTACGGACCGGACTTTTATTGTCGCCAATGTGGGAGACAGCTTGGTTTACTTGATCCGCGACGGTAAAATCAACCTGTTGTCTGTGCCCCACACCCTGGTTGCCGAACAGGCCGAATTGGATCCGGAAAACGCTGAACTGCTCTGGAACGATTTTAAGCATGTGCTGACGCGAGCAATGGGCGTTGACGAATCCGTGAAGGCTGACATAAACGAAATGCCGTTTTATAGACACGATGTTTTGGTGCTCAGTTCTGATGGATTAACCGATAAAGCAACACCCGAAGAGATTCTGGAATTGGTTGAAAACCAACGATCGGACAGCGCCTGTCGAAAACTGGTGGATCTGGCAAATGCTCGAGGCGGTGAAGACAATATCACCGCAATTGTACTGCGAATCAAATCGGATGCTACGAATAACCTTGGTATTTTAGGTTGGTTTAAAACCATATGTAAAAAATTTATGAACAGCGATTTGGCTCAAAAAGCTTAAAAACGTAATAGCGCCATGCCGAAAATTTCACTCAAATTTCAAAACAACACGCTTGCCGATTATCACCTGCCGCCCGGGTGTTCCTTAAAAATCGGACGCCGCAAAGACAACGATATCGTCATTGATAATCTGGCGGTTTCCAGTCACCATGGGAAGATCGATTCAGCCGGTGATGGGTTCGTTTACATCGATCTGAAAAGCAAAAATGGATCCTTTATCAATCAACAACTGGTGACCTCGCATTGGCTGCAAGACGGTGATGTCATCTATATTGGCAAGCATTCCCTGACCTTTGCTTATTTTGAAAGTGAAGTCCACCCGGATGATAAAGATCAGAGTGAAATGGAAAAAACCATGGTAATGGACACCAATGAATACCGATCTATGGCCCACCAAAACGATGCTGAAACTGCTAATGCAAAGCCATCCAAATCGGCTGTACCCAAGAAAAACAAAAAAAAGTCGGTCCGAGGATTTATTACCTTTCTGTCCGGTGGTGAAGGCACTTTGGCGCTAAAACAAAAGGTGACCAAAATCGGCAAAGACGATTCTAGTGATATCGTCCTCAAAAGATGGTCGGTCGGCAAGACTGCCGCCACCATCAGCCGCACCCGTGATGGCTATTATTTTAGTTATGTGAGCGGTTTTGCAAAACCCAAAGTGAATGGTAAAAAGGCTTTTAAAAAACCGGTAAAATTAAACGAAATGGATATTATTAAGATTGGACCCATCAAACTACAATTCATCGGCAAAAAATCAAAAAAACAAAACGCCTGATCAGCCCTTTGACGTGGAATTTTAATCGATCGAAAAACCGCTAAGACTATTTTCTTATCACAGATCACTTCTTTCCATCCCATCATACAAGCTGTATTTCTTATATACGAACAGCACATAAATTGCGGATGCCAACCCTGCATTTGGTCATTGAAAAAAAGTCCTTTGCGATTTATGTGTATGTTGGTGCTTGAAAATTAATGTGTAAACGGTTTATTGATGGATATCCAATGAAAATTGCCTTTATTCACTATCATCTCAAGACCGGTGGGGTGACCACTTGTTTAAAGCAGCAACTCGAAGCACTAAAGGATGACTGCCAAATGTGTGTCATCACCGGTGAACTGCCATCTGCTGATTTTCCGGTAAAAACCATTCATCTTCCGCAACTAGCGTACACCAGTGTTTATCGACGGCCCTTTGAACCCAAGGATGTTGCCGCAGTGTTGATCGATAAAATTTGGGCTCATTTTGACGGCCCCTGTGACCTGGTCCATATCCATAATCCACTATTGGCTAAAAATTCAAAATTCTTGACAATATTAAAGCTGCTGCAAAAAAAAGGCCTCAGCCTGTTGTTACAGGTCCATGATTTTGCCGAAGACGGTCGCTCTCAGCTGTATTTTAACGAAGACTATCCCGCTGACTGCCATTACTGTGTCGTCAATTCTCGCGATTACCAGATACTGCTGAATAGTGGTCTGAAAAAGACGGGACTGCATCAGCTTTTCAACTGCGTGAGTGTACCGCAACTTCCGCAGCAACCCGTTGAACAACAGCCCTATGTTGTCTATCCGATCCGTGCCATCCGTCGCAAAAATATTGGTGAAGCCTTGTTATTGTTACTTTTGTTCGCAGACGACACCACTCTGTCGATTACGTTGCCACCGAACAGCAAGGAAGATATCGCCAGTTATAAGGGATGGAAAGCATTTGCTGCTAAACAGCAGCTGCAAGTTGAATTTGACAGCGGCTTAAATACGCCATTTGAAACCATCGTTTCCTCGGCACGCTATTTGTTGACAACCAGCATTACAGAAGGCTTCGGGTTTTCTTTTCTGGAACCCTGGCTTTTCGATAAATTCGTATGGGGGCGCAAACTTCCTGAAATCTGCACTGATTTTGAAAGCCGCGGAATTGATCTGAGCCATATGTACACGCACTTGATGGTGCCGATCGAGGAATTTGATGTCGACGCATTCTACAACCAGTTTTGTGTTACGATTAAGGATACCGCCCGAATTTTTGGGATTACAATGGACCCGCCGAAAATACAGAATGCCTTCAACGCCATCACCAAGGGCGGAATGATAGATTTCGGCTTGCTTTCCGAAACGTTTCAAAAACAGATTCTGCAGCACCTTTTGTCTAAACAGGCGTACATTGAAGAATTGCTTACGCTCAATCCGCAGCTTTTAAATATCAGCAGCGCGACTGCTCAAAAGGAAATCATTGAATCCAATCGCAATGCAGTTGTGGGCAACTACCACCCATCCCAATATCGACAACATTTATTAAATCTGTATGCGCAGGTGGCGTCAACCGATGTGCGGCAACGTATCGATAAGCAGAAACTGCTGGCTGAATTTTTTGACCTCAATCGTTTTAGCCTGCTGAAATGGGGTGTTGATGACCCGCAATGATCTGATACAGACCCATTTGACGCCTATGTCGCCGCAGCCAACGCGGTTAACGCCCGGTGGCCGGCTTGCACGCAACATTGAATGTATTTTATTTGATATCTACGGCACGTTATTTATCAGCGGCGCCGGCGATATCAGTTTGGCTCGCCAAGCATCGCCTCAAATGTCAAAACTTGAACATCTGTTAGCCAAATTTAAGGTGTCAATTTCACCACAACTGCTTCTGGAAAATTTACACCGCAGCATCGCTGAACAGCACCGCCAGCTAAGGATGAGCGGCGTCGATCATCCAGAGATTGAAATTGATCAAATCTGGCAGCCGATTCTCGCATGCGATGATATCGAGCAAGTTCGTGCCTTTGCGATTGAATATGAGCTAATCACCAATCCGGTCTTTCCGATGCCCCATCTGGCAGAACTATTGGCAACCTGCAACCAGCAAAACTGCCTTATGGGTCTGGTTTCCAATGCCCAGTTTTTTACACCGCTTTTGTTTGAATGGTTTTTAGGTGCTGATATGGTCCATCTTGGGTTTGATTCGGCGCTTGTGTTTCTGTCATATCAGTTGGGATATGCCAAACCTTCAATGCTCTTTTTCGAAACAGCAGCTGCTGCGATAGATTTGAAAGGCATCCGCCCAGACGCCACCCTAGTGGTGGGCAACGACATGCTCAATGATATTTACCCGGCCCAGCAAATGGGATTCCAAACAGCCCTTTTTGCCGGTGATGCACGCTCGCTTCGCTTAAGGTCGGGTGACCCGCGTTGCCGCGATCTACGTGCGGATCTGATTCTGACGGACCTTGAGCAGTTAATCGGGTATATCGGGTAGGTTCCGGGTTGGGTCGTTCAGCGTTTTTGAACGTAGGATGTTCTAAATTTTACTCTTCATTGTCCTCGTACTCGACCTCGTCCTTATTATCTGATCATCTGAAGGAGAACTGTATTTTTGCTGTTAAAATCCGAGGACGACGACGAGCACGAGGACGATATTGAAGATGTGTCGTTTTTCGGCCTGAATAGTCTCTCTGGGTCCATGACGTGTCGTTTACCGGCTTAATGTGTCAAAATTAAAAGTTCTGGATTCATGGGTTCAGTGCTTGGCTGATGGCCTCTCGCTTCTTGTTGCTGGCCAGAAGCCAGAAGCCCGTTGAATTGAATTATATGGGATTTGAACGTATTTTATTTTATGAAGCGGTCTGTTTGCCAATTCACCGGTATGCGGATTCTTTGCTGATGCCGACTCCTAAAAATAAGGTACCCCTTGTCACGACCATAACGGAATAAATCCCGTGTCAGTCTCACATCCATTGTGCAGTATTCGATAATTTCGCGAATACGCCCCTGCTTCCACCACTTGAGAGCTTGTAAACCATCGGCAGTTTTATTCGCCTTTAATGTTTCCTGGACCAAATGGGCCAGGGACAGTCGGAATCCTAAATGCTGGTGAATGTCTTCGAGGATATCCAGGGTTGTGAGTGAGGCAAAATCAAAACGTGAATAGCCTTGCAGCACGTGATAATCAAAGCGTTTAACATTAAAACCGACAATCACATCAAACTGATTCAGGTGATCAATCAAGCGTTCAATTTGATCTTCCAGGTAAGAGACAAAGACCTTTTGGCGAGAATCATAAATCACCCCGCCGCTCATGCCCATTCGGGGCGCGTTGTGCCAGCCACCGACCTCGGCCGCGGAGCGCTGGGTTTCAAGATCAAATACCCCATAATACAGCTTGTCGGAAGTGTGGGTTGTTTTTTCATGTGGTTTCTTTTTTGCGATGGGACTGGTCGGTGGGTCGACCGTCGCAAGATCACTTATTAAGGGAGTGCGGCCTTTAGGCGTTTTAGAGGCCACCAGATGCTTCAGGATAAAAATGGCTCCCTGCTTATCTATGGGACGATTACCGGAACCGCATTGCGGTGAGTGAACACAGGACGGGCAACCGGATTCACAATTACACTCCTGAATGACCTTGAGGGTGCAAACCAATAAGGGCTGCACTTGAGCATAAGCTGCGCGGGTCAGGCCGGCGCCGCCGGGGATACCATCATAGATAAAAATCCCCGCTCCGCCGATTTGGGGATGATAATTAGTGGACAACCCACCGATGTCATTGTGGTCCACCATGACCAGCAGCGGAAAGATACCAATGGCCGCATGCTCGATGGCATGTAAGGCCCCCATCAGGTCCAGGTCCTGGGATTCACACGCATCCAAAACCGAGGCCGGGATCTGAAACCAAAGCCCCTCGGTTTCAAAAATTTGAGGCGGAAGATTCAAAGCAATACGGTCTAGTGGCCTTTGTGTCCGGACGCACCATTTTTCATATTCGGTAATTTGATCTGTTACTTTAATTTTTCCATAGTAAGTACCTGTTCCATATATATTTTTTTTATCACTTATTTTTAATATTTCTGTCAATTTGTGGCCCCGAACGCGGGTATAATAATCCACCGCTTCCTGAAGGGCACTGATCTTACGTTCCTTGATGTCCAGATGGGTGACCACATAGGTGTCCCCTCTATGGAGATAAACGGCTCCGGGATGGGTTTCCCGAAAAGCCCGGTGCGCATCGATTTCACCAATAGGCTTGCCGGTTTTAACGGTGATAATCTGATAGGGAATGCCTGCGCCCCGCAAATGGATGAGTCGGTGAGGTGCTTTAGAACCAGCATAAATGGTTTGTCCATCGTCACTTCTTAACAGCTGACCGTCGTTTTCAAGTTCGGCTAAAATGTCTGTCGCCAAATCACTTTCGAGCATGGAATCGGCTGCATCCAATGGCAATTCAGTTGCTGCGCAGATCAGATGCGGGGCCATGATTTGGGCATTCAACGGATTGACAACAGCCAATTCCGGATCACGCTGAATGAAGTCCTGAGGGTTGCGCATAAAATACTGGTCAAGCGCATCTTGGCCCGCAATCAGGATCAAAGCGGAATCTTGACCGCTACGCCCCACACGTCCAGCGCGCTGCCAAGTGGATATAATAGAGCCGGGATACCCCACCAGTAGACAAAGATCCAGGTCTCCGATGTCAATGCCCAGTTCCAGAGCACTGGTGGATATCACCGCCATGAGCTCGCCGTTGGTCAGCCGCCTTTCAATATCGCGTCGTTCCTGTGGCAGAAGACCGGCGCGATAGGCACTTATACGATCGGCGAAGGGGCCGGCGTCGTTGTTGGCCCACATGGCAATCAGTTCAGTCAATTTGCGTGATTGCGTGTAAGCAATCGTTCTGAGGTTATGCTTCAAGGCGGTCTGCAGCAACAGAATGGCCGTGCGCGCCGGTCCCAGAGTGGGATTTAGAAATATCAGATGTCGACGCCCTCGGGGGGCACTGTTTTGGCTGATGACTTCGACGCTAAGACCTGAAAGTTGATGCGCGAGCTGTGCGGGATTGGCTACCGTGGCTGAGCTGAAAACAAAAGTCGGCGCGCTGCCGTAGTGCTCGGCAATACGGTGAAATCTTCTAAAAATTTGTGACAGATGGGATCCCGTCACTCCGCGATAAGAATGAACTTCATCCACTACCACCGTGCGCAGACGCGACCAAAAAGCAGCCCATTTGTAATGAAAGGCCATCAACGACAGATGCAACATCTCCGGTGTGCTAATGACCAGATTGGGCGGTGCCTGACGGATTTGTTTGCGGCGATAGGCTGTCGTGTCACCATCGTAAATCGCTGCGGACGGAGAATGCGGCTGCAAGTGGGCGGCCAGCAGCTCAAATGTTTGCAGTTGATCCTGTGCCAGGGCTTTTAGCGGAAAGATATATAACGCGGTAGAATCCGGATCCGCCAAAAATTGTTCAAGTACCGGCAGATCGTAAACCAATGTTTTACCGCTGGCTGTCGGTGTTGCCACGATCACATGCCGTCTGCTACGGATAAGATCAATGGCCTGTGCCTGATGCCGGTAAAGCGCTCTGATACCGGCAGAATCCAGCAGGGTCTTAATTGCATGCGGCCAGGGATCTGTCGGTTCGGCCCAGCTGGCGGACGTGGCTGGTTGGGTGTGCTGATAGACGATCTGAGAACCCAGTCGTTTTGAAAGTGAAAGCGACCCTAAAAAATCGTCTATTTTGGATTCTGTCACCATGTGATCTGTAGATAATTGTTATCAGAATCCATACGGCAATAGCCTGTTTATGCTTTTACCCGCTCGACATATTGGCCGGTTCGGGTATCAATACGGATATGCTCACCTTCCTGGATAAACGGCGGCACGTTTAAGATATGCCCGGTTTCCAAGGTTGCCGGTTTGGAATCGCCGGAGGCGGTATCCCCTTTTACCCAGGGATCTGTTTTAATCACTTTTAAATCAATGAAATACGGCAGGGTCACTTCGATGGGTTGGCCTTTAAACAACAAAACATTACATACCGTGTTTTCTTTTAGGAAATTTTGAGCGTCACCGATTTGCTCAGCGGTTACAAACTCCTGTTCATAGTTGGAGGTGTTCATGAAACAGTATCGATCCCCGTCAGCATACAAATATTCCATTTGAACCTCTTCCAGATCTGCGGAATTAAATTTTTCACCGGATCGAAAGGTTTTATCAAATTGAACACCTGTTAGCATATTCTTCAATTTACACTTGTAAAGCGCCTGCCCTTTGCCAGGCTTGACAAATTCAAACTGGACAATCACGTAAGGCTCTCCGTCCAGTTCGAGTTTCAGTCCTTTTCTCAAATCACCGCTTTCGAGCATTTTTTTTATACTCCCTTCATTGCGTTACACGATCAGTATTTGAGGTCGATAGCCATTTTTCAGTCTGCCGAACCTGTCCGACCAGTTGTTTGACTTTAGATAGATCTTTTTTAAAACGCATTGGCTGCCCGTGGGCATCATATGCATTGGTCAAAGTGCAGCTGTCGACACCAGCCGGTTGGACTTGCTGGATGCCCTCCGCTGCATTTTGTGGGGAAATCCCTCCCGCTAAGATAACCGGAACATCAGACAGCTGAACCAGTTTGCGGGCTGTTTCCCAATTACAGGTTTTTCCGGTAATACCGACAAAGCCCTGCACCGGCTGATGACTTTGATCGTTGCCGGAGGCTTCAACCAAAAACGTATCGGTCAGGAAAAAATCACTGGTAGGTTCAAATCGTTTTGCAAATTCCAATGTTGGCACCGCAAAGCCGCTACCGGCTTGCACAATCGGAATCGATCGCATCACTTTTATTTCCGGAAATCGACTTTTGACATCTGTCTGCAGCTGAGTCAATTGATCGCAAAAATCCCATGAGTGCTCATCCCCTACCAGTGCCTCACAAAAGTGGATGATATCCGGTTGATAATAATCCAGGGTTCGCATTATCGTTTCTGGATGGTGATATAGCGGAATTAAACTGCTTTTGGCGGCCGATGACCGAACGGTTCGGATAGTCTCTTTTAAAGCTGGCAGCTGCCAGTTCTCTTGTGAAAGGATGACACTGCCAATATGATCCACATCCAAATCAATGAGATGCTCAGCTTCAGCCGGTGTCTGAACTTCATATATCTGTACGATTAATCGCTGCACGGAGGCAATTTATTTGAAATGTGATGTTTAATTTTTGACAATAGAAGGATAGAATTCATTTGAAATGCAATATTTAACCCTCTTTTAAAATTTGAAACGCTCAGCAAATGACCTAAGCTGAGCGCTTGTCGAGGTTGTCGCAGCTACGCGGCAGATGTCGTTTCGCTATAGTGACCTATGCGGAACGGCATCTAACACAGTAGATGCGGTAAGATCGGCAAGCCCATGGGGTTTCAAATTTTAAACTATAAAAAGGATAGAATTCATTTGAAATGCAATATTTAACCCTCTTTTAAAATTTGAAACGCTCAGTTTAGGTCATAAATTGTTGACTTTTAATGCCGTCTCTAACATATTCACCCTGAATTCGCAAACCAATGGCCGCAAAATCGTTCATTTCCAATTGTTATTAAAAATCTATCCTTGATATGCAAAAATCGCAAAACGCGTGTTATGAGGCACTCTGAGGGCCTCTTTCAGCCGCATCGATGATATAAGGTGCTGTGCTGAGGCGTCAACGCTTTAAAAACCTAAGCGCTAAAGGAATTTAATCGAACAGATGATACTTATTATAGACTTTGGTTCCCAATACAATCAATTGATTGCCCGCCGCGTGCGGGAAAATCAAGTGTATTGTGTGATCGAACCACCGACCATCAAAGTGGATGCCATTCGGCGCCTGAATCCCGAAGGAATCATTTTATCGGGAGGTCCTTCCAGCATTTACGAAAAAAACAGCCCTAAAATACACCCGGCTGTCTTCAAGATGGGCATACCTGTACTGGGCATCTGCTACGGTATGCAGTTTATGATGTCGTCTCTGGGAGGAACCGTTAAACGGGCCGGGCGGCGTGAATACGGTTTTGCCGAGCTTCGCATCAAGCGCCAAAGCGGTGTCTTTAAAAGCCTTCCTCAAAAAACGCAATGCTGGATGAGCCATGGTGACTCCATTGAGCGTCTGCCAAAAGGCTTTACGATATTGGGATCCACCGATAATACGGCTGTTGCCGCTGCGGCGCATCGCAGCAAGCATTTGGTCGGCGTTCAGTTTCATCCCGAAGTGGCCCATACACCGCAGGGTAAAAAAATTCTGCAAAATTTCTTGTTCGGTGTTTGCGGTTGCAAGCGATCCTGGTCCATGAAATCCTTTGCCAAAGACGCCATTCAGGAAATCCGCCAAACGGTTGCGGACAAAAAAGTTATTTTGGGTTTAAGCGGTGGTGTGGATTCGTCTGTAACAGCAATGCTGCTGCATCAAAGCATTGACAAACAGCTGACGTGCATTTTTGTTGATAATGGTTTACTGCGGAAAAACGAAGCCGCTAAGCTAAAAACAACCCTTAAACAACACTTGAATATCAATATCCGGTTTGTAAATGCCACCAACCGTTTTTTAAAAGCGCTGAAAAACATCACCGATCCGGAAAAAAAGCGCAAAATTATTGGTCGAATTTTTATGGAAGTTTTTGAGGCGGAAGCCAAAAAGATTAAAGGCGCAGAATATTTGGCCCAGGGCACCCTGTATCCGGATGTGATTGAGTCGGTATCGGCATTTGGTGGTCCGACCTCAGTGATTAAATCCCACCATAATGTTGGGGGACTGCCTAAAAAAATGAAATTAAAACTGATCGAACCCCTGCGGTATTTATTTAAGGATGAAGTTCGTCTACTGGGCAAAGAATTGGGGCTGCCGGATGATCTGATCTGGCGGCAACCATTTCCGGGTCCGGGCTTGGCCGTCAGAGTACTGGGTGAAATTACCCGCAAGCGATTGCGGATACTGCGGGATGTGGACGATGTTTTACTTGAAGAGATTAAAGATGCCGGATATTATAAAAAATTATGGCAATCTTTTGCAGTATTGCTACCTCTGAAAAGTGTTGGGGTTATGGGCGACGAAAGAACCTATGAAAATATCATCGCTGTCAGGGCTGTAACAAGCAAAGACGCCATGACTGCAGATTGGGCAAAACTGCCACATAAACTGCTTGGCAAAATATCCAATCGTATCATTAATGAAGTTGATGGCGTTAATCGGGTGGTTTATGATATCAGCTCCAAACCACCCAGTACCATCGAATGGGAATAGACGATAAGGACAAAGACAATGATTGACGACGAGCAATATCCCTCATTTAAGTTTGAAGGTGACGACGAACCGGAGCCGGATCAAAAAGTATATGAGGATGACATCAAGGATCGAAAGGTTGAAAAATTAAGCCATCGCGTCACGATCATCACTATTTTGCTTCCGGTTTTGATTGGCGTTATTTTCTACATTGCCTATCGTGATGTTACCAGCCGCGTAAGCCAGAGCCAAGATGTCGGCGCCATGGAAATTCAAAATTTGACCAGTCAATTGGAAGAAAACTTTTCCGCCCTTTCTGCCAAATACGGCGAACTCGAAACCGCGTTGACTGAAAAGCTGGCGAGTCTTGAAAAGGTCGACAAGGCTATGAAAGAGAATCTAAAACAAGCCGAAGCTACCGTAGCGAAAATAAATGCGACCAAGGCAGACAAAAAAGACCAGCAGCAAGTCGTCGCTAAAATTGAATCGGCCTTAGGTCCCATCCGCAATGAAATAAAAGGCCTGTCCGCAATGCGTAATGATCTCAAATCCATTTCTGCTGAAGTGGCGTCATTGGATAAGGACATGCAGCAGCGACTCTCCGCGATCTCGACCAATGTAGACAAAGCCTTAAGCGACTTAACGCGCATTCAGTCCGAACTGTCGACGGTGTCCAATAAAAAATTAGATAAAGATGCTTTACAACTGGAGTTGTTGAAGGCACGCAAAAGCTTCCAGCGCGACCTTGATGTAACCAAATCGGCTATGGACAAACGCATTGATTCAATGCTCAGAAAAATAAAGGATCTGGAAAAATTAGCGCAGGCACCCACCTTTTCTCCAAGATCCAGTGGGGGCGCGACTTCACAGGGGACCGGCAGCATCACAGAGCAGGAAATCAAGGAATAGCATGGACCATCAATTGCTGACAACTATTTTAAAATCAGTGGCCGGCGGCCAATTATCCGTTAAAGATGCGCTTGAAAAACTGCGCCATCTGAATTTTGAGGATATTGAATTTGCGCATGTGGATCATCACCGCTCTTTGCGCAAAGGGTTTCCAGAAGTGATCTTTGGTGAGGGAAAAACTGCAGACCAGGTGATCGGCATAATGGATAAAATGATGCGTCAGGAAAATATCTTGCTGGTGACGCGTATTGGACCGCAAAAAGCAGATGCCGTAATTGCCCGCTTTCCGGATGCGATTTATCATCCCGATGCCCGCATGATCGTGTGGATGCTCAAAAAGCCGCAGATTATCGGTCGCGGCACCATTCTTATTATATCAGCCGGCACATCTGACATTCCTGTGGCCAAAGAAGCCTATTTGACCGCCGCTGCTATGGGCAACAAGGTGGAAACCATATATGATGTGGGCGTATCGGGCATTCATCGTTTGTTGGGTCACCGTGAAGCAATTGAATCGGCATCTGTGCTGGTGGTTGTTGCTGGAATGGAGGGCGCTTTGCCCAGTGTTGTTGCTGGTATGGTCAGCCGGCCCGTGATTGCCGTACCCACCAGTGTCGGATACGGCGTCAGCCTCGGTGGTCTAACCGCACTGTTTGCGATGCTCAACAGTTGCAGCTCCAATGTTGCGGTCGTCAATATCGATAACGGTTTTGGTGCGGGGTATGTGGCGGCGATGATCAATCGGCGGTAAAATCTATTTCAAAAGTGCATCTAATCCAGCAATGGCGGACTCAAAAGGACAACTTTTTTTAGATAAGTTTTAGAAAGGTAGCGCGTTTATGAAAACCCCAGATGCCATTACCACTTTTTCGCAGAGTGAAAAAATCAAGGGTGGTCTGATTTGGATCACGCAAGCCGTGGAACTTTACAAAGCGCTACCTGAAGCCGATAAACCCGGGGCTGAAAAAATCATTAAAGCGGTGGTCGACATGGTGGGCAGCGAGATACTGATCTGCAAAAAAGCAGCGCCCCATGAACTCTGGCCGGAAATTGAAAAAAACATTGATACAGCGTTGGTGATGATCAATTCCGGTGTCGCGCATGAAGCGGGTTACCACCTTACTCAGGCACTGACCCAGGTCACCACCATCGGTCAAAGATCGATGTCCATCTTGAAAGACAAAGGGCTTCTTTAAGATCAACCTCTTTAGGTCTGCTGATTCACACCCGATATTTAATGCCTGCCGAATGCACTTCCAAGATGCCGCTGGGTCTCATCTCGGCGCGCCGACCCGGATCGTG
>JAAUXU010107291.1_pt1 | contig 38791 bp, 24 predicted proteins | sample 7278151 | NCBI WGS metagenome assembly JAAUXU01 (sample SAMN14350113, study PRJNA611818) | marine sediment metagenome | isolation source: surface marine sediment (1.8m) | place: French Polynesia: Moorea | collected 2018-08 | reverse complement strand
GTGTGTGTGTGTACGTATAAATGTACAGACTGTACTGATGACGTATCCTGCACAGTTCTTAAGTAGTAAAGCATACAGCACGTGTGTGCACTGCGCAAAAAAATGTGTAAAGTAGTGGCGACCGCCAGAGTTGAACGTACAAACATGTCGTGGAATCATCAGAAACTGTCTCTACTTCTACAGAAGCCAAACGTAGACAAAACTTGAGTACTGTGGGTACTTGGAGAAACCACATGTGCGTCATCACTCGACCACGAATTGCACCTCTCGCACTTGACCTTACAGGTTTGTCCCGCGGACAGAAGAGGTCGTTCCGTGGTTTCTTCTTTGTCGTGCACCAGGACTTTTAAACCCACTACGTCAGTCCGCGTGCGCGCCTGTGACAAATTGAAACACAGTTGACCTTGATAAAGTTCTCAGGTGAAGCAGTTCTTTCATTTGGGGGTAAGGACCCAAAAGCTGCAGCTCGTACGAAGTCTGTGGCATCTTATCTTCTTTGCCCGCCGCTCCTAATGACGGGGCAGAGTAAGAGCCTAATTTAGTGTGACAGAAAATATCAGAACACGCAACAGTAGGAAAGAGAGCGAAGGAGCAAACTGCAAGGGCGAAAAGAGTGCGGGCAGGGAGCGTGACCAAAGGGTATTCGATTTCCTTTTCCGGATTCGTAAGCTTGTCGTAAGTAAGGCCGAAGGCCTCGACCTTGGGCGTAACATTTAATAATGCTTTTTAAGGCACTCGCCCTTCGCTAAACATACGCAAGTAACTAACTGGGTTAGGTGTGCAGTAAAGTTAATGAGGTAAATCTGTAGATTTCACGTCCCTCCCAAATGGGACTGTTAACAGTCCAAGCAGTTGTTGCTCGCAGTAATCAGCATAATAAACGTGGGTTCAACGATCTGCAAATGGTATTCCTCCTTCAGCTAAATAAAATTTCACAGGCCTGGCGGTCGCTGCAAAAAAATTGAGATGCACGATTAGAGAGAGAGAGGTATCTTTTCTGTCTGCTGTTGTAGCTACAGATTCTTATCTCAAAAAAGGCGTCCAGCAATCTCATCGCGGAGTGATCTAATGCCCACTTTTCACTCGAGGAATTGCTAACGACTTGGAGAGCTCGCAAGTCTTCAAGTACCTGTGTACGGTACGCCCACCTGTAGTACGTACGTAGTGACAGATAGCCCGAAGAGCAACAAGACCTTCATAGTACGTAGCTCAAATGACCGTGCGTACGAATGCGTACTTGTAAACCTTCGTGCATGTTCTGTGTACTGCTTACAAGTACTGTTCTCCCGCCAATAGCGGAACATGAGGTGGAGCAGCTTCTTCAGCTGCGTGCGCTCTGCCAATGAAAGACTTACGTAATTGTCAGGCCTTTTAGAGCGGGGCTGCGTCATTACTATGAACTTGAAGGGCCTTCCTTTATACATAAGAGGAATTGGACTTCTCAAGAAATGTTGCCTCATAATTGCCTTTCCCACGACTCCGCCGTGAGAACAGTGAATGAATGGTGGACGAAATCAAAACGATTGAAATTACCTATAAGAGGTAGCAGCAGAGTGCAAGTTGGGCGGTGCAGCGATGTGACCTGAAAAGTGGGAGGAAGATTGTTGTTAATTCACCATGACCTCACGCAACAGCCTAGGAAGACCTTCCAAGGATCGGGCCCCCATAGTCAGCACCATCAGTTCATCATTTATTCACTTCTCCACCACTACAGCAGACAAAGGAGAAGAGACTTGGATGCACAACTTCTTCCTGGTGTGAGCAAACTCGAGCACTTTGCTGGCTCGCTACAACGCTCCTGAGAACGAAAAAAAAGTCTTTTCCTGACCACAAAGCCAGAAAACCGCTCATGAGGAGCCGTTCTTGTGGCGACGCCGCTTATTTCATTTGTTTCGTCTTCTTTTACACATCGCCGAGACCGTCCGAAAAGATGCGTGCGAGCAGCAACAACTCTCCTCTGCCCGTTCAAGCTGGCGAGGCCTTGGCATGAGATGAATCACTTCAATTTATGCTCATTTAGTCGGGTGAGGAGGGCAAAAAGAAGGGGCCAGAGACCGAGACTTGGAACACGCAGGGTTATTCCGTATGGACGCAAGTAGAAGTTACACTTGAAGAAGCGCCACACCTTTTTTTTTCTCTCTCACCCCACTCTGCCATGATGCTTTAGCGTGTTGCTGACGCCGTCTGCGGGTTCGCCCACATGCGAAAATGCCAGAGATTCGCCATCTCCGCGTCGTTGTAACACGCCAGAGGCAGCTAGAGGAATTGCCATCGACATAGCTGCACGCAAACTCGGCCATGTCGATATGAATCTCGACTATGTGATTCGAAGCCACCTTTTCTAGCTCTGTTCTCCGCTGTTTTGGGGAGGAACAATTACCTCATTTTCAGAGTTGTGACCTCTCATTTTTCCTTTCTCTTTCCGAACCCTCTAAATGCATTCGAGAACTCGTGCGTGTGAGGTTAAAGTAAGCCTTCTTTCCCCTCATGTCGTGGATCACGAATCGTTGCTGCCCTGAGAACTCTTGAGCTCATCTTGACCTCTTCTCTCTCTCCCTCTGAGTTGACCTTTGGCTTTCGTCTCGCTCCATCTCAAGCATCGTCGTTGTTCAGATCTTCGTATTTGGGTACGTACCTACCTGGTATGGGGTGCCCATTCGTGCCTTTTTGAGTTATCCCGATTTTTCTCCCTCCCGATGACAAGAACAAATCTTACAGGGTGGTCTTTTTCTGACCATAAGGGAGACTGTGAGAGATGGGTCTTGTTCCCAGAGTCTGATAAAATATATTGCCTTGAGATCGAGAGGTTAAATTCGCATGGAGGGCGGGAGGAATTTTGAGGCCAGCCAATAAATGGCCTCTGAGAGCTGGTGATTGATAAGAGTATGATCTGTTAAAGTGCAACAAGTGTTTGAGCTCAGCTCTACCACGCTGCAGTCCATGAGTATGTGCTGTACAGTTGTCCGTACGCATACGACAGAAGAAGTACGTATATCCCCTGGATGTCTCGACCAAGCTTTATCGGACGGTCTATATTCATGCATCCGGACTGGTATTTTTGCGACCCGTTTTCTTATCTCTTCACCTGCCCAGGAAAAAAATATGGATGGTCTCTTAGTCTCTTTAACTAGCATTATACGCATGTCAAATTTTTCAGAAAGTGCTTCATACAGCTGCGTTCAATTCACTAGCGTTAAAGTTATGAGAATATTCCTTAATGTTACAACCGAACGACACGAACAACTCCCTCAGTACTGGCCGCATTTCGATCTTCTCGGAGCTCCGCACTTCCAGACATGATGAGGCTTGGCAACTCTTAATCACGCAAGACCCACCCGCGTACGTACGTTGGGACGGACGGACGTAGATGAGGTGGATGAGGGCGTAGAGTAGTTTGCATAATCTAAACGGCGGCAGTAAAGGCGGCTCTCCACACCACATCAAAGGCGTCGGCCCTGATAATTCAGTCCTCATCTACCCATGCGTCGTCTTACTATCATGCGTGCTGGAGACAGACTTATGCGTGTAAGCATGATGATGAGCTGACGGGCGATAATGTCAGATAATGGAAGAGAGCAAGAAGCGAGGAATACAATCATAAGTCGGCGTGCTCACTCGTGAAAAGCAGGCAACCATCGATACCGGCAATTAGAAATCGTCAAGCCCTCAAAGTTGGAACTTTGCGCTCAAGTTGTTGCATGAGATCGTCGTTTGCCTTTTCTCCCCGAGAGCGAATGGAGCAATCGCATGTTTTTCCTCCCCAAGGTGTACTGTAATTAAGGCTAATCACCTTTCCTTAGTGTAGGGAGTGAGCAAAGCAAAGAAGGCCTTAATGAATCAGATATTGTTTGGCGGAGCTCAGTCCGGATGTCTTTCCTTCAGCTTCTTGTGGTTGCCTTTAACGCGAACACTAAAACGCAATTGAATTTTCCCTTCAATGGCGTCGCTCTTAATGGCCGGTAATTAGTGGTTTCCATGTCAGCAGTCTTCATATTCTCGCTGCAGTCAGCACGGTATGTATGCAGCTAACGGATGCAGCTAATGACACATGCATGCGTGCATGCACCGAAGGTTTGGTGTAGTGAACCGGGCTGTTTACGGGGTGGAAGGATACCTTTAAAAATGTGGCATAAATATACTCCGGGTCATAAAAGATTTTTTTCTGCTCACTCATGCAGGTATGAACGGTATATATGTATATATATGTGTGTGTATGTAAGAAATGGTGGGTAATGAGAACAAGGAGAGGCGAGGGCGTCGCGTTACAGCATATTAGAATGTCAATAAGCTGTTTGTTGTTGTCGGCAGTTGCGTTGACACCATAATGATTTGAGTCATTCTGCAGCAGTTGAAAGCTCATCGGACCTCGTCGCATTTTGACTTTCTCGGTCGGCAATTATTGCGTGACGGGTGGTCACGAGCCTCTTGTCCTCGTTTCATACCTGCTATGCGAAAGTGATGTCGTGGCAATGTGCGTCGAGTTCTTTTTCCTGGCGGAATAGAAGGACCTTGATTTGTTCTTCAATGCAATCGACTATCAGAGGAGGGTTGTAATTGCGAAGGGTTTCGGGCCTGAAAAAATCAGTTTCTTTTTGAGGAGGTCGTTTGAAAAAAAAATTGGCTCTTCAATCGAACCTCATGTAAATGTAGTTGCTGCGCTTAGGTAGGGTGAGGTGAGGTTCAAGCCAACCAGCGTTTCGACCTTAGGCTTGGCTTGATGGTCAGGTCAACAGCTCGACACCGAGCTTGGCTTCAGCTTGGACCCATCACTAGCATCGAAAAGCCGCATGGGCGAAAGAAAAAGAGGCGAGGACCATCCATTAGATTTTTGTACAGAACGTTTAGCGTACCTTGCGGCAATGGTTCCGTAGGCGCTGCAACAACCATTTCTGTCGTTTGGTAATGACAGCCTTTTTGTTCTCACAATGGTGCCTCAACCTTTGCCTCCACACTGCTAGCACCCACTCACAATGAATTGTAACACAATAACCAAATAAAGATGGCGTCAGAAGACGTGGAAAAATCGAGCCTCTGGAGCCTTCGCTCATTGTAAATTCGCACCTTTTTTCATGTTTTCATGTCGTCGCATAAAAAGAAGAATCTGGCTGCCCTTGCTGCTATTTCAAGAAAACACACTTCCCCTTGCTGCCCCCTGTCTTGCCACGTTAATGTATGCATAATTCCTTTTCACGCTGAAGCCGCAAAGCAGAGGTAACAACCTCCTAAAAAAGGGTTGCGAGGGTCGTAAACTTTGTTTCTGCCTTCCTTCTCACTCCGAGAATAATGAGGCAGTTTCGGAAAATGCCTCTCACCCCAGTCCTAACTTACTACAGTTACTTGCTACTGGTACATACGTAACATGTACGCACAATGCACTAGTGTATGGGCCAGCAACTCCAAAAGGCCTTCCCGGTGGGGCTCTGTATTTTAAGCACGAGGTAGCTTCGTATTTGCCGTGTGTAAGTATGTAATCATGGCGCTCACTACGTGTTAGGCTTAATTTATCTCGCTTACTTCCTTATATGAGGTTGAAGGACATGATCAGCGGTCTTGACGGCATGAAACTACCTATTTTTTGCGACAGATGCCAGAAGCGTCCTAAAAAGCATGCACTTTCTGCCCTTTTTTGCAGTGTCACCACTTAGTCTGCTTAGATTATCATGGCGCAGCCACGTACAGTTTAAAGGAATGATTTGCCGAGGCAGATTTTCTCTGCTCATTGCTGTGTGACGGTCTGGTTTGCACGCATGGGCTTAAAAAAGGGAGACCCCATCAGATGGTGCAAAAAATTATACCCGGTGTCACTCATTCATGGCCCTTTTTCGTATTCCAGCCCGGGTCAACTCGTCGTTCTGCACATGGACGAATACCTGCAGTGTCGAGGGCCAGAAGCACCCCACTCCCACCCCGGACTCCTCCGCCTGGCTCTCAGTCGTGCTAACCAACTGTCTGACGGGACACCGGTTTTATTGCAAAACTTGGCCCCCCTTTCGTCATATACAGCTTATACGGACATGAAGGAGGAAGCATTTTCCCCTCGCTCGATCTCCAAATGACTCAATTGGCTTTTTTTTTCCTCCTACCGGCTCTTTTTCTTCCTCGCTTTTTTTTCTCGCCCACAGTCTCATGCGCAAAATGCGCAGTCATTTGGTCAGGAAGGCGGCAGAGGGAAGTCAGACGACTTATGAAATAATTGTAGACTCTGGATGACGGTTTCTGTGAGCTTCTTGAGAACTTTTTATAGGAGACAGCAGCAGATATGTCTGGTCTCTAAAGACGACGTGCATCAGAGGACTCAAAAGTGCCCAGAGAAGCATCTTGGAACCGTCTCGCCATTGTGTCCCTTTTTTTTCAGTGGTTCCTTCTCCATCGGACAAAAAGGCGGGGACTTTTCTGGACAGACGGAATGCCACTTGTTGCTGAGCTCCGGGTCTCGACCTAGCTGTCTGATCGAGCGCTTAGTAGGGAGGAAGAAGCGCCCAGATCTGTGAAGTGAGATCTCACCAATTTAATTCTCACTGAGCCACCGTCTAAAAGACCTGAGCAGAATGGTCTTTCTGCTGATAATCTTCTATTATAACGATGTGAGAAGATGAGATAACGTCTCTCTTTCTCCACTATATCTAGGAGTATTGTTGAATCCTCCTCCCATAACCAATTTGTGAAAAGACATCACTTTTGGAAGGCGTGTTAACGTTGATCCGGCCTCTTCCTTAACGGCTGCGTGAACAAATTTGTACGAAAGCATTTTTCGCCTACGTAGGTTAGACCATATGATCTTTGTCGGCCAAGAATGTTCGCTCCTTTTTCCTCTCCCCCCCCTCATACATTATCACTCCATTACACGGGGAGGAGACGACAACAACGCATGCATCGATCCAGACAGATGCCACCATTAGGCGTATGAGAACCACTTTCAGGTATGCATGCAAGAAGATGCCAGAAGGAGGACGTTGGTCTGACTGTATACGTACGTGTAACAACGGATCCTTTTCTTCACCGTGCCCCGGGGCAAAACCGATATGGAATTCTCTCACTCACGTACTAACGCGAAGGGAAGACTGGGATTAGCACGCTCGCGGTCATAATTTGAAACTATTACAATCCTTTACCCGCAGTTTCATCAATGGGTCCAGCAGCTGCAGCGGTTGGAGGAGTTCAAGGCGGCTAAGTAGAGTGAGGGGAGGTAGGGGCGCGACTGCGGCTAATTGGTGGGCATTGCGTCAGACGTTCTTCGCCTCATAATCGATAGATATATTAATTACCGACCTCTCTATAAATCTGGAGTCGATTCTCTTCTTCGACAAGTTTGAATAAAAAAACTCTTCTCTCTACGGTCATTGCGTGTGTGGTCGGTCGATCCCTGGAAATAATAAACATGGGCGGTGGTGGCGCTTGCGGCTGCGATGCTCTAGGCCATGTGGAGGCCGCAGCTGAGGCACCGGAGGCAGACGACTGCTTAAGCCCTACTTTCATGACAGAAATAGCCAATCGTGAGAACTCACACAGCCGGTCATTACCTTCAGTACGCCGAAAGAGCCCAAGGTTGTTGTGTGAGCCGTCAGCGCTTTTCTCTTTCTTTCTCTCTCTCAACGGTCTTTATTATTTGTCCAATTTTCCACACTTCGGTAGAATGAGTGAGTGAATGTGTGTAAAGACGAAAGGGTTCTTTTCTTCTCCACTGCACGCGAGTATTGTAACACCACCACTTTAAAGCAGTGCTTGGCACACACACACCAACGAAAAATTGCCCAGCCGGCCCTTCAGAGCACTGAGTGAGTGTGAACCAGGTTATTTGAACACCCCAGTGAGCAAACTTTCTGCCTACTGACTTTCATATGAGCATAGCCTTGGCTTGATTTTTAAGCCTCTTTCCATAAAGGGGATGGGAGTTGCCGCCGAAACCCGTAACTTATGAGATATCAAGGTTGCTGCACGTTTATGTATTACAAAAGATATGAGATCAGACGACCTTACCTACTGTAGGTACACGTAAGCAATGGGACGCATACCAAACGAACAGATGCAACTCTTCCTCGGTGGAAGGCGTAGGTGTACGCGTATGCCATGAACACGTGTCGTGCCGTACATAGGAATACCAGGTAAGTTCGCATGTGTACTGCACACTCGATTTATGTACTCGTACTGCAGTACGAGGGCTGTCGTAAATCATTGCTCAAAGGTTAACCTAGTCATGTTTTTAGCAGGAGAGACAGACGAGACCTCCACTTTCTCCATGATCTTGAGCAATACCGACACGTCCAGATTGATAGCGCCATTAAGACCATAAGCTTTTACTATCGATTTTTTTTGTCCGTAGTCGGTGTGCTGGTCGTGAAACATGGAATAAACTTTGATGAAATAGCGAATCTCTCGGCACTATGCAAGTCATACGAGGCAAGTGCAAGAATAGACTGAAACCCTGTTAACAACTAGGTATGGATAGATTCCTCGCAACTTTTTGACAGGTGGCGCTGACACATAGATAGTTACGTACTCAGTAGCAGGTCCCTCCCAGTCTTTTGGGGAAGCCGAGCGGAAAAGTCGAGCCACTTTTGCTCTTGAAAGTGAAATACAGTTAAGGTGAAAGGCTAAAAGCACTTTCACCCTGTGCGGAGACGTGCGATATTGATGCAATGCACCGCCTCACCATAAAACGACACTTTTGACAGCTAAGCGAAGGGTCTTCAGCCCCGGGAACCGTAGGTAGGTACTAATACCAATTGACGGCGTCACGTGAGGAACTTCTGCGTCAATCCATCTTGCCTCATTACCAATGCAAAGAAGGCTTTTTTGTCTCATGTCGTTCCTAATGCCCTGACACCGCAACTAATCAAAGGGTCATTTGTACTGCGCTGCAATCTTTCTTCTGCCTTATGCTCAAGGTACACACCAAGTCACACACATGCGAGTTCGTAATGGAACAAATCTTCTTTGCCTTGGCGAGTTGGCATGTGCACGTACGTACTGTACGTATCCTCTTGTGAGGGGGAGGGTATGTGTTTAACTTCACGGGCTTTTTTTTCGGACATGCTAGTCAGGGTCGCCTTAGAATCGACAATTCCTTCTTTTTTCATGCTCTCACACATTGAATGAGAATTGACAGACGACCTTGCTGACTCATGGTTAAGAGACAAAAGAAGGGTCTCCGCTGTCAGAGCAAGAAGACATGGGGGGACATTCCAATTATTGATACTACGTCCCATTGTCAGGGCAGAAAGATTCCAAGGCGTTAGTGTCACACCGGAAACTAATGGAGCTTGCATACATAGGTCACGACGATGGGACCACATACGGTATCTACTAATTCTGCCACACACACGATTACTCACTCGGTTGATCCAACAGGAAAAAAAATTCTTTGGCGCTATCTCAATTCAACCTCTCATTTGCAATCTCCACGACTCCCTTCCTCCTTCTCTGTGCTGCCGTGAGGCTGTAAATTCAGATTCGACAATGGGCTCCTTCAAGCGGGAATAATTTTTCTCGGATGTGGCGGCGTTCATAAATCTCGTTCCCCCTCAGCTACAGACAATTCTTGCTTTCTTTCTTTGTCCGTGGCAGTAATGAACATTCATAAATAGTAGGTAGGACCTACTGGCGAACTGAAAAAGCCACTCAGCAAATTTTTACGTCATTATAAGAAGTTGCAGCTTGCTGATGAGGTCGGTCGTGTAGTCACAGTACGAACACACACGCGCTCAAACCTTTTTTTTCGTGTGTCTGTGTATAAATTTCATCTATTCAACCCTGTTTGGAGCTGGGATACAATGCTTAGCACATGACTGAGTCTGTGAGCATAAAATGGTTCACCCGCCTGGACGAGTAAATCGAGGACTGCTTTTTTTTCAAGTGCTACTACCTACTTCTATTATGGGTACAGCTGTTTTTCGTTCAAGGGAGCCGTGTGCTCTCGCCGTGACCCCTAAAATTGGAGCAGATGGAAGCAAGCTATACTCTCTTTTCTCGCTAACCTAGTTGGCACCCTCAAGTACCACCGTATATGATTATTATGACTTACTAACTTTGCAGTGCATCAACTTTTGGAACTGCATCCGGCGCAGCAAAGATCCAGCGTGCCGCCAATGTGTTCTCTAACTTCCATCAAGAGAAGACCAACATACGTGCACGGTACACGAAACCCTTTCCTTTAACAGTTTCACAATGCTAACTCGCGTAAAGCGATATCGCCCCTACGCGTACGCACGCTGTATCTACATACGTCAGCGTGCACGACGACGACGACACGTGTGCTCACTCCCGTCGCAAAGCTGCTGCCCTCCCCGATAATAGCGATATCATGTTCTGCTACATATTTTATGTTTTTTCCCCCCTCTCTCGCTCCATTTAGGTGGGGTTTGTCCGTCTGGATGGATGTCACGGAGAAAGGTTTAGAACATTGCCAGAATGGGTCTGTTAGCTTCAAAATCGATCGCGCCGGAGGAGCAACGGGTGTACGTACGTACATGTACGTCAGTCACATAAATAATCTCGTGAGTCCGGACTTTTCTACCTCGACGATGGCTATGACCAATCTTGCAGTTTTGAGCACCCTCGTGAACGCAATCACCGATATATGTACTTCAGCACTCAATGAATCTGTGGGCCACTGATGGCTCAGTGCAGTTCATACGACGTTACCAGAACCTGCTTCATAGGTACGTGCATTTTCTTTCACAACGGAGAACATGTCTTTTGCATTGAAAAATGCAAATCCCATCATATTGAGAACATGAACATTGCTAAGTAGTAGTAGTAGTAGTAGTAGTAGTAGTAGTAGTAGTGTGTGCCTTGTTTTGCCTTTGTCGCATCCGATTACGCCACGGGCCGGTGGAACACAAACGGAAAAATCCGTACACAAAAGACTCGTCTCAAGTTTCCTCCCTCCTTGGTCCCTGCTCATTCTTCTCGTACATTTTTGGGGAGGAATGATTTGCCTAGCACGAAATGAGCTTTAGGTGTAGTGCCTACTACTTACTTATGATTGTACAGTTGGGATGTGTGTTTGAGTGTGACTGTGAGAGTGAGGAGAGAGACAAAACCCGTTATAGAGGAGATATGACAATGAAGTGACGAGGCAGAGCAACGTTTACAAAACACATTCTTTGGCTCTCCATCAGTTCTCACCTCGGTGTGTACGTACTGTCAGTGGGGACATGAGTACGTAAAACACATCTCTTGGGAGTCCCTGAGGACAAAGTTCCGTCACGAACCTCGATTCGAGTGCACTGCGCATGGAAGTTGTCAGTACCAGCCCTGGCACAGAACGACTTCATCTCTTGCCAGAGAACTCTGTCAGACGTTCTGATGACCCTGTTTAGTTAGTGCAGTCACACTGGAATTATCTCACAAATTGGGTCAGAAGACGGAAGTTAGACCTTATTCGTCACACAAATACCTCTCATCGTCCCTCCTGGACGTGAACGCTGGCGGGGATCACCATTGATGGTCTATCCCTATTTTCCGTTGAGTCTCAGCGACATAAACAAGATGAAATTTTTGGTTGGTCCGGCCAGGTGTCGTTGGAAAAAATCTGCCGAGCGGCAATGATACACTTCCAACAGCCGACACGATGCATGATCAACTCTGAGAGAATGATTCAGTTGGCCCTCGACGACGTTGATTGATTGTGCGGCTGCGGCCACATTCATTCAGAGTGGAACGGCGGAAACACCATGGGAAAAAGAATCACGCGCGAAAAGATTTCTGGATTATGCTAACCTGACATTAGCTCATTTTTTTGCAGATATCTGCCATCGAGGCTTCGAAGTATCCTCGGGCTATTAGAGCAAAAAGCCTAAGAAATCTCAGCGAAAAGAACAAGTCTTCCATTTTTTCCCTCCTCTTTTTGTCCCGATTTGACGCTGTGCGATAAAAACTTTTTTGAAGAATGATAATTGGAAGCGATGATCACGGTACGGTCCAGATTTCATGTGAAAGAAAATTGGTACCTCCATGGCAGAGCGAGATGCTCACGGAGCCCGTGAATAAGCAAAGTCGCTTTCAAGTACGTAACGTTCACGAATTCCACCCAGATTGCTGACCAAGAGAACCCCTTTTTCTGGGCTTGCGAGTCATTACACGGAACGGTGTCTTCCTCTGCTGACTGCATATTGTGCTCTACCCATCTCTTATCTTTTCGTAAATACACGTGGTTCGGGAGGATCCTTATTATCTTGGTTTATAAAAACAAACAGGGAGCTCCATGCATGCAAATTCGGCCATGGTTCTCCAGCCGGCACTTAACGGACCTCGCATAGTTTGGTCTGACTCAAGCATCCATCCAAGTGACGCAAGGAATCATCAGTAGCAGTCTATAGAACAATCAAAATAGTTTTGCGTGAATGCGTCATAAAGCTGCGCGCATGAGCCAAACGCGGCTGCTGTGAGTCGTTATTACCGTTTTATAAAGGCAAAAAAGGCCAGGAAAAACACCAGCGCTTCCTTCCAAACCAGACGACGACGTCAATTTACTACAAAGGAACACGGATATAAGAGCAAAATGTTGCTGGCGAGAGTGGCTTTCTGAGTTTCCCACCCACTTACGTCAGATGAAGTTTGAATGAACAATGTGAATCAGCTTGATCCGTACATTGCAACCCGGTGGAAATGCCTCGCCAAAAAGACCCAATAGATCTCGTAACGGTGTACTCGTCGGTTCAAATTCTTCAATAAATGGTGGTGTGGATAAAATGGAAGAGTTTAAAGAGCTCCCCTAACATCAGCGCCGCGACGCACTGCACATTTTGGGCGTTTTGTACTTGAACACTATTTGGGACCATTTGGCACTATTTGCTTAGAAAATTTGCCGAATCTTCAAAGGGTCAGAGCACTAAACACTTGAGGAGTTCGAGATGTTGCAGAAACCTGAGTTCTCACCTGACAAAACCCTTTGACGGGCCAAGGTCGATATTTTTTTCTGCTCCAAATGACCTGATGACTGAACAAAAGACAGTGTCTTTTGTCTGCTGTTCTGAGCATTAAGTTAGGTTTTAGGTTGGCGGTGGTCGTGCCACTGGCGCAAGAGCAGAGAGTTCCAGTCCCACAGCTGCTGTTATAAGCGTGCTCCACTGTAGTAGTTTTGTCTTCTTTTTCTGCCTTGGCAACTCTCCTGTGGGTCCTGTCAGTCACCCTGAGTAGACAGCCCCATGGAGAAAGAGAGACATTACTCTAGTAATCTCAGCTAAAGAAAACTGTCCCCTGCTCTTCTTTGTTCGGTTTGGTTTGCCACTGTGTAGAGAAGCATCTACGACGCACGAACACAGTACATTACTGACGTGTGCATGCATTGTTAACTCTTTGCTCTTCTCCGCGCGTGTCCAATAGACAATGTTCACTTGTTGCTATGCTCGTATATACATATATGCATAGTGGACTTGCGCATGCATGGCAGGCTTAATGTACTGTATCATGGTAACTGTAGTGAGCTGTAGACAGTGTGCAAGGCAGGCTCCTGCCGAGAAGGCACTGCGAACACAAAGAGTCGTTTAAACTCAGCGGGTTACTTTCGGTTGGCCTAATTTTCACCCACAGAAGCACTTCACCCACTTAAGCACTTTTGCGTCAACAAGCCCCGTCCTATATTTGTGTGCCTTTGCCCCTAAGACACTTGGTGGCTGTTAAGTATGACGCACTTCTCCATGCAAGATGATGTCCGGACTCCACAAACATTGGAGTGCATGTGAGCGCGCAAGGAATGCTCCTTTGAGTGGTCAATACGCCTGCACTCCACCGATGAAATGGCCTTCCATCCATCCATCGTTGTATGGTTGTACTTGGTTGATCCGATTACATTGTCCATCCAAATTAGCCATCGTTTCACTTGGCTCAATTCAAGGCCAAGCAGGCAGCAGTTGTGACAGAGGAGACTCCGCTGGAGCTGCTCCATGCTGCTGTTATCTGGCAAACAATAAGGATCCAAACTCATTCCTGGGAAGGTCAGACAAAGCAGAAAGAATGGGAGCTCCTTGGCCAGGCTAAGAAGTACATTAGTCAAGACCTACGAGGAGTAGAAAGATGCCGGAAGAGTCAAAAAATGGTTGGGAAGCGCAGCAACTGAGACGCACGCATCAAGAAACTGGTCTGACAACGTCAGTTCTCAGCATCGCAATGATCCCTGCAGAAAGAGGCAAGGGCAAGCAAGCTCCAACCCCCTGGATTAATTCCTGATCGTCCTTTCCTATTGCTCTGAAAGGAATGCCCTTGATTCTGCATCTTTTCACTTGTAAAACCCTACTCAGCCTTCCTGGAGATTACGGCTAATGAATGGCCGCAGTACATACGTGCACTACCTACTGACGAATACCTTGTGGTGAACTCCTTTTGCCGGCTTCATATTTTTCCGGATGATTGCGGCCAATTTTGCAGGTACGCCAAGTGCAAGGAGGAAAAAAAAATTCAGGTGACTTGAAAAGGAGGCGAATCTGGCCGCCGCTGCCAATCGGTGCGTGGCTTCGTGCGATCTTACCTAGAAGTGAATCTTATTAACGCACGATCCTGCTGACGTACTCTGACTTGAGCCTGAAGCGGAGTTTGTCGGGCAAGTTTAACAAATGTAGCCTTAAGGTCAGTCATTTGGGATTGATTGTTTGACGCTAGTTAAGTATTCGGAGCGTAAAACTGGCTCACTCTATCAAGTCCTGGAATTTTTTTTTCAATCTGCTTTGCTAATAAGCCGCCCTCTACAGCTGATGCCCATTTAAAGGGCCTCCTTTGTCGGGCATTTGCGTGCAGAGTGTCTTTTTTTTTGCCTCACGCATGGATAAAATATGCACTGGGGACTCCGGACTTCCCCTTCCGTTGCTCTGGTTCGTTTCCACAGGTATGTTTACTAAGATACTTGTGTTCGGCAACTTTTCACGTACACACACTCGCTTGCTCGCATCATCTGTGATGCTATCAGCTGCAAGTGCGACCAGAGTCTTCTAATTATCCCTATGTACTGTACATGAATGTGTGCACCACAGAAGGGGGAAAGAAACATGCAGCGTGTCATGAAAAATGGGCTTGAAGAAGGTTATCAAGATGGCGAGTAAAAATTATTTCCTCGTGTAAGCCGGGATCCACCGTGCACTGTATTCACCTTGCTAACCTTTCCAGCACCAGGTACTATGCATTGTATACGCTATCTTGCATTAGAGTTCCAATCTTAGGCTTATTTCCCCATCCACACTGAATTTGATGAAGTTGGCAAGCTTTTTTTCCCTCGTTTGCTACGCACATACGTGCTCATTTTACTGGGTTTTTATCGCCTCAAAAGATCTTACTCATGCACGTTTGAGACTGGTGTCAGCGCTCGCCAAATCTTGTTAACTAGCAGGACGCCTGCAAGGCGTTTTTGAGATCAGAGACTCGTGATTTCGCGAAAATTCCCCTTTGCTGCCTAGTTGAGTTGGCGTTTCGCAATTTTTTGCTCCTCTCACTCAGCACCCTTTAATCAAAGAAGAAAGGGAAGAGGTAAAAGTGCCTAAGCTGCAATAACATTCTAGTGTGAAGTCATGACCAGCCTCTGTACGTTCGTACTTGATCTGAAACAATCCAGTCACTCCTCTTTCTCCCTCTCCTGACGCAAGCACAGAGCCTCTCTTACCTTTGAAATGTGGGTCTGAATGTGAGGCAATTTCACGCCACAGTGAGGCGGAGAAACAATTAGAAAAAGGTAGGTGGATTGGATGCATTTCACGGTAGCCGCCAAAGGTCGTCCTGCAGCTCTAAGCAAGTAAGCGAGTACGCAGCGAGGTGGAGGAAAAAGCTGGATCTGTGAGCACAGATTCTTGCATGCGTAGCAGCTAAATACGTTCGTTCAGCTGACTAAGGCGGCGTGAAGAGATCAGTGAAATAAGCAAGCCTTTTTCTCCCTCAAGTGCTCCTCTCTGTCTCATCTGGGAGCAGAGAGCGGACCCCTGAGGCAGGCGGAGAAAGAAGAAGAACAACAGTGGCATTAGGTACGCAGCAACATCACGTTGTCTTCTCCAAATTTGCAGTATTGACAAGAGCGATCCTTGGAAGAAGACGTGGATCAGCGCACTACCTACGTACGTACGTACGAGTGTGACGAGCGTGCGTGTGTCGTGACTGCTGCCACTCTTTTAGACTCTGCACTCGCTAAATACCTGCACCGCGTCGTTAAAGTTCAAACAGCCAAATAAATGGCGTCCAAAGTCCGTTGTTCATGATGTTGCCCTTCTCCAGTCGCACGAATTCCAGACGTCAGACAGAGAACGGAAGATGCTGCTTCACATTTTGCCCTCAAGAGGGAAGAGGAAGGAAGCATGAGAATCAGATTTCGCCTTCCCAACAGTTTCTGTCTCCTCAGTCCATCATTTTCCTTCTCCACTTTCCCAAATAGGACTCTCAAAAGCACAGACTCAAGTGGGTTTCTTCTCCACACCCCCAAGAACAAACGACATACGTAAAAAAGAGGAGCGGCGATCCATTTCCCGACGGATGAGAGGCGTTATCAAGATTCGCCGCTGACTGGTTTATTTGTCAAGCTACCTGCGCCACTTTTTTTTGTTCTTCTCCACGCTCCACACAAACAGCTGGGCCTCATACCTTGCAACAGGGGTTAATGACATGGATAGAGGACAAGCATCGGGGCCCCGGTGCTGGTGCCACTGCGCAGCACTGAGCAAACACCACGGAGGCTGCGATAATTAACGCGCCCTGCCAAATTGCCTCGATTTTTCACACGCTGAGGTCAAGCCCAAAGATAATTTGCCTGCCGCAAAGAGAGAGAGCGACCTTCTTATGAGTACGTTCAGGGGTCCCCCCCTCCCAGTAATAAGCTATTACTTAGGAGAATAACTATGCCCTCACCTACTACTCATACTACTACTGTGCTACAGAATGTTTGGTGGCAGCAGCACGCAGCGAACAGCCCTAACGCGCCTTGTACTCACCTGGGTTTCCCAATTTTCTCTGCCCAAAAAATGGACGAACAGAGGGAGGGAGATAATTTCTCCCCTCCCTTGCTTTGGCGAGCATATTCCTCTCCTCTTGTCCTGAGCTCGCGGGAATAACAATTTATCATGGGGTTTTTCGGGGCCCCCCGACGAAGCAATCAGTCAAAACAATGCGTTTTCTCTCCTCTAAGCCCTGGCTCACCTACGGTACTCACTGAACAGAACTATGTTGGTCAGCTGACAGCAGCGGCTAAATCCCCCTCTTAATTATTTTCCTCTCTTTCTAGGAAAACCGAAATTGGTTAACCTTCCAATGCGAGCAAGAGAGAAAAAATGAGCTCATGGAGAGAATGGGGACGCCAAGAAATTGGGGACAACGAAGCGTTGGGGCGCTGAGCTTTAAACCCAGCAGAGGTGATCACGGCCACAATGCATTTTAAACACCTCGAGGAACTCTGGAACGGAGCTGCCGTCCCGTAGGGGGGCCTGTGATTCAGGTAAAAGTCGACGGGTCCGTTCCTTATCTGCTGCAGTGCGACGTCACTGTACTGCTTGTTGCGGGTGTCACACACGAGGGCTGTGAGCAGCACTGCAACTGCACTTGCTCAATGTTCCATGGAGATGTTCCATCAGCCAGGGGGCCGCAGACCGAGGTTACGGGCGGGCTGACTAAGTGATGGCAAGAACACAAAGTGGTGGCGGGCTTTGAACTGATTACTTCAAGTCGAGTTGAGTCAAATTTCCCGGGCAAAAAGAGAGGGTTGATTCAACTCTACCCCATATTGGAACCACCTACGTCAGACACAGCTTTCATCGTCTATGATAACTGTAGGTCCTGCTACCATTATTCCTTTGACCACTTTCAGAACAACTTCCAACACCCTCGTTCTCCAAACGTTAGATACTTTTGTCGTGCATACTACATACAGATGTGATACTTTTCATCCTCAGTTTATTTCTGGTCCAAGGACACTACTTTGTCCACTTCAACCAGACCGATGTGTGTGAAGCTCTCAAGACCATAGTCATTTGTGTGGATCTCCATGCCGTTCAAGTGTCTCTACTGTCCACTTCAAAGGACTTGATAGGAAACTTCTTTTACCTGACTCCAACTCATTGAATGAGTGCATGACTCCATTGAAATCATCTGCATGCATTGTCCCTCTCATATAGAGTCTGAGCTTTGCACTCCACTAGTGAACTATACGTTAAGATTTAAGAAGGTGTGCACATAAGCATCTGATTAGCAGTGCGCTGAGATGTGTGCACGAGATACAAGTATCACTGAATTACTAGAGCAGAGTATTTTAGTGATTTTTTCTGATCTGTCCTGAAAGGGGCTCTCCAACGTGGGCAGGGACTCAAATGTCATCTTGTGTTCTTTCCGTGGGCGGCCACCGGCAACACATATATGTGTATGGTTGCATAAGAAAGAGGAATGCTTACACGGTGATCTTTGGAATGCACAGGCCGAGTGTGTCATTTTCATGAAAGGTTAAGATCATGAGTTTGGGTCGTGCGTAACATTCGCGGTCATAGAAAAAATGAGCTGAAAAGTTTGGCAAAAAGTTCGTAGGCCGCATACCTGGCTATATTTCACATAATGTTACAGCAACCAGAACCAGAACTGTAATCTACAAGCACATTTGCAAGAGGTTTCTGGTCTCTGTTCGAGGAAAGTTGATGAGATATCCACACCTCGGAATGTAGGCACAGGGACCAGTACTTGGTAGTTTCGAAGTTGATTCTCATGCGCTGCTTTCAGCTATGGTGCGGCTTAGAGCTCAAGAACGGCACAGTTCTTTCTCTTCAGCTTGACCAAGATGTCGCAGTGTCATGGTTTAACCTCACGAAAAGCTTCGACCTCTTCTGGGGATCGCAGACAGCTCAGAGAGAATCTCAAGCTTCAACTTTTTCGGAGTCAAGTGCATATTTCAGTTTTCGACCACGATAGGTTGATAGAAGGACTCGACTTTGCTCTGCCCCACACGTTCTTATGCTTCCTTGACTGAGGCAGAGCTCTATATCCAGGGCTCTGATCCTAACCACTCTGCAAACAAGGGAATACCGGCAACATCACCCATGTGAAGCGCAAAATCAAGAGAGAATAACAATTGTACTTAGGTGTCCTTACAGATTTTGGGGTACGAGAGCAACTTATTGGGGCGAGTGGTTGACGAAGGAAACAAAATGGTTGCACAACAGAGATTGGGACTGGTAGGGTGGAGAAAATCAGTCAGGCCTATGGTAGGAGTTTGCATGCAAACTATTGGTGAGACAAAATGGAGGGAATCATCTTTTGAATGAACACATCAATGTCATCCCAACAGTACAATTATTACAGTTACAGAACAATTCACGCTCTTTGACATTAGCTTTCGATCAACTCGTAATTTTCATTTTGCCAGCATTAACCACCCCCACCACCCGACCGACACACTCAGCTCGATCTTTTAAAGTGTGATTGGAGTTTTTAGCGCTAAATTACACACTCATCCTACAGCTGCTTGTCAAAAATTCGACGATCTTGAGTATGTTAAAAACAGGCATAAGCATTATCGAACACTGAAGCTGCCTCGTCAAGTTGTATGACAACTGTTCTTTAAGGTAGGCGTGAGGCCCAGTGGTCAATGCAACTCAGCCAACTTCGAAAACGATATCACATGAGTAAACGTTTGGCTTCATTCTCAAGAAGTTGTGAGCTTTGCTGTGCTGTTTTTCAGCCCGCTTCGCATCTTCAATACATCCCCATGCACGCATGCCATGATTAGGGGAGGTCATGACTGCTATAACATCTGCGATTGTTTGTCTTGTCTTGCTAGCGAAGTGCTTGTTATGATTTCAGAGGAAGGAGGGGGGGGGGGGAATGGGACAGGAATGTTCCCTGCAGAACCGTATTGTGGCTTAACACATGAGTGGTGGACGTCAAGTCTTCCCAATCGTCCTAGAATAAATAGGCAGCTGCTGACAAAGGCATGTAAAGTCTGAGCAAAAATGCGAGAAGTCGAATCTGCCTCAGTTTCTGAGCTATGCAGCCCTGGCCTTGCTGAGAAACGCCTCAAGCGCTATGTACTAAGTAGTGTTGGAGTCTTCTTTGCCACTTAGAAGTTGAGCTTTGTTACCCGAGCATGAGCACGCAGACAGAAATGTGATTCATCAAAATTGCGCTGTGACAGCCTGCAATCATCTACTAATTCGACTACATTTGATTGAGGGGAACAGAGACAGCGTAGTGCGGTGGAGACGAGTCAAACAAATAAGCTCTTTCGACGTTGTGTCTCCCTGAGACTCTAGAGCTTAGAGAAAAAAAATACCAGAGGAAAAGTATCGCTCTGGCAGTCATGTTGTTTACCTTTTTGTCAAGGTACAACAACGTTAAAAGCTTGGCTCCAGCCTCATGATCGATATGGCTCACATCGAGACAGCTTCCACCTCGCTCGCTACAATCTGGCAGTGCTCGTGCATGGACAATCCTCCGTATAGGGACAATTCTTCCTACTGTGCGTACCAGTACAGTCAGTGCAGCGCGGCGTCCATTGGTTAATCGTCCTCACATCGATCGGAGGCAAGCGCCAACTGCTGCTACAAACGAATTTCCGCATCGTCACTTATTGCAATGCATTTTTGATGAAGAGAAAACGCCATCGATTTCTCTTCGTCTAAATGTTTGCCTTGTTTTGCACGTGCACCAGCCTTCTCTGATCAGCAGCAGTCAAATGGCCGGTGATTTGACGTCTGTGCTCTACGTTCTAACGGTCCGGTGCAAAGAATTTCTTCATTTGTGTATGTGGGTTTGTGTCTTCACGTGGGTGACCTCGGGAGCAGGGTTGGCATTCGACTCTGCACAATCAATGGGCACAAAAAAGCGCCCTCCATTTGCATTCCTTACTATAAAGTATCCAAGTATTCGTACCGGTGTCTACAGGCCACAGCCCACCTTATCTCTCTCTGTCAAAAAAGCAATTTTCTTACTCACACACACACTTACTTGGGTGTTGGCCAAGTGGAAACATCATTTTTCTGGGCTTGACTCCTCTTGGAAGGAGGCGGGCAGGCGTTTGGAAGTCGCCCTGCTGCTAACATTTCTCTCTACCTCTGATGAATGTCTCAGTGTCGAGCTGAAACGCTCAATTTTTCCAAGTTTGGCATGGGTCTGGTATATTTATTTATCTCATTGGTTCCCGTTGCCAGCGAATCGCGGAAGGGACGTGCTTTGCTGGAGGGGCTTTTTCCCACTCGGGCGTGTCCCCTAATTTGCCGGCCACGGACTCGGACAGGAGGACTTTTGCCATGTCGACGTGGGTCGGGACCGTATGAGCCAAACTGTGTCCCCGACTGTGTCCGGCCGCCCTCTCTCGCTCGTCCGGCCACCAGGGCTGGTCGCATGTCCGCCTGTGGCATGACCCGGATAACAAGCCAGTTTGGCGCCCGGTGCTTGTCCAATTGTGCAACTTCTTTGCTCACAGCGTCTCACTGCATGGTGTGACGGTGGGATTCCCTTCTGGGGGCTTCCTGCCTGTTGCGCACTGGCCCGTCATTACGTGCGAGACAAAATACTCCCCATGGATGGACGGACACCATCATTAAAGACGAAATGGAGCGAGTTTCTAATCCGACGCGCTTTATTAAGCAGTAGGGGGAAAAAACGGACGAATTTCTTGAAGGGAAACTTCCGCGTCTCACCTGATTCCAACGTCTACGTACGTATCACAGACAGACAGACAAAAGAAAAGGGTTTCTCACGCAATTTTATTATGTACGTAGGTACATGTTCATATACGCGATATCTCGATACTACGACACCAAACAAAAATGTTTCATGGCACTTCATGGATTCCACGATAAAAGGTTTCTTTCCTCTCTGAATGAATATTGATTGGCTGAGTGTCAAAGAAAGTTGACAAGTGCGCACCAAGAGTCCATCACTGCCCAGTGGAACATTTTTAGTGTCTCCTCTTGTTGTTCACGTTCTGGTCGCCATCAGCTTGTAGGCACAGACAGCGCTTCCCAAATCTCGAGTTCCTTCGCCCCGACGACGCCCACGCTGGAACGCATCCCACACGTTGGGGAGGGAGCTGGACCACTAGAGGCATCCCCACAGCAGCGTCGACGCCAAGACAAAAATGACTATGGAGAAGGCGTTGGTGGCGCTTCTCCCTGCTGCCGAAATTGGAGCTGCTGGCTGAGGCGAGTGTTTCATACGCGAGGCCTCCTGCTTAATCACTTTGCCATTGTCTCTCTTGTCCGTGGCGGGCTCCTCCAGGCCATTATGCCGGCCCTCGGAGGAGACCATCACTTCCCTGGGTGGGTAGTAATAGTCGGAGGAGGGGGAAATGGTGTGTTGTTGAGCACCTTCCAGCTCACTTCTGGGAATATTAACAGTGTTCTTCTTGCCAGAAGAAGCATCACTGCTATCACTACCGCTAGAGTTGCTATTGTCTGCCACCTTGAAGACAAGGCGCATGTTGTGCGTGGAGCAGCGGCCACCAATGCGACGCTTCAGATCTCCGTCTGCTGACGTGGAGATGAAGTAGTAGTCCTTGCCTGGCTTGAACTCCATCCCACCAGGCGTAGGCGTGAATGAGCGGAAAGTTATGGTAAAGTACATCACTTTGGTAGGGTTGTTGCACACAGCTATGACTCGAGGCTGTTGACTGGTGATGCGACAGGTCTCATACTCCTCCTTGCTCACGTTGTAGATGATGTAGCGCTCGTGGTTTCCCGCTGCGGCTGCGGTGGCGCCATCGGATTTGTAGACGGGGCAGATGAGATTTGCCTGGTCATACTCCCACGGATAGTTGCCTGCGTTGACGTCTATCACGTTGTCAGTGTTGTCAATGCGAAAGATGGGATTTGACGAATTCCAGTGCACGTAGTGGTACTTCATGGCGTCGGTGCAGCGCGTCATGAGTGTTGCCAAGAGCGCCAACAAGAGCCAGCTCGACGCTTTTTGCCAACTTCCTGGCATCGACATCGCTGTTAAAAAGAGAGATCCTCCTTTGCCTCCCGTCATCTTTGTGGCAGCGGCAGCGGCGGTGGCAGCGGCGGCGGCGGCGATGTCGACGTCGACGGCAGCAGCATTGGTCACGACCACACGAGTCTCTCACTCAGACACTTTCACTCACTCGTCATTCCATTGCATCATCTTCTTGTTGTTGCTGCTCCCCTGCCTGCTTGAGAAAGAAGTGAGCCCCTCTGTCAATGGTTGTACTTGCACTGAGCCTCCAGATCTGGAACAAAAAAAAGAGAGAAAAGGTTTAGAATTTTTTTTCTTCTTCTCAGGGATGACTCTTCACTTTTTTCTTCCATTCACCCTCTTTTAGTCGAGATTCGATTCCCCCTTCTGTGGCGTCAAAAAAGGTGCAGTTTCCTGCAAGCGCAAAAACACACACACCGGAAAATTTCCCCCTTTTTCCGCACACGCTCAGACAAACCCTCTTGCCTTTCTCCGTATAATGCTTGATTAAGCTACGAAGGAAATTGTGGGGAATTAAAAACCGCGCAAGATGATAAATCACTCTTACCTACCCTCCCACACAGCCGCACAGACGCGCACTCACATGCCTAATGAATTAAATGAGCCGGCTTGCCATGAATCAAGGCGCAGTTGTGTTCCAACTGCAGCAACCCTTTAATTACGCTGATGAAGAGGCGCCGCAGCATACATCATATTCTCGACATGTGTCTTCTTGGCTTTAGCAACCTAAGAACGAGCCGGTGTTACGGGAGGAAGGTACAAGTGTCTGTAAGCATGCAATTAAATAATTTCGCCCAGAGGAAGCCCTGGGATGTGCACACAAAGAACCATATTTCTCGTAGCCTCTCTCTCTCTCTCTCATCATGTATCCTTTCTCTCACTCTGGGTCACTGCATACGGTGTAATTAAGTGAAAGGGAAAGTGGATGATGAGCGGTTTGAATGTCTCCTGCTCCAAAAGCAGGAGAGTCGGCGCTGGCATAAGGTATTCACATCCGGACACAAAAAATTGCAAGGCAGCGAACAGCGGGGTTGCGAAATGATAAAATGCCTAATGATTGCAGGAAAGTTTATTTCTGCGGGCCGTCTTCATCAGGAACTAGTGCGATTTGCCAGGCAATTGGGGCAATTTGCAAAGCGGGGATTTTGATAATTGCTGTACTGAGGTGCGTGCTTCCACGTCTGCTGCTAGTGCCCGGGCTTGTTCCTGTGTTCGTCCCTGTGCCTGTACCTCGCAGGCGGCCCATTTCTCTCACTGGTCGTAAAAATTTGCCACGTCTTTCTGACCTGGCGCAGCGATGGCAAAATACGGTGGGGGTGAACGCACACGCAAATCTTTTGGCACAACTATTTTCTCCGAGCACCCCACAAAAAGTTGAAAAATGTGAATGTGGAGGGGGAGGACGTTATTTTTCCATTTTCCCATTCTCTTTTCTAAAGAGACTGTCGCGGACGGGCGTGAAATGAGGCGTCTCTCTCCGCTTTGACTCTCAGATCTTTTGTTTGTTCACCTCCTCAACGTTGACAAAAGAGATGCGTTGAAACGAAAGTGTCGTGCCAAAAAGCACGTATGCATATTCAACTCACGGACGTTGACTACACCCAATGTACGTATTGTGGGGAGATTAGTATATAATTATATATATATACACACACACACGTGTGTGTGTGTCTAACTTTGGCCTCAGAAGGTAACACGGCCCCCAAAATGCACTTCCTTTTCCTCGAAGCCGTTATCTCGGGCAACGACAGTTGCCAAAAAGTATGCGTATAGCCTCGTTTTATGTGTTCGACCGAGCCGAACGGTGAAATATTGGACGTCGGGAACGACAATAGCATTTCTACGGCAGACACAGCACGTAAGTGGCGAATTTTTGCTCGCTCCCGCGCTCCTGGGGCGTGCAGTGCGGTTAAAAGATGCTTTGCCGGCCCTTGTTAAGGCTCTGTGCTCGATTTATTTCCCTCTCCTAATGTGACACCCCTTGATCTACCGGTGAAAGATGCATTGATGCATATGTACACACCTCGGCGAAGTCGGCCAGCCACACCTGCTCCTTGGACTCGTGCAGGGTGGAGCGACACAGAGCGTTTTCTGTCTCGCTTTGCCCGTGATTATTCCACATCTGAAGCGTTTGCACACGCTGCTTAGAGTGAGGACGAAAAGCAACGCGCAGTTGTTTGGGCAAAAAAGGGGGGAGGAAACAGAAAATTTTGCAAATATCACGGAAAAGAATCAAAGTGATCCAATCTGACTCTTTCAGTAGTGTAGCAGCAGACGTGGCAAAAGGTTGTTAAGAAGAATTGTCGTGCCAAATTCAGCTAGCCAAAAATTTAAGAAACATACATAGCCATTTGTTGCGCTACTGTGCTGCTGCGACTGGAAGTCGACTGTCGTGGCGAAATCTCTGTAACGGGGGATTGACCAATTGGGCCAAATTTGAGCATGTTTATACAGTGGGACACGCATATAGGAGTCAACTGCAAGATGGATCAAAATTTGAACACCAAAATCGAACAACCATCTCATGCAGCAAAACCCGTTCCACTACGTGATGAATCAACTTTTAGACTCTTGTAAGCCCATTAGAATTGATCTTTTTCTACTGTTGGAATAAAAAACAGTGCAAAGAGAACGCAAGTCGGATTCATTGACGATTGTTTTGTGACATTTTCCACCAGAAGTTACGTAAATTTGGATGATCAATGTCGTCATCACGGCCCACCATGTCCGCCACAATGTTGTGGAACTCATCGTCCAATGTCATCACCCAAAGTGTTGCAATTTGCTAGCAGAAAGGATGTCAAGTCTTCTTTAGAGGTTTGGAATAGTCTTGAAAACACTGCGGTTATTTTAGCTCCATTGAGGTGCTTTGGCTGGAAATGGTACTGTGCATCAGGCGACTACATGACTCTTTGTCCTAATGTGTTCATATAGGAGTGTTCCACTGTAGTACGCATCACTCATGTCAGTGAGAGACGCGCGGAACAAGGCGAAGATCTCATGCTCTCAGTCGTTTTTGCGCTCTCACTATGTGCAGGCATAGTGGAGATCTCAATTTTCTGTCATCGACTGGAAAATGCACAGCACAAAAAGAACTACGTAGTAAGAAACACCTAAAAAAAAAAAGAACTGATCCAATTAGCCCGACCGCTAGCTAGTGGCTGAACTGAGGCTCTAGAGTCCAGACTTTGAGGGAAATGTAGAAGTCCAAGAAGTGTCAAGACTTTTTGCTCCCTCTCCCTTCTCTCTGCGTGTGTTCTTGAGCGGTCACTACTCGTTCACTTCGTACGAGAAGAAGCTCTTCACGTCCCTCATTATTTTTCCTCCTCTTCCACCCACCCCTTCACGTGTGGATCTGCTGTCCATGGGACATGTACACTACACATGAGTCTGCACTCCATGTAGTGGAGACTGGTACTGCCCTAACCCACCCTTGTCTTTGGTCAGTTATGGGTCAATTGACGTGCTGTAGAATGAGTTCTGCGTGCTCCCCTTGTCCCCTCTCAAGAAAGAGCAGTATTAGGAAGGAATATGCAGAATGCATGAGGCTAGTTTGAAAATGTCAGTTTTAGTCTTTTGGTGTGGGACACTGTTTTAGTTGGTGCAAGTCTCATTTTTTGAAAAAAAAAACCCACCCCATTTTTTGCCATCTGCTCTATTACCAAAAACTTTTTATAAGATACTGCATGCATTGCATGTAGAGCACACTTCTTCTTTTGAGTCATAACTTTTAACTGGAGTGAGCTATAGAGGTGGCTCACCCCTCCGTGGAAAGCTAAAAAGTTCCACAAAATAAAACTCATATGCACTTTTGCTCTGGGGATCAAAGCTTTGTACTACTGCGAAGTTTACTGCAAAAAATGTTTGTCTGCACGGAGAAGTGACTGGTCCTAGAGCAAAACGACATATGAATCCAGTTTTAGAGGAGCTTCTTAGCTTTCCATAGATGAGTGAACCACTTCTGTAGCTCAATCCAATCAACAGTCATGACTGAAAAATGAGGTGTCCACTACACGTACTTTTGAGTTAAATGTGCAGATGGTAAATGGTCCTTAAGAAAGAAAAACTGGTTTTAGTAGTATTTTGGCCTAAAGCCAAAAACATAATTTCCCCCAAAAAGTACCTTTTCAAACTAGTCTAAAGTGCATAGTGTTATTCAGTACGCACAAACAACAACGGGATTAGGATGAATCTCTGATCGGCAGCTTGAGTGTCCACACAACCGTGGCTCTTCTGTGGACGTCCTGGGGCAGCGATCCCAGAAATGAGTAACCTTGCGTTGTCACTCACATTCTCCTCCCCCCCCTCCCCCAGGTTGGAGCTTTCAGGGACCGAGAGGTGATAAGCAAAGGTAAGAAATGAGACACCAAAATGTGGTATCTCATTTCCTACCTTTACGTGGTTTCATCTTTCTCCAAGAAATTGACAACTGTGACGGAGAAGCACGGTTAATAGGTGGGAGGGTACGAATAATTTGGGGCCCAACATGGATGTACTCCGTACCCAAGCTTGCTTACAAAGGAACATAGACACATGTGAGAACCCTGGTAATTCTACTACAGAGACACGCCTAAATTTAAGGCGGTGATATACGTACAAGCACCTTACAAAGATTTATTGTCGCGTGCGGTCCATTCAACTGGTGTGGGAAAGAATAGTTCTACGAGAAGAAGGTCGAAGGCTTCCAATGCGTATGCATCTGGTTTTTTTTATACACATGGAAAAGGAATGGGGCTCAGTGTCTTGACAGCGGCAGAATTTATACCTGATCCTGCTACGCCTTTATCGTCGGGTGCACATGCACAAAACAACATAAGAGGAAAAGTTATATGAGAGAGCTGGAGGGCAGAGTCAGGCCGTGCAGGTAATCGCTACAAGGAGACCTACTCATTACATACGCGTGCATACATCATAGTGCTACTATCTCATGATTGAACCCCGTACGTTCAGCTTGGGTCAGGATAAGAAGTCTCCTGTGCTTGTCGCCAGGGGCAAAAGTATTTTCCCTTTCGTGCGTGATCTTCTACGGCAAGGAGTTCATTAAGATAATTGCAGTTGACTTCATGGGCAGTGACTTTCGTTTTTCGAAACAAAAAATGGAATCTCTAGACTGGAGTTCGATAAGATTTTAAAATGTGGAAGCTTGGGCAGCGACTACTGAGACGGAAATCCAAAGAATCTAGACGTCAGGAAGTCAGACGTCTGATCTAGAAAGAAAGACATGCGCACAGTATGAAGCAGAGCCTAACTGGGGACACAATGCTGGAAACTAATGCCCGCACAGATGACATTAACACAAAATTACTGAGGTAGGCAGAAGGAGAGACGAAAGATTATATACACTTTTTCGAGATTAGCTATCTCGGGTTTCCCATCTCACCTAAAAGCAGCGCCTTCTACGGGCTTCTTCTCTTGGGCTGTTTTATATTGGGGTCTACTTGGTGCTCAAAAAAGTCCCCTCCTCTTCTTCTTCCAAGGCACAGAGATAACAATCTCTCTCTTTTCCTCGATTCGACTCGATTGATAGCGAGTTCCAATCCAATTAAACTCACTGGGATAGCATGAAGTGAGGTCGCACACACGGTTTTTCCCGAATTGATTGGGGCAACTTGGGATGGAGGAATGGCATTCCCCTTCTATGGCCCCGCAGCCAATGTCTCTTTTTGCTCGATTGACCTCTTTGAGGAATTTTATGTCCAGCACAACATTCCTCCGGTCGAGGACGAGATGCTCACGTGTACACGCCGCGCACGTTGCAAACTGACTGAAGAAGAGGGGAGGGGGGAGGGGGAAAAGCCGAATTTTCCTCCGTTTCCTCATGTATGAGCCACCGGCAGCAGACGCAGCGCCCGCACTCGTGGGCGAGCGTGTGCGTGTGGGGGAAGGGGAAGTGGCCGGAGTGGAGCGCGCCGCCGCCGAGACATAGAGGGGGGAGAAGCATCGGCGGTTGCGAAGCGCGCACTATTGTGCCGAACGTACGCACACAAGTTCGATTTTCTCTGAACGGGCGGATGCGGCGCGGGTGCCCGGTTACATAGCAGATGCTCACCGACGAAAAAAAAAGAGAGGAAAATGTGCGCTTGGGTGTGGATGTGAATGTACTAGAGAAACCCAATGCGATACGTTGCCATGGATTGGCTATAGCTGCTATATGCACGATGTTCATAATAGAGCTGCCGCCGCCACAGACTGAAAGATCAATTAAGGACTTCTGCCAGAGTGACGCTCATTCTGTATGATAATGGCGGCGACATCTCCAGAGCAATTGAGCTACCAGCCATGCATATGACAGTATCCGGCCTCGCCCAACCAATGGCTAATTGGTCTGAAAAGCGCCGATATTTTAACTTTATGGGCTGTATGAATACTAAAATGCTTGCGTGTAACGCTTGCGATAAAGTCGGAGAAGGACCTTTTGTCACCCCGCACCCAGCCACTCTGCTAGAAAGTCTTCCGCCAATTCACCTCTGTTATCTTATTGTGTTTTAGAGTTTGATTCCACCCTCCCCGGTCGTAACGTCGGTTGTTGTGGAAAGCGTTTATGTCGGCGGGGCCTCTTATCTCTCCTTTATTGGCGACCTGACTGCCAAGAAAGATTGACTGAGGGGGCAAAGGGCTTCAGATGCAAATTTGGACGTAGTCGGATGAGAGAGAGAGAGCAGAATTGAAATAAATGAGCTGTAATCAGGATGCTTGATATGGGCCTAAATGCTACTGGACCAAAAAAAATTGTCCTCTCCTTGTTTTTGCGCAGCTGCGTTCTTCTCAGTCCTCGACACGTATTGAAGTGTCTGGATGAGTACCTCATACGTGCACACGAGTGGGTTTTGCCAGAGTCTCCCTCCCTTTCAGTCGAGCCTTAGAAGACTAAAAAGCCGCCATCCACGCACCGTTGTAAAGTTGGATTGGCTACGGCCCTTTTCTCGATCACTGCAGCGCTCTCATCTCATGTTTTTTCTCTCTCTACCACTGCCAAGAGGGGAAGAGGGAGGGATGCAAAAATCGGTCCTGATAAAACGCAAAAAAAAGCTGGACGGAGCGTCGTAAATTCCAGCTGCTGGCAGGCGTGGAATTAAACCATAGAAAATCCTTCTATCGAGCTTAACCGTTTCATAACCACCAGATTATTTTCTTTTTTTTTTTCGTCTGAATCGCTGATTCTTGAAGGCTCCGCATTTGACGATCAGCGATCAGAATTTTGTCTGCACAAAATTGGCACATGGAAAAAGACAACTCAGTAAAAGAAGCAGCAGCGACTGATGAAGCCTTGAAGTTTTCATCCTGACTCCATCATTAGCGCTCACAAAAAAACCTCGCCGGTGAGTGAGACAGAGAGCGAGAGAGAGAAATTACACACACACACACCCAAACAAACACACACACACACACACACACAGGTGACTGTCGAAACGAGTCGAGACTAATCGGATTAGTAGAAGTGGAACACCACGCGTCTTAGATTACGCCGCGGGGTGGATCGACCTTGCCCATGTTGAAGTCCGCCTGCCTGTGGCTGACGTCCACCGTCAGAATACAACAGTTTCATATGCCTGCTGCTAGTGATTGCCGCCATTTAGAAAATGAGGCAAAAACCGGCAAGTTCTTATTACTTGTCGATGGAAGACAATGTAAAAATAGAAAAAAAAGAGAAAGGAAACATGAAAAAAAGAAAACCCAACAGTCCCTGACAAAGCTTCCAGCGATATTTCCAAGGAACAGAGGTTCCACCGCCATCGACAAGCAAAAATGACTGATGCAGCTTGTGCCGCAACGAAAGAAAAAATGGTGAAGGGGGAGACTTCTTTAATGACGAAACCTCTGCCATTGTCGCTGCCAAATTAATTCGGTTCGGACGCAGAAAAAAAACTTTATGAGCCGTGGTGGTGCAATTTTCCGGTGCTGGTGGCAGTAGTCAGGACAGGTGAGGGTCTGAGTGAGAGAGGCCCACATATTGGAGGCTGTAAACTGCACAACCTGAAGTAGAGGAGAGAGATTGAAGGATGCCATGGAGAAGAAAAGAGAAGAAAGTTACGCCTGCAGCAAAAGTGATCGCGCACACTCCAGACTTGTAGTACGACTGCGAAGAAGGCTGTATAAAGGTTTGAGTATAGTGAGAGCGAAGAGATCGGTATCGCCACTCACCTTTGCACGGCACGTGTCACGCCTTTTCCCACTGATTACCGAAGGTGCAAGGTGTTGGTTAGTCTGGGCAGAGACCATTACAGTTGTCTTCTGCGCATGCTCCTACAAAGCCTCTCACGTGCTTCGAATTTGCATCTCCTCTGGTGATTCTTTCCGACCAGAAACTTAACGCACTCGACTGCCAGAGATCTGACTTTGAGTTCTTGACCATATCGGGCCCTCACCTGGGCATGGTTTCGTGACTGGACACTGCAGTAGTAGCACCAACGGCAACGTCATCAATTTTAGGACTATTGGATGCACCGGGTCATTAGGTGCGATATCAATGTCTCTTTTCATGCAATGCATCGGATGGTAAATAGCGCATCAAGCGAAACAAGACCTGATTAGACGCATTCGCAATAGCTCTCAATACGGTTAGTTGTAGCACACCTATAATACAGAGAGGCGTCACTGTTCCAATCACTTCTCTTTTCCACAAATTCGTTAGTCTGAGTTTAACAGTTGGGCGATTTCGGCATCAAACATGCCCTGATCTCTCTCGTCACCATCTGAGTCAGTCTCATTGCTGTTGCTTTGCTGTTCAGTGACGATTTCTCAGCGATGCATATTTTTGACAAAATTAAAGGACTTTGAGTCCCAAAAATCTGGTATCCACTGTACTCTGCTGTTGTTGCCTTGTGGTATCAGACATCCATCCCGGAGATTCTCACCTCTGGCTAGACATATCATCCGGGCGAGACAGCATCTCTTTTGACAAAAAGTAATGTATGCCTTTTCTCCGTTTGAGGGTGCTCAAGATTTATTTTCGTTCTCTCCGCCCAGCACCAAGACCCTAATGATGTGCGTGTCAAACGCTTCTGCTCCCTGCCAGCGCATGATTCCGCCCATGCATAAGTGCGCTACTGTTGCATACAAACTTGAGAAGGGGGTTGAAAACATAAAGTCGTGTGTAACACCCTCCAGCGTCTTAATGAGACTGCCGGCAACTCTCATCTCTCTCATGTATGCATGCTTCTTTCCCTCCCTTCATCTTCTATATACTGGAGAAGTCTTGTTAGCATTTTGAAAACGACTCCCCGGTCGATAGTAAACACAGACGTTGGTGATTATTCACGGAGGGAGGCTCAGGAACGAAATCTTGTTGCATGGGAAAATGAGGCAAAGATGCTTAGAGCCTTGGTCTTAACCCCCCCCCCTTTCGAGAAAGAAAAAGCTTTGAAAGCTGCGTTTTCCCGCTCTCTCTGGCTCGACACAAAAGTGCTCTACACACGCGGAGACTCACCAGACGCCGCAGATATCTGACACGTATGAAAAATGGTCATCGTCCCTGCCCCTGTATGGCAAAAGTTATCTTTTCTGCGCACTTGAAGCACACACAAATGGGCTGGGGCTGACTGGCTGTCTTAACTAACGAAACATCCCATATGCACGCCCTCAACGCCATCAGAAAAGAAATGAGCCTACGTAGAATGGGGTACCCCAAAAACGAAATGTAACACTGCCTTCAAAAAAGGGAGAGATGAAAAATGTGGCGGAACGATTTGTTGAGCTCATATTTCTGTGGGTTGATTCGTCCCAGGGAAAGTGAAGGAGGAGAAGAGTTTGTAAACTTTTTTCGCTCAGCGAACAAAGTATTTGATAGAATCTTCGAAACGCACACACAAAATGGAGAGCAAAGAGGCACTGACGGACATACACAGCAGTACACATGTACCTAAACTTTGGTACGACTTACACGCACCTCATGGCGTTCTCAGAAGCAGATGAATTTCACATTCCTCTCCATGATTTAGTACCAACTTCGAGTTATCGAGTGTAACGAGACCTCTGGGGAATGTGAGAGAAAGAAAATTAGCGGATTTTTTTTCTCCCCAGGTAACTCTTGGGAGCTCCATTAAAATGCCTGGAAAACGCGCTCGATTCTCCACGGCTTGACGGATGACATCAAAACAGAGGTGCGCTAAACAGATGGATGCACCCGATGAAATCTGCTCCCCTCTTTCCACAGTTACGTGCACGTGCACTCATTGCTAGAAGTTCAGGACTTGAAGCTAAATAAGTGGGGAAACACAATTACCATTCCTGACAAATGGCTGGGCTGTGACCGGTCATGATATGATGCATGGTCTCTCTCCCATCCCCCATCTCTGTCAGTTGCCTGCTCAACGTTCCCTTGTTAACCTCTCGCTTCCTTTTCCGGCTGACCGACTTCAATTATATTTTTCTTTGTAACGCAGCTCGCACCTGTCTCTTGTGGGAGGCGCTCACTCACACACGCGCCGGAGATTAACAAAGAGAGCGTCTGCGGCTCCCTCGTCGGGGGTAGCAAGAAGTAATAAGGGTCAGTGTGGAGTTGGAAGAAAACCCGGTGGATCCTCAGCTGGGACAGAGACCGACTCGTCAGTACTGTGACGTTATGTACTTGCTTTTCACACTTGGGGGGTGTAAGAAGCGAGTCAAACTTTTGCTACAGCAGCTTCGCTAAATAAACTCGTTTGAGGCCCTGTCAATTTTACTCCAGGGTAAGGTGGGGCGTCATTTTCTTGACAGCCCATCACATATGACGACGTGTGACAATGCCAAGATCAAAAGTGGTGTTGCAGATTCTGCGCCCCGCCAATTCTCCCTGGCATATAAGTATCTCTCTCGTGGACTTCTTTGGAGCCTCTTAACACCATGCCCAAATTTTGCTCCCAATCTTTTCAGTCCAAGAGCACGTTTTTTACAGCAAAAGTTTCAATAAGTAAACGTGGTTCATTTTGGCCTCGGGGGACAGGAGGTCTTACACCCATGACATTCTCCAGCCCCCCCCCCCCTTATCGCCAAGCCCAGATTTGTTCTACATCGGCTCGGCCAAAGAGCAAGTTTATTGGGCCTCGCCCATTGATAAGGGCAGGGGGCTGGGTCTGACCCCCCCCCCCGTCATTGACAGCCTGCCGGTGAGGGGGCCCTAACAGGGGCCCCCTAACACCGCGCCAGGTTTAGGACAAGTCAGTTGCTCCGAGGAGATGCGATCCATAAATACAAGTACGTACAGAGGTCCCTTATTATGCCTTGGCCTTGGAGTTTAAGATTCACAAGATTCAGCTCCACAGAAAAGGAAAAACCCAATGTTTCCTTCTAAGGATTTGTGACCGAGGAGCAAAGTAGAAAAACCCTTCCCTTTTTTTTCAATCCCCCACTATTCTAACTGCGTAGACGACAACCTCATTTGTGACCGCAGACATTTTAATTAGGAGAACTCTTGGTTCAAAACGCTTTTCCCAGACTCTGATTCAGATGTCGCATTGTCTCTTCCTCCTCACGCAACGGATTTTCTTCCATCCCAGCCAGGTAGCGGACTGAAAAAGGCTTCCCACGAAGCTCCAGACTACGTTAATAAGCGTTTTCCTGAGCCGCTCTGACATATATCGTGGCACGTAAATACAGACGGAGGTGCCATTGGTGTTTGCGTTTTCATTTCACGTGTACGTGCGGAGTGCGCAGGAAATTCTAGGTCACCCCTTCAGCCTAGTGTGAACTGCTCCATTCGACCCTGAACCAAATTTCATCCGCCCATTGCCTAACTAACCCCAAATAAGTGCCTCATATTTATGCAAGTGCGTTTTTTCGCACCCCTCGGAAGAAAAATGAGAGGAAAACCAATGCTGTAGACACGAAATTGCCGCGCGCGGGGCCTTGTTACCAAAGGTAAAACGCTAACGAGGGGGCCTCCCGTTCCTGTAACCCAGAGGCCTCACATAGGCCCATGTAGGCAGGCAGGACGAATAAACCAAGGCGCCTGTATTGCAGCAGTTGGCTTCGCACTCATTAAGAAATTTACGAGGCTAATTGCCTCCTGCTTGGTGTTTGAGGCTTTGTTTCTTTTCGCCAGGGACTGCAGTAATGCGGAGGTCAATAGCAATAACAATTTTTGCGTATATGCGTACAGTACACAGATAAGTAGTATTGCCAGTACTTCTTGCATGAGGAAAGGGAGGGGTTCTTTTTTTCTTCAACCTTCAATTTTACCAATAAGGAAGTGACGGTTTTCGAACACTAACCTCAGCGGGTGCACGTCGACAGTTGGACATAATTTGGCAACATTATGGATAATGGGTCTCTGCAGAAGAGACGTTGATCTCTGCTTACTACGATATCGGTTCATTAGATCACGCTGCTATCGTCAGAACGACGAGCATGGCAAGAAATCTGCAAAAGTCACGGGTGGAACGCCAAACTTTGTCCCTTCGACTCTGGGTGAAAAACTATTTCTCATATTTAATTAACACCCGGTATTTCCTTGCTCAAGCGGTGGAGGGGAAGTTTCGTACGAGGTCTTCCAAGTATTTTTCTCTCCATCCTCATTTCCTCAACCAGATAAGGGAATCTGTCTTAGTGTCACTTGCGACGGAGGTGTCACATGTGCGTATCTTTTTACCTGGCATGAATATTCTTTTTTTTTTCATCGCAGGTGATGCTGACATTTCTAGGAGAGTTGGTCACGCAACATTAGGTGAGAGAGAGATATAGACAGGCGAGGTAGGTGCGAGGTAGACAGAGTGCTTTATGCAAAGTGGATGGCGCGGCTTTTTAGAATAACGAGCAGCCCAGAAGACGAATGAATTCCCTCTCTGTGCGAAAGTTTAGGCAATAAAGTCTTATCCAAGTTTATTGCACACTTTGGATGGGGGGGGGGCAACAAAGAGACAGGCTGGTTGAGGTCGATCTCTCAAGTCGAACGATAAAAGCACTCTTCTCTTGTCTTCTTTGCACTTAAATCCTTATTTTCAGGAAGGTTTGTCTAGCAATGGAAAAGACAAGTTTCTTTTAAACAATAATCAGTGCATCTCGGCGCAGGATTGATGATCAGGGAGAGTATTTTGTGGTCAGGCAAGTTGAAGAAAGGCCCCAGGGAAAGGAATCTCGGGAGAGACACGAGCACTTTTTGTGCCCCCTTCCAAAACCGTTCCAAATTAACAGCCCTATAAAAACCATGTTGTCGTCAATAGTTTTTGAGCCACCGCCGGCGAACTTGGAGCAGAAGAAGCGCGTCTAATTAACTCGGATTCCGAAGCAAAGCAGGGACGCTCGGCAAAGCAACAACTGAGGACGTCAGATATCACTGGTCTCGTTTTTTTTTCTTCCTTCCAGTTTTAACTCTCTCGGAGACAGCGAGAGAAGACGGGCAAGAAAATAAGAAGCGCTGAAGAAGAGGAGGTTCAACCCCATTAGGAAACAGGAATTGGCCCCAAGATGACGTTTCTAGGCAAGAGGAGAGCCTGAATATGGCTGACGCAGCTTACGCAGACGATTTGGACAGAGAGGCGAGGTTTTGCAGTCTGCGCTGTCGAACTTGTCCAAGGCTGGCCAAGTCCAGACCGCCAGGAGCGTCGAGCCTCGGACGCTTGATCACTCGTGGCTCTGTTATGTCATATTCAGCTCAGTTGCTGGCTGCAACTTTTTGGCTGTGTAAGACAACAGTCGTGGAAATGCTTTATCCCTAAGAGATATCAAGATCTCGTGGAATGCCATAACGACGTCGACTACATAGATGGGCACGATGAAATGAGGTCGAATTAATGTTTTTCTCCCTGCTCTATGACCGGGGGAGAGCGACGGAGGGAAGGTTGGCGAGTGACAAAAACTGTCGATACGCAACACTGAAATTAGTCACGAGGAGACTGCGTATGTGTATGAAATTGAGCTCTCACATATGCACCCTGTCTCTTCTGCCAGCCTAAATACGACGTAAATCGACTGCCTCTTTAAAGGGAAAGAAAAATTCCTATGCTAACAACAGGGGCAGCTTGAGCCAGCCTACGTAGAAAATTGTTTTTAGATCCGCGACGCTGATATCATCACTGTCTGGAGAAGAATTTCGATTCTTCTCCACAGTTGGGGGTCCTCTGATCTGACCTGGTCTAGTACAGCAGCTTCCCCCAACCCTCTTGATCCCTTTCTCGCTGGGTTCTTTCTTCCGAGTGATTGGCTTGGGGGCAGGTGCCAACAATGCTATTCTGTGGAGCAGCGTTTTGTCGCGATGAAGCCTCTGCGAATCTCGACTGTGCTCTGCGCATCACAATTGCTCGGACCACCGACTTCCTACTGCTTGAGACGTTCTGCTACTAGGCGACCAGAGGGGTCAGACGCGAGTCATAAAGATAATGGATATATTAAATTCCTCCGTTTTAATGTGACGTTCGGCGTGACCGCTGCGTGGACTTTTGTCCGACACTCAGGTGCAGAGCTCATAACTGCGCCCACAAACGTAAAGTGTGTTGTAGTTCATGCCTAAGCACCCATTTTCTTAATAACACGATGAAGATCTTTTCTCTGCTTTTGCTGCTATTGCGTGACAGCCATGCGCAATTCGACGACACAGCAGCTCTCATTCTGGGTGGATATTCTCTGAACCGCGAGGGAGGACCCATTCGTAACGAGGCAGAGCTTTTTGGTTGCCCCGGCAGTCCTTCCATTGTGATAGATTCCTACCCTAAACAGGTAACCCAAGATGTACGCGTGTGTGTCCCGTACATACTGAAACTCAAGCTGTAAGAACGCCATCTTCGGTAGGTGTACTACACCAGCGGCGTCTACTCTCATGAAGAATCAGCTGCCATATTCTGTGGTGGCAACACTTGTGTGAACCAAAACTGCAGCCTCGAGAGTAACTGCTACTTGTGGCCCGAGAATGGTACGGGAGGATGGCAAGTTCACTCTACCATGGGAAATCCAAAGTGGAACCACCTCCTAAGTCAGCTCCCCATCAAAGGAAGTGAGGACCCTTCGGAAGTGTTCCTGATAGACATTGGCTATTCAACACAGGCACAGATCATGTCAAACAAGGAGACGAAGACTTGGGAAGCCTATGAGTCCCTCCCCCTTAACTGGTTTGCCAACCAGTGCTTGATCCAGTATGGCAACAAGATTTATCACGTTAGAGATGCTGTTGAAGAATTGGACCCAGTGACCTGGACATTAGTCAGACTGGCGGATCTCCCCGAAGTGCTATTCAGACCTGGCAGGTAACACTGACGTGGTCACACATACACTTCCGTGCAAAAGTATTTGAACACGTGAGAGAGAGCCAAAAAATAGTCCAAAATGGCACTGTTTTTGAGCAAATTTTGAAAATTTTTCCTACCGTGAAAATTTTTCCTGCCTTCGGCAGCCTGTTCTAGGGGCCGTGCAAAAGTATTTGAACACTCCACGTAGCTGATGGTCATGGCCCTGGTGACAATGCAAAGGGGGCTGGCAAAGCACTGTGACCAAGAGTCAGCACTGCCAGCACTGCTGGTAACATGTCACTGCAAATTCTTGACCGCGCCACCACACAAACATCAAACATGGCACGGAGGAAGGAGCTCTCCACCGACCTGAAGAACACCATCATCCAGCAGTACGAAAGGGGGAAGTCATACTCCCAGTTGTCCCACTTCTTCCAACTGCCTCACTCAACTCTCCACTATGTCATCAGTAAGTGGAAGAGCACAGGTACTACCATCAACCTACCAAGGGCGGGTTGCCCTCGGAAGCTCTCAAGGAGGTCCGAGGTCAAGCTGTCAAGGGCAGCAACAGTCACTCCTATGGCAACATGCCAAGACCTCAAGGACTCTCTGGGCAAGGCAGGACATGTCTCAGTGTCCACTGTCACCAGGGCATTGAGACATAATGGTATCTGCTCAAGGCACCCCAGGAAGGTTCCCCTGAAGGCCAAGAGACACCTCCAACAGCGCCTCAAGTTCACCAAGAGCCATCTGGATGACTCTGAGGATGACTGGAG
>JAAUXU010011266.1_pt1 | contig 38808 bp, 30 predicted proteins | sample 7278151 | NCBI WGS metagenome assembly JAAUXU01 (sample SAMN14350113, study PRJNA611818) | marine sediment metagenome | isolation source: surface marine sediment (1.8m) | place: French Polynesia: Moorea | collected 2018-08 | reverse complement strand
GTTTTCACATGTTTGCCATCTGGGGACGGGAAAAGGCCCAATAGGGCTACTCCCTGCACCCCTCCCATCTCAGTTGGGTGGTGGTTCACCCCCTAAACAAACAAACAAACTAGTTCATCAAAATCCAATGCAAATCCAAATATGAATATAGAGAACCCATTTTTACATTGAAAACTTTTGTTCACAGCCCTACCACTGACTAGATTGTGCTTGTTTTCGGCCAGGCTTCTGTACTTGTGAATATGAAAGCGTGAAGTTGACGCAAACTTGAGCAGTTGTTGCGAAAGATCGCTTGTTAAATCTTGACAATGGGAGCAGTAGTTCCCGAAGAGACGAAGAATAAAATCTAGCCTATTTGATGAACTTCACTTTTTCTAATCCCTGTTTGCTTATAATTAAGAGGGAGACGAAAATATCAGTCCACGGGCATGGACGCGGTCAACGCGGTCGTGTCGAAGCCGGAGCAGGAGATGGATCACGGCGTACCTTGGAACCGCAGGAAGATGTTTTTATGCGCGGCGTCCCCTACGTAAAGGGAGAACCCTTAGTCTAAGTGTTCACAGGACACTTTTCAATCAAAACACCCACCTGGAGTTGGCCTTTTAAGCAGTGTTTGCTTAGATTAGGTCTTCGGTCAGGTTAGCGTTACTGATGTCTCATTTAAGCTTGCAAAAAGACGCGACCGTAGCTTTATTTCGAGACTGCCGCTCTCCTGACGCCTCGCGATTAAAAGTTTTTAGGCAGATTTCGCTATTAAATCTTTCGCGATTGAGCAAACAGTCGTGCTTCTGATTTAGCTCCGTACACGAATTGCCTATGATTCACCTCTCGTGTGTTGCCAAGCGCAGAACTTGTCTGCATGGAGCAGAAGAAGGGGTAACATAAAGGTATGTCCAATATCTCAGTCGCTCAACTTTTGCGACGAAATTACAGACTTGTTGAAGTAACAATTAAACGCCAGCCCCAAGACGCCTTCCCTCTTTTGTCTTCTTCAGCATAATTGCAGACAATTTGCATTGCATTTAGCAAACGTTCGAGTCTCCTATACGAATCACGTATTTTCTACGAGCAAGTGAGTGGATGAAGAGAAGTCCGACAAGCAGATGGACGTGGACACTGGCTCAAGACTGAATAAGTCTTCTGATCTTATTTCTCTACCGTCAGGATCCTTCCCCGAGCAGACGCGTGCACATGATCCCGTAGTGCATCTTGCTCGCGCTCGCCATCTTCAGCCGGCTACAGGCTTATCAGTGTAGGATCTTCGCATCCATCACTTTTGAGGTAAACAGAGCTTCCGGATGGGCGGAGAAGATTATTGCTCTTGGGACCTGTCTCCAACACCGTTTCTCCTCTTTCCCGTGTCTTTCAACATCTAAAAGTTCGTCTTGAGGACGTCCGTGGCCCTGAGCATCGCCCTGGTGGCTATTGGAACGGCCTTGAGGGCGCTTCCTGCCTTCGGGGTTTCTTATTCTGCCACACTAGTCAGCTACGTATGTTACCTGGGGGAACACATAGTGACCTATTTCATAGGTTATTTTTCACTTCCACTTTATGAGAAGTCCGCAGAAAACCATATCCCAGTACCAGATCAAGTGGCCAGGAAGGCACTTATGTGCGGCGCACTTTAATTTGAATATCACTTGAATGGGAAAAGACTATGGAAACAGGAAGCTGCCATTTAGGACGCATTCAAAATGCTTGACAGGGATCGATTCCAGTGAACTTTGAGCACCCGGGAGTCGGTGATACCTTGATTGGCACCATGGGTCTCCTCGCCATGAATGTGCTCATCAGTTTATCCGCCACCCTTGCATAAAAGCCCCTATTCTTTCAAATGATAAGTAGTGACGCTCCTGAAAACATGGTCGAAGCCATTTTGATAAGAAATATCAATTTCATCATCTGGTTGCCCGACCGTCGCCCCAAAGTACCACCTTGTGGATGGCAAGTTGCTTGGGGTTCCTGTCCTTTTATCAGTGAAAGTTAAAGCATCAATGCTTTAATGGCAACAGTGATTGGAGAACATTGTCAAAGAATGACACAACGATACTTCGGTTAGGTTACGTGTACACTTTCTCAACAATTGTACAGATGAAAACAATACTACGTGCACATCATGCTATAGCACTTACAGGCAGCAGTGGTGTACACGAGCGAGGCGCTGTTCTTAGGGCACTCATACAATGCATACTGTGCCTTTGTTGTATAAATGATGACCTAACAAGCCGCAAGTAACCTCGAAGCTACGCCGAGACCGACGCGCCGGGTTGCAGCGACTGCACGGGCCTCTCAAGTAAGTTTGAGGTTGCCTAAGGTAACTTAGGTGTGGTATGTTCTATCCATTCTCTTCCTGCACCACGTCCATACCGCTCTTTATCATCCATAAAAAGACTTTAGCCAGGTGCATGAGAGGACATCAGCTGGACCAACTTTCTTCTCGACGGAGAGCGAAAAAAGTGGCCAGCAATAAAAAGAAATGTTCTCTTCACTCATCTTCTCGTATGACATTTCCCACCGAATGGATGGTGCGCGAAAAATGGGAGCCTTAAGCAGTCCTTCATTTCGCGACGAAGTTTGCGCGCGCACAACCATGCGCGTTGGCTGTAATGAGCGCGCGCGCTTTCGCCGCGTGCCTCTTTCACTCCAGAAGAACCTCGGTAGTCGTTACAGGGGTGCTGCACTGACAAGTCACAACTGAAAGGGTTAAGAAGACTGGACAACAACATTGGTGGGGTCGCAACAACCCTTGATACTTCACTCGGATCAGAATCGTGGAGGAGGAGGAGGAGGAGGACAGCGCGTACTCCACGGTAGGATGACGATGGCTCAGTTGATGTGCAGACCAGTTTCGTCCGAGACTTTTACATCCTGTGCACGTCCACGTGGTTGTTTGTATACAGACGCAATCGGCAAAAAAAATGAAAGAAAAATTGTAGCTGTAAAAAACAGGTACAGCACGAGTACTAAACAAGGCGAACCCCGCGGTCGTTTGCCAGAAATCCGTCTGCTTACTTGCACTTTTGACTCGGCGGTGTTGTAACAAAGGAGAAAAAAAAACTCCCCTGGTCATTTCTCAGATACACTGCCTGTGACTTGTTGACCCCCCGACGAGGGTTAATGACCCGTTGCACGGATAAATCTGCGGCTACCGCAAAATTTCTCAGTTATGTCCGAGGTCTTCATTCTGTGTGAACGCAACCGTCGAGCCCATTTGGCCGGTGTGACTTTGCAACCGTGCCTTTTATGAGCACGTGTGTGCCGCTAGGCGGATGACGACTCTTGCAGTCTGCCGATCCATCTTCGAGCTCAGCTCTGACATGTCAGAAGAGCGCCCAGTGTTTGCCTGCGTACTGTGCAATATCGGTACAGTAGAGGGCAGAGCAACGGCAACAACCACCGAGAAGAGGGCCTGCCTGTGGCGTGTGTGCTCCTTTCAGTCGGCGAAAGTGCGTGAGCGGGCGCAATAAATCGAACGATGCCATCTGAGAACAAAGGACGTGATGCGGATTTGACGAATTGCACGCATGGTGAGTGGCTTTTCAGCCATTCGGTTTTCTTTTTTGCCCCATTAGTTAGGACGAATGGGAAAATGCAAAATGGGGTCATCAGTCGTTTCTTGACCCTCGTTTGGGTGCGGATATTGAGCGCTAAGCAGGGCCTGTTGACTGTTGTTAAAGGTACGCTCATACAATATCCCATTTCTGCAGTGACGATATCCGCTGCACCTTTGGCCCGAGTCCGTGCGTGTGTCAAATGTCAGCAGGTGTAAATGCACCCTCAAGATTATGAGCAAGTTTACTCACTACCGCGTGCGTGCGTGTGTAGCCGTGCGAACGTGGAGAGCAGCGCATTTACCGATCCTCTTCACGCTTTCTCGCATGTCTGCAGCGCCATAACGGTACCATATTTTCAAAACACACACACACACACACACATGGCAATTACGGCGGCTCAATTGGCCCCGATATTCGTGACAGATAGGGGCAACAAGAGACGTTCGTGTCACCCCTTCGTGAACCCTTTCTTGTTACGCTGGCCCTAATTTTGGCTTCACCTGGCTGTTCCTTTATATACAGTATCTGTATTTATATGTGTCTGGCTGCATGTGGACGATCTCTTCGCCGAGAAGAACATTTGAATAAAATATTCTTTCTTGGTGAGGCCACGGATGGCTGATGCATGGTGACTTCAATACTGTATTTGCTACTGTGTGGTACTACTGCACATGCTGCATGGGTATGTAGTACAATCGTACGAGGTCGATTGGACAGTTGCAGGTATGGATTGACTGTGTCCGGATCCAGCTGAAGGTCTAACGTTCAGGTTCTGGTCGAATATTGAAAAAGTTCGGGTACATAGGGTTCCGCAGCAAATGGAGTAGTGATATGACCTGATTCTACAGACTATCTGAGAAGTTTCTAGTCCGAAATATGGTCTGAATGTGTTCCACACAGCATGCGGACGTTAGATTTTCAGTGAGACTGTGCGATATATCGTATCGATGTCGAATATTGCGATATTTGCAAAATATCGAATATCGCGATACCTAAAAGAAAATCGCGATATCGTGTACGATACTTTTTGCCGGCCGATGAGCTGAATGGGCAGGCTCCCCATCCCAAGTCCCATCCCTAGAGGTCTTTTTTGTCTTTTCTCGTCTCGTCTTTTTTGTCGTATCTCTCCACGTCGGCCATGCAGTGTCTGGTCATCCGAGCATCACGTGCCACTTCCAAAAAATTGTTCAATTCCTATGGCAACGTGGTTGTGCCCATCAGGACATCCTTGTATGCGGAAAATGTGTCTGCCATGGTGTACCTCCACAAAACCCTGGGAATGGTGGAATAAAACTACGAACTATCGAATGATTAAGGAAATGCTGTATTCTAACTTAGCATATCGTGTCCAGTATCGCGATATTTTTTGTCGCTATATCGAATATATATCACGATCTCGAATAATTTGGGATATCGCACAGCCTTAATTTTTTGTGACCAGAAGAATCGTCTTGTTTCCAGAGACTTAAGAGTAATAATTCTTTGTTGGCAGCTCATGTGGAGGTACAATTTTGAGTCTTTAATGCGTCCACCTCCAGCACTGACGACGAGACCCAAACGTTTCTATTAATATGGCGAGCGCAGAGCAGCACACAAATCTTGACGCAATCTTTGTTCTATATGTTGACAAGATGAAATTTTGAGATTTGTCTGGACTTTTATAAAGTCATGCTACAACCGTCACCGTCACGTACTGTTCGCATGCGGTATATATATTTTGCGTGGAGTTAGAGACTTGGTTCAAGTTGCCCGGACCAAGTAAAAAAACCCTTTCCGCCGAGGCTATGACACTCGCCAAGCAACGTTGTTCCTCCGGACGGAGTTGTGGCCTCCGAGGTCGTTTGGTCGTCCATCGCACTTAAGGAGGTGCCGACAGAGAACATACGGACATGACGAGTGTAAAAGCAAAAATGTGAAGAACCAAGTCGAGGCGCTGTCAAACTATTGCTGCAGTCCATCCCAAAGATGCTCCGGGCGTTCACTGATGTTGGAGCAGGCAGATCGCCAAGGAAGATTATGATTCGTCGTGCAACGCATGAATTTCTAGTCATTTTCTACAAAATTCTACGGCACAAATATCGCCCCTTTTACCATCTACATCAGCTTTATGTACTTGTATATAAAACGCTACGTTTGTAGATATATCTTGATCTACATATGTGATAACACGTGTAAAGCACTACGTCTGTATGTCTTGATATCGGTGTGTCTGTCACGAAGTTGGCGCTGTAACCCGCTGGACCGATCGTCCCCGAACTTGGTCAACAGACACGAGTTTTCACATGCCGTGGAATGTACGTAAAGTGCTATATTTATTTTGAGGCCAAAATGGAGGTCCGAAGTTGCATTTACTACATTTTTTCTACATTAGTCATTGATAACTGCTTTCAGTGGGTAGCTACAACCTTTTGGCAATTTTAGCTCAGCAGCTATGGCTTTGCAATAGCTATTAATCAGCAACGACCTATGGTGAGTCGTCAATAGCAGCAGCAGAAGGGTAAGAGAAGTGATGTTGCCACGCTCTGACATCATCTACATGTAAAAATCACTCTGTCTGTCTTGCTGTGGCTGAACAACTTGGGATCACTGAGGAGAGAGAAAAAGAGGTGTGTCTGGATCATCTAGCTTCAAAAGAAGAGAAACCTGAACTAGTAGTGGTGGGTAGAAGCCGATGTTTTTCGACCCGGGCTGCGCCGGGCCCATTTTAATTCGGCCCGGCTCAAGAGACGTCAGCCCAACTGACGTCGACTCTTGGGCTGGGCTAAATTGAAATTGGCCCCAAAATAGAAACTGAGAAAAAAACAACTGCATGTTCATTGCACCTGAAAGACTTTGGCAACTCTTGCATCAGTCAAAGAATATCGCCTCTTGGGCCACCGGTCTCGGACTGGCAAAAAATGACCCGACCCCGACTCGAGACTTTGCGGGTCGGGCCTGATCCGAGCCCACCACCAACCTGAACAAAACGGATCGGGGCGTTGTGCGAATGGACGGACAAATAGGATCACGGCGTAGAGTGCATAGACGGCGAGGAGAGCAAGACTGACTGACTGACGGACGGACGGACAGACACACAGACATAATACTTCATAGATTTCGGTCTTATTATATATTTAGTATAGACGATCACATTTCCCAGTACAAAAGTGTCACTGGCGGCTGACACTGTACTCAGCTCAGATGTTACTGCCAGGTTTCCAGGCAGTTATGCAAAGCCCTCAATGAAGACTGCAAAAAAAAGAAATGCCCGTTCAGATTGAAAAAAGTCTGGCGATTCGGGTCCGGGTCCGGGTTCGGGCATCTGCACCCGAAGGACTACCTACGGCATATCCATGCACTTGAACGTAGCGCATGGCGACTGGTGGTACGCACTGAACGTTGGTGGCGAGCAGATTGGCGACTCATACTGTGCCATCCAATAAATGCATTGACTGTGCTGCGAGCTGCTTGCCAATTATCATCTCGCTTGCGACAGACGCGGAGAAATTAGCGCGAAATCACAGCCACCGCAGCTGCTGCCGTGCGCGTGCGCACGAACGCGTATGTTCCTAGCCTACTGTGCATACTGCATTGTACAACGCACGTGAAGGCAGAAAATTCAGGGCCTTTTTTGTTGCATCATCGCATTGACTTCGCAAGAATGAAAAACTTACATAAACGGTCACTTACGTAGCCAGATTCGCTTCTCATCTCCCTTCACGTTAAGTTACAGGCATTTATCAGGCCACAGGTCTGGGGCCTCCAATGTTCGACTGTTTCTTCCAACAACACACACATTTTTGTTTTCCACCTAAAGGGTGAAACAGACGATGGAGACGCTGATCTGGGAACGTTAAAAGCGCCCTAATTTCCAATCAGATGAGTATCATCAGCCCCTGGCCTCCATCCCACACCACCTCGCCAGTGTGTACCATTGCTGGTATGCCATATGTGGAGTACATAGGAAAAAGAACCCCAATTTTCTCCTGGCTTATCTCAGTCTGGTCTGCGAGTGTCTAGACACTCGTTGAGGTAGCCCTTCCAATTCCAAAAATTAATCGATTCAGGCAGTTATCTTTTACAAGGGTGGAGACACGCTCATTTTGAACCTCCTTCAGAAACGCTTATTATGGCCCTAGACAAAAAAGAAGAAAAAAGGTGACGAGGGCTCCGCTACACACACGGAGAGTCCATTTTCAAGACATTATTTGACTAAAACGACCTCACATTTGTTCTTTTCACAGTCAACGCTCGTACACACACACCGAATATGCCGAACCTGTAGGAAAGACTTGGACTGGCGCCCGACTTGATCCTCTTATAAGAACTCGTGCTTCGAGGTGTCACGTTAGTAGTAGAATCCGGTGTCTCTTTGCCTCCCGGGCCACCCGGACAGATGAGATTTGCCGTTTCCTCTGCCTCATGACGCATTCTTTGGGCGCCATAAAATTCCGACGGTGGACGGAAAATACCTCAGCGTTGTCTTTCCCTCATAATTGCTATGGGGATGCCAAAGGAGAGAAGAAAGAAACAAAAAAAGAGAAGACCTTTTGAAAATTTGCACAGTTTCGATCTAGGTGCTGCTTGCTGACACATCGTTGCTACCCCTCGATTATCTGCACTAGGGCCTGCGAGTAAGTGCTGCTAATGCGGTGCAGGGAACTCCGTGTGCTGCAAGGCTGGTGCCTGTCGAGAAAGAAAAAATGCTCGTATCATCATTGCCCTGGCAGAGATAGGTAAAAGTAGATGGTTGTCCAGCTGTGAAATGGGATATACGAATCCCCCCCCTCCCGTGAGGTCCACGCACTGAGACCGCGTGCAATAAGAACCAACGTGGCAGCAATCTGCAACGCATCCGTCCTTACGCAGTGTGCACTGTGCACATAACACTTAAGGTATGTGGTCTCTTGAAGGGCGTTTTCTTGTAATTCGCTTAACAGCGAGCCCAGGTATAAAAGATTATCCGTTGTCAGCCATAAGCTGGACAGAAGGGGAGAGGCGTGATTCTCTCGCACTCTCCTCGCATGCTCCATTTGCATTATTTCTGTCTGCAGGGAGGAACAACTCGAGAGGCTCGAGTTGGGAGGGCTCTCAATTTCGGATTTCAGACAATTATCCGCATCAAATGGGTTGTTGGCACCACTAATAATTTCGCCGGCCTCATAAAGTCGACTTCAGACATCCAGGTATGTGCGACCGACTAACGGACGGAGGAAAGGCTATAGTTTCGTGGCCTCTCCGTTTGTCGGAAAAAAACCTCCCACCCCGATGTTGGTCTAGTCTGTTGCCAGCTCGGTTTTAATTAAAACAGGTCTAGAGGGCAAAATCCTTTCATCCTCGGGCAGTCATTAAGCCATCATAATTGATTGCTTGCGCTTTTCGTCTCAGTAAACCCCTGTAAATAATTTATGAAGTGAGCAAGACAGACAAACTGACAAGGAAGAGCTCAACAGCAGCAGCTAACTACGTGTGGTCATTGACCACCTAGCACACACACACACACACACACACACACACACACACAACTAGCTTCCTATGAGGAGAAAAGTGAGTTGCATTAAAGAAACTAGGGGAAGATTTGGGGAGATTTTGCTGAATCAGTGCTTCTCGAGCTTTCAGGTTATGGCTTAAGCGAGTACTGAAAGGAGACACCTACGCACAGTCCTTTGCACGTACACAGCTTAGGGTACTTTTCGTCCCAACATCGATATGAGCAACGGGAGGTGAGAGTGCCGGCGGGCAAGAGGAAAACCTTGGCACTTTTGATGGGGAAGCACCCTGCTGCATCATCGAAACTGTACCGTACGTACTAGGATAAATACCCTACAGGATCCCCACTGCTATACTCTACGACACGGCATTATTGTGTGAGGCACGAAAAATCTCCCGGAGTCCAGGGGACTGCCCAGCCTCTCCGGGTAGTCCCTGCTTGGGTGATCCCAGGTAACCTCTCCAAGTCAGCTTCTGATCGGTTCCGGAGCCCGGCGCGACGAGTTGGACAGCCAGCGCACACCCCCCAGCGTCCATTTAGAATAAGATTTCGGCCCAGTCTTAAGGGACACAATGAAAACATGAGGTTGTGTAATCTGTATCGATTTACGCCGTAAATGGCGAAAAGAAGAAGATGAAGAAGGAAGAAGCCAGTCATTCAGGACTACTCTCAGGAAGGCCTGGCGGGAAAAGAATGTTTTGTTTCCAAAATGACCTCCGAATAGCTGAACCTGGCTCGTGCTGGTCCACGGAGGAGATAGCTTTTAGGACGTGTCAGGCCCAGAGAATGGGCAGACCAGGGTTGAAAAATTGGGCTCGACCAGGGATTGTTCATTGTCTAATTGAGTGTTATGTCTGCCAAATGACATGCTTCCGTCAGCGCTGATGGACTCCTGCCCGTCGACTCTGTCCCTGAGAGGTTTTTTCGTCCCGCCATCGGTACTAATGGGCGCCCATTTCTTTCTACTAGATAATCTTTTCGCGCGTAGGTGAGACCAAATTCGATTTGCCGCGTATCTGCGTGGGGGAAAAAATCGGAGAAAGGTGCCAGCTATAAAAAGACCGGGGAGAAAACTGCTGCTCGAACGTTGCAAAACCCTCACGTTGAACTTTAGCAGGGAAAATTGAACTGTGGTCGCATGATTTCGTGTGAAACCATTGCTACATGAGCTCGTCCCGGAGTGCCATCCCCCCATTCCCACAGGTAGTGCGGGGCTGCGGCTACCTTAAGCCGTGAAAGGGCATCTCTAGTGCGCTAAGATGGCCATCGCGCCTTGTCCACCCATAAAAAAGCTGCTTGAGAACCGTGCATTCCAGCAGGAGACAGGAGAAAACAAGGATAGGCCTTTTTCTGCCAAATATCCCGCTGCCTTTTACGCTTTTACGCTCCAGTTGCACAACAAGCAGCGCTACTGAAAGGAGGCCACAAGATAAATGTGTGTGTCCAAAGTTCATGTCGTTAAGTCGAATTATTTGAAATTTTAGCCGGAGCTTAGACCTTAACATTTCTCTCTCTCTCTCTTTATGTCGTACTTAATCGGATTCCGTATTTGGGCGCTTCGCTCTTCCTGTACATGTGCTCATACATCAAGACGAATGCAAATGTCTTCCCACATGGCAAAATGACTGGCAATTGCCAGGAGCATTCTGCACCGGGAGAGAATCGCGAATAAGAAGCTTTCTTGTTTGGACGACTTCTTATCCTAGTTGCAAAACATTGGCAAGAAACACGTTACTCGCATTCAAAGTTGTGGGTGGCACTCTGAAGAAGAGGAAAGAATCTCACATCTGCGCATCCCTTCAGGTTTTGCATTTCTGTCTCATGCGACTGTACTACACGTCCGATCTGCTGTTAAGGAGCGTCTAATCTGTGTAATCATAGCCATGTTTGGAACATGCTCTACACACATGCATTTATTCGCTTTAGGGCGCGTTTGCACGTCAGCAGTAGCCCGAACAAACGTTTGTAGTAAGAGCAGACAAGTTTAAGCGCTCCTTTATAACTAGACAACGGTTCCCGGGTGGCTCTGGACTTTTTCGTTCCAAAGACCTGAATCTTTGGCATGCGTGAAGGAAGAAAAAAATATTTCGCGTCTTAACAAATTAAGCCTTTTACGTTGTAGCAGTACGTGCCGGACAACATGGTGGTCAGCCCGGTGGCTTCAAGCTCACCTCATATGAAGAATTGCTGACTTTCTTACTGCCTCCTTACCGCAGGTGCATACGAGTCACGCGTGGCTTCTTTGGTGCTATGACATTTCTTACCGATGTTATGGCTTCATGCACAGGTTATTTTGAGTGAAGATACAGCTATCGGCATTGGCTCGAACTTTCGCCGAAAGAAAATATATTTGGCACGATAAAAAGACAGGCCTCCATAGATAGAGTACAGCGTGTAGGGTGAGCAGCGGATATGTGTCAGGGTAGGAACATTTGAATGGTCTGCGTGGGACCCAGGATAGCATGCGCGCATATATAGTGCATACAAGACAAAGCCTAGTCCAGGCCGTATCTAAGCCACTGTTTGGACGTTTTCTCTTTTCTGTCGATTTCACTCCAGCCAACGCGTTGCTCTACGCACACACATGTAGGAGGGTGATATCTTTTTTCTTTCCGCAGTGCGATCTCGTTGTCCGTTCGTGGTACGTACGTACGTGTAGAGAACAAAGAGGTTCAGAAAGAGCTGCGCTGACTTCCTATCCGTCAGCAGAGCATAACAATAACGCGCTAATAACATAGGTGGACGTGGTGGATGCAGAGTCAGTTGTCGGAATATAGGAATTTTCCTCGAAGCGCAGGAGCAGGGAGGGACCTCCGAAATGCGGACTTGCTAGGGAGAAGAGTGCGCAGATCCCCGATAAGCTAATGAAGCCAGAGCTGCCAAGCAATGTTGGTCCGCAAATAATTTTGTGCGTTCTGTAGCTTGGGAAGTGGTTGCCAGATCTCATGAGCAGGAAACTGTTGAGGAAGTCTGGCTTGTCCTTAATAGATCCTTTGTCAAAGGTCCCCTATAGAGGTCGAAATTCTCGCTGGGATTGCAAAAAAAGACTCTGACGGAAGGAATCTGATAACGTATTCTGTACTACTCGAGTGTGTGAGTGTCTACGATTGTAAGCGGAGTTGACAACGTCCCAGTTTCCTGGGGGAAAGCAAAAACTGACTAAGATGAGAAAAACGTCTAGAGATATCTCCTCTGCAACGTATAGATTATAAGATTTCACGAGGAAATTTGGTCATTGTTGGCGGCATTTCAGACCCTCGCCTGAACTGTAATCAGAATGCATACTATAGTAAAATGCAGAAGTGCTCATTAATCCACTTGTGATAGCTGAGTTAGGAATTTTGCGAACAATACCCACATGACTGGTTGCGAGCTCTGCTGAGAGTCAGCGCTGATTGACAACTGTTGGTTTCATCAGTGTGGCTCTCAATGCCTTGAGGCGTGTATAAAAATGGGTTAAATTCATGTGGGTCGTCATACTTTGGTCATCTCTAAGGTACTTTCTTCGTCTTCAGTCTTGCCTCTTGGCACCTAGTTTTGAAATGTTTCTGCAAGGTTGTTTCATTACCTCGCGTTCTTCTGTGCAAAATTGTCAATGCTGTCCAAGGAAAATTCTTCATGGGCAGAAATTGCCAAACCGCTAAGAGCGGGAAGGCTGTCAATTTTTCGGCTAGCCTAGGCTGACGTCCGCATGTAGGCAAAAATCTGACATCTCTTTAAAAGCCGAAAAGCGCTGTTAAACACGAACAATTCTGCGGAACGTGAAGTTATTGTTAAGGATTTCGCAGCAGTTTCTTGGAGTTGGGGGTGTAGATATTTGTCGAATCATGGAGCTTAATTGTACAACGGAACAGATTGGGTCCCTCGGACTGAGAGAAAATGAGAGAATTTCTTCTGGCGAGATTTTTCTTCTTCTTCCTTCACCAGTCACGACGACCAGAAGAGCTTCGTTTTGAAGATGGACAGCGTGAGATTCATCCCTCTCTGGCAAATGTGATTGTTGCTCCGTCCAAGTGGTCGCCAATGTCTTCCTCTCATTGACTCACGGTCACCTTCTTCGTCAAGCTCATTTCATTCGTGCATCATAATTTTTCCGTATGTACGTGACCGTGTGCGGCAAGAACTGCCCGCATCCCTTGACTTCTGGTCACATACGTGCGCACGCATGTGCGCCTCTATTCATGACTCGCACTGCAGCCTGACGATATTTCTATAAATGCGATTCAGGCAGGTACAAATGTGGCACCACAATGGTTTACAAGAAAGAGAGAGTTGACGATGAGGTACGTACGTATGGACGTGTAGCTGCTTTGTCATCACTTGGAAGCGAGCTGTGCGCAGGCAGGACTCAATAGTAATCTCCTCAATAAAAATGATAATATCACGTGAGCGATATGAATAGAGGGAGAAGGAAAGCCCGTGGATTCGAACCGGACTTACTTTCACTCGTCTTTGTTGCTCACAGAAAGATTGACATTGTTCATTGTTGTGGCCTGAGAAGAAATGTTCTGTGAGAAGAAGCCTCCCACCGCACCTGCTGATTACTTTTGAGTGACACAGGTGTGCATGCTCAAATTGTCTATAATGATGATTTCTTCTGCGCCGTCTTCTCGCTGCCCGCCTGCATGCATCAACACACACATACACACAGATTCCATGGTGCTGTACGCATGTGGTCCCGGTACGCAAATGCTCAAGCAGGTGTCGTTTTCCACCCTGGTGACGCAAATTGCCTCAACGCGTACTGATGGAACTGAATGACACAATCTAGACGGCGAGCAACAAAGTATGGAATGAACCCCGCCGTGCACTCTGACGTAATGAAGCAATCGTGCGTGTTTCAGTTCTACTTGCACTGCCCTCTACATACGAGTTAGTGTTGTTCTGAGTCACCAAAGAATGACTCTGACTCGAATACGGGTTCGAATACGGGTTCTCTGGTCACCACTCTAACTCCTCTCGAACTTGCAGGAAGGAAGTTTGAGTCAAGTTGACTCACATAGGCAGGACAGACGACTCAGGATACACCAGAGCAGAAATTTAGCACCTTTAAGGAGTTGACGGAGTGGGATGAAAGATAAGTTTCGGTGCGTTTTTTTTTCGGTCTGATTCATCTTTTTGACTCATTCCCGAAGCCTCAAGAATCCGGTATCCGGATCGCCAAGCACCCTGACTCGAGTCATCCTTGATCCGACTTGACCGGCGAAGTCAAATACAACACTAATGCGCACAAACGTACTTACGAGGAGCTTTTTTTCCACTTTTATTGCTTGCAAGGCGGAGGGGGTGAGTCGTGAGGTCAAAAAAAAAGGCAGCACCCAAAACTTGGGCAAAAACCTACCAAATTCTCAAGCAAGAAAGAAAGGTAAAGCATATTAGCATTTATGCCCTGTTCGTCTGAGTGTGGAATATTTGACTCCAGGCCTTTTTCCATCAGGTGGCACCAGTTCTCTCTTGTTTTTTCCTAAAGACGGGGGACTGTATTTACTTCGCATCAAAAATGACTCCCTAGCAGATCAAACCGATCGTTTAGACGATCGAAATAAATGAAGCTCGCATCAAAATGGATGATTCCCCGCGTATTTTGGTGCTCCACTTATTGTGCTTCGAAAAGTGTCTATCTAAACCGAACCTAAGAGGCGAGTCTTCGTGCAATTTTCAGAGGTGGTGTTAAAAGTCCCACTGCGCTTGCTAGCATAAAAGTAGATGCGCAATCATCCGTCTTAATATGCCGTTTAGTGCTGAACATGAAGGTGCTAAGGTGCGCGAATAGTTATTCAGATGTGCAACAAGCATTTCCCTAAAGTTAATAATGTCATCCTTGGCCTGAAAGCGGAGCTTGGCTGAAGAAGGAGTCATGCCAAAACAATTGTCCAATTTCCACAGCTCGGCCGGATCCTGCAAAGAAAAAGAAGACCTTTAGAGGCCCTCTGGCCTCAGGGAAGGAGAAAGAGGGAACTAAATGACTCTTTCCCTCCTGGTCGTCCATTAAATTAAAGGAAAACAATTTCTTTGTGCAGACTCGTGAACTTTGGCGCGTCTGCGTCCAAGAAACTCTTCCTCATTGGCTTCCACGAGGACAAGAGGAAGATGAGCTTGGGCCCACTGAGGAACCTCCAAGCTTGACTGCTCAATAACTTCTTGGCTTCGCAGTAAAACTGAACGATAAAGTGACGAAGAAAACGAGAACGCGGGGCCAGCCGATAGTCGTCCAGCATTATAGTGTGAAGTGAAGTTACACGTATGACTCTTTCGTTGTTAATGAAATTCCAATTTATTCTTGGGTGTGGTCTGAAGATACTTTATTTATAGGAGGCAGGGAGAAGGAGAAACCTTTGAGGAAAGGAGATTTAAGAGGCCATTGATATTCCCAATAAATTACTCCGAACCTTACATCCCGCGTGCCGCGTTAAGTCTGGCATGTCCATAAGAATATTCATATGCCATCACCGCAGTGCAGGGCACGATGGATGTTTCGAAGTTCGTCAGCACGTACGTACGTACGTACGTACGTAGGGTATGCACAGTACGTCAGTGCGTACGTGTCCTAGGTATGAACATTACCAGCTCACTGCTGAGGCGACCCCAGGCATGGCCTACTAGCCTGCCTGCCCGCCCGCCTGCTTGCCCCTAACTGTTTCCTAAATTGAAATAATCGATCTGCTTCGTACGTACATGTGGGGCTGAGGCAACAGCCCATTTTTTCCATGAGCTGCTGAACTGAGGCTTCTTTAGCTTCTAAAATTAAAAGATCGTTTCCTGCGGAGTCAACAAAGAGAAGGGACGGAGGCCGAGTTGTTCCAATTACGAAACTGAACAAAATATGAGGCTTTGAACAAAGCAAATATCTTAAATGAGATAATATTTGCTATTTCGAACTTCCTCCAAAATTGCAGAATTGCATAGGGAGCCTCTCCCTGTGTGTCCTTGGCTTCTTGAGACACACCTCGTGAGAACAAAAATAATCTGAGAAAAACGAAAGAAGCATCCCTCTCATACCCAAAATGTCAAACTCTTCCCACTTTCCACTCATTTTTCCCCGTCAAAGTGTAGCCAATGACACTTCTAACACTGACACGTTTGTGTGCATCGTTTTTGCATCACGACGGGATGGTGCCGGTCCTCGCTGACCTGCCAAGGCGTTCCACACTTGGGTTTCCCATCAGCACTTGTACTCCTCACCCCACCCCCGCCCCTCGTACGGCCTCAACAGTCTACGCACCCACTTAGACGGTTGTGGCAGCTCTTTTCCGTTTGCGGGGAGGAGAGGCTGCCAATAAATGAGACTTCCTCACTCTCTTCGCATCCACTTCTGTGACTGTCTAGAAAACCTGCTTTGACATGACGTCTCAACTTTGAGTCCGCACGTCCATGTACCAAAGTTATCCTTTCCTCCCCTGCGTGGGCGTGTGCATGAAGCACATCACAATGGGCTTCTCCCCCCCGTACTTCTTGAAGCTCTTTCTTTCCGCGGTCACGTTTTTCAGGGGGAAACGATGCGGACAAACGATGCGGACTCCTGCGGTGAGGCCGCCACTCATAGGCCCGCAAACAGAGTTCTTAATCACCTTGCATAGTGCAGAGTGAGCGAGGGAGATTTTTTTGTCCTTTCTCTGTCCTACCACGTAAAGCTCCGACTTTCGCACTAAAGACGAGCGTGGATTTCGAGAAAGTCGTACAACAGCATTGCGCGATGGGGGCCGCGACGTGGCGAAAGAGCATGGTCGTGCTCGGCCTGAACATGTCGCTGAACTGCGCCAACTAATCGAGCTGCCGCACAGGCGGGCCGAAATGTCGCTGACGCTTATGTGGAGCACGTGCAACATTTTTTTGTGCGAAATGTCTCAACAACCCACCTACGTCACATCGGCATAAATGGTATATTAGCTAAAGGCACAGAGAAAACAAGCGTCCCACCCTTGCCCGCGGCCTACGCAGAAGAAGCGATGCCTCTCAAGAAGCATCAGAAGGCAACCGAGGAAGAAATTGGCAAAGCAAAGCATGAAATGGAGGCTGGGTTGTGGCGCTATCACTGTATTCTCCTCGTCCGACTGGCTGAAGACTAAAGATCGATCAAACAGATGAGGAGGTCAGGGATGCGCACTTGCAAATTTCTGGATGCGCGTACGTAACAGTCGTGCATGCATATGGACCCAGGGTGTTCCACCTCAAACGAAAATAGCGCACTCAACGATTGAATTCGTGACGAGAAAGCGTTCGTTCACCCTTCTTGAGACTTTTGCCGAAAATCGGTCTTGTGCCTTTTGTCTGCGTCGTACATATGCGCTTGAATGAACTCACCTGAGCCGTCGGGTTTCTACCTTGCGTGTCAAGGAAGGAAGTCTTGGCTCAGCGTAAGTACAAATAGAAATTTGCTGCTCCTTCTTCATCCCTTGTCACCTTCCATTCTTTTTTCTGCCTATTGAGTGACACACAGCGCATGTATGCCTCACTGACTAACTGCCTGGATGCCTGCCTGTTCTGCTATACATACCTAGCCAAAGGTCACTCCAGTTTGAACAGCAGATCGATCCTATCTTTGAAGAAGGCCTTTTAAAAAGCAGAGACCTTTCGGACTGATGCTGCAAAGATAGATCGATGACTCGACTCCCTCCGCTCGAACGAAGATTTGTTTCACCTAAAAAGGAGTAAAACTTATTCACGTACTCGCTGTACCTCAAGTCATGCAGATCCATCCTATTATTGCTCGTCCCACGCAACCTTAACCATAATTGCGCCATCATATTAAAGGTCCTGCTACTACAGAAGCTGCTGCTGTTTTTTAATGACGAAGTTGCCTCCTTTGTTTCAGGCAAATTAGCCACACAAATCATGCTTTGGTCTCATCAGAAGAAGCTCTCCTTGTGTTTCGACCTTAAGTGGTTAAAGTTACGAGCCAGTTGGCCATTTTTATTAGCTATCGAGCAGCTTCTCACATGCTTAAAAGAGGTGGAAACATGCTCAAAAAATGGGCTGCATTGATGCCATTCTTTTCACACACCCCAAGAGGACTCGCGCTCGCGTACTTCTATGTACGTACGTACGTACGTGCGTGCGTCCAGCTCAGAGCTGCATGGACGCTTCTTGGGCTGAGGCGTCCACAGCAGATGGATTGAGGGATCATCTTCCCTTTTCTGCCGAGAGAAGCCCCGTGGCGAGTTATTTGGGCGTAAACAAAATCAACACCGCGGGAGAAATGGCCAAAAGTCGGGCGAAATTCAGGCCACAAACACCGACTGGCAGACTGGCTGCTGCTTGCCTGCCTCCCTGCCTGCTTCCCTCCTGCCCATGGTCTCCTGTATGTCTGCATTGAGCACGTACGTGCAGGTAGCGTACGTACCTACGTCGGGACGTACGTACGCAGTGGTTGTTTTTAAATACTTGTCACGATTCAGGTGTACACGCATGCTGACGACGTCCTGTCCTACCGCGCAGGTCTGGCTTTTTGGTGCGTGCGTGCAGCATCTTTTAGCAGGCCATGGGCAAAGTCGGCCTCGCAAGCTCAATCACCGATCTGGAACGCCTCTTCCTCGAAAGATAGCGGGGAGCAGCAAGATGTGATCAGGACCGCGAGTACAAAGTCCACTTTGTTCAAATGTCTCAGTCACTCGCGCGGAAAGGAGAGATTCTCCCTCACTAGGAAAGTCCCCCCCACCTGTTACAGAGGCTTTATGTGCACGAACATACGTACATGGATACGCTGTACACATACAAGGGATATCTGCCGATGCAATAACGCTCAAGATTCCTATCATTCACTGTGAATTGCTTAGCTCATGTTGGACTCTCAAAAGGCGGAAGTTACCCAAAAAGAATTTGCTCTCCTTCTTTTTTTTGGGTGGAGTGCGAAGCAACGCAAACGATCAAAGATGATGCAAGACGCCCAAATTGGGCTTGTTGCCATTGTACCCAATTTGTCCTTCTTAAAACCAGAATATTGCAATCACTGTGCTGCTGCTTGGTAGAGTCAGTATAGTCAAGCCAAAAAAAAACAACCGGCGGCCCTTACTGCAAGCCTGGTATTTTTTTAAGCCCTTGTGAGCGATATCAGGAGATTGATGGCTCAGCTCTGATGGGAACCCTGATTGCTCGAGGCTGACCAAACTCGTTAGATAGAGAGTGATGCTCAAGTGCAGGCGTGATCTGGTCCTTTGCGTGACAATTTACACCGGAGGCCAAGCCAAATGCTAATCTCCTTTTCGTGATCCGCTTGCCCTCGTCATCTGAATCAATCAAGCCTCGAAGAAATGTCCATAAAGCCACATGCAAAGATTTCCTTCTCCAGGAGCATCCAGCCCGGTGGTGCTGGTGTGTGCGTCACTCACTACGTGAGGAACTGTGACCATCGCACTGCACTCGCCGCAAGGGATTGTAATCTTAACAAGCAAGGAATTTAATCAGATTGCTGATGCCCATCTGGCTAAAATCAAAGTGTCTTTTTTGGCCGCAAGCAGAGGAACCCCCCGTGCTAATGGAGATTGTCCAATCACGTCGACAAGGGGCGTTTGCGCCATCACGAAAGAACAAACCATTCTTGATTTTTCAAGTGAAATCTGAGCCTCTCTATCTCCTGTCTGCGTGTGTGTGTGTGTGTGTGTGTGTGTGTGTTCGTGGAATGACGTGTACAGTACGACGTTCGTACAAAGCGTATATTTAACCACGAAACACTTTCGTCTCAGCGTGGATAGGGTCTGCCCGTTCAAGGATGTCTGTCCTCTGGAGCAGCGGACAGACCCCAAAGTTCTTTGAGCAGTGATCAGCTTGGACCATCGTAGGTGCATCAACATATGCCAAGTGTCCTCGGCACCGCATACGGCAGAGTCATTGAGGTAGACTGTACAAGTTTCTCCAGAGTTCGCATACCTACCCAGTTGTTTGCAAAGCCCAGATTATAATTATAGGCAATTACGAAAACTTCTCCATGCTTCCTCGCTAAAAAGCTCTCTCGTACGTGTACGTCTATTCACTCCTGCATGGGTGTGAGGAAAAAATGTGGGACAAAAATGTCGAGTAAGAACTCTCCCTCCCTCCCTCCTTTGCTGCATGAACGTAGCAATTAACGAGTCACTTCTTCAGGGCTCCTCTGGTGCCGAATCAATGCCTGGTCGAGAGTCACGGCAGCGATAAAAATTCTTGTCGCCCACGAAAACTTCAAGCCGAGGGTTTTGGGAGAAATTTCTGTCCGTTAAAGGTGCGCTTGCACTGGCGTAAGTCGCGCATCGGTTGAGTTGGACGACGGATATCAGCGAATGCATCAAGATGGCTGCTTTGGAGTCTCCGTAGGGTTTTGGCGTGACAAAAGAAAAAGAAAATCCGCCAGTGTAAACAAGGCCCAACACGGTGGCAGACTGACACAAGATTTATTATAGGTCTTTTTCGTCGGAGATTCCAACCAAAGTGAGGCCTCTCTCCAAGTCTCAACCCGTGCAAAGGCCCAACTCACATGTACGAACATACATACGTAGTATATGCTACTCAAAAGTGGGGTGACTGCCGAAGCAGACTCTTTCATTATCTTCTGTGTCTACTACATAGCATGATTCTAGGCCTTCAGACTCTCTCCAACCGCAGTACTGAACCTGTACGGTGCAAGGGTTTGAAAGAGATGAGGGAGGACCCGATATTAATGAGGGACTTTGCTCACAACACAAAGGCAAGAGTCGGCGGGCCTTAAAGTGGGTCATTCTGTCGTGCCATTTGCACGCTGCGCATGAATTCATGGTGTGATGCATTGACTTTTTGACATTCCAGAATTAATTACGAAGAGAGGAGAACAAACACTCCAAAATTGCCATTAAGGTCGTTACGTAAGGCAGAGCAGAAGTGCTTCAGTTCCCTGATCGGTGTTGCCTTTTAAAGCATCGACAGACTTCACAATACCGGTGGGAAACAAGTTTGTAATTGTACGGTTTAAGTGTCGTTTTTGTATGGGTTATGATAGCAAATTCACCGTGTAAATATGCTTCACGTTGTTTCCTGGTGTTTTTTTCTGGCTTTATGACTCCTCTCAATCTCTGTCTGTCCTGGTCTGCTGCGACCAGAACTACAATTGACATGAAAAAAATATTTTAGCTCTATTTTCATACGCATGGTGACCTTTAGCGCGCCTGTTCAACATATGACAACGCTTCTTTTGAGATACTGACACTGAAAACGCTGATGCAGAATATCGTGAGTCTACGGCGATACTTGACAATCTGTCCAGTGCGTGGCACCCAGACGAAATAGAGCCGACCATTTATAAAAAACATAGTGGACTTCAACAAAATACATATTTCCTGTAACCGACATGTGACATTGCGGCTGTGGATGCACCCCCAGCACGTGCCATGGCCGCACGTGCACACTGCAAGTGTACATACGTACACACTAGTCGAGGGTAAGAAACATGTGCACATGCAGGAAGTCATGATCACATCTTGTCCCGTGCATGTAATATTGTACAGACGTGTGCACCATCACTGTTCTCGTGATGAAAATGTGTTGCTGATACGACCGAGCAGATAGCAGATAGCTGCCCCTTACGAGGCACGCTTAAAGTACCCTGCTCGTACGTACGTATGAATGTGTCTATACGCGATAAGTAGCATTTCAAAGAAGAATGAGCAATAAAGACTCATGAAAACGAGATGGCTCTCAAGGTCGTACATAAAAATCACACACGCTTCACATGCCACAGATCCCGAAAAATCGTGTCTCTAGCGATGGAGGAGGAAGAATGTTGTGGCAATTTCTGCTCTGCCAGATATCGTATACTCCTCCTGCAGTCGGGAGGAGCCTGAGTCAACGTTGGGGGGGAGGTGCTGTGCATGTATTTTGTTCTCGATACCATTATCAGCTTATCACATCAGTCGTAGGAGCTTTTCTGAGAGAGGAACGACGCTCCTTTCAGCGTCGTTTCGTCGTTTGGGATCTCGGCATTGATGGCAATGTTTTGTTGGACATTACCTTGCACAGAAAAAGTGGAAAACTAGAAATCTCTACTTTCCAGGAAGACATTTTCAGAAATTGCATTTCCTTCTTTTTTCCACCTCTCTATGAGCCATTTCCTAGACATTTTTGCTGAAAATTTCTCCTCAAAAGGTCGTGTTCCACCCGAGAAACTCTCGTCACCTTCCATTTTCCCTTCCCCACTTTAAAGGTGGAGACAAATACGACTTGTCTTTTTTATACCGTAGCACAACAAGCCTTAATTTTTTTCAATTTCGCAAGTCAAGGATGGTATTCGCAAGGACAAATTAACGCCACGCACCAAGACGTGATGGATCGCAAAATGTCGAATTAATGGCTGAACCCCCACCCCCCCCGGAAATAAAAGTGTAGAAAATCTCATTTTTCTGTCAAAATTTTATCTCTCGTATGCACGTTTTTTCATAATTCATCTGCCTCTTGCGCGCACGCGGCCAAACTCCGCACACAAACTTCCGGAGAACGCAGTCGTCAAGTGCTGGTGGCGGGAGTGAGGGAGACAGACCTGTGTTGATTTACTCTCGGCCACCAGCTGAGCTTACGAAATCACTCTTCACGCCTGTTGCCACAGGACTAACTTACGTATCAGTGTACTAACTACGGACAAAATTGCCGAGTGATCGCCGTCAGCGCATATTTCTTTGTTTCTTGTTTTTGTGCCCTCTCGTCTGGGTGACAAATGTTTGCCAGACAGACTCGCAATTACCATAACGCCAGTCGAGGACGCGCGTACCTGCGGACGTACTCACAGTACGCACTGAGGCTGCCGAGAAATGTAAGTTGACAAATGTAAGCATGCTTTATAAATGTTGCCCCACGAAGGTCCTCGGGCCGGAGCGTCACTGTACTGTGTCCGAAACGTACGGCGGGAACGAATCTGCACGAGGGACGATATGTAGATACGATAAAGAGGAAAACGGGAAGCGTTGAAGGAGTCGCACGTGTTCGATGTACGCACATGACTTTCCCGCCTGCTTCAGGACGAAATTTTGGTCCACGATTAAGGACAAGGCTAAAGAAGTTACGTCTCTCAATTGTCCATCCAACCTTTAAAGCTATGCTGGACGTGTAAATCAGCAGTTACCTTTTTTTTTTTTTTGAAGGTCTGTCCTAGGAGGCTCTAAGGGTGCAGCACTCTCCTCATTCTTCTCGCCCCACGGTGAACATATGTGGGGAGGGACACTTACGAAAGTCAAAAATTAAAGCCAGCTCAGGGTTAGATTCCTCAGGGTTTTTCCCCCCTCACCTGCCTTTGTCCAGTGCCGAAGCTGTAGCCTCTTGTCTAACCACCAGCATATGGCATCAGCGTAGAAATTCCTCGACTCCTGACACCAAAGAGTGGAGGGGAAAAACGCTATTGACTGCGGACATCAGTAATATTAGGGCTTCTTTACTGTGACGATGTGATTATAGTGAACCGAAGCACTTAGCCACGCGACGATTTGCTTGGCACAGTTGAAAAGGAAAAAGTGGCACCTCGATTTGGCATCTGCTCTGCCTGCTCGGTTTACCCAATGGCTGCAATCGGTTCGATGATTCCAGGTATGAAAAAGGCAAGAAGGGAGACCAGAACATATGGACTGCACACTTGGAATGACCCGAGCCGCAGCCAAAAACTACTTTACTGTAGATGACATAACTGATATCTTTGCTCCAGTCCAGACTTTCTGGTCTCTCTCAGACTAATGAAAGTAAAGAGTTTCTCAGTCACCTCCCTCACTCTCCCAAGTCTTGGCACAGTGGGCAAGTCCACACGTACTCCGTGTGTCCCCTCCTTGTCTCCTTCCTCAAGCTCAAGAAGTTGGGGTGAGGATATCAACTTTACCATAACTTTACGCACGGATAGATGCGATGGGGGGAATTCTTGGTGCGTCAGCTTGACGCAAGATGCCCCCTCCTCTACTTTGGAGGGGGGAGAATAGTTAAAGCACTCCCATTTATCAGCCTGGGAAAAGGACGAGAGCCGCCGTTGTGCAATTTTCACCAGCATTTGATGCAAGAGGAGATGGAATTGCAAATTAATCTCCTCTGTCCCATCTCAGGAGTTGAGTGTGAGAGAAATGAGTAGGAGAAAAATGGGGTCTCTCGATGGCCTTCTCAGATATTTCCTTCGTCTCCCACAAGTATTTTACAACTAAAAAGATCTCATTGTGCCATAAAATGATGGTTATTGCGCACTTATGTTGGTAGGTCAAGGTTGGACGCACAACGACGACTAGGCGAAGATATTAGCAGCCAATGATGCTGCTGGGGAAGGATTGCCAGCAATTAGCACAGTTTCTCTACGACGAGGAGCTACTTTCTCTCCTTAAGCTTCATTTGCACGAACCAACCCTTTTTTTTCGTTGTCACCGGAGACACAGGTGACTTGGAGGACCGAAGTAGACCTTCATTATTCTTGCTCAAGCGCCTGTCTAGCTATGCTTGGACCCAATTAGGGAGTGAAATCAGACCAAATGGAGGGAGGAGGATGCAACTCCAGAGACAGAGAACATTTGACAACTTTCACACGTCCAGACAAAAGCGTGAGTTGCAATTTTACATGCGCAAAAAAGTCAGAGTAGCTCAAATTTTAGTAGCAGCCGATGAATCTTCTCAGTATCCGTCTGGGGGAGCAAATCATCAATCCACGGTTAGACGTGCGGTTACTGAGCAGCAGACGGAAGTTTGAATCAGGCAACTCGCAGATTTCTGATCAATGAGCAAAAAACGTCGCCGTTGCACTTGTGTATTACATTAGGTCTATAAGACACCGTCATTCATGTCGCTTGACAATGCCGTGCTTAAAAGTACACAACAGAATGTTCAAAGAAGAAGGAGAAGAAGAGATTTCAACGTTCTTCAACCATACAGACAATATCAGAACGTGTACACAAGTCGTGGATGAAGGGAGATAAAGGAAGAAAAATACAGGTGACGCTGCAAGTTTCCTCGAATTACATCCGTTGAACCCCAGAAATAAGAGAACAAAGAAGCTTTTACGCATCTGCGCCAGTGACAACATTTCATAATCTTTTTAACAGGCAATTTGGTCACTATTCTACATTTCTCACTCATTGGGCTTCTAGGCTAAAAAAATACACTTACGGAAGAAGGATGGAGAGGATGAAAAACAAACAACAAAAAGGAAAGGGGAAGATCAGGTCGGCCAAGCTGGAGGTGACTGATGGTACTTGGCTCAAAAACAAGGCCGTTGGTTCACGCATGATTTATAGCCCATACTGATGAATGCTAATTTCCAGGCGACCGTTCTGTGGTGTGTTAGTGTTTGTGTTAGTGCGTGCGGGGATACACATTAAGGGATGTGCGAAGTGTTTGCTCGTCGTCCACTGAGGCCTTTTTTTTCTTCTCGCACACATACACAAGCCACGCTGACAGCGCAAGCAACATTTGAAGAAGGAAATGAGGACAACAGATGCGCGCAGCAGATTGAGACTCTTCTGCTGGTGGTCACGCTATCACTACGTATTCTTCCCGTCGCCATGAGGACTGCCTGCGCACGTACACTGGGCATGGACACGCGGCCTGCATCCGAAACAACAATCATTCGCTAGGGCTTCTCCTCACGATTGAGATGACTGAGTGACGCAAAGCTCGCTACGCACAGTGGCAGCTTGTGCAACATTCGCAAGTCTACAGCATCTTCCAAGCAAAGCCATAGACCGAGTCGTGATTTTCCGAACAATAATTCCTTGGCCTTTGATTCACGCGCCAAGGGATCAATCAATCCAACAGGAGAGGAGGAGTGACCCTAACAAAAGGGGACCAAGAGTCTCAATTCCTCATGGAAATCTAGAGGGAGCCCAACTTCTTCTTCTAGCTATCTGGGCAATGATGACATGGACTTTTTTCCCTCGTCCATTCGGCCTTAAACCGAAGAAACAACATTCATGAAAATCCCTCCTCATCTCGAGCGAGACCAGTAGTAAAAACAGTGAAAATGGGTCACAACATGAAGGATTTCTTCGTCGATGTGAAATGATCCATGCGAACCACGCCCAAAATGGGAGGCCAGCAAGAGTGTGCCAACGTCAGCATGCCAATCTCCATGCAAAAATGTGTGGCCGGGCAATTTGTGGTCACGCAACTGTGGCTAGTGAATGTATCTATAGTGAAAATAATTCCATGAAGATTCAGAGGCATCCAGGTGAGAGGAGGACAGCGTGGCACGTTATGCTCGTGTCGATTGACGATCTTGGTGTCATGAACGTGTCACAGAGTGCCACGTTGGCTTCGCCGGAGTCAAAAAAGACCGAAGTCACAGCATAACTGGCTGACTTTGACTTGCACTAAATGGGAGCAGTCGTTCAGCATAGTTTTTCTCCCGAATAAGCAAACTTATGACCCCAAGTGTGCATCTAAATCGCATGCCGAGAGACAGTTTGGAACGGTGCACATTACATTTCTTCCTCTTCAGAGACAAGTCGAAGCATCCATTTCCTCCTCAGTCCGTTTTGTGCAATGACTCAGTTGTAAAGAGACCACATACGTGGACCTTTTTTATCGTCAATCGTTTCGTGCCAGTCAAATAATATACCACCGGAGGCGAGAGGACGACAAGGGAGCTGCACAAGAGGAAGGATATCAAGTGGGTGTTAGAAAATGAATTGGAAGTCCGAAATTCTTGACTCACACGACATCTGTGCATTTGAGCGTCCGAGAAAAGTCAGAAGTCATGAACATGAACCGGGGCTGACCAGTTCAGCGCCCGCTGAGGGAAAAAAACCCAGCTGGTGACATTAAAGAAGTTTGGGAAGTGGAGCGTTCTTTGCTCGCTTGGACACCGCTGAGGTGTGCTGACTCTGGATCTGAGGGATATCGCGGTCGACCTGAGCAATGGTGATCAAAAGACGTACAGAATGATGTGGCAGTGGCAATTTACGACCACAGATGTGTCTGCCCGACTGCCCCTGAGCGGCCGGGTCTGGTGGATGGGGACAATTGATTAGTCACTCTGTCTCTGGGTATCGCTCCTGGCCAGATCCGCACTTGGTACGCATGATGCTCATGTGGAAAGCCAAATTTATGATTTTTGGTTCAGAGGTGACGCAGACCAGGAACGAATTTCGCCCATTATGTATGCATTGGTGGGTGGGTGAAACCACTGCTCCTGCTGATGTAACCGATCTCTGTGTAGATGCTAAGTGTACGCCTAGAGTAAAGAGGAAAATATGCGATGTGCACAGTCTTTGCAGGGGCTGAGAACACAAGTATACTATGATAGGGCCCACAAATTGGAGCTTTACTCTTTCTCTTTTCTTCATTTTCTGTCTCTCCCACCCACCCGGCATGCACAAGGCTTCAAATTGTAAACTCCTGGGAGAGAAATTGCAGCCTTCTTTCGCTAATTTTTGCACACATCAGTTTTGAAGCGCAGTAATTAAAGCGACCGGCCCTTTATGGTTGGAAATTGGGCGTGTACATCAGCGGATCTAACCCTAAGTCTGAAAAGGAAGAAGTGGAGTCTCTCTTTTATGTGCACCAACAGCAGGAATGCCTCAACCACTGAAGAATAAAAAAAGATGGGTCTATGCAGCAGTTTCTTAGTCCATTAGAAAACCATGGAAACAGCAAAAAAGTCACTTGGGATCTGGAGTCTTCTTAAGCCGAGCTAGGTAAAATGAGTTGCCAGCGAATGTGAACCAAAAAGCCTGACTGAGCTGCCCAAATGACATTTCGAGTGAAACTGGTTTTGCATAGAAGTTTTAGCAAATGGAACTGGTATGTTGCCTGTCGACTGGGGACGTGGGTATTTATCTCCGTAAACATTTTTTGTTTAGAAATTGGAGCTCGGCGTGCTTTATTGGCTGGAACAACACTGCAATCCCGGGAAAAGTTCCAATCAACGTAAGTCCAACTGCAGGTGTACCTACAAAGTCACCTGAAAGTCAAGGTAACATCCTTGAGTGCACAGTGCCAGCCTGGGCAGCAACAGCAACAACAAATGTCACCTGGAACATTTTCCTCAAGCTGCCAAGGACCTCCTGCCCAAACCGTGATGACCGAATTAGTGCACTGGCACCGTCTGCCACTTGGTCACGATCGGTGAGAAGAAAAACACTTCGTCAAAGGGAAATTGGATTGTGGCTGTTGGCATTCGAAAATTAGATCATTACGCTAATCAAAGACAGGGCTGAACGATATCCAGCTGCGATGAAGTGATGTAGAGAGTTATAGATGGGCTCACAACCAAAATCAATCTGCGCCACTGAGAGGAGAGAGAATGAAAGCCTCAGGAACAGAATCGTCCGCATTGATCAAGGCAGTTGTTTCTCTTGTGTACACGTGTGTCTCGTAACAAACAGCAGGTGGGATTAATTAGCTTGGGCCCTGCGCAAATTGCTCACTGAAAGTTACCATAGCACGATCGTGCATTGAAGTCAAAGGGTGAAAGAGAAAACGAACCTGCCTCGTCATGTGTAGTGATGAAAGCAGATTGGTGACATCTTCATAGGCTTGAGGCGACACAAGCACAAAAGCCTCGGAGTGAACAATGTAGGAAGAACAAAGCCGACTGACCGCACAATGCGAGTAGTGCAGTGAGCTCATATGGTGCTCGTTCATTAGCCTACAGGCTGACATGAGAGATGGTCTTGGCTTGTCTTCCCTCATTTTCATCAGCTTCTTTATTTTATTGCAGGGATGGGGCAACATGGGGTCATCATAACTTAGCGGCACCATACCATAGAGACCATGTCGGCGGGCTCGCTGTCCGACGATGATCTGAGATTACTCCATGAAAGGTTACAAGCTGCCAGACAGGATGGACCTCTGGAGGTGGTCAACACTGACTTCTTCGCAATGCCAGGTACAGCAGGGCTGTTACATGCTGGGTGTAGACACTGCACCACTTTTTTTCCACCAGGACTTTCCCCTGTACCAGAGCCCCGCGACCCTCGGCTCATGTGTTCGGACTCTGCCTGGGACGCATCCACCTGCCTCAATCACTCGTCAATGGAAAATGAGGATGGCGACGATTCCATCAACTCACACGCTCTCAGTCGCGACTCCTGGGTAGTGCCCATGCTGGCGCTGGCCGCGGCCAATGTCCTCGTCATCTCAGCATTTGAGGTGTACGTCTTGTGCCGTGCGTGGCGTGCACACACACCTTCGCGCAGACATCTTTTTCTGGGCCAGATGTTGCTGTTGGGACTGCTCGCGGGCTCTCTCACCGGGTTGGCGCACGCTGCGCCGCCCTCGTCCGAGTGGGCTTGTGCCATGGTTCGCTTGGGCACTGGATTCAGCTACGCATTAGTTTACTCCGCGCTACTCGTCAAATTGGTGTTCTTAGTGAGCCTGAACACGGGCGTGTATCTGCCGGCTGCCTATCAGGCGTTGCTCTTTCTCTTCTGTATGCTGGTGCAAGCAGCCATTGCCATGCAATGGCTAGGCACCAGCGGGCCTCTCTGCGATTATAGGTAAAAAACTGTCATCACACTGTGTTGAGCGAAGTTGTAAGCTTCAGACCTACTCAAGTCATTGTACCATGCGCATTCTGCAGCACCCGTGATCACCTGCTCTCGTTGTTCTACGTGGTGTTCCTTATCGCGTTCTGCACTGCCCTTTCTATCCGCTCTCGTCACTTCCGGGACAACTACAGAGAGGCCAAATACATCGGGGTCACCATGGCCCTGACGGTGCCAATATGGCTGGCCTGGATGCTGGCTTCAGTCATTCTTCACGAGTCATATCACGCCGCCTGTGTAGGCAAGTACTGTACCATGCATCAATTTACTGGTGTGAGCACTCCACGTATATAGCTCGTGTCTACTTCTGCGGTAGGCTTTGGTCTTTTGTCCAGCTGCACAGTGACGTTCGTCATCATGTTTCTGCCCAAGTCTCGCCAGCTGTCCGCCATGGGCAAGGAGGGCATCTACCTGGAGGATCAAGAGCACGACCGATTCTCTCTACGAAGTGACACGAATAACGAGCGCTACTCGCCCTCGTTCTATCACTTCAAACCGCACAAGACGGTCATGTCCCCGGGGCACCCGCACCACCCACATTTGGGATCGATGTATAAGGAGGCCAGACCGGAAAGCCCCTACTTCAGGGCAGGCAATTCTTACACGGGTGAGTGAGGGGAAAAGAAACCCCACCATAATCCGGGTCTGCTCACCGCCACATGCTATATTATCATTTGTTCCTATTAAGTGCCTTACATTACACAGGTAAATTCCCTGATCCACATGCATTGCAAAATGTTTGTTTGTAAACTGACCAGCATGCTTCACCCTGCACAAACCAAACACACTTTGAACACCCGCCCAGGCTTCCACCGGCCTCTCCGCGTAGTGCCTCCCTCCGCCACGCCTTCTGCTGGCGGCGGCCATGTCTCTCGATCGCACCGCACCACCCCGCCATCCTCCTCTTCAGCGGCGGCGCAACACTTGCACGCGAATCTATCGCAATCTCTTCGGCAGTCAATGCCGCCACCGCCGCCGCCTTACACTACACGGACCACTTACTTTCCTTCGCACTTCTTCCCGGAGAAGATGTATCACTACTGGCAGTACTATTACCCGAAACTTCCAGGTACGTATCGTATGCCCCGAGAAAGTATTTCCATCCAAGCAAAACTGCCCATCTCGTCGTCAATTTAGACTCATTCACGTGAGGTACATTAGGGAGTTAGACGTGTATCATGTATGATTCATACCGGTAGTGCACGTTCTGTGTGTACCAGTACGCACACGTGTATATGATACACTTATCATCCATGCAAAGCCTAACGTTAGCCAGACGAGAAGTCGTAATGACATTGCCTGGGCCTCCCAGTGCCCGGTCACGCGTTCTCGTGGTCTTACCCATTTGACAATAGTTTATGAAATCTTCTTCGGTCAGGCATTCGGTCTGCCTCGTATTAGGCCGAAGCTATAATAAACCTGTATGAATCTGCGCAGCGTCAGAAGTACATTCCAGAGATATACGTAATCGTCATGCACCCCACCACAAAGCTAAAACCATATTCCCCTTCTCAGGCATCTATTCACGGGCAGACCTCGAGAGTATGAACAACATCTACACATCTTTACATGAGCACGACAGGACGAAGTCGGCCAATCCTAACGTCTACTTCTACAAGGCAAACAATTATCACCCTGGCTTTATCTACTAAAGAAGGGAAGATCATGCATACTACTGTCATCTAGTTATTAGTTTTGTAAACCATTTGAGACGAACATAATAAAGACGCCATTATAGACAATTGCTTTTCAGAGGAATCTTGCGGCACAATAGGTACAATTTTGTGTGTCGACAGTTTCTACAGTAAGAGCGGGACTGCAAGTCTCCCAAAAAATGCAGGAAAATTTGACAACATATGCACAGATTCAAAAGTTTCTGTTCAATCTCCTGAAAGTTCTCTATGATTTGCAGCGGGATCTTTTTTGTTCGATGCATTCCTTTCTGGCATATCAGCCATCACCAGGTGACCCATACATTTGGGGACATTTTCAGAGCAAGGTATCGATGTCGTGCTAACTACGGATGCGACGAGTCAGGATTTTTGTACAACGGGCCGGACTGCATTGTTATCAAGCTGGGCAGTCAAAAAATTGCACTGCACACAAATGTGCAGGGGGCGGGAGCCTAATTCGAACTTTTCAAATTCTTCTGGAAGACATATGTGGGGGCTTATTTTTTCAAAATAACAAAAATAACTTTTTGAGGGCACTGTGGACCGAGTCAAACATTTTTACTCAATGTGACCAGGTATCACAGCCTCAAACGGGAACTGAAAGCTTTGGAAGTGGCCACAACATAGTCCTTGGGCAGGTTGCACCATGCATGTGGGATGCCTTCAGGTCATGAAGACTGCGGTGAGACACGCTACAGGCGTTACTTTACGCACCCATGTTCAAAGAGCAACAGATCTGGCATGGGTCAATGGAACAATATTCTTCCACCAAGTGGAACATAACAATGGTGTAAATTGTCTTTCAGAATGCAAAATGTTGTAGCCAGACCTATTGCTCCCTCTACATGCACTCTCTTAGATGATATTCTGCGATCTCTTATAACTTTTTCAGGGGGCAGCTGGACCATGTTCCTCATAACTGTAGGGACATTGACATGCACATGATGCAAGCAAAACAAATCTTGCACTATAAATCCACAATTTGCCATTATGCTGTCCCCCTTCTTGAAGACACCTGGCTGCAGCAAGTTGCTCGTTTCAGTTGAGATATCCCGACCAGCACTTTAAATGTGTTCCTGTTTTTGTTATTAGACCTGGTGGCACTTTGGTCTTTGGGATCTTTTGGCTTCTCTATGGGGATTTCTGATCCATCAATGATGACTCTTGCTTTTGGAATTTTTTTTGAAAGTCTTTAGGCATGTGAGTATCAACAATTTTGCGAGAATTCCAAATATGGAGATCTTTGAACTGATAGTAATAAAAGTTGAGCCCGTGTTCGGTCATTATAGCGCACCCTCTTGAGCGCAGGACACTAAAGTGCGGCCAGTAGAGCACATTGCCTAAAGAGCACATCCCAGTTCAATGCATGACCATTAGAGCAGAAGTACCACCAGTGCAGGTGCCAGTATAGCGCGGCCAGTGCAACACATTACCTAAAGAGGGCATGTACTGCTTGGGACTGAAATGACAACAATCGGCATCCATTTTGTCCCGTGCCTCTGACCATTCAGGATCACCTTCACTGACATCAGACTATTCTGTTCCTTGAGCCCATTCTGCACCCTCTACCTGTTCCATGATATCACCATGGACAACGTTGGTTCCAAGAGTGTAAAGGTGGACCATTGAATGACTGACAGGTGCATAGCTCGTTGTACGACCTGATATTGGCGCAAGGAGACAACAAACATCATCCATTTTGTTAAATGTATTGACCTGTCAACACTGTTTCAACCAACTTCTGCAATCATTTGCATTGGACTGTGCCATGACGATCCACGATATTACCGTACCATGGATAACATCGCAACTCCAAGTCGCAATAGTGTGGTTGCAACAGTCATACATTTCGTACTATCAGTGATTTAACCTTGGCCAATGCATTCAATACAGTAAAATAACCCTCTTAGTACTGGTCTCATTCATGTTATTGCATCCTTTTAGTTTGTTCTTAGCTATTAAGGTAGAAATAGTTTAATACATTTGAGATTCCATCTTTTGGAACAATACGAGTTGGACCTTCGCGCCCAGCAGCTCGTACTCGACACCTGGAGAGTGATTTCTAGATCTATTGTGATAGCGCTCTGGATTTTAGCTTTCAGCGTTTTTGTCTGGGTCTGGAGTGTTTGTAACGACTGAGTGCAATGATTTTACGTCAAATTCTCTCCAGTCCTAGGATATTTGACCTAGATATTAAGCTATTTGACTATTTTAAGTTGGTCTTAACCTTGGGAAATCATTCTTACCATGCTATTCAACTTTGTACACGCACTCAGACCGACTCACGCGGACACAACATATAACACTTCTTTGTTATCCTTAGAGATGAATGCATATCTGGAACTGAGAAAAGGCAACAGTTAGCCAAGCGTGATATTGTGAGCCAAGCTGCGAAGATAATCAAGGATTGGCCGTTCATCCTGTCTCGCACAATATTGCGAATACCATTTTCGAGAGCCACGTACTTCTTGCTAGCCTGGGGCTGGGCAGCACTCACCCCCACATAACGAACACGTTGCAGAGCTTCCTCTCTCTGAAGAGCCTTCACCAGCTTCCAAATTGTAGGGTGCATACACTGCGATGCACTCTGGAATGCCTGGTGCCATCCCTCCACAGCATTATTTGTACGGGGGACACCTTCTTCCAGCCGGAGGAATGCGATCCATCTATTGATTGGGAACCTGGCAGCCCGGCGATTCTCATTGCATAGGACCCTGCCATCATAATTGTCCTCAAAATAGTCAAATATTCCGTCCATGACAGCTTTTTTCGTAGTCGGGAGATCCTTCGAGTGCCTTCAGTCCTCCTGATACTTCCCCTGGTGGAAGAAAACTTAGGCATGTCAGCATTTTGACGTGCATCCTGAACACTTCATTCTCCAAGTAGAGGGTTCGCTGGCCTTCCTGGCAAACATGGCGCTACACAGATTGGCCAAGATGAAAGAAACAGCTGCCCACTGCAATGTTTGGGAAGAAGCATTCGACTGAGTTTCTTGCAGCAGCGTCAAAGTCGATGAGCATGGTTGCAAGATTGAGGTGCAGGCCTTGCCTGTTGGTAGCTCCAGTGATGTGCCGCTAAATGTGGTCATACATGTCCTTATCCTTGCTCTGAAGGAGTGCATACAAACATGGGAAGGTGCTGCTCTGTGTGACAGTGTGGATGGTGTAAACCTGCAGGAAGACCTCAGGCGCTACTTTAAATGTAGCATCTCCAAACCAAAGAGGGCTGTCCTGGAGCCACTTCAGACCGTCATGTGTTCCGAAAATAATTATCCTTTCTGCGATCCCCATGCCTGAATCATAAAGAACAAACTCCTAACCAGCTAGAGTGTGTGACATGGCAGGCAGAATTTGAATATCAGCAGCATGTGCTGGCACTCGAGGGTGTTCCCCTTCGTGCTGGCGTCTTCGTGCAACTGCCTTCTTAAGGCTAGCTCCTGTCCCAATCTTTGCAGCAGCCTCTACTGACACCCCTCCAACGTGGTCTTGGAGAATTCAGCGTGGTCGATCATGGGTTGTAACAGCCTGGTGCAGTACTGCATCCCTCACTTTCGCAACTTCAATGGATGTTACATTGGAAGGGTGACATTGTTGACCTCTTTCAGTAGCATCACCTCCAGCCTGACGGTGGAGGGGTGTGGCCAGACGTCCTTTGCAAAAGCTCAACTCGCATCGCCACGTCAAACCCTCAAGGGATTGGCGATCTCGGCGGTAAATGTACCCATTGTATGCAACTTTGTCCCTTCCCTTGACTGACTAGACGACGTCCATGGTGGATGACCAAGATGTCACATCACAATGTTGGTAAACAAAGTATTTAGTGCCTAACTTGGTATTGGAGCCCATTGTTTTGTGAAATGAACAATACTCAACCAGTCATTGTACTCTTGGTTTTGTTGTATGTCACATTTGGGACGAGAGTATGCTCATGACAACATGTGCACTTATATGCACTGAAAACTCTTATAGACTGACCAGGTTATCAAGATATGCCCTTTCACCCATTCAGTACAGTCACGACAGTAGCATAGTGGAGTTCTGGTGTCTGAATGAGTTACTCCAAAAATGATATGTAGTATAAGTATGCTTGATCAAGCTCAAATTTTATACAGTAACAGAAGACACAGGGAGCTACACTTGTTCCAAATTTGAGCTTAAAATTTCAAGCTCCAAGCTCAATTGAGGCATAAGATGGGCACCTTCTTGGTGCCCATCTTATGAGGCATCTTATGCCTCAATTGTCTAACTCCATCTACTTACGTACTTCTGCAGTACAGGATTGACTTTAAATTCTATCTAGTAAAAGTGTGTGATTCATCTCAAATGTGATGTGGAGAGAGTCTTTCTCCACATGTCCCCTGTTCATATCTAAGATTTGAGCTGAATCAGTCATATTGTTGTGACTATGTTTTAAGGCTTGCATATCAAAACTGGCACACCTGGACACTGCCATTTCTTGTTTTTCCTCAAATGTATGTACAGTCCTGTATGACAGAACAGTACAGTATGTATGACCCCTGTCCCACCATTTCCACCGGGATTCACTCCCCAGGCCCTCCGGCACTATGAACAAGCATGCAAAAACCCCATGTCCGGGTTGAGAGGTTGCTACTTTCTGTGAAGCAGCAAAAAGAGAGCGACAGGGTGACACTTTCACATGTAAACAAAACTCATCAACGATAGTCAGGAAATCTTGAGGCAGTCCAGATTGTCATCACCAGTATTGAGAGATGACAGTCAGGACTCCGGAGCTTTGCGGACCTGATCAGACTCACCAGTAGCAAGAAAAGGCAGCCCAGAGCTTGGCAGACCTGATCAGACTCAGCTGTAGCGAGAGAAGGCAGCCTGGATCACTCAGCAGTAGCAAATGTGGCAGTCCAGATCGAGATTTCCCGACTGTCGTCGATGAGTTTTGTTTAAGTATCACAAGTATCACAGCTACACGTCCCACATCAAAATTCCACCTCAACACGTTTCAGTACAGCGTATGAGGTGCCGTCACGCCCGACGCAATTACTTACGGCCAGGGCTGTGTGTCATGGTTGACCTCTGCATTCATTCTCACCATGTCTGAACGCCTCTAACCCAATGTCAATCGCACAGAAGGTCTCACCTCATAGCTCATTGTGGATCCCCAGAAATCGCTCATTTACACTCTTGCACATCAAAATGGAACAGGGTGTAGTTTGGTGGTTGACCCCTTGCGAAGACCACACAGTCCTTGGCGTAAGTAATGTCGCTTGATGGTTAATAACATCATACACCGACTGGGAATGTTGTAGTGCTAAATTTCAACATAAAATGAATCATTTAGACACTGAGACAGAATAGTGAGTACAAAAAGTTTACAGTTTTGAGTGCTCATTATGACAGTTGAGTGCTTTAAGTGCGATGAGTTGACAATAGCACAGTGCTGGTCACAGACGAATTTTGATCATTTTGACCACTTTCATTATGGAAAAGTGGTCAAAATGATCAAAATTCAGCCACGACCGGCACGTACACCTGTCGACTCATGTTACTTTGAGTGCTGTAGCATCACAATGAGCACTTAAACTTAACAAAACTACAGCATCTCATGTGTGACTATCTCGGCTACACATTGAACATCTCAATTCAACTCTAAAACATTCCTGCTTAGAATATGATATCATTAACCATCAAACGACATTACTTATACCAATGACTGTATACTGTCGTCGGGCTTTTTGTGCGTGTTCCCCTCTTACCTTGGGGTGCGGTAAATGTGTCTACATGGGTACTACACAAAAATGAGAAGCTGTGTTAGGTCGTATATGTGCACAAGGACGTCAATTGCATGAAATGCTATTTTTACTGAAACATGGAACATGCAAGACTAAAGCAGCTTATTTCTTTTTTGTTTATTGGTCCCTTCACGAAGCAGTCAAGCACTTGTACAGTTTGTCACATGACATTCATAAGTCTTCTTGGGCCACTGGTTCACCACAACAAGCAGAAATATGCATTAATTGTGTTGCAGTTGCTCCTCATTGCTGTTCCTTTATGACCTTAATCAGCATTTTCAAGTTCCTGGATGAAGCAACAAATTAATTAAAAATTCTCTTTATTAGCACCTAGAAGAGTTCCACCATCTCCTTCTACTTCTGGAATTGGGCACTCTCTTTCGTCACAAGGGAGTCCTCAAAGCGCCAATGCTTTATAGTGCAATCCCACTGAAATCATGAGGATCTGTTGCAATGATGCTCCAAGAATTTTTTGAATAAGGTCATAAGTTTGCCTCACCGAAGAGCTGATCATTTCGTTCTGGTAAGGGTGCCATGAGACATCTCTGACACAGTATTTGTGGCCCTTGTTCTCCCTCACTATGTCACCAGTCAGGGCATCATAGACTAAGATAAAATTAGTTTAATTCACTCTTACTACCATGCAGTCTTATACTCCGTCGTCCTAAGATATTGTCAGGTCTCAACGGCAGCAATTGCTTTCTTCTTGCCAGCATTTAGGAGGGGGGTTAAAATGTCTAAGATTAATTATTTGCCATTTTGAGCAAGTTTTAGCTTCATGAATGGCCATTTTTGGTCTCTCCTTTACTAGTGACTAAGTTAGTGACAAGGTCTCCAAAATCAGTGCCAGGGAAAAAGTTGAGGCACTGTCCAAGCTTTGTTCTTACTGCGAAGTCCAAGCTTTGATTTTTTATCACTCTGAGACATGTCGGGAGCAAATACTCGGGACTTTTTGTTGTCAAATATTTGGTTTGTCACAACGTTAAAAGACTAAGTCTAAGAAATGACCGTGAGTCTCAACTTAACAACGATTTTTCTCCTGACTGAAATGGTCTTTAATCTGAGATGACTGTACATACTGACAACTGCGCCAGTGGCGCATCCCGTGTAGATGTACTTTTGCCCGGTGCTGTGCATGGGGGAAAATCTGCATCTTATAAGAGTCTGGAGTACGGAGTGGCCACGGTATGTCATCACAGAAGAGTCATTCTTCATGGTTGAATGGTGTCCTTCATGCACAAAATGATGAGGAACGCTTTGCCAGCGGTAGTCCCAATCCTGAAGCTAATGATGACCAACATATTCTGGTATGGAAAGAACAGCAAGCCCTAAAATCAATACGTATATCAATTTTACCTGGGTCTTCATGGCTCGCATAGACTCTTCAATCGCCTCCTTGGAGCTAAAACGCCTTAGGTCCCAAAGCTTGATGCTCTGGTCCTTACTGTTAGTAATAAGATGCCGCCCATCACCTCTAGGATCAATGTAAGTGATCCCGTCAATGTGTCCCGCCAGAATCCCAACAGGTCTCGGGTCAGATTCGCGCAACGATCGGCGATCCCATATCTTGCAGATGCCATCATCTCCACCGCTTGCCAGGATGTGCGTGGTTGAGTCCACAAATGCCACCGTGTTCACATCATCCTCATGAGCGTCGATCTGCATAAGTAAGTGAATTTACAGAAGCCTATGTACTCGTGCAGCGACACGACAGCAGAATCAAGTCATGCTTGTATGCATGTAATGGGTTCGCACGATCTACAGAGACCGGCGTTGAGAGGAACAATCAAGCCATATTATTACCCTTAAAAATTATGTAGCACGCACTAACATAACATAGAAGTCTCTTTGTTATCCCAGTCACACATGTTGACCCTATCAATTTTGCTGAGACTGGATAGAAACTGCGTAG
>JAAUXU010003717.1_pt1 | contig 38814 bp, 62 predicted proteins | sample 7278151 | NCBI WGS metagenome assembly JAAUXU01 (sample SAMN14350113, study PRJNA611818) | marine sediment metagenome | isolation source: surface marine sediment (1.8m) | place: French Polynesia: Moorea | collected 2018-08 | reverse complement strand
GCGACGGCTCCGGCTACGGCGACGGCTCCGGCTACGGCTACGGCGACGGCTTGGGCTCCGGCTACGGCTCCGGCTCCGGCGACGGCTCCGGCTCCGGCTCCGGCTACGGCTCCGGCGACGGCTCCGGCTCCGGCGACGGCGACGGCGACGGCTAGGTGAGACGAGGGCGCCGCCCGAAGGAGTTGAACATGGTCCGCGGGTCCTTCCAGACGGCGCGCACGCGGGGCAAGGGCATCGCCTAGTTTCTCGCGAATTAATTCAAATAGTTCAGGATGTTAGCGTGGAAAACGGCACGTCCGAGAACCGGGAGAACGAGGACCTTGAGACTGGATAACGACGGCTCCGGCTACGGCTACGGCGACGGCTCCGGCTCCGGCTCCGGCGACGGCTCCGGCTCCGGCTCCGGCTCCGGCTACGGCTACGGCTCCGGCTACGGCTACGGCTACGGCGACGGCTCCGGCTACGGCTCCGGCTACGGCGACGGCGACGGCGACGGCGACGGCGACGGCGACGGTTTCGGCTACGGCGACGGCGACGGTTTCGGCTCCGGCTCCGGCTACGGCTCCGGCTACGGCTCCGGCTCCGGCTACGGCTCCGGCTACGGCGACGGCGCCGGCGACGGCGACGGCTAACACACGAGGACCCCGAAATGCCCCACGGAGACCCCCACCGCACCATCAAGATCGGACTCACCTCCGAGCAATACGCCTACGTGAGCGAGATCGCGAAGACGAGGCACGGCGGCCGCTTCGCCGAGGCCATGAGGTCCGTCGTCGCGAGCGACATGGAGCGCGAGGCGCGGGCCGAGGAGCGCCGTGCCAGGCGGGCGGGGCGTTGACGCTGGTCGGCGCCACGTTGCTGGTCATCGCCGTACTTCTCGGCTACGTCATCGGCGCCTATCGCGAGAGCGAGGGGCGGCACGAGGGCGTGGCGTGGCGGAACGGGCCCGATGCCTGACTCCGAGCACGAGGGCCGCACCCCATGTCCGGACGCCATTTCAGGGAGGTGAGCATGGAACCGACGTACACGAGGGCCGAGGTGCTCGATGCGATCGGGTCGCTGTTCGTCAATGGGAGCGGCGAGTCCGCCGACCGGCTGGTGCTCATGAGCAGCGACGGGCGCGACCTCGGCGGGTGGGGGCTTGAGCCTGCGCGGGAGCACGTGCTCGAGCGCCTCCGCGAGCTCGAAGAAGCCCGCCGTGGCTGACCCAATCCCCGCCCCCGTCCGGCTCGCGATCCGCACCGAGGGCCCGCCGGACATGGTGGCCTACGTCGCGATGGCGAGCACGATGGGTGATCGGTTCCTGATCATCGCGATCCTCGTCTTCGCGCTATGAGCGCTGACAACGTCGTGGAACTCCCCGCGCGCCCGCGCACGTTCGACTGTTCGGGCTGCGGCGGCACCGTGCACGTCGCCACGCCGATCGACAACGTCGACCGCTGCCTCACCTGCCGGTTCCTCGACGAGCACGGCCCGCACGACCCTGAGGAGCGGCGCCAGGTGCTCGAGAGGCTGCGCCACCGCTGGACGAACGGCGAGTGACCTCGGTGACCGAAGGCGAAGACCTGCGCCAGCGCTTCGACGCGCACCGCGAGCTGCCGGTGCGCAAGCGCGAGGGTTGCCACCTCGACCGCCCGGGCACCAACGGGCCCGCCCTGTGGGCCGCCAACGAGGCGATCTCGCCGGCGCTCTACGGCCAGTACCCCCAGGGCTTCGTCGCGTGGGCGACGACTGTGATGGGCGTGGACCGCCATCGCGTGCTGCACGTCTGCTCCGGCGCCCTGCCCCGCGGCGAGGGCCTCGTGCGCGTCGACATCGAAGCGAGCCGCGATCCCGATGTCGTCGCCGACGGGCGCGCGCTGCCGTTCCCCTCGAGCTCCTTCGACGCGGTGATGATCGACCCGCCGTACACAATGGAGTACTCGAGGGCGCTCTACAACACCAGCTACCCGAGGCCCTCGGCGCTGCTCGCCGAGGCAGCACGCGTGGCGCGCGCTGACGCGCCGATCGGGTTCCTGCACTTCCTGGTGCCCAAGCCTCCGGTGGGCGCTACCATCGAGCGCGTCTACGGCGTGACCACGGGCTGCGGCTATCGCATCCGCGCGTTCACCGTGTTCCGCCGGCGCTCACGGGACCTGTTCGATGCCTGACTCCGAAACCGCCCGCCTCACCCGCATCCTCGCCGCCCTCGAGGCGCACCCCGCGGTCGCCATGGCCTACCGCCAGAACACCGGCGCCGCGCGCTTCGGCGACGACCAGCGGCTGGTGAAGTTCGCCTACGAAGGCGCCGCGGACATCACCGGGATGCTCGTCGGCGGCCGGCGCCTCGATGTCGAGGTCAAGAACCCCGGCGAGTGGCCGACACCAGAGACGTTCGCCCGATGGGAGCGCAGCGAGGGCTACCGCGGTAAGCCGTTCAGGCTGACGAAGCGGATCCGCCGGCTGCTGGCGCAGAAGCAGAACCTCGACGCCATCAACGCTGGCGGGGGCCTCGGCATTGTCGCCTATGACGTCGAAGACGTGTACCGCGAGCTCGGGCACCCTGCGGACGCGCTGGCGAGCGCACCGCCTGCAGCCGTGGCCAAGGTCGCAACGTCAAGGCGCAGAGGGCGCCGCTGGCAGTCGCTGCCGGACAACGTGAAGGAGAGCAAGGCATGACCGAACAATCTCAGGGCCACTGAGGGAGTCCCCGTCATGCCTCGACACCCCAACACGGAGACCTGACCCCCGTGCCCGGAGCCCAGCTAGAGAACGGCTACACACGCATCGCCAACGAGCTGCTGGACGCGCTCACGGCGCTTGACCTGAGCGGGCTCCAGCTCCGCTGCGTGCTCCTCGTGGTGCGCCTGTCCTACGGCTACAACCGCAAGGAGGCGCGGATTTCGCGGTGGAAGTTCGCGAAGGCCACGGGCAGCGCCGAGCGCAACGTCGCGCGCGCTTTGGACCGTCTCGTTGAGATCAACGTGTTGCACCGGCTTGAGACCCCAGGGCGCGGATCGGGGCGTCGGGAGAACAGATGGCGGCTGAACAAGGACCCGGCGACTTGGTCCCGGCCGCCGTCGCGGGAGACGCAGCGCGACGCGCCGTCCTGGGGCCAGGATCCGGAGCCCGAAGGCAATCACGGCGACGCAAGCCCTCCCGGCAGCGAATTTGAAGTCCCAGAGACCCCCGAAGCGAGCTACGACGATCTCACGCGTCAATTGATTGACGAGGGCTATTCGGGCCTCCGACTGGTGCAGGAGCACCGCCGAAGGGGGGGGGAACGGGGGGGTCAAACTGTCCAAAACGCGGATCCGGGCGAAAATGGCGAACGGGGGGGCCTACAGACCCCCCCGTCGGACCTCGAAAGTGAACGGGGGGGCCAAATGACCCCCCCGTTCGACCCCAAAAACGCGAACGGGGGGGCCAAAAGACCCCCCCATAGATCAACGGGGGGGCCAAATGACCCCCCCCAACGGGGGGGCCAAATGACCCCCCCGCTTAGTAAAGAAATTAAAAAAGATCTTTCGCGCGCACGCGCGCCCGCGCGCGAGGACGACCCCGGCGACCCCGGCCGGCGGAAAGACAGCACGTCTGATAGACGGGATCCAGGAAAGACAGTTTCCGCCGATGACAGCGACCCGACGCTCAAGCACGCCAGCGACGTTGCCGCCCGGGCGCTCGGGCAGATGAACGGGCGGGGCGCCGGGCCGCCGAAGTGGGGCCAGTATCCGGACGCCGCCGTCATCTCGGCCGCCGAGCTCCTGCGCGTCGGGACACGGGGCAAGGCGACGACGGTGCTCTACTCCGAGCTCGCCGCGGCGTTCAAGGCGACCGACCGGGCGACGCAGACGGCGGTGTGGGCGCGGCTTGACGGAGGGGATTCGGCGTGAGCTTGCCAGCCGTCGAGGTCGGCAGCGCGACGCTCTATCGCGGCGACTGGCGCGACGTCGACCTGTCGGCGCACGCCATCGACGCCGTGGTGAGCGATCCGCCGTATGGGATGGGGTGGGATGCGGACTCAAGGCGGTTCACGGGCGGCGGTCGCGCGCGCACGCCCATCGTTGGCGACGACGAGCCGTTCCAGCCGATGCCGTGGATCACCTACCCCGAGTGCATCCTGTTCGGATACCAGCATTGGGCGCCGCGGGCGCCGTTCGGAACCATCCTCGTCTGGTGCAAGAAGTCCAGCCAAGCGCTAGGGACGTTCCTGTCGGACGCCGAACTGGCGTGGCAGAAGGGCGGGCATGGCGTCTACGTGTACGAGTGCGTCGATAGCAACCACAGGCGTCGCCATGAGCTCAATTCCGCGACCCTCCCCCACCCCACGCAGAAACCGGAACGCCTCATGCGCTGGTGCGTGCGCAGGCTCAAAGGCGGACGGTGCATCGTCGACCCGTTCATGGGCACGGGCACGACGGGCGTCGCCGCGGTGGAGGAGGGGCGCGAGTTCGTGGGCGTTGAGATCGTGCCCGAGTTCTTCGACCTGGCCTGCAGGCGCATCGATGCGGCTCAGCGGCAGGTAGATATCTTTGCGGGGCGCACGCCGTGAAATGGCCCGACTTCGAAGCGCGCCTCGACGACTCGGACTGGATCACTCCGGCCAAGGAGGACGCGGACGCGCACCACGAGCGCGCGCTGCGCGTGTCTGGGATCGAGGCCACGGCGCGCGCTCTGTCGGAGCTGCTGTCGGGGCGCAGCGTGGTGACCATGTGTGATGGCGCGGATCTTCATTGGCGGATGAAGCGATGAACTGGCGAGACCCGGCTCCTGTGCGATCCCGCGCCGATTCCCGACCTGCGTCACAGAGTGTGAACCCATAAGAGGGTGACAACCGATGAGCCACGAACACGAACGAGCCAACGCGACAGACTGGCTCGACGAGATGGAGCGCCGAATCGACAGCGGCATCGGAGCCGTTGACGAGGCGATGCGTCGAGCTGTGAGGGACGACATCGACCGAGCCGCCGAAGCCGCCGCCTATCTCGAGCGGTTCTCGCACGCCTACGGCTTCTCCTGCGAAGGCCCGGACGACCATGCCTGGCACACGCACCGCCGCTACTCGCACATTGAGATTTGCTCGCGGTGCGTGGCGGTGAGATGGAAGGGGTTGAGATGACACTGACCTTCGAAGTTCGTTCCTCGACGTGCGCTGGCCTGCTCATCGGCTGGCTGCTCCCAACAACCGAGGGAAAGTCATGAACGATATCAACGTGAACGTCGAGCACGCTGCCGCCGAGGCGGCGATCACGCTCAAAGAGAACCTTGGGGCGGCGCTGGTCGATGAGCTCAAGCGCCACGACAAGGCATGGGGGGCGATGAGCGAGGCCGAGCAGGGCGCGGCGCTCGACCGCCTTGAGCACGCGGTCGTGGATCTGATCGCGGACGCCGTGGAGCAGATCGCGTGCCGCGACTTCGGCCGCGCGCGGGTGACGCTGAAGAGCGTTGCGTTCGAGGGCGACAAGGTCAAGATCTCCGGCACCGCCTCGAAGCAAAGCGATCGGATTCACGATCTCGCGGATCTGGCCGGCGGCTCGGTCTTCGTCGTGCTGGTCGACTCGAATGAGTTCATCGCCGGCGACTTCCCGAAGCCGCGGGCCGACCAGATGGACATCGAGGACGCCACTGTTGTCGATCCGGAGCCGGAGCCGGCGCCCGGCGAGGTCGTCGACCGAGCCGACAAGGTGGAGGCCGGCGACGTCATGCTGCTCGGAAAGGCTGGCGTGCGCGCGACGGTGATCGAGGTCAAGGCCGATGGCAGCCTGACGGTCGAGCACGAGGTCGAGGGGAAGGACAAGCCGCACAGCGTCACGGTCCCGCGCAGTCGGCTGCGGTGGCCGAAGGTTGAGGCGGAGACGGTGTCGTGAGCCGTTCAACGATTGACGCGACCGCCTATCCGCTGTCGTGGCCTTACGGGGTGCCGCGGACTCTGCCGGCGTGGCGCAAGCGGGCGAGGTTTGGAAAGCGGCGCGCGTCTGGCTCTGCGAGGTACGTTCCGCTCGACCAGCTGACCATCGGCGACGGGCTGCATCGCCTGCGGGTCGAGCTGGAACGCTACGCGGCGCTGGAGGACGCGGTGATCTCGACGAACCTGCGGATGCGCCGGACCGACGGTCACCCACTGAAGAACCAGCCGCAGCCCGATGACCCGGGCGTCGCCGTGTACCTGCCGATCGACGGCGCGGCGCGCTGCATCCCTTGCGACCGGTGGGATCGGGTTGCCGACAACCTAGCCGCCGTGGCGTATGCCCTTGAGGCCCTGCGCGGTCTCGACCGATGGGTGAACGACGCGACCTGCCGGGCGGTGTTCGAGGGCCTGGCGCTGCCGCCCCCGGGCAAGACCGTTCGGCGTCACTGGCGCGACGTGCTCGAGCTCGGTAACGGTGACGTGAGCGCCGAGCAGATCCGCCAGCACTATCGGATCATCATTCGCGACGCGCATCCCGACCGCGGCGGCAGCGCGGAGGCGGCGGCGGAAGTGAACCGGGCGCGCGACGAGGCGCTGGAGGCGGTTGGCGCGTGAAGGTCCTCGACCTGTTCTCCGGCATCGGCGGTTTCGCGCTTGGCTGCGAGCGCGCGGGGATGCAGGTCGAGGCGTTCGCCGAGATTGACCCGTGGTGCCGACGCGTGCTGCGAAAGCACTGGCCGGACGTGCCCATCTTCGAGGACGTGCGAGATGTCACAAGCGGAACTGTTCGATTCCGACCCGACGTTGTCACCGGAGGATTCCCCTGCCAGGACATCTCCCTCGCCGGCAACCGCAAGGGCATCGACGGCGAGCGAAGCGGCCTGTGGTCCGAGCTCGCTCGAGTTCTTGGCGAGCTACGACCCCGATACGCGATCGTGGAGAACGTCCCAGGTCTCCTTTCTGGAGACCGGGGGCGATGGTTTGGCAGAGTTCTTGGAGACCTGGCCGCGCTCGGGTTCGATGCGCAGTGGGATTGCATACCGGCGAGCGCCGTTGGTGCCCCTCACCAAAGGGATCGCGTCTGGCTTGTTGCCTACGCCGACGGCGACGGAGTACGGCTCTTCTCAGAACGGGATCAATGGGGTCGGTGGCGCTTTCGAGAGGCCGAGCGCCGGGACGCCGAGTCTTTCGACGATGGCGCGGCGCGGGATGATCCCGACGCCGACGGCCGGCGACGCCAAGAGCAGCGGTTCACGCAACACGGCCAACAGCCGTGCGCATCCGGGCGTGAGCCTGACGGACTACGTTCGTGGGGACGGGGGCGCGGGGAGGAGATTCCCGACCCCGACGGCGCGCGACTGGCGCTCGGGCAAGGGCCGCAAGCCCAACGGACACACGCCGCACCTCCCGGAGCAGGTTGGTGGTCAGCTGAACCCGACGTGGGTCGAGTGGTTGATGGGTTTCGAGGCAGGGTGGACCGACTGCGAGGACTCGGAAACGCCGTCGTCCCGCAGGTCGTCGAAGTGATCGCGCGGGCGGTGATGGAGGATCAGCGATGACCCGCTGCGCCCGAGCTCACCGCGACTACCTCTACCAGCGCCCGTTCGCGCCAGAGCGTTGCGACGGCTGCGACTGTGTGTTCGCCGAGGACCCGGTCGACACCGCGCTGGCGAGGCGGTCCGACGGGCCGATGCTTGACGAGGTTGCGGCGCTCGAGGAGCACGGGCGTCGCGAGGAGAAGCGAACGAGAGGCCGGCCGTATGCTGGCGGGAGGAAGTGATGCCAATCGAATACCTGCTGCTCGTAACGCTCGCCGTCTGGGTCGTTGCTCGCGTGGTCGCCTGGCGAGGCGTCGATTTACTCTCCGACGTGCGTTGTCTGGTGGGGCGGCATCGGTGGGGGCGCGGATCCGCATGCGCACCGTTCCCGACCGAGATCCGGCTGTGTCAGAGAGCGCGGTGCGGCAAGGTCGACAGTCGCACGCCGACTGGCTGGCGCATCGAGGGCGACAACGTGGTTTCGATCCGGCCGCCGAAGCCGATGGTGCCGCCGATGGAGGAGAGGGGGGCGCCGTGGTGATCCACTACAGGCCGGTCATCGCGTCGAACTGTTGCTAGGCGTCGTGCGCGTGATTGTCTTGCTCCCGCCGTGGTGGTGACCGATGCGTCCTTGACGCCCTTGGCTACGCGCTGCTGTGGGGAATGCTCATTGCGCCGCCGCTCCCGCCGAAGATGACGGTAGCTTTCGCGCCGCTGATCGTGGCCGTTGTCGCGGTGGCGCTTTTGAACCGTTCTCGCTGAGGTTAAATCTCATGATCAAAGTCGCAGCGGTGCTCGTTGTTGGGCTAGCGATGGCCGTGTTTGCCGGAGACAGCACCGCCTTTGGATTCGTGGCCGGCCTCGTCTTCGCCAAAGTGGTCGGCCTGGGCAACTAGGCTGAGGAAGTCGACGGAAACGGGGGCTCGGTGACAGAATGGCCGGGCTTGCGGCTTCGGGGCGAGGTTGGATCGATGGAGTTAATCCAGATGGTGATTGAGAAAGACGGGCCCGAATGGGCGCTGATCTTTCTACTCTTGCTGCGCGATCATCTGCGGGAGAAAGACGCCCGCGCAGCCCGCGAACGCGATGTCGAGGTGAAAGCGGCGATGGCAAAAGCGATTCGTGCGCTGCACGCCACGATCGGCAATCTCAGAGGAACGGTTCGCTCTCTTCACGACAAGATCACGCAGGCCGAGGGACAGGCGCGTGGGTGAGGTAGCGATGAGTCTATGGGCGAGGATCCGGGATTTACTTGGCCTGAGCGCGGGCGAAGAGTTGCGCCGCGTCGACGAAAGTCTTGAGCGGGATTTGCGGGCGCTATGCGAAGACCTTGACGAGATTCCGCCAATCAGCGAGCGCAATGGAAGCGACGAAGATCGACGCTGAGCAGTTAGCGTCAGCGATCGATCTCGCGACGTTCTACGCGGCGGCGCGCGTGTCGATCTGCTATTGGCTCTGGCATGACCGCAGGCGACGCAAGCGGCCTCGGACATGGTGGCGAGGGGTTGGCGTACTGCCGGCGTCCTTGGCCACCTTCGGCAGCGTGGCGGGCCTGCTGTGGGGTTACGCCGCTCTGCATCGAGCCGCCGCGCCGTTGCCGTGCAGTTTTTCAGGATCATGCACGGTGTCGATTCTGCTAGGCGCGTTGATGACGCTGGCCCTGATCGGGCTGTTGCTTCCCTACTGGATCGGGGCGGGCATGACGGTTCGCGGAGCGTGGATGGAATACGGGAAGATCGCCGGCGCCTGCGTCACGATTTTCGCGGTTGCGATCTACACCGTGCCGGCGACGTGACGCAGGCGCCGTGGTGAGAAAAGACGCGCCGGCCGGTGTGCAACGTCCCGGCCGGCGCGAAGTCCCCACCAGGGGAAGTCGAAGGAGCGTGAGCGGGTCTCAGCGTGCAGACCCGGGTTGATGGTACCATTGCCCCGTGACGATGAAGCCGCGACAGCCAGACGCCAGCCAGCTCCTCGGGGCCGACGGGGCCCCTCGGCGTCGTCGCGGTGTCCGCAACCCCCCCCAGGATGCATCGTCACGCGGCAGGGCCGGCGGCAAACTTGGCTCTCGGACTGGCCCCGGCCCTGCCGACTTTGCTGCGGCGCATGCGTTCTACGGATTGGGGAAGAATCCGATGCAGCCCACTGGGCAGTCGTGACGGTCGCCGTGCCGTTCGAGATCGCACGCCAGGTCAAGAGCCTGGAGCGCGCAGCCAGGGCTCAGGCGGGACTCGAGCCCAAGACATTCAGGGACAGACCATGACGACTCACGCCACGCTTCTGACGGCGCTGCTGGCGCTCTCCATGGAGGGTCAGCCTGCCGAGACGTGGGCCCTGCCAGCTCAGGAGCCCATCACCCTCACGGTGCACTACCGGCCCATGGAGTACGCCGATGTCCGTCGCGTCTGTCGAGGCAGCACCGGCTGCGCGATCGTGCACAGTGAGACGGAGTGCACGATCATCGCCCCCCCCTTCGCTCGCCGACGCTGGACTGACGAGTGGAGCTTGCTGCGCTTGCACGGGGAGGAGTTCGCGCACTGCATCGGCGGGAAGCACCCGACAAGGCCGCACCGCCGCTAGTCGTCCGGCGGCACGAAGTTCTTCGACGAGATGCAGTCCTGGACTCGATGGACGAGCACATCCCGGAGTCGGCGGGCGAGGAGCCCCCCTCCCCCTAGCCTTGCGGCGTCAACGCCTTGGCGCGTAGACTTCGCGCCCGATGGCCGCTCCCGTCACCCGCCGGCCCTTCAGGGCCACGACGACCCGCCCGCAGCCCCGGGCACGGACCATCATCGCCCTCGCAGCCGTCTCCGCCCTCGGCGGCTGCGGGGCAACCCTTCCGACCGCTGCCGACTTCGCCAGCGGCGGGTGCCAGATCCGCGCCGGCGCCGCGCTGACCGAGGGAACGGCGAGCTTCACGTCGGCTGCGGGGATCTCCGCAGACGCTCGCGGCGGCGCCGTGACCGTCATCGGCAATTGCCCGGACGATCTCTCGGTGGTCACCCGCTCGGGGAACTCGACGGTCACCTACGGGGACCCGGAGATCATCCGGGCGATCCTGGAAGGCGCGCCGGTTGAGCTCACCATGCCGCAGCTTCGCGCGCTGGTCCGCTGACGTGTGCGCCGCGCGGTCCGAAGCGCGCTGTTGCAGGCCGCGGTGGCCGCGGTGATCGCCGCCGTCATCACCATCGCGCTCGACAACCTCTCGGACCAGGCGGTGCGCCTCGGGGTGCTCGAGCGCCGCGTCGACCTGCTGGAGAACCCCACCGGCCGCGGCCGGCAGACCTTCGGACCGTGGCGCAACCCGTGAGGACCGAGCGATGACCGACAGCGAACTGACGCCCCGCGAGAAGCTGGCCGCCGAGCAGGCGGAACTGCGAGCCGCGGTCGAGGCTCACGAGCACGCCGGCAACGCGCGGGCCGCCGCCGCCCACGCCGCCGAGCTCGCCGGGCGCGCCGCGGCTCAGGCGCAGCACGCCGCCGAACTCGCCGCGAACGCGAAGGCCCAGGCCGAGGACGCGGCGCGGGCCGCCGAGACCGCGGCCGCCGAGCACCGGCGCTGCACGGAGTACCTCGAGAACGCTCAGCGACGCGGGGGCTAGGTCCCGTGGCCGTGGCGTATCCCGCCAGAGTCTCGCAGCTCAGCACGAACCAGCCGGTCGGCGGCGGCTCGCCGCCCGCGTTCAACGTAGACGGCGCGGTCGGGCCCGGTCTTCGCGCGTTCGCTCAGGCGCTCACCGATGGCGATCTGGCGAGCGGCGACGAGGTCATCGCGATTTCCGAGCAGGTCGACGGGAACGGCAATCCGTCGGGCGCCTGGGAGATGTTCCGCGGCGTGTTCACCGACGCGACGCCCGACACGCTGTCGCGCGTCACGCTGCTGCGCTCCTCGGCCGGCGCCGCCTGGATCGACTGGTCGGCGACCGGCGTCAACGCGGTCCCTCGGCTGTCGGTGGTCGCCGAGCCCGAGGTGATTCCTCCGCGCGCCTTCACGGCGAAGGGCGATCTGCTGGTCGGCACCGGCGCCTCGACCTATCAGGCGAAGCCCGCCAGCACCGACGGCGCGGCGCTCGGATACGACAGCGGCGCCGGCGGCGGTTCGACCGGAATGCGCGGCTTCATGCCCGGCGACGGTCTGGTTTCCGATCTGGCCGCCGGCGCGTGGAAGATCGACTATTCGTCGCTGCTGACCACGGCCCCTGCCGACGGGGGCGCCGCGCTGATGACCTACGCGGACTCGGCCGACGGCATTCCGCGCGCGCGTCCCCTTGCCACGCCCTACGCGGGAAGCTACGCGGCGACGTTCGGCTTTGCGATGACCTGGGTCGGCGAGGTCGACGGACAGATCTTCACGAAGAATCAGCGATACGACACCAGCCCCGGCGCGCAGGCGTTCCAGCTTGCGGGCGCTGGCGGCTCGCGGATGCAGTTCGAGGACACGGGCGCGGGCTTGAATCTCAAGCTTTCGAGCTGGCGCAACGTCAACGGGCACACCTACCTCGAGATCGCGAACGACGACGTCAGCAACCGGACGTTCCTGATCGATATCGATCATGCGACAGGCAATGTCGACGTGCTGTCGCCGCTTCTCAAGGGCGGCGAGATCGTGGTCGCCGAAGGAAGCCAGATCAGCGCGGACAAAGGGTTCAGCGGCCAATCGGTGGCGCGCTCGTCGGGCCCGGGCCTGCCCGCTGACCCAGCTGGTGGTCAGTTCATCGCGCTGACCGGCTCGGCGGACACGGAAATCCCGCTCATCTCGACGAACTCCGGCGTCATGCTGTACGAGGTCCCGTCGGCAATCGCGAATGTCACCCTCGCATCCGGCTACGTCGAGGTCGGAACGCGCCCGGCGCAGACCTGCCTGCTGCAGTGCGTTCGAGTGAACGGCACGGCGACCGCGACCTGGAGCCCGAGCGGCTGACATGCTGCATGCGCTTCCAGGAGCGACCGCGGCTCCCGGTGCGGGCAGCGTTCAGCGGATCGGGTTCGTGCTGAATGCGGCCGATCCAGGCGGGCGCGACGTGTACGAGGTCTGGTCCGGCGGGCACTCGACGCACCCTGAGGGGACCATTTTCAACACGGCCGAGGGCGCATCGTTTAGCGGTGGGTGGCGCACGTCGGACGCCGTCGCGGCGACGCGGTCTGGGGGCGTACGGTACGACCTGCAAGGGATTGTGTTTGTTGTCGAGCAAGCCGGGACCAGCTTCGACCTGCGCCCAGTCTCAGGCAACTGGAACGGAGCGACGATCCGTATCAACTTCGCGGTTGGGGATGCGACGTTTGCGAGGCAGACGTTGTTTCGCGCCTTCGAGCGTTCGTCGTCGAACGGATTTACGGAGTTCTACAGCACAGGCCAGACGAACACATCGGCGGCGTGGTGGGAAGCGGCCGACACGAATCAGTACACGGAGTCGACGTGGGGGCTGGCGGGCAAGGCGGTGCGCTTCGAGCACACTTGCGGCGCCGACTGCGCGGGCGTGCAGTTCAACCTCGGTCCGACCGACTTCGGCCAGGGCGCCTCGACCGTCGCTTACATCTACTTCGAGATCGTCGGAGCCCCCGGACCCACGCCGCCCCCGCCGCTCCCGCTCCCGGGCAATTGGGCCGTTCTGCCGAACGACGGGACCACGTTCATTTCGGTCAACAACGCCGAGGGCACGAACAACCCTGGCGCCGGCTCGATCAACTTCAACTCCTCGGCCGGCTACTCGCGCATCTGGCACGGGGGCTGCTACGTGCCGCCGGGGGTGCTCGGCGTTGGCGCGCGCGGCGGCGTGTACTACCCACCGAACGGCGGGCACGCTTCCTATCACGGGAACCAACATTTCGTCCTCGACATCGAGACCGGCTCGCTGCGGCTGATCCAAGACACTTTCAATCCGATCACCGGGACCTCGTGGCCGACCGGGTTCTACACCGACGGGACCCCGACCCCGCCGCACAACTACGGCGATGTCACCTACGTTCCGACCATCGGCAACGCCGGCTCCATCGTCCTGACGTGGGTGTACTCCGACCTGCTTGCCCCCGACGCCCGGGCGCCGAACATGGCGATCTTCGACTGCGAGACCGAGACGTGGAGCGCGGGGCCGGCGGCAGGCGATCCGAGCAATCCGGCGTCGGTCTACGATGCCGCCTACGATCGAATCATTCGGATCCGCGCGGGCCTCTTCGCCGTGCAGTCGGCGCAGGTCACCACAGGGAACCTCGCGGCGTTCGTCTCGCACTCGGCCATGACGAACACGAGCGGCAGCGGGGACCACGGGGTCACCATCGACACGACGCGCGACCTGCTGGTGGTCATCGACGCGCAGGATAGCACGCGCCCGATCTGGCTGGTGCCGCTGTCGAACCTGAACGCTGCGCCGACGCTGGTCAACACCGCGGTGGGCACCGCGCCAAACCGCAAGGCCATGATCGCATACGAGCCGCGCTCGGACCGGCTCTACACCTACGATAACGACGGCGTCACCGGCGGCGCCGGGGCCAACCCGAATGTCCGCTACATCGACATGTCGGAGGTCGCGGCAAACAACATCACCGTCGGCTGGCAGACGCAGGGCGCGAGCTCGACGGCGACGCCGCCGTCTTGCAGGAACGGGCCCTATGGTCGATTCCAGCTCGTGGCGGATCTGGAGCCCGGGCGCGATTCGATCGTGGGCGTGCCCGACCAGAACACCCCGCCCTGGATCTACTCCATCGAGCCGCGGCCGCTCTACCGGCTCAACGCTGCCGACTTCCCGGGCGGGACGGTGGTGCAGTTCAACGATACGAACTTCGCCGACTGGTTCAACGGCGACGCGGGCAACCTGGCGTGGGACGCGAGCCAGGGCGCGCCGAGCACCACGCAGTCGACCGGCGTGGGGCAGAACGCGGGGATGCACGAGATCTGGAATGCATTCAGCGCGGTGCAGCCGGTCTCGAGCATGGCGTTCCGCGCCCGGGTCAACGCCGATTGGAACACCGGCGGCGGCTATCCGGAGAACCCCGGCGGCAGCTACAACGTCTTCCCCAAGCTGATGATCTGGCATCGGCAAGACTCGAGCTGCCAGCGCCACGAGATTGCGAGCACTCGCCAGAATTGGGCGCGGTTCTCGACCTACTCGAATTGCGGCTCGGCCAACATCCAAACGGATCTCGGGGGCGGAAACTTCGACCGGCAGCCGAGCAACGAGGTTGACACGGCGTGCTGGTTCAACGGCGACCATCCGACGCTGCCGAAGTTCGAGATGCGCGCGGGCGTCTGGTTCACGCTGGTGCACGAGCTGCACGTCAACGGGCCGGGCGACGTGCGTTTCCTGATGTGGGCGCGCGGCGACGACGAGCAACGCTGGTATCTGGTCATCGACCACGACTTCACCGGCCACGCGGCGCTGCTGCCCGAGGAGCTGAACTCGGTCTCCCTCGGGCCTTACATGACCGGCAAGAGCGCCAGCGTCACGCACGATCCGATCGTCGCGTGGTATCAGGACGTGCTGCTTCACCCCGGCCCGATCGCCGAAGTCTATGGGTGCGTCAGGCCGTGATTGGCTCGGCGCCCATTGCCCTGAACCCGATCGCCGCGCTCACGCGGGCGCGCCTGCCGACGCCGATCACCCCAGATGGCGCGCAGCACGCGCACACCGCCGAGTCGGCGTCAGTCACGGCGGGGATCACGCTAGCCCCCGCAGGCGCTCAGCACGCGCACTTCGCTGCCTCTCCGGCGGTGTCGCCGCTGGTGATTCTCGCCCCCGCCGCCGCCATGCACGCTCACGTCGCGCAGGAAACGGCGATCACGTCGGGTGCCACCCTTGCCCCCGCCGCCGCTCATCACTCCCACAGCGCCGAGCAGGCAGTGTTGTCGTTGGACGTCATTGTCCCTCCGGACAATGCGCTACACTTCCACGTCGCGCAGAGCGCAAGCGTGTTCGTTCCCGGGGCCGAGCCAGTTCGGCCGATCCTGATCCTGGCCGAGTCAGTGATCCGAATCGAGGAGTGATGAAGATGGAGAAGCGAGTCAGAGCTCTGGAGCCGTTCCTGTCGGACGGACATCGGATGGCGGGCAACGACATCAAGACGGTCCCCTTGGCAATCGGGGAGAAGTGGATCGCCAACGGGTGGTGCGTGGACGCGCGTGACACCGAGTCAGGCCCCGTGCTGCGCGAGCGCCTCGAGCCGTCGACGGTGATTCGGCCCGACGACATCACTCACGACCACAAGGGGACCTGAGCATGGCGAAGAGCGTCGACGACAGCGTGCTAGACGCTGCGCACAACGAGGTGCGCAACAACGGCAACCAGCAGCTCGTGTGCGCTGGTGAGCCGGCCAACCGGGCTGAGGCGATCTCCAATGCGTTGATGACGATGGCGATGGTCCCCGGCGACTACACGATCGCCGACGGGGACGTGTCCGGGCGGAAGATCACCGTGGCTCAGAAAGCCGACGTGAACATCGATGTCAGCGGCACCGCGGATCATGTGGCCATCATCTCGGCGACAACGCTGCTGAGGGTGACCACGTGCCCGGCGGTCACGCTGAACATGGGTCTCACGGCGACCGTGGCGAGCTACAAAGCGGAGATCGAGGATCCGTCGTGAGCTCGGCCGCCATCTTCGTAGGCTCGCTGACGCCGTCGCCGGTCGATCTGGGCGCGCTCGATCCAGGCGCCGTCCGTCAGCACGACATCGACGCGACACGGTTCCTCGCCGGCGGCACGCTCGACCAGATCACGGCCGTCGCGAACGATCCTGAGATCGCCGTGGGCGACGGGTCGACGGTCAAGTCGACGCCGCATGGCACGAAGACGCCACCTGCGCCGATGGAGTTCGCGCCGGGCATGATCCGTCTGTACGTGTTCAACCTCACGGGCGAGCTCGGCCGCCGCTACACGTTCACGGTGGCAATGAGCAGCGGGCATCGCTATCGCGAGTTCACCTTTGAGCACGTCGTCAGAGAGAAGTGACCCGCCGCGCCCCTCGCCCGTGTCCGCATCCAGGCTGCCCCGTCGTCACCGTTGACGGTGGGCGCTGCACCCGCCACCGCCGGGACTCCCGCCGCGCCCGCGCCGCTCAAGGCCAGCGCCGGCGCCTGTACGATCGCGCTGCCTGGAAGCGTCTTCGCGCCTACGTCCTGGCCGATGAGCCAACGTGCCGAGCGTGCGCGGAACGGGGGCTCACCGTGGCTGCGCGGGAAATCGATCACATCGTGCCCATCGAGGTTCGGCCGGAGCTCGCCCTTGACAGGCGCAACCTGCAAGCGTTATGCAAAGCCTGCCACAGCAGAAAGACGGCGGCCGAAACGTTCGGTGGCCAGTCCAGGGAGCAACACGTAGGGGGGGGTGCAGAAGTTTGAACGCCTGTTCCTACGACCGCGCGGCAGTTGCATTTTTTCGCGCCCGGATTTGCGGTTCGGGCAATTCGTTGACCAGAGGTGGGCGACATCATGGGTAGGCGAGGTCCGCCACCGAAGCCGGCAAACGTTGTTGAGATGCGCGGCACGCAGAAGGCCGAGCGCCCACGCGGCGATCTCGGTAGCGACGCCGAGGGCTACACCCCGAAGCCGCCGTCATGGCTCAATCGTCGCGCCAAAGCGTTGTTCAAGGAGAAGGTCGCGATGTACCAGGAGCGCGGCCAGCGGGTTCAGGGGTTCGAGTCGGCGCTAGCCCACTACTGCGCGCACGAGGCGGCGATCATCGAGGACCATCGCAAGGACGTGCGCGTGACCGCGTCGGCGATGGCTCAGCTCCAGAGGTACCAGACCATGTTCTACGATTCGCCGGCCGCGCAGGTCGACGGTGGCTCCGAGCCCAAGCCCGGGAATCCGTTCGACGGGATCGGTCAGTGAGCCGTGCCGACAGTCGCCCATCCGTTCACTGCCCGAGTCAAGCAATACGTCGATGATGTGATCTCAGGCCGGCAGGTCGCCGGGCGGTGGATCCGTCTCGCGTGCGAGCGCCAGCGCCGAGACCGTCAGCTCTCAAAGAGCGATCGTTCCTGGCCGTTCGTGTGGAGCCCGAGCCACGTCGAGGACGTGTGCCGGTTCGTCGAGCTGATGCCGCACATCGAGGGTGATTGGGGATCGCCGACGATCGTTCTCGAAGACTGGCAGGTCTTCATCCTCGGATGCGTGTTCGGGTGGCGTCGTCGCGACGACCAGCGGATCCGCCGCTTCACCACGGTCTATCAGGAGGTCGCCCGGAAGAACGCCAAGAGCGCGATCGCATCGGCGCTGACGCTCTACACGCTGACGTGCGAAGGTGAGCGCGGGGCTCAGGTCAAGACGGCAGCGACGACGGGCGATCAGGCGCGGATCATATTCGACATCGCCAAGGCGATGGCTGAGGCGACGCCCGCGTTCCTCGAAGCCTACGGGGTCGAGTGCTTCGCGAAGTCGATCACGACGACGCGCAACGGCGGCGGCAGCCTGAAGCCCATCAACGCCAAGGCGTCGACGCAAGACGGGCTGAACCCGCACGCGGCGTTCCTCGACGAGCTCCACGCGCACAAGTCCCGGGCCCTATTCGACGTGCTCAAGTCGGCGACCGGCGCCAGGCGCAACCCGCTGAGCTGGTACGTGACGACCGCGGGCTACGACACGATCGGGGTGTGTTTCGAGCAGCGCAAGCTGGCCACCGCCATCCTCGAGCAAGCGTTCGAGGCCGATCACTACTGCGCGTTCATCTTCACGATCGACGACGGCGACGACGAGTTCGACGAGTCGGTCTGGGCCAAGGCGAACCCGAATCTGGGGGTTTCCGTCTTCGTCGACACGCTGAGGAGCTACGCCCTTGAGGCGAAGCGGTCGCCGGACACGCTGGCGGAGTTCCGCACGAAGCGCCTGAACGTGTGGATCGGCGCGGCGAGCGCCTACCTGAACACGCAGGCTTACAGCGCAGGGTGCCTGGGAGGGTTCGAGCTCGACGAGGTGCGCGATCTGCCGTGCTACATGGGGCTCGACCTGGCGAGCAAGCTGGACCTCGCCGCGCTGGTCATGCTCTGGACCGCGGGTGATGAGTGGTACCTGCTCCCGAAGTTCTACGTCCCGGAGGATTCGGTGAGCCCGCGCAGCGAGCGCGACGGACTGCCCTATCTCTCCTGGGTCAACCAGGGCCTGCTGACCGCCACGCCGGGACCCGTGACGGACTACGTGACGATCGAGAACGACATCCGGGAGGCTTGCTCGACCTTCGACGTGCAGGAGATCGCGTTTGACCCCTGGAACGCTTTCGAGCTCTCGGGCCGGCTGATCGCGGATCAGTATCCGATGATCGAGTTCCGGCAGGGGTTCGCGTCCTATAATGCACCGATGAAAGAATTGCAAGCCGCGGTGATCGCCGGCAAACTCCGCACCCGCGGGCACCCGATCCTCCGGTGGATGGCCGGAAATCTGGTCGCGAGGCGGGATGCGAATGACAACGTCGCGCCCGACAAGAAGAAGTCAGGCGAGAAGATCGACGGCTGGACGGCTGCACTCATGGCGAAGGGTCGGCAGATGGTGAGCGACGAGAGCCCTCCAATCCCCGGGGATTACGCGGTGGTGACGGCGTGAGCTGGTTCGGGCTGAACCGCCCGAAGGCCATTGCGTCCGGGAAGGATCTTCCGCCCTCGGGCCGCAATCCCACTGACGATTTCTGGTTCACGCCGATCGGCGGCGGCAAGGGCGTCGCCCACGTCTCGCACGAGACCGCGCTGCGCCTGACGACGGTCACCGCGTGCGTCAGGACCATCGCCGAGGCCCTCGGGCAGCTTCCGCTGCACATGTTCGAGCGGGAGATGAACGGCGACAAGACGCGCCTCGTCGATCACCCGCTGACCGAGATTCTGCAGATCCAGGCGAACGACGAGCAATCAGCGGTCGAGTTCCGCGAGATGATGTCCGCGTGGGCGGTGCTCAGAGGCACCGCGATTGCCGAGATCATCCCCGGTGCCCGCGGCGCTGTCGGGCAGCTCGTCCCCCTCGACCCTCGTCGGGTGCGTCCGGTCGAGGTGCGCGACGGGCAGAACCGGAGGCGGTGGCAGTTCGTCTACAGCGAGAACGGTGCGCCCGACCGGCGGCTGCTGCGGGACGAGGTGTTCATCGTCCGCGGGATCACCATGGGCCCCGATCACATCTGCGGGCTCGATCCGATCACGGTCGAGGCCAACTCGATCGCGGCGCAGCTCGCGGCGGTCGACTACGCCGGCCGGTTCCTGGCGAACGACGCGCGCCCGAGCGCCGTCATCTACCACCCGGGCCACTTCCGCAGCGACGAGGAGCGCAACGTCTTCCGGCGCGCCTGGGACCGGTTCACGGGGTCCGGCAGGCACCGCACCGCGGTCCTCGAGTACGGGATGCAGTACGAGCCCGTGTCGGTGACGCCAGAGCAGGCGCAGTTCCTCGAGACGCGCCGGTATCAGGACGTCGACATCTGCCGGATCTTCCGCGTGCAGCCCCACAAGGTCGGGATCCTCGATCGGGCGACGTGGAACAACATCGAGCAGCAGTCCCTCGAGTTCGTGATCGACACGCTCGGACCGTGGCTCGTGCGATGGGAGCAGGCGATCTCCCGAGACCTGATCGCCGATCGCCGGATGCGGTTCGCCGAGCACAACGTCGCCGGGCTGCTCCGCGGCGACATCGAGTCCCGGTTCGCGGCCTACTCCGTCGCTCGCAACTGGGGGTGGATGAACGTCAACGAGATCCGGCGCCTGGAGAACCTGAACAGCATCGGCCCGGACGGTGACGTCTACTTGCAGCCGCTCAACATGCGCGAGGCGGGGCCCGGTGACGGTGAGCCGCGAGAGCGCACGACACGCAGCCCGCGGCAAGTTCCGGACAGCGCCAACGCCGCCGCCATGACTCAGAGAGGATCGGGCTTATGGGTGCCGAAGATCGCAGCATGACCGAAGGCCGGGCGCCGAGCCGGCCGCTCTATCGCCGCGTGATCGCTCACGTTCGCATGACGCCGTGGGCCATCGAGCCGGTCAGGCTGTGCGAGATCATCGACGTGCTCAGCTTCCTCGCGACGGGCGGGAAGATGGAGCCGGAGGAGATCCGGGAATACGTGGGTCGCCGCGACCCGGTGCGGCGCGAGGTGACGTGGTTCCCGCTCAAGACCCAGGCGACGACCATCAGCGCCGCGTCGAGGACGCCCGTGTCGTCTCAGGGCGGCGGGCAGGTGATCGCCGTCATCCCGGTTCGCGGGATCATCGCGCACCACATCGAGCAGGTCGACAACATCTCGGGCCCGGGCGGCACGTCGATTGAGGGCCTGCGCGGTCAGATCGCCGACGCCGTGAGCAACCCGAGCGTCGCCGGAGTGATGCTGGACATCGATTCGCCGGGCGGGACTGTCGACGGCGTGCCGGAGCTCGCCGGCGAGATTATGGCGGCGCGCTCTGCGAAGCCGATCCGCGCGGTGGCGAACTCGATGGCCGCGTCGGCCGCCTACTTTCTGGCGTCCGCGGCGAGCGAGATCAGCGTGACGCCGTCCGGCGAGGTGGGCTCGATCGGAGTCTACGCCGCACACTCGGATCTGACCGGACTCATGGAGCGGCGCGGCGAGCGGGTGACGCTGATTCACGCAGGCAAGTACAAGATCGAGGGGAACCCCTTCGAGCCGCTGTCCGACGAGGGACGCGCGGATCTTCAGTCCCGCGTGCAGGCGGCCTATGATCTGTTCGTGGCGTCAGTGGCCGAGGGTCGCGGGGTGAACGAGGCGGAGGTCCGCGGCGGATTCGGCGAGGGGCGCGTGGTGGGCGCGCAAGAGGCAGTCAGGCTCGGCATGGCGGATCGCGTCGAGTCTCTCGGGGAGGCGCTCGATCGGATGCGATTCGATCTGTCTCCCGATGACGGTGCAGGCGATCGACGCCCCGCGGGGCGGTCTGCACACGAGTTCGCGTTCCTGCCGCGCTGAGCGGCGACGAAAGGAGGTTGATGAAATGACGGCGTTGAAGGCAGCGGCAGTGATGAGCCTCAAGGGGCTCCGCGACAGGCGCGCGGAGCTCCACGAGGAGGGATGCGAGATCGTGCTCGCGTACCAGAGCGAGAAGCGAGATCCCACGGCGGCGGAAGACGAGAAGCTTGCAGAGCTGACCAGCGCCGTGACCGAGCTCGACGAGCAGATCAGCGCCGCAGAGCAGCGGGCCGACGCGGAGCGCAAGTTCTCGATCGAGCCAGGCGTCGGCGCCGGGGGCGTCGATCGGGCGCGCGACGTGGACCCGGAGCACGGGTTCTCGCACATCGGCGAGTTCCTCGCCTGCGTCGTCAACGCCAGCCGGTCCGGCGGCTCGGTCGCCGATTCGCGCCTGCACGCGGCGCCGACCAACCCCGCGATCGAGGGCGCCGGCGAGCCCGGCGGCTACATGGTGCCCCCGCAGTACTCGACGAACATCCGGAGCCACAGCCTTGAGGGCGACGCGATTCTGCCCCTGACGGACTCCGACCAGCTCACCGGGAACTCCATGAAGTTCCCCGCCGACGAGACCACCCCGTGGGGCACGAACGGCGTGCGGGCCTACTGGGAGGCGGAGGCGCATCAGGCGCAGCAGACGCGGCCGGTGCTCGAGATGGTCGAACTTCGTCTGAACAAGCTGATCGCCCTGGTGCCGATGTCCGAAGAGCTCCTTGAGGACGCTCCGACGATGGGTCCCTACGTCGAGCGCAAGGCGGGCGAGTCGATCCGCTGGAAGACGAACGACTCGTTCATCAACGGTCTGGGCGCGGGCCTGCCGCTCGGCTACGTCAACTCGCCGTCGCTCGTCGTGCAGGCGCCGGAGAGTGGCCAGGCGACCGCGACCGTCAACGCCACGAACGTCGCCAAGATGTTCGCGCGGAACCTGAATCCGGGGCGGGCGGTCTGGATGGTCTCCCCGTCGATCTACGATCAGCTCGTCGTGATGACGATCGGCAATCATCCGGTGTTCGTTCCCGCGTCCGCCGGCATCCAGCAGACGCCCGGGGGCTTCCTGCTCGGTCGGCCGATCATGATGTCGGACTCGATGCAGGCGGCCGGGAACCAGCACGATATCTCCTTCGTGGACTGGGGGAGCTATCACACCGCGACGAAGCGCGGCGCGGCGGTCACCTCGGCGATGTCCATGCACCTCTGGTTCGACTTCGCGGTCAACGCCTTCCGCGTGATCTTTCGCGTCGACGGGCAGCCGTGGGCGCGCAAGCCGGTGGAGCCGCCGAACACGCCCGCGCTCACCCGCTCGGCGTTCGTCACGCTCGCGGCGCGGCCCTGAATCGAGGCGAGACTAGCCAGGCTCCGGAAGGCCCGGGGCCTGGGCTCAGGTTCACACAGGAGACGGAAGCATGACCATCAACTCCCTTCCGACGGAGCGCGTTGCGATCGCAGCGGTGCTCGATCCGGAGGCGCGGACCGCTGGCGACACGACGTCCGCCTACGTCGCCGCGTCGCATTTCAACACGATGCTCGGGGTCCTCATGGCGGGCGCCATCCCGGCCGGCGCGAACGTCGTGCTCAAGTTCGTGCAGGCGAAGGACGCCACCGGGACGGATGTCAAGGACATCACGGGCAAGGTCACGACCGCGCTCACCGGGGCGGGGGACAGCGACAAGCAGGCGGCGATCAACGTGCGCGCCGAGGAGCTCGACGTGAACAACGGCTTCGGCTTCGTCGCGCTGGTCCTGACGGTCGCCGGCACCGGTTCGCCGCTCACCTCGGCTCAGCTGCTCGGCATGGATCCGAGGTTCGGGCCGGCGTCCGATGACAACGCCTCGAGCGTCAAGGAGATCATCGGGCTGTAAGACTCCGGGACCGCTCGCCCGGGGTGTCTTGTCCCGGGCGGCGAAGCGCGCTCACCGGCTCCCCCTCCAGGGCCCCGCGCGCCGCCGCCCGGGCAAGTTGTAGCAACGCGAGGAGACAGGCGAATGAGCGAGAACATCAAGGCGATTTTCCTCCGCGACTCGACGCGGTTTGAGGGCGGTCCGTTCGTCGAGGGCGAGGTGGTCAATCTCTCTGCGGCGAGCTGGGACTACTGGAACCAGCGCGGGGCAGTCGCGGTTGCGCCGGCGCGGGCCAAGCTCGGCAAGCCGCTCCCGAAGGATCCAGAGGACGCCGAGGACCCCACCGAGGTCCCCGCCGAGGACTGAACCGTTGCGCTCGTCCCTTGTCCGCGTCAGTGCGCCCGTTGCAGAGCCCGTCACCCTGACGGACGTGCGCGAGCACCTCCGCGTTGACGACACCGACGACGACGCTCAGATCGAGCGATTGATCAAGGCGGGGCGGGAATGGGCGGAGGGATTCACGCGCCGCGCGTTGATCACGCAGTCCTGGCGCTACAGCTTCGACTACTTCCCCCGCACCATCGAACTGCCGCGCCCGCCCCTTCAGTCGGTGACGTCGATTGAGTATGTCGACCCAGGCGGCGTGCTGCAGACGCTTGATCCGTCGCTCTACACCGTGCATACAGATCCCGTGCTCGGGCTCGTTCACCCCGCCTACGGTGAGCTCTGGCCGTCGACCCGGCGCGAGTATGACGCCGTTCGCGTGACGTTCGTCGCGGGATTCGGCGACGACCCGGACAGCGTCGAGGAGGAGATCAAGCAGGGGATCCGGCTGCACATCTCGCGGCTGTTCGACAACCGGGAGCCCGTTGTCACGGGCACGATCGTGAACGACCAGCGCAGCGACGAGGCGCGGCTGCGGCCCTACCAGATTGGCGGCTTCTAGACCATGCGGGCCGGTCGGCTCCGACACCGCATCACCATCCTTCGCCCCGTCGAAAGCCGCTCCGCCGACGGCGGAGTGGTAATCGAGTGGGAGCCGTTCATGACGCGGCACGCCCACATTGAAGGTCTACGTGGTCGCGAGCTCTTCGAGCAGGCGTCAGCGCAAGCCCGGGCGACCCACAAGATCGAGATGCGTCACGCGCCCGACGTCACGCCGCGACACGCGGTTGACTTCAAGGGGCGGCGATTCGAGATCGTTCACGTCGATCACGTCCGCGAGTTGCGCGAGATGACCCTGCTCATGGTGACGGAGACCGTCTGAGGTGAGAGACGGTTTTGACATTCGCGTATTTGGCGACAAGGAACTCGAGCGGGCGTTCGGCAAGCTGACGCGCAGGCTGCAGCGCAAGTACATCGTCCGCGTGTTCAAGCAGCACCTCGAGGTCGTCCGCTCGCGGATCATCGGGTTTCTCTCGGGGCATCCGATCGAGGTTCGGACGGGTCGCCTGCTCAGCGCCATGACGAACGCACGCAAGCGCCCATCGACGCGGCGCCCGCGCGCGCTGGTGCGGTGGGGAATTGAGTGGCCCACGCGCCAAGAGCTCGGGATCGACGCCGAGGATCCGCATTTCTTCCCGTCGGCGCTCGAATACGGGACGAGCACGATGCGCGCCCGGCCGTTCATGCGCCCGGCGATCGACAATTTCCGAAAGCTCGACATCGCGAGGATCGCGCGTAGACTGCGCGCGGAGCTGCGAAAGGAAGGGGCCTCGTGAGCTTGGACGTTGCGATCTACTCGCACCTAGCGGCCGACCCGGCTTTGTCGGCGCTGGTGGGGCAGCGGATCTATCCGGGCTCGGCCCCGCAGGGGGCGGTGCGCCCCTACGTGACGTTCTTCTCGGTCAGCACGAGCCCCGGAGCGCACATGCTCGGCGGGGACGGCCTAGCCGAGGTGCGTCTACAGCTCGACATCTGGGCGGACTCGGCGCAGTCTCGCCTGGAAGTCTCTGACCGGCTGTTCATGCGGCTGCACGGGTTTCGGGGCCCGATGGGGCAGGAGGCGCTTGACGTGCGGTCCGTGACGCTTGAAGGTCCGGCTAGCACGCAGGAGCAGCCGACGGACGCGGGCGAGACTCCGACGTTTCGATCGCGTCACGACGCGCGGATCTGGCATTCGGTTCCGGTCCCGACATTCTGAAGGCAGGAGGTAGAAGAGCATGGCGGCAGACGTAGGTACCGGACTCGCGATCAACTTCGCAACGTCCTCTTTCACGGCGGAGCTCATGGACACGAGCGCGTCAGGGATCTCGCGCGAGGACATCCAGACGTCGCACATGGGGACGACGGGTTATCACACGTTCATCCCCTCGAAGATCGTTGACGGCGGCGAGATTTCGTTCGAAATGAACTTCAACCCGGACCAGATTCCGCCGGTCGATCAGCCCATCGAGCAGATCACGATCACCTTCCCGCTTCCCGAGGGGAAGACGACGGCGGCGACGGTGCAGTTCCCGGGCTACATCCGCGAATGGGAGTGGACGGCCCCGTTCGACGACAAGATGACCGGCACGGGGACCATCAAGGTCGCGGGCGATCCAACGTGGACGGCGTCGGCGTGAGCGCGGCCCGGCCCGACGGGCTGCCGACCGGCGAGCAGGTATTCGCCAGCGAGCACGCCGTCCGCCAGCGCAGGCGGGCTCAGCAGGCATTCCTCGCCAACGATGCGGTCGCCGTCGAGATCGAAGGCACGCAGTTCCACATTCGCCCGCTCGTCGCTCGTCACATCGAGAAACTCGCGCCGATGATGGACAAGGCGGGAGACGATCCGGCGGTGGCGCTGCAGCTTGCCGCGCAAGTCGCGTGCCTATGCATGTGCGAGCACGACGGCGATCGGCTGTGGGATGACGGCGACGAGGATCGGCTGCTGGAAGCGATTCCGGGGCGCCTGACGGCGATTCTCGAGGAGGTGATGAAGATCAGCGGGTTCGGTGACGCGGAGATCGCGGGGGGAAACTGAACCGCCGCCCGATTCGCCTCGCGGCGATGCGGCTTGCAATGGCGTTCGGCGAGCCCGATGTCGACCGCTTCCTCGGGCGGATCACCATCGGGCAATTCGTCGAGTGGATGGACTTCCTCGGCCTCGAGATGGGCGGCAAGGAGCGGCAGATGCTCGGCGCGCAGAATACGCAGCAGCTTGCCAGCGCGATCATGACGAGGCTTGGCGCTCCGAGAGGGTTTGGCTAGGTGGCATTCGCAACGCTCGGAATCTCTTTGGTCGCTCGCCTAACGGGGTTTAGGCGCAGCCTTCGTCGCGCGACGCGAGTCGTTCGTCGCTTCGGGCGCACGGTCGGGCGCGTCTTCAGCAAGGCTCGGGTGACGATGGTTGCCGCGGCGACGGCCGGCGCGACGTTCCTCGCGACCAGAGTTGCCACAGCCGCTGACAATCTCGCGAAGATGTCAGACCGGCTCGGCGTCTTGCCTGAGCGCCTTGCGACCCTGCGCCACCAGGCCAGGCTGTCCAGCGTCGGCGTCCAGCAGCTCGACATTGGGCTGCAGCGCATGACGCGCCGGATCTCCGAGGCGGCCGTCGGGACCGGTGAGGCGCAGGGCGCGCTTCGCGAGCTCGGCCTTGACGCGATTGAACTGTCGGGGCTGTCTCCGGACATGCAGTTCAAGGCGATCGCCGATGCAATGGCGGAGGTCAGGAACCAGGGCGACCGGGTGCGCCTGGCGTTCAAGCTGTTCGACTCCGAGGGCGTCGGGCTGCTCAACACGCTGAAGCTGATCGAGGGCGAGGGTTTCGCGAGGGCGGAGCGCGCGGCGAAGCGCCTCGGAATCGCGGTCGACCGGGACCAGCTCCGGAAGATCGAGAAGATGAACGATCAATGGACGCGCGTTCGCGCTGCGCTGAGCGGCCTTGCGCTCCAGCTATTGATCAAGCTCGCGCCGGTCCTGCGCAACGTCGGCAAGGAGCTGCAGACGGCGTTCTCGGACGGAGACAACTTCATTTCGCGAATGGAGGTCTCGCTCGTCTCGGTCAACTCCGTTCTCGACGGCATGATCCAGCGATACCTTCGGGTGAAGAACATCGTGAACGCGCTAGGCCGGATTGGCACCGCGGCGCGCGAGGCGATGTTCCCGACCTTCGGCGAGACGCTCGAAGGCGGTCGCGAGGGCCCGCTGCAGAAGCTTCGGAACCTTGTGACGGAAGCGAAGAACTTCTGGAAGGTGTGGACCGGGGGCCGCTCGAGGATGGCCGCGACGTTCGGCGAGGGCGTCACGCGCCGTGCGGAATCGCTGACCAGCAGCACCGAGGTCCTGGACGCGCGCCGCACGACGCCTGGGCGCGAGCGCGATCTGCGCCCGGTGCTCGACACCAGCCTCGGGGTCCTGAGAGACATTCGCGATCGGATAGGCGAATCGACGTCCGTCCCCCGCGCGCAGCCGGGATAGCAAGTCATGGCCAGGATCGAGTCCGAAGACCTTCTCAATAGCAGCTACAGCATCACGGCCGACGGCGTGAGGCACGTCCGCGCGTTCCTCGTCGTCGACGTCGACGGGCCGCCGCACGCCCGTTTGCGCCGCGCAGCCGAAGCGCCCGGGATCCCGCGGCGGGGCGATCCGCATCCGGATGTTCCGGGGATCTCGGTGATCGGGGTTGACCCGGAGGTGACGACAAGCGGCGAGCAATTCATCGTCCGGTGCGAGTATGCGGTGCCGACCGAAGACGAGTCCGCGACCAGCGAGAGCGGCGTCGGTGAAACGGAATGGACCGTCACGGTGGTCTCCGAGCAGACGCAGCTCGACATCGACGGGACGCCGATGGTAGTTCGCTACAACGGGCGCCCGTCGTTTTTCACCGGCAGCGGTCTTGCCGGCGGGCTGTCAGCGCCTGGGTTCTATTCCGCCGTCAACATCGTGACCGCGGAGGTGGACCGGCCGATCGTGCGCGCCACCGTGCGCAAACGAGACAATGAATCGATCCGCAGGCTGATCACGTTCATGGGGCGCGGCGTGATCAATGACACCGAATGGTCCGGGTTCGCCCCGCGGACCTGGCTGCTCGCCGGCGTGCGGCGCCAGCGGACCGGCGACGGATTCATGCGCTACTACGATTTCCTGTACAACCCGGATGACTGGCGTTGGACCGGTGTGATCCGGCTCGGGCAGCCGTTTTCGCCGCTCGATCAGACCCTCGGGAACGGCATCGAGCGGTTTCGGGTCTACAACGAGCGCGACTTCAATGAGCTCGGCGTGCGGCTGACGTGAGCGCCGGCGATCGCCACCTGCCGAAATGGCGCATCGGTCAGGCTCTTCGCGCGCGCACGCTGAACGAACATATCGAGCAGACGAACCAGCTCACCTCGCAGATCCGTCCGCCGCGTCAAATCGACGGCCCGCCGGTCGACCCCGCGAGCGACGAGGAGTCTCGAGAGGAGTCGGAGCTCCAAGACAGCGAGGCGGTGGTCGCATCTGACGGAGTCTCGCTGCTCGCCGATGAATGGGTTGAGGTTGGACGAGAGATCAGCATCGTTCGAATCTTTCAGGTCCTCGAGGACAACACGATTGTCCCGGAGAACTTCGTTGACGTGGAGCGCGTCGAGTCGATCACTTTCGATGCCCCGGGCGTCAACGGGGGGCGGCGCTACGTCAGGCTCTCGCTGAGAAACCGCCCGAATCAGGGGAACTAGGCAATGGCAACGAAACAGTTTCTAGGCACCGCCGATCCGGTCGCGCAGGTCGAGACGGGAGCGATCGCGTCTGTCGACGGCACGCCGAGCTCGAACACGTTCACGGTCTCGATGGGCGGCGCGTCCGTGTCCGTTCCCGGAAACACCGACGTCAACACGACCGCGTCGGATCTCCGCGCCGCGCTGACCGCCTCGACCGATCCCTACTTCGAGGCCATCACATGGGGCGGCGCCGGCGCCAGCATCGAGGCGACCGCGAAGACGCCAGGCGTGGAGATCGGTCCGTCGCTCACCGTGTCCGGAGGCGGGTCCGGCTCGGTGACGAATTTCTCGACGACGACACCGAACGCTGGCCCGTCGGACTGGTCGACGCCGGAGAACTGGACGGACGGCACCATCCCGGCGAACGGTGACGACGTCGTGATCGCCGACTCCGCCGTGAACATCGTCTATGGGCTGCAACAGTCGGCGGTCGCGCTGGCGTCGCTCACGATCCGCAAGACGTACACCGGCAAGATCGGCCTTCCCGTCACGTCGTTTGCCACGAGCGCCGACGGTGAGACCTCGTCCACGCCGGCGAGGCCCGAGTACCGGCAGACCTACCTTTCGATCTCCGCGACGCGGATCTCGATCGGCGAGGACTACGGGCCCGCGAACCCTACCGGCTCGCAGCGGATCAAGATCGACAACAAGGCGGCCGGCGCCTCGTCGCTCGTCGTTCACGACACGGCCGCCAGCGCGTCGGAGACCGGGAAGACGGCCGTTCGCTACCTAGCCGGGAGCTTGAGCGCAGACGTGTTCGTGCGCAACGCGCCGGGCGGCGTCGGGATCGGCGTCGACGCCGCGGGCGAGGTGGCGACGATCGGCCTCCTGTCGGTCTCCCATGACACGACGCTCGCATTCATCCAGACGGGCCCGGGCGTCACTGTCACAAACGTCGAGAGCAAGGGGGGGCAGGTGACGATCCAGGCGGCGGCGACGATCGCTGCGGTGGTCGTCGAGGGTGGGACGACAACGTTCGAAGGCGACTTCGCCGTGACATCGCTCAGCGTCTTCGGGGGGATCGCGAGGCCGAACAACGTCGTGCCGTCCGGCGACGAGATTGGCACGATCACGATCGACGGCGGCTCGCTCGATGCGCGGGGCTCCACTGAGCCGCGAACTTTCGACACCGTCAACCTCGTCTCCGGCTCGCTGCGAGGCAACACGTCGCTCACGATCAACACGCTGAAGGAGCCGACCGCGAAGGACTACAGGATCCAAGTCGAGGCGGCGTGACCGCTCACGTCGAGAGTCCGTTCGGCCGAATCATCGGCGTCGGGTGGAAGACGGACAGGCCGTTCGGAACGGTTCTCGTCAAGGCGCCAGACACGACGGCCCTATTCCTGTTCACGGGCTGCGGCACGATCCCGCCTTATGCCAAGAACGTGACCGAGCTCGGGCTCTCGGAATCGCGCGAGCTGGTGATCCAGATCACGCCCGATCAGCAGGGATTCGACCCGAGCAAGACGCACGCGGACTACCTGGCGGCGACGTATACGGGCCAGACGTCCGGCTCAAGCTGGCGCCCTGCTGACTACGCCCCTTCGCTACAGTGCCCCGGGCCCGGCGTGTTCCGCTACTACTCATCGGTCGGAACCACCGAATGGATTGGGTTCAACTACTACGATCACCACGTCGAGATCGGGTTTGACCCTGCTGGCGGCCTTCGCGTGTCCCTCGCGAACAACACGCAGATCGGGGTCGTCAAGAGCAACCCGTTTCCCGGGTTCGCCGATTTTGAGGAGGTCGAGGTGACGTTCTAATCGGGAATGGGCTTCAGGCTTCGCAGGAGCCCCGTGGCGCCACGCACCCCGGCCGGGGCTAGGTACACGGGCCAGGGTGTGTTTTCCTTGTGACGGGGCTGTGGCTAGCTCTAAGCCCCCTCCGTTGTCGAGGGCCGACCTTCCAGCCGACCTGCCTCGGATACCGGACTGAGTCCGTTGACGAGGTAGGCGGGATCCGGCCGCGGGCGCCGCCTCGCTAGTCCGCGGTCGTCGTGCGCTCTAGTCCTCGCCGTCCCTCATGTCCGCGCCGCAAGCCCTGGCAAGGGCGTCCATCGCTTTCAAAAGCCCAGCGGAAGGCGCCTCATGCGGGCTGTCCATCCAAGCCCGCATCTCCCTCACCATCTTGTCGGCCAGCTTGACGATATGCTCGGGGACCGCAGATACCTCCTCGGCAATCAGTTCCTCCGGCAGCGTGTTGTAGCCGCCGGCGGCCCATGCCTCCCTGATTCGGCGAACGGCCTCCTTGCTCACTGGCACCCAACCACGTCGACGCCTTCAAGGTGTCGCCCGTGATGTCGTCCGCGTAGCTGAGCGCCGCGTCCGGCAGGCCGTCCGGGTCGCCGTTGCCCGGGGAGCCGAAGTCGGCGATCGAAACCGCGGTGTACGTCGAGCTCGAAAGCTGGCGCACGAACCCGTCGCCCGTCAGCAAGTAGGTCCCGTAGCCCGGCAGCGAGCACAGCAGGTCGGGGATGCAATCGTTGTCGAGGTCGACCGGCTCGGAGATCTGGCACTCGCGGGCCCAGGTCTGCTCGAGGGGCCACGTCTTGCCCTCGGAGTCGGCGTAGTCGGCGCGAGCCCGGGTGACGCCCGCGAGGGCGCCGACGAGGATCGGAAGTGCGATGGTGCGTGCGATATTGCGTAGCATTTTCAGCTCCTTCGATTGTTGCGGCTAGGTGCCGCGGTTTGGCCACTCCCCTGCCTGCCGCAGCGCAAGCTCCCACAGCCCAAGCGGCATCTCTCGGCTATAGCGACTCGTCCGCGGCAGCAGCCACTTGTTGACCGCCAGCCTTGAAACGTAAAGCTTATTGGCGAAGATTGTGCGGGTCATTCCGTGGCGATCCATGAATTCGCGTATCGCCTCCGGTGTTGGGTCGGTGATTCGCCAATCTGCCGACATTGCTCTTGCTCCTATTTCCGCCAACGCCTCGCCACCTGCTCGGCCCGCACGACCGCCAGATGACAGCGCAGGCGGTTCTTCTCGCGCTTGACGCTGGTGCGCGACAGCCACCGGCACAGAATCTCGGCGCGGCGCTCCAGGGCGATGTTGGAGAAGTCGGAGAGTGGCTGGTCAGACATCGTCCGCGCACGCCTGCGTGCATTCCGGGCAGCACGCGCATTCCTTCTCATAATCATCGTTGATCTCAACACGGTATGGACAAGCGTGCCTCTTCCCGGTGCACGGCTCATCGCAGATCGGGCACGGCACGAGCCCGGAGTCTTGCGCAGAGGCGTCGGACTCCGAAGTCGGCCCGGCGTCCTTCTCGCGCTCCATCTTTGCAACCTTTGCAACGTCCCTCGCCAGCCCGCGAGCGCAGACATCTATCAGCTCGCCATCGACGGCCGCCTGAATCCAGCGCTCGGCCAGCATCCGTACCTCGCCTTCAAAGTCCATCATCGCTCCTCGCTCACCAGCGTCATCGCCCGATGCCCGCGCCCCCGACGGATGCGCCCGTGATACTCCAGCGCCTCGAGGTACCGCTGCACGCTGCCTCGGCCGACTTCGAGCCCGCGCTCCATCTCGCGCATGGTCGGCGCCTGGCCGTGCTCCGAGACGTAGCGGCGGATCCAGTCGAGGACGCTGAGCTGGCGCTCGGTCGGGTGCTCGGGGCGTTTGCCGGTCACTCGTCTATCCCGACCAGCTCAAAGTGCGGCAGGTCATGGAACCGCTGATCCGTGAACAGCCGGTCGCCATCCCAGTCCCCGCCCCATCGAACCCGGATCCCGCGCTCGGCCGCGACGCCAAGCACGAACGCTCCGAAGGCGCGGAACCGAGCGAAGTCGCTCCAGGGGATCCCCTCGCCCGCGTAGTAGGGCGCAATATCGACGGCGTGGGACGGCGCGCGGTTGTGCTTCGACTCGCCGGGCCCGAGACGGCTGAGTCCCCGGCGCAGCATCTCGGCCTGAGCCTCGTTGCTGCGGTGGCCCTCGACGACCGTGTGATCCCAATGCGGCAGCACGGCCTCGCACAGTTCGATGAGCAGCGGGTGGCAACTGTCGAGCTCGCGGCGGCTGCTGGCGCTGTAGCGGTTCATGCCTGATACCTCCGCGGATTCTCGATCCGAAGCAATTCGGCGATCTGCGCGATTCGCTTCGTGGCCCCGCGTTTCTTGATGATCCATTGGAGGCCGAGCCACGGGGCCGGCATGTCGTTAAGCATGCACGAAAGCCAGTGCTGATCATCAGGGTTCAGGGCAAACAGAGTGCCATCCGGAACCCAGAATTCACCATCGCGCCGAGTGCCTAGATAATGGTTGGAGTACACCGACAGTGTGACGAACAAAGAGTCGGCGTAAACGTCATCGACGTGCGGCATGGCCAGCCGGCACCCGATCCAGTCGTCCGCGTCAAGCGGGAATGCCATCGCGACGCGATCGTAATTCACAACTTCGATCGTCCACGAATCGGAAATCATCACCACGCCGCGGGCGTCCCTTTGCACGCACCGCAGAACCTCTTCAGGAACGGTTCCGATGACCATCGACCGGTGAAGCTTGCTCATGCGCACACCTCCACGGGCTTACCCGTCTCGCGCTCCGTCTCCTCCTCGACCCCGGGGCCTGCGATGGGGCGGAGGTTGCGGGCGGGGCAGCTAAATGGAAGGTCATTCGACACTCCCGCAGCGTTCAGGCCATCGTGAGTCCGCACGGCGACGCACCGCCCGGAGTCGCAGCGCACGGAAGGGCCGACGACGAGCAAGATGTTGCCGTTGACGTTGTACGGCGACCGTATGTCATCGCACCCCCCCTCGCCGCACCCGACGAAGTTATCCACAACCTCACACAGCGTCCCGGCAGCAATCATTCGTAGCTCCCCATCACATCGATGAGCCGACCAGCAATCCCCGGCTCGCTGCCCATGAGCCCTTCGACCGTCGCGCGGTTGAGGGCAATCAGCTCCTTGCGGTGCTCGTCCGACTGCTCCTTCGCGATGGCCCGCTCCAGCAGCTTGGCGAAGCGCTCCGAGGGCACCGCGGCGCTCGCCTTGTCGCCCGGGAAGCGCACCTGCAGGCCCTCGGCCTCGGTCACGAATTCCCCGTCCAAGACCTCGCCGGCGCTCGGCTGCTCGGCCCGGACCTCGCTGCGCTCGCGAGCCTGGCGAACCACGTCGGCAGGGTCGTGCTCGCGTCCGTCGTCGGTCACCACGCCGCCGTCCTGATGCAGCCATGCGTGGCGGCCGAGGTCGTGCATGGTCTCAAGCGCCGACGCCTGCTGCAGCGGAAGGACCGGGATATCGTTCGACGCGCGGCGCATCGGGGTCTTGCGGGCCATGGCGTCGAAGTGCTTCGCCCATATCGACCGGTCCTTCTGCATCCTCCAGCCGGCCGAGGCGTTTCGGACTTCGAGGATCTGATCCAGGGACATGACCCGAAGGATCGTCGGCAGGCCCTCGGCGCGACTGATGGCGTAGGCGGCGACTATTGACCGCTCGCTTTCCCTGCCGAGCACGCGGCCGGGCGCAACGTCGCCGGTTGTCTCGTCAAACTTGAAATCGTCGCCCTCGCGCACGACGAAGCCCTCCAGCGTCCTGCGGCTGCGGCCGGCGAGCGTGCACATGCCCTTGTAGCCCGAAATGAACTGCGCCGAGCCCTTGAACGGCACGAGATAGCCCTGCCCGCTCACGCCGTCGATGGTCAACGCCAGCACCGCCGCCGAGGTCGCTGCCTGGATGAGCGAGGGGCGCGTCGCGCGGGCGAGGCTCGGATTGTTGGCGATGCTCACGTAGAGCGTATTGATCAACTGCTCCGGCGGCAGGGTCGGCGGCAGTAGCTGCTCCAGAATCGGCTCCAGCGGTCGCATCACCGGGGCGAGCTCGCGCTGGATGGTGATGAGGTCGTTAGCCATCGGAATTCTCCTTCCACCGAACCCGAACCCCGCCCTTGCGCGCGACGTTCTTCTCGAGGTCGCGCACGGCACCGACGGCCGCCGACAGCTCTTCATCGTCGTCTAGGTTCGACGGCATCAATTCCAGCAGCCGGCGCACCGCCTCCGGGTTGCGGTAGAGCGTGTCTTTCCCGCGCTTCACCGTCAGCGTGCCCTCGTCGGTCAGCACGACGCCCGGGGCCGGGTCGCCCAGGCCCGAGACCATGTGCAGCAGCCGGGCCTTCGCGGCCTCCTCGTGCTTCGCGTCGGCCAACCGCGTCTCCCGAAAGTCCTCATAGGCGATCGCGAGCTCCGCGGCCTCGAGGCCGTCCACGGCTCCCCGAAGGTCCAGCGGCGGCTCCGGACTGAGGTCCGGAACCAGGCGCTGCACGAGATCCAGATCCTCGGCGCCCACCACGTCCGGCTCGTTGCGCCCGCGGACACGCTCAAGGAACGACGCGGCCCGCTCTTCCAGGCGCTCGCCCATCTCGTAGTCCCGGACGCGCTCAAGCAGGCAGAGCTCGTTGCCGCCGACCAATGTCGCGTGCACGCCCCAATCCACGTCGAGGACGTGCATCTGCACGTGCATCTGGATCTCATAGTGCGCCGGCGCCGCCACGCATTGATCGTTCTCGTCAAAGACGTAGTTCTGGCGCCAGCGCAGCCAGTCGATGTTCTTCGTCTCGACCACGCCTCGGCCCCGGGTTGGGCACCAGATCTCCGCGTCGAAGCTGGCGCCGAGCGACCCGCGCAAGCGGTAGACGCTCTCGGCGATGGGCGTCACGTCAAGCCGAAGCTCGTCGGCCACGAGCTGCACGATGACCGGCTGCAGAAGCTTGCCGAGCCGCATGCGCTCATGCTCCGGCGGGTCAATGTCGACGCCGTTCGCGAATCTCTGATAGAGCATGTACTCGGTGACCCACGGGGAAAGGCCGTAGAGCGCGGCGACTTCGGTGCTGCTGACGGTTTGGCGGGTTGGATCAGGCATCGTCTCTTCTCCCCGGGTGCAGTTTCGGATCCTCCTGAAACAGATCGGCGGTCGCGTAGTCAGCCCGCGTCGCTGCCGCGTTTCGAAGGTGCAGCACATGGTCGTATCGCAAATGACATGTGTTGCACATCGCCAGCAGGTTCTCGTCCCGGCAATCCGACTTGCAGTGATTCAGATGCGCCACCGTCAGCACCACTTGGCCGCTGGCGAAGCGTGCTGGCTTGCGGTCACGCTCTTGGCATCGCTGGCCTCGGTGCAGCGCGCACTGACCGGTGCATTCGCACTGACCGCCGGCGCGCTCGCGGATTCGTCGCGAGATGTCAGGCCAGTCGGGCGGATAGGATCCTTCAGGCATGTCAGGATTCCCCCTTCTGACTTTCTGGTCCCAGAAATAGGGTGATCGGGGTGAGGCGCCGCAGGGCCCGCGAAGGTTTCCTCTGTGCGCCCCAAAACTTCACGAAATCGCCTCCCCATCGACATGCGTCACCCGCCCGGCCTCAATGAAGATCCCAGACTCCCCGGGCTGGCTGTCCACGAATTCGGCGAGGATCTGGTAGTCGTCGCCCTCGGCCAACTCGCGAACGATCTGCATCGACTCCGCGTCGAGCAAGCTCGCGTCGGTGAAATTGATCACCCTCAGATCCGGCGCCGCGGCCATGGCGATGGCCAAAGACACGCGAAGCTGTTCGGAGTGCGCGGCCTGCTCGAAAGGCAGATCGTTGAACGTCACGCCTCCGGACTCCGAGAAGCCCAATCCGTCGACGGGCATGCTCGCGCTTTCGATCATGTCCTGGCGAGACTTGCGGGCCTGCTCGAGGAGCGAGGTCAGTTCCTTCGCGGCTCGCTTCGCTTTCTTGATGGCCGCCGCCTGCTCTTCGTGACGCTCGATCAAGCCGAGCCGCTTGTCGTGCTCCCGGGCCTTCGCAATCAGCGCGTCCAGCGCGGTGAGGTCGACAGGATCCCATTCCTCCGCGCTGCGGGCCGTTGATTGGGCGGCGGCAACTGCCAGCTTGTGCGCCTCCTCGGCCATCGCCTTGGATTGTTCGGCGTCGCCCTGCTCGCGCTCGTGCCGAGCCTGAATCTCATCGAGCTCTTGGCGTTGCCGATCGCGCATCAATTCGATCGCCTCACTCGCGGACCTCAACGCCTCGTCGCGGCGCTTGAGCTCCACATCCGCCCCGTGCGCGTTCGCCTTGAGAATGTGCCCCTGCGCGTTGTGCTCGGCCGCCTCGTCGCGGCGCCGGCAAAGGTCGGCCAGGTCAACCACATCACCGCCCGTCTCCGGCGGCACGTCCGGCAGGTCGCGGCTACGCTGCTCCTCGCGGGCAACGTCGCGATTCGCTGCCGCTCGCTCCTCGAAACGATTCTGAATCTCCGCGTCGATGGCGCGCGTGTCGACGCCTGCGATTGCGCGTAGCCGCTCGGCCCGGTCCTTGTCGCTGGACAGCATGAAGGCGTGCGGGTCCAGGGTCCGGCCGCCGATCAGACGGTCAAGCATGGTCTGAGGCTTCGCGGCCTGCCATCCGTCGGCGTCGCGAACCTCAAGATAGGTCTTTCCCTCCGCGTTGAATCGTCGGGTGATGGTCAGCCCGTTGGACGTGGTAACGGTGATCTCAGCGGTTTCGGCACCGCTGCGCACCGGCTGCTCGCTGACGGCCCGGGCGCCCCCAAGCGCCATCTGCAGGCAGTTCAGGATCGTCGACTTGCCGGCGCCATTGCGTCCGCGGATCTCGACGACCCCGCCGCGGGGCTTCAGGTCGAGCTCGACCAGTTCCAGGCGCTGCACGTTTTCGGCGCGCAGGCCGATGATGTGTACGGGCTTTGAATCACTCAAGAAATCACCTCCCCGGGCTCGCACCCGCCAGACGGACCGCTGCCGATGTCGCTCGCCTCGCGCGCATGCTCGACGCTAACCTCGAGAATTCCTCGAAACTCGGCGACGATCTCGTCGACCGTGATCTCGCCGTCGAGGATCGCGCGCTCGATCTCGCCCACGCCTAGCTCTTCGTCCTCCTTACGGTCGTAGAAGAGAAACGACGACCCGAGATCGTTCGCCGTCAGCAAGATCGTTCCGCGTGTCGATTCGACGGTAACCGTTTCGTCGGTCATAGAAACCTCTCCGGGTCGAGTGGTGGGCGTAGTCGCGAATGTCATCCATCAACGGGGCCTCCTGGAGCGTGCGATCGGGCGCGCCACGGAGCGCGCGACGCGGCGGGCCAGGGAGACGGCGGTGCGCCGGAACGCGCGGGCAGCAGACAGGCCCCGGTCCCACAGCGTCCCGCCGCCGTCCCAGGTTGTCTCGGTCCCGGGCCCCGCGAGGTCCCGGTCCCACACGGTTCGATCAGCCATCAGTCATCCCTCCTCCTTTCGGGCGGCCAGGGTGACAAGAGCGTCGAACGCCTCCGCAACTTGCGCGTTGCCCTTCGCGTGCGCTGAACTGGTTACTAATGTAACCCCCTATCATTCCTGAGTCAAGTCTTGTTAGACTCCGTTTCGAAACCTACGAGGACCTTGAGATGGATAACGAAATGCTTGGCCGCTACGTGCTTGTCCGGTGTACTGATGCCGGCGTCCACGCCGGGGAGCTGGTGTCGCACGAAGGACGCGAGTGCTTGCTGAGGCACGCGCGCCGGCTCTGGTACTGGAAACCTGCCGAGGGCGGACTGCTCTCGTCGGTTGCGGAGCACGGGTTGCGCCACGACAAGTCGATCGTCGGCGAGCCTCAGACGCTGATCCACCTCACCGAGACGTGCGAGATCTCGCTGTGCTCGGAGAAGGCTGCCGACTCGATCTCGACGGCGCCGCACAGCCACCGATGAGCGGCTCCGGCGCCGGCTTCGGCTACGGCGACGGCGCCGGCTACGGCTCCGGCGACGGCGCCGGCGACGGCTCCGGCTCCGGCTACGGCTACGGCTACGGCTCCGGCTCCGGCTACGGCGACGGCTCCGGCTCCGGCTCCGGCTCCGGCTACGGCTACGGCTCCGGCTACGGCTACGGCTCCGGCTACGGCTCCGGCTCCGGCTACGGCTCCGGCTACGGCGACGGCGACGGCTCCGGCTACGGCGACGGCTCCGGCTACGGCTACGGCGACGGCTTGGGCTCCGGCTACGGCTCCGGCTCCGGCGACGGCTCCGGCTCCGGCTCCGGCTACGGCT
>JAAUXU010038199.1_pt1 | contig 38824 bp, 46 predicted proteins | sample 7278151 | NCBI WGS metagenome assembly JAAUXU01 (sample SAMN14350113, study PRJNA611818) | marine sediment metagenome | isolation source: surface marine sediment (1.8m) | place: French Polynesia: Moorea | collected 2018-08 | reverse complement strand
CTGACACACACTACACACTTCTGACACACACTACACACTTCTGACACACACTACACACTTCTGACACACACTACACACTTCTGACACACACTACACACACTCTCTTCTCTGACACACACTACACACTTCTGACACACACTACACACTTCTGACACACACTACACACTTCTGACACACACTACACACTTCTGACACACACTCCATATATATCTACACATATCTAACACTCTCTCACTCTCACACACACGCACGCACGCACACAAACCGATACAATCCGATTCCAGATTCCAATACTGACGAACATCGCGCACAAATGTCAAAAGGTGCCAATAATTCCGAGGGATTCTTCTCCTTGAGCAACGCCAGATTGACTCCTTATCAAGTCTGTCCAAGTTTGAGCCATCAAAAGTTGGCCGAATCCGTCCAATTTCCAACTTTCTCCGAGTGTTGGATGCAGTTGTATTTGCATCGCTTGAGGAGTGACATCGGCAATGTTTTTCCCCCTCCCCCTTGATCCTCTTGGCTTTTGAGCCTTCCACTCCTTGTGATGGATGAACCATGAGATATTAATGTCGTCGTCATCCTCTCCCTTTGATGGATTCGACAAAGATTCTCCCTTCCTTTGCTTTCCCTCATATTGCAGAATAAAAAAAAATGGGGTAAGAAGAGCTCAGTTATATGGGGGAAATGGCTGGATTCTGGAGCAATTTTATAATGCTTAAGTCACGTTCTTCGTCTCGAGTTTTTAAGAAAGTCTCTCCTTCCGGGTCTTCCTCTTGTCCCCCTTTTTTCATTTTCATAAAAAGTTTTCTTCTTCTCCCCCCCCCCCTTTGCTTAATCCCTTTCCAAACGCTGTCTGCGTCGTGTGAGCCGCAAATGACGCCGCGCACTCGACGCGCGGGTCATTTGCGGCTCACACTGCACCTTCACTCCCGTGACAAGAGTATGTTTTTCACGACTAATTTCGGAATAAGGGGGAGAGTTGAAGTTGATGCACTTGCTTAACCTACTTGATTTTAAGCTCTGACTTTTTTTTCTCCCTTAAGGGACGGTTTGAACAGGGCAGAATGTCTGACAGAGCGCGTTGACTTCAAGTACTCCTACACCCAGGACAAGGGGAGGACAGGAAGAAAGGAAAAGGAGAAAAGGTAGTTGAATAAAATATGGGCAATGGGATTTGCTCGAGGCCAACTTTGGAAAGAAGAAAAGGGGTGTGGGATCATCCCCCTTTCCCTCCCTTGCCCCCAAAGAAGGGGCTGAGCATCCTAGAGGGGGGGGGTCATTTCGAGGGGGGGGGGGAGACCATATAGTTAACTTGTGAGCCTCAAGAGGATTGTTCTGGACTGGCTTTCTGGGCTTCTTCTTCTTGGACACAGGTGAAGACGTCCCAGCAATTAAACCTGAGGCCGCGTCCACACTTGACGAAAGCTGAGCTTTTGAGCTTGAAAAATCTGCCAGCTCAAACGCACACCAACTTTCCAGAGTTGAAAGTAGTGACTGATCTACTTCTGCTCCCCCTTTTCCATTTCCTCATTTAACTGCTATGCAGAGCGAGGGCGAGAGAGAAAGAGGAGTCCAAGCGTGAAGGAGAAAAGAGGAGCTCAATATTCATTCTCACTCACTCACTTTCCCGGATTTTGCTGTCGAGATTGGCTTTTTTTTCAAATGAAAGTCTGGGCTTTTAGGGGTTGGCAGCAGAGAGAGAATGGTGAGATTAGTGCGATTTCTGGGCTGTCGACAGAGCCAAAAAAAGGAAAAATCTTCTTTCTGCTGGTTGCAAAACTTTTTTATCATTTTTATGGCAAAGACGCAATTTGCAGTCCAACCATTCCTTGGAGGCAACAGAATGCATGAATCTCACTTCAATCAAGCTTTCTCAATTCCAATTGTCTCATCTCTCCTCAGCCATTTTTCATTTTATATTGCTTCTGCCAACAAAAAGTTTTTTTCCTTCTTTTTCCAGGCCAAAAAAAGGGAGGAAAAAAAAATCTGCAGTACAACTGTATCATGGATGGGGATGGTGCGAGCTGAGCTCGATCGAGACGAGCCACCAGCCCGAATCTCTGTGACGTGGCTCGAGCCATCGCCAAGTTCAACATCTGTTCAGCACTTGGGTTTGCAAATGCAATCAGACTAGAGAATCCTCCAGAGTTAGGACACTGTTTGCCAGATTTGACAAGGGCTGACTGGGAGCAGACGAGCCGAGCCAAGTCGAGCTGGCTCGAACTCTTATCTCCCGAGCCAGGAGCCACCTCGAGCCCCCCCCCCCAGCCTTGTCGGGCCTCGAGCCAGCTCTTGGCCGTCCCTCATCATACGTGCCTCAAAGACGTAGTCGGAGACGTCGACGACGACGGTCTTGTTGTTCCTCCTCTTGCTTCCCTCGGGCAGTCGTCTCAGCCACTGAACTTGAGTCCTTCGACAGAGAGAGAAACATGGCGAACGCATTGCAATTTTTGCGCACTGTCCTCACCTGGTGCCTCTGGCGTCCTTGCTGGTGACCTCGCAGCTCAGGTAGACGGAGTCGCCGACGTCCAAGGTCAGGTTCTCTCTGGCGGGGCCGCTGATCACGGGCTCCAGGAACTTGTCTGGAAAGAAGATAAAGAAATGACTGCAGTTGTATCACTGAGAGCTGCTCCATTTCTCTCCCTCCCCCCCCCCAAAAAAAGGCCTCCGGTTTTACTTGAGCACGCCCAAAAAGGCTTAAATGCACACACACAAGAGCTGAGAGCTCTGAAAGTAATTTCTGACGAAGCCTTCTTTAATCTCCTTCAATTTCTTCTTCTCATTCTCCTGCATGCACGCGAGCACACACAAAAACGAGTGTAACTAACCTTTAGGTCTGCTATATTTTAACTTTTCAGGGCATTGTTGCAAAGTAGGTCATGCCTCAGAGGGGGAGGTCGTGCATTAATTTTTGCAGAGCTCCTCTTCTGCACACGGTGCAGACACAAATTTCGTGGGTTTTTCACTGATAACTCATTGTGAGAGCGAGGTGGAGGGGGTCTCATTCTCCCCCCCTCCTTGCAACCCCCCATGTGTGCATGCATGAGAGTGACGGCCCCTCCTAGGCACTCTGATCAAACTGATTGCACGAGGAAGGGGACAAAACGCAGAGTTGACAAATTACAGTCAAGTAGGGGCCAAAAATGTGGGACAGGCTTTTTTTCTGCCTGCCTCCATTTGCGTTAAAGCCTGCATAAGAGGTGATTCAACCCTTCAAAAAAAAAATTGCCCAAATTTTGGCCAAGGTTTGCTCTGTTCTCATTGCTTGCTCAGAGGAGATGAAACATGATTGGTTTTTCACTGTTTGTCCAGAGAGATGAGCTCTTGAGGACACTGCGTACTTTTTTGGTGGGGGACCCAATTCGTACCCACAGGTGGACCAACTTCCACCAGTCCTCTCAAGGACCACTGTGTGCACAGCGCGGTCCATGCAGCATGAGTGTTATGGCAACATTCCATGACGCTGACACTCCCGGGATTGGTCCAGAGCCTGTCCAAGTTGCCACACGACTTTGTCAAGGTGGTCGAGGTCTGCGGCTTCAACAAATGACTTGTCTGGTGTGAGTACATGATCATTTTTCCGATATTCTGTCATGCTTCTTCTCCTCCACTTTGCCCACGTGATCAGGGCTGCCACACTTGACTCAGGGTTAGCGCCATCAAAACTCAGGGTTGGCAAAATCCTATGCAAGCCTGATTCTCGGGCCGAGCTGCTGCACCTCTCCGGGCCAGTTTGGGTGGCCAACCGGGTAAAAAGTGCACAAGACGCATACAGGGTGAGGCGGAATCCTGGCCACACTTCAAAAAGTATCAATGGGATTCCGCCTCACCCTGTTCATAACTGGAGCCTCCAGCGAAATAGTGAATAATAGTAGTACTTAAGAACTTTGTTGCTTCTTACTGCTAGGACTGAGGTGGCGTCATGAGTTGACTTAAAGCCATAATCAGACATTCATGGCAGTCCTGCTACCCTAGTATAAGTATTTGTACAACACGGAATTTCACCGATTTGACGTTCTAATTGCTGGCTTGAATATCGATAAGGACGGTTTGATTACACTTGACTGCTGGATCACTGTTCTAGCATTGACAAAATGTGTCCTACTGCAGCGAGAGCAACTTCAGCAGCTGCGTTCTCACACTGCAGTAAATCTCTCCTAACAAGTCAAAGTGACGCGAATTGTTCTCAATGCTTCTAGAGCAGCTAAATGATCTAGTTCACCTGATTCTTTTAGTCTTGTTCTGAAACCCTTTCATTCTCATAGAATATTGATTTTTGTATAACTAAAGCAAGACAGAAATTTTTACTCACAACAAAATTCGTACTAACATTGTTATTACAAATGATGGCTGAAGTCATGTTCTTGAGGCAGCCCCCAAACAAAGACACTGCGTGTGCACTTTTGCAAGAAAAATTGAAAAGCAAAATTTTCATATTCAAGACTCACCATCATTTCAGAGCCAACTTTATTTTTAAAAAGTTGTGACTTGTACACCCCAAAACTACAGTATTTCATGCTGTATGAGTACTTGGGGGAATTCCCCAGTGCTGTAGGGAACCGAGTTACTTCATATATACTTAAATAACTCTGTTAGGTGAAGTAGGACGGCCCCGGCTCTCTTTATACAGCATTAAGTCGACCGCGCCTCACAACAGTAGAGAGTAACAAAGTTCCTGCTGGTATGAGTAATTCACCATTTTGCTTGGCGATCCCGGTCATACAAATACTGTTGACCTCGACTACATGTACAGTGGTCCCCCGGTAATTGCGCAGGTCCAGAAGTTGCACAATAAAGGTGTACAAGGAAGGGGGGAGGGGGAGCAACCCCCTTATATCTGTTTATTCTTTGTTCTGTGTGGGTGAAAGAAAGGATCAGTTTTGGTTTGCATCTCATTATAGTTATGATCATTCTTTCTATACCTATTCTGATCTGATATTCAAGAATATGTCAATGTTGTGTAGCAACTCATGGTCTGACTTGTCTTGCAGGAAAAGTCCCAAAAGTCACCAATGTGATGCTTTCACCGAATGCTCGGCTAAGACCCTCCATGGGCACAGCCAAAATGTTTGTCGTTTCAGCTGCCTCAACAGGACCTCAGCAGTGCTTTGAAGTTTACCTTGGCAGCAGGATAACAAGCTGCACAATCAGCCTCTAGCTCCTGAGCCCGGGGCCAGACCAAACCGGCACCAGCAACCGGGTGCCGATTACCGGGGGACCACTGTACTGATACATGTTCCTAAAATGAGTCAGTGGCCATGGAAGCGTCGTTTCTGTGCGTATAAGCAGCTCAATGGAACTCAACAACAACGGGAAAAGTTTATTATAAGAGTTTAGGGAGGATTAAGGGTCATAGTTTAGTGTTGCCACAATAGCCCTGTCCAGCTAGAACAGCTTCCGGCTCGTACTTCAGCGCAGTGTGCTCGTACAAGCCGAGCCCTGCCAGCTTTGGTGAGTCGGGCCAGCTCGCAGACAGCACCAGTCACCAATGTACACCAACACACACGTAGCGTCCGTATGTAGAAGTGGTGCTGCTGCATTCTGAGGACCCGTCAGACTTACATTGGCAACGGAAAACTTGCAAAAAAAAGGAGCCCACATCAATGCCACAGGTGAGCTTGGCACAGAGCACAGTGAAACGAGGAGTCTGATTGACTGGAATGCGTAAATTGGACCTGGTGAAGTTGAGACAGGCTCAGCCTCATCAAGACCAACATGTTGTGGAGGATCTTGGTGGCTTGGAAGATGGCAGATTGTTTTACCACCGAGCTGTGCTACATGGTGACACAGCGTGGAGGTAGTTGAGGTTGAGCAGGTGGAAGCTGTGGCACTCGTTCTGGCTGTTGACTACGTTCACAGGATTGTATTTACGTCCTCAACTGTCTCTTAGAACTCACACTAGCGACACTGAAGAAGAACGTGGACTCGAACTCTGACTTCTGGCCAGGGTCTGGACCTTGGAAGGAGAGCTGGCTCAATGATCCTCAGCAACGATTTCAACATGAACTTTCCGCTCATTCCTACACAAATCCCCAGTGCTTTTCCAGCTCGACTTTGTCAGGGACAGCAAGGAAAAGTCGGTGTCCCTGAAGTGCATGCTGTTGGTATGCGAACAGAACACGACTTCATCATGCTTGTGTACGTACATGGTTAGAGCTGCCCCTCTAAACACAGCTGCAAACATGCATGTGCATTCTGGTCCCCCCCCCCAGAGATTCCCCCCCCTCCAGAGGTGCATGAGTGTCAGGATTGCAAAGAACTGCCAGCCTTTGCTGTCAATTACCCCGGCCTCATGGGGTCTCCTCTTCTTTATCTGTTGAATCAACGTAACGGAAAAGACAGGTAAGAGAGCGAAGGTGATTGAACACGAGCACGTGAGGCAAGGAAATGTTTCTTTTCTCCTTCACTCCTCCATTATCCCCATTATCTGCTCGCCCCCAGCTGTGTGAAGCTGATTAATTACCTTTCACCGACACGCAGAGACTCAGATTTGCCACATCAGGGGAGGGGGAAAAATCAATCTCCCATCAACAGTGCAGAAAAATAGATGAGCCCAAAACGCAGATGGACAGAGAAATCTGCTGATTTTACTTAGTTCTCCCCCGAGTCGTTTGTCATCAGCCTCACTACGGTCATTCCCCCCCCCCCAAACTTACTCAAAAACCAATTTCCGGCAAACAATTCGAGAGCCCTCGCCTTGCTTTCTTCTCCAGATACAAAGGAGGCGCTCCATACGTGCTCACAAGGGTCGGGCGGGGGTGGAATACTTTGGCATGAGCTTACAATCAGGCTACCTAAACGTCACATGCACGAACGTTTTGACTCCCTCCCCCTCCACCACCATCACCAAGTCCCCCTCCTTGGAGGAGTCCCTCTTTTTCTCTTCTGCTACCTCCATTAGCCGAGCTGTTTGCACAGTGTCTTTTCAAAGAAACTCTCCTATACCTTTTTCCAAAAAAATGTTTCCTAACAATCTCTATTCTTTTCTGGCAAAAGACGAGGGGGAGACAGAAACTTCTGTAGATGATGCTTTTTTTCCCCCCTCACAAGAAACTGATTTTCCCTTGCGTTATAACTACAGTACAATTTAAGGCTTGGTCTTCGCACGATCGAGTCCTTAAGGCGCGCTCACACGCGCCAACTTCTGGCCAAGAGAGCGGGACACAAAGCTGACGGTGCAAACGCGCCCTTCGTCAAGACTTCTATTTGTGTCTGCCTCAGACTGATACGATTGAAGAACAAATAGTACTGTACACACACTTATACGGTACTTGGGGGAAAAAAAGGCCGGGACAGCTTGATGGGCAGGACGCCACGGTGCCGCCGGTCCCCTCCGGGTCCTCCCGAGCGTCCGGTCCTCGACGCGCTCTAGGAGTCCCGGACTTCCTGTCTGTGTGACAGGAGGAGGAGGGGGTGAAAGAGAGGATTAATCCTGCATCAACGACTGATTGTGAAGTGGGATGAAGCAAGGGATTATTTGAGTCGCTGCTCGTGTTGTCTGGCAAATGCTGGCATGCCAAGAACTCGTTTTTTTTATGCAGGTAAAGGGGTGTGGGGAGGAGCTTTGGGCGTCGCCCCCCACGAGGGACAGGCCGACGAAAGGCAAGAAATTTTCATTTGCCTTATAGAAAAATTTAGCTTCGAAAGTTGTTGCTTTCCTCATGGACTCTGATGGAAAGTATGGCCTGAGCTTCTTCAAGGAGCATTAAAAAAGCTATTTCTCGGGTTTTTTTCGGGGGGGGGGGGAAATGTGAGTGAGCACTTTGAAGAGAAAGCTTTTGTAGTTTTGGTCTATTCCCCTGGGGAATTTTGAAATGAGAGCAACGGTAACTTAAGGGTGCGCTTGCACGAATACTTCTTCAGCCTGGCAGTCCGGGTCTCCCTCCGGGTCTCCGTCCGGTCTCATGCGTTTCGCGAGGCAGGGAAGAAATTGTGCCAGTGTAGGCGGGGCCTCAGTAAGTAAAAGTGAACACACACATGCAGCCTTGTGTTGATGGAAAGTTAAGAGTAAGACTGGCTTTTGTTTAGGGCAGAGAAAAGAGTGGCTAACTTGCAGATGAGACATTAGTTCGGAAATCCCAGGATAACGGGAATTCTGCCAGGATTTCCCTTAGGGAATTCCCGGCGCTTCCTCAACGTGATGCCTTTGTAAAGACCTCTAAAGCCTGTTTTTTTCCTCCTTCCTCCTTGATTTCCTCCAGAATGTGGAGAATTCCCAACCGTGATTTACCCCAGAATGTGGAGAATTCCCAGCGACCACGTGAACTTTGTGCGTGTTCCACTGGCACAGAAATGAGTAATTTATGCTTATTTGCTTGAGAAAAGAAGAAATGATCCTCTGAGGCATCAGCTGCTCTATCTCTGGAGCTTTTTGTTCTTTCTTTCCCATATATTCATTCACATGGAGTGGAAGTGGTCATCTATTATCCATGGGCGATCTCAGACGCGCACACTGAGGGGTTATTACCATAAAGGAGGCGTCCATGGACAAGGAGACTGCACGGACGCGCTGGGCTGGACGCGGCCCCAGCTACGGCGCGGGCTGTCCAGTCCCTTGCGGTTGGTGGTCCAGAGGACCTGGGTGGTGGTGGTGATGGTCGTGGGGGTTCTGACTACCTCGCACTGGCCAATATGCACGGAGAAGCAAAAAGAAGAAACAAAACATTAAGGGGGGCTCTTTTTTTTGCTCTCTCAGAGATGATGAAAACGAGACCGAATAAGAAAGTCACACAAAGATGAGCAGGGGAGGGGAGGAAAAAAAAAGAACACATATTCGACAAATGCCAAAAATTGGCGAGGATTTTTCCCTCTTGGCCAGTCAAAAAGTGCACTTTTACACCTGGAGACAAAAGTGCATCAGAAGTTTCCTGTGCAACTTTAAAAATTATTGCGATGGAGGCAGCAGGGGAGTGACGCAAGGCGGTGAAGGCGCAGTTGAACTTATCTCTTTCTTTGTCCATCACTCACCGTGGATCTTGACGGGAAACGTGGCGTTCACCTCTCCCCAGACGTTCCTGGCCTTGCACCTGTACAAGCCCTGCAAGGAGACTCACTTCAGTCACGTCTCGACCGGTGGGCGAGTGCTTTTCTTACCTGGTCCTCGGCGGGGTCGAGGTCGGGGATGACCAGCGTGGTCTGCGTGCGCTCCGTCTCCAAGTTCGGCGTCATCAGGATGTCGTCGTCCTTAAGGAGGGAGAAAAAAGGGGGGGACTTTGTAATTGGCCATCTAAATCTTTCCCTCTTTGTTGCAGCATTTCATTAATTCTGTGAAAGCAGAGAAAAAGGCTGTTGGAGCCTAAGGGAGGGTAGAAAAAAGGGTTGGAAGAGCAGACGAGGGGGTAGTTAATGTACGTAGAGAGGGCGATAAGAGAATACTAATTGCCCGACGAAGTCGTGTTCTGCTCAGACAGGGAAAAGTGTGAGATTACAGCACTGAAATTGTCAAACTTGCTGGTTTTTTTCATTCTCGGTGGGGAAAAAGTTCAAAAATCTCGAGAAAGTAGTTGCAGCTTGTAAAAAAGGGGGGCCGTCTTCAGTTCAGTAGACTCCGCTTACAGTGGTCCTCCTTTGACAGTCTTAGATTTTGCAGGGACGTGTTCATAGCAAATAGTTACTACAGTGGACTCTGTATTTAGTGACCCTTTGCTACAAAACACCCTTCGCTAATAGTGACACTCTGCTTATAGTGAAACACCCTGCTTATAGTGACCCTCTCTGCTTATAGTGACCCTCTCTGCTTATAGTGACCCTCTGCTTATAGTGACCCTCTCTGCTTATAGTGACCCTCTGCTTATAGTGACACTCTCTGCTTATAGTGAAACACCCGGCTTATAGTGACACTCTGCTATAGTGACACCCTGCTTATAGTGATACTCTCTGCTTATAGCGACACTCTGCTTATTGTGACACTTAAAGTGACTCTCCTCATACACTGACCATCCGCATACACCGACAATCCGCTGACAGTGACAGGTCACGTTGAGCCCATGATGCCCCGCGCATAGCGACACTGCAGTTTCGACTTTGCCAAAAGGGTACCACTAAACGCCGAGTCCACTGTACAAAAGTTCTCTCCAAGTTTGATATTTTGGCATCTTTGAGATCATGATCGTAACTGTTAGAGACCAAACACGTGAGAGCACGTGCTGTTCTTGCCTACCTTGTACCACACTATGGTAGGCGTTGGACTCCCGTCGACAAAGCACTCGAGCCTGAGCGTCTGCCCGGCCTCCTTGTGGATGGCCGAACCCACCAGGGGCGTTCTCTTCACCAGGGTGGGCTCCAGGTGGCTCCTCTCGTCCTCGAAAAGAGCCGCTCTCGGGGGCGCCGACTTGGGCGACTTCGTGGCCGAAAACACTTCTTTCAAGTCTGTAGAACAAGTTTGAAGAGGTTTGCTTGAGTAGAAAGCTCGTGGTCAGCTTCTTTTGATGGCAGCCTCAAAAAATGGGCGCATTTCTCGCCCAATAGATTGCACATAAAGGGGCTTTAAGAAAACCGCTTTTCGGACCTGAACAGGCATCTCATTGAAAGAGCACACAGTAAAAAAAGGAGAGAGAGAAAGCTTTTGTATAAAGCCAAGGGAAGATACATTGCCAGACACAGTTTTCTTTACGACCGAGCTATTATGAAGCCAAAAAATGGTTCGCCTTTTTAAGCGGCTTCTTCAATCTCGCATTATTATGGCAATTTTTAGGGATAGCACACGTGATTCGAGCTCGGCGAGCTGGGCCCGGACTGAACCGAGTTGGTCCGGACCAAACGGCTCGGGCCACTTGGCCCGGGCTGCAGCAGACGTTCGATCGACCCCGAGTCGGCTTTGCCATTCGACCCCTCACAGCCCATAACAGTTGCCCCAAAAGATCCCCCCCCCCTCTTCTTATGATAAAGAGCCTGTTACTTCAAGCCACGTAAAAGCTTAAGGCGGTGTCGCACGAGGCCCAAATCTCAGCACCGGCGCCCACGGCCCAACTTGGCCAAGGCAAGCGCGACTTTTAAGTGCAGCAGAGAATTGAAGAAGCAGTGCGTGAAATGTGAAATTGAATTCCTGGCAGAGGAGAAAGCAGCATTCTTCTCCTTCTACTTCTTCTTCTACTACGACTACTTTTTTGTCGTCGGAGATTTTTCGGGCTTCCGGGTAAAAAAAAAGAGCAGGCAGAGTCTCGAGAGGGCTTCTTCAACCTCCTGCCACATTTGTGGCCCACTTTTTTTCCCCAAATATAACCGGAGAAGAAAAAAAAACAGGTGAATTCCCTCGCTGCTCATTTGTCACATTGCTTTCGAGAAGAGAGGGAGAAAAACGACAGGAATTTTTGGGCGGAGAATCTATAAGAATTTATACAGCGACGCGTCAGAACCGTATGTACCGAGAAAAAAAAAAGCTGACACCGGGTGGGGCTTTTTTTTTTGACACCGCTGTCATCCTCCTTCTAACTGATGTCTCTCTGATCAGTGAGCTCTGACCAGGGAGGGGGTTTCGCGGCAAAAAGTGCTTAGAAAAGTGTAAGAAGCACTTTTTTTTTCCAAAAATATCACTGACCAATAGAGTCGAGATTTTTTGTGTAAATAACGAGAGAATATCTTTGGCACATCGTCATCCCCATCGTAAAAAGGTGCATGAAGTGGCTTTTCCTCCAAAATTTTGAGTACTTTAGCTTTTACTTAGGTCTAGACCATAAAACTGGCCACTAAAAAAGAGTGGGTCGGAGACGGGGTTCTCAGGTCAGCTGACAAAGACAACTCGGGGTGGCTGCTAGACAACAAGTCGAGTTTATTCAAATTTTGCATAGAAACGAGAGAATTGCTTCAACTCTGTCTAGGAACCACCTCTGTGCGTCACCCAGAGATAGCACACAACTATGCAACTGTATTCTCATGAGGTTGTGATAGCTGCCACCACACACTTTGTGGTGCTGGAAGACAGCTCTGCGGGCCTGCTCTGCCCCCCCTCCTCCTAGTACATCTCTATGGTCTAGACGTGGGAAAAACAGTCCTTCTTTTCACGCACAGTTCCTCCAATTGCACTGAATAAAGTCTTTATGTCGACTGAGCCGACCTAGAGCATTGCAGCAACGTTCGCAGAGATCAAAAGCATGTCTATGACACACAAACTATGTCTCCTAGGAGTTCCATAGACTCACTCATGTGTATTATTAGTGGAGGTGAACAGGGTGCACAATATTCAGCCGCGGTGACCTACAAAAGACGAACATATGCAACAAGTAGAGGCTGTCAGCATAGCAAATCTCTATGGAAAAAACAGAGTTGATTGTGGTGAAGAACTCAACGTGATGCTGATCTGGGAGGTCTGGTCACAGTCAGTTGACATCACTGAAAACATGATTGGTCTAAAGTAGCCATTCAAAGTCTCACACGTGTCAACTTCTTCCAGTACTGCCTAACATTGATGTTCAGATGTCTGTGCAACTCTCTTATTTTGGGCAGATCAACCTCGGACTTGAGAGCTGCAAGTTGATTAGTACAAAGACCTCGTGCAGAGCAACTGATTGACCTTCTTATCTTGCAACCTCTCCCATGCCATTGAAGTTGCCACCTCTTGATTGTCGACTTCTTTTCATTTTTTGCCTCCCATGATGAGCAAGTACTTTTTTTCAGCCATAGACGTCGACTGCCAACGTAATTCTGTCTCCATTGATGTAAATATCACTGGCAGAGTTTGGAGTGACTTTCTAAAGAGACCTCAACATTGCCCACCCTGTAGTTAACAGGCTGTTTCAAAGTGCCAGGTCCGGCTCCTACAATCTGGCCTTGGACAGGCTGTGGATGGAGGAAAAGAAAAGTTTGGTGCTTTTCCACTCCACAGGTGACATCTTGCTGTGACCAGTGATGAGTGAAAAAATGTTACCCTGAAAATTCTTTATGTAGAGAAGTCATCATTAAGTCTTTGACACAGCTGATAATCCACGCCACCACTACTCAAACAGAGATGTTTGTACATATGTGTTTGGTTGACCTTTTCCTTGGTCCTGTTGCACTGTGACCTTTTTTCATGACTCCTACGGTACGTGAGGCTCGACAATCGTGAGCCGTTGTTCAGTATATACGTATGATATTATATATAATATGTGAGTGGGTGTTCCATACTGTGCACAGCCACGCACACCGTGACGTGATGGCTGTCACAAAAAAGATTGATCTTTTTCCTCACCTCTGACGACGAGATTCAGTTCCACCTGTTCACTGCCGAACCCATTGACTCCTTTGCAGACGAAGACGCCGGAGTCTCCGGTTCGCACGCCCCGGATCTTGAGAACCCGGCGGGTGGAGCGGAAGCGGTCGTACGCGTGACTTCCGATCAGGCGGTCGTCCTGGTACCACTCGATGATGGGCTTGGGCAGCCCCTGGATGGGGCAGACCATCTTGACCGTGTCTCCCTCCTTGGCCACGTAGCGAGACAAGTAGTCGGAGGAGACCTCCGGCGGACCTGGCAAGGCAGAACATACAGGTTGGGCAGGGCTGCACGCTCAAAATGTGCTCACAGGGTGGCGCGAAATCCTTTGTTGTGTGAACAACTTTCTCAGTTAAAAGGGTGGCTGAAAGGTTGTTACGAAGCACGATAATCGGTGCCTCAGGCAATTTTGGCAATTCAAAGAGGATCTATGCACATCTCTCTTTGTGCTCATATGCAAACAGCGACCGTGGAGTAGGGTGAATAACGTCCATGGGAAAAGCTTTCAAGCACTCAGGCTTTTTTCCACTTTAAGAAAAATAATAGAATATTTCTTTAACAAAGCCTGGAGGGACATTCCTTTGACATAAGTTTTCACTACCGACAATGATTTTTCTCTACAGAGATGGAGCAGAAATCTCAGGGTGTAGCCAGAAAAAAAGGGAAACCTTTGCCAGCGTGCGCGTGTATGAAAAATGGATGGGGAAATTCCCTCACCTTTGATTAATGCTCTGGCGCCTTCTCCCCGAATCAAAAACAGGATCAGCAGCCAGGACTGAGACGGCCTCGAAAACACTCCTAAAGAATTCATCTCCGCCTTTCTCGAGGCTGGTCTGGGCGAGGCTGAGCTCGAGAGCCTCCGATTGTTTCCGTCAAAGCCTCGCCCAACAAATGACAGTGACGGAATTCCTGGAGGAAACCTGCAACTGCTGTATTGCTGTACTTTCACCCCGTGACTTCCCTTAATCTCCAAGTTCTCGGTGAGGGAAGGGTGGAAAAAAAAACTTGGGTTTCGCTTCCACTTAATTTGGAAAGTTTTTCCACTTCTCTTGGTTTTGACGTCCTCTTTTTGAGGTTTCTTGGCCACTACCAAACTTCACACATGTACAACTTTTCCCTCACTTCACACGCCATTTCTGTCATAGGTGGGATCGGCAGAAGAACCACATCTTCTCCACGGACTCTTCTTTCGTCCTCCAACAGCAAACAAAAAGAGGCCACAACAACATTTGCCTGTTTTCTCGGTCAAATTCGGCCTCGCGACCTCACTCGGAAGCAGCTCAGCCAAGACTGAGCGGGAGAGGGGGTTTTTTTGGGGGGGGGAGCGCGAAAGGTTGTTGGGCACTTACTTAGTAGAAGGGCTTTTTCTCTCGAACTTTCTCTCTCTTCTCTCTTTCTCTCTGGGTGAGCGCACAAGAACAAGAGTTGTTTGCACGCAGTCGTGACATTTACTCACTTTTATGATGGAATCATTACAACTACTCATGTGCTGAAGACACCGCAGTAAAATATTCATGGTTTCACTTTTTTTTGTCTGCCAGCAGCTTCAACAATATTTACAGAGAGCAACATAAACACGACCAAAATATTTGGCCTCGACGTCGTTCAACAAAAAAGCCTACGTTCCATGGCTTTCCCCGACCTCTACAGGGTCGTTTAGATTTTGTTCAACTTCATCCGGACCAACAAGGGGGGAGGGGGAGACAGCATCTATGCACGAGTGATGAGATGGGGCATGATCAGTGACAGGGGAGAAGGCCCACCCCAAACACTGGGCCTAGCATTGTCCAGGTGCCCCCAGGGATGGCAGCTCCGGAGTGCGTGTTTATCTCAACCACCCTGTACACTCTGCTCTATAAAAATAATTATTTTGTGATGCGTTTTCTCGGTAAATCCCCCTTGCTCCTTGAGGCTCGTAATCCCTCTACCCACAATCACTTTCTCCCTAAGAGGAGTCCAACTTACTCATATTTCTGGACTGCTGCTTACCCCTCGTTGCTCCCCCTCCCCCCCCCCCTCCCATTCGTTATGGCTTTCGGCGACTCGAAATTGCCACCATTAATCTCACGAGCATGCGGGGAAAAGCAGGAAAAAAAACGATTTTTTGCTACATAGGCGAGGTGTGGCGGGGGTCAAAGTTGGTACGGGGGGGGAGGCAAATGTGGTACAAATTGGCGTTCGCTCTCTCGCTTGCGCCCCCAAAGAGATTTGTATGGCTGCAAAGATGCTTAAGAACACCAGCTCTCGTCGTATCTATCCAAGACTCTTACTCACTCTCTTCAATGAAGCTCTAATCTGGATGCTCTCGGGTACGTGAGCGCCAAAACCAGTGGCAAATCTTCCCATTCTCTTCCTGGAACTTCTTCCCTCTCCTGCAAAACCCGCATCCTCATTTGAAGAGCCCCAAAAAATCTAAATTATATTCCTTCCTCGCGCTTCAAACTTTCTCACAATTACAACTTTTGTGGGTTCCACCAAGAAACAAAGTTGGGGCCGTTTGCCTCGCTCAACCAGACGTGCACACACGTGCAGAAATGTGTGTCAGTTGATGCCCAAGTGCTTGCTGAGGTGAGGCCTGGTGAAGTTGGACAAGGTGACGGTGGAGACGGTGAAGTCGGATAAGGTGAAGGCAAAGGAGGTGAAGGCGGAGAAGGCGACGGCGGAGACGGTGAAGTCGGATAAGGTGAAGGCAAAGGAGGTGAAGGCGGAGAAGGTGACGGCGGAGACGGTGAAGTCGGATAAGGTGAAGGCAAAGGAGGTGAAGGCAAAGAAAGTGGAGGCAAAGAAGGTGGAGACAAAGAAGGTGAAGGCAAAGAAGGTGCAGGCAAAGAAGGTGCAGGCAAAGAAGGTGAAGGCAAAGAAGGTGAAGGCAAAGAAGGTGGAGGCAAAGAAGGTGGAGACAAAGAAGGTGGAGGCAAAGAATGTGAAGGCAAAGAATGTGAAGGCAAAGAATGTGAAGGCAAAGCAGCCTTTGGGAGATATATTTATGTATATATTGGGGCATTTCAATGTTTTTTCAGGTTTAAAACGTGGCAACTGGTGGAAACATTGATGCTTCATTAAAAAAGTTTTTTTCTTAAATAATTTTCTGACACCACTAAAAAGGCCTGAAGACAACTGTCCAAATTCACACTTCCAAAAATGCTGTTATCCTGTGTCTCCGATTCAGCTGAAATTTTAGGTGCTAACAGTAGGTAGTGTCCAACATTGGCACTTAAAATTCAGGTCTTCAGGCCTTCTTAATGGTGTCAGAAAATTATTAAAAAAACCTTTTTTTTGCTTTGTAAACTATTTTTTTCTAGATAATACGTATTGTTGCTTTGTACGCAACATGCAATTTCACTTCACTCTTCTTCATTTTTCCATCACCAATGCCTCAATGCACCTTATGTAAATGACTTTAGTGTTTTTCACTTCTGAAAAGTCCATGGAAAACACGTATGTAGAAAGAGAGAGGCGACAGAGCACGAAAAAAAACCAAAATGCTATGTTGTAAAAGTGTCTCCAGTTGAGTTGAAATTTTGCGTGCCAAAACCAGACACTACCTACTATTAGGACCTAAGATTTGAGCACAGTCAGAGACACTTTCATAAGATAGCATTTTTGGAAGTATGAATTCAGGTAGTCATATGCACTCTGGTACTGAACTAAAACTTCAAGCCATTTTAGGGGTGTCTGAAGATCATTTGAGAAAATATTTTTTTAATGAAACATTACTCGTTTGACCTGTTGCCACTTTTTAGGCGGGAAAAAAAAATTGAAATGCACATATGAATATGTACATATAATCTGCGAAAATATTCACAGTTGATGAGAAGCCTCAGACTTATCTTTTAAAAGAATGGGAGAGAGAGGAACACTGGAGCACTTGTGAGTGCTGGAAGCAAGAAAAAACTCAATTAGCTTAACGTTAACTCTTCTAGCCCATTTTGACCAATGGCTCCTTTGGGAGAGAGAGAGAAGAAAAATTGGGACGAAGCTCGGAGCTTAAGACCCGTTTGCACTGCGCCAATTTTCTGCCCCATCCAAGTGTCACTGTTATGTAACAAACAAGTCCAGAGCAACATCGGCATAAGACACAAGTGTAGCCCAGACCTTTTTCGTCACCAGCACTGATGCATAGGGATACTAACACAACGCTAAGTGCCTGTTTTCCTGAAATCTGATGCCTTTTCAGCTGAGCAAGACAGACCCCAAAATTCAGCCTGATGAAGTCTCTACTACTGATGCCAGACATCAGGCTTCTGTGGAACCGGGCTTTTTCAGCCCGGATCCTGATGCTCTCGTTGATCAGGACCAGTCTGAGCCTCGGGTGCATACACACCGGGCAGGTGTGCCCGGGCAATCGAGCCCTCAGGTTCAAATTTCATTGCTGCTCACTACGTGCTTCTATTAGCAGCTAATTGGCCTCCAGAGGTGAACTTTCTCAAGAAAAGTCAAGTGTGGAGAGCATTGAAATGCCTCGAACTTGATGAGGAGAAGGAGAAAAGCTCTGCTGTACCAATGCTGTGTTCAAGCTCTTTCTGCTTGCACTCCCTTGATCTCTCTGTTGCTATCTCCAAAAAAGTCACGAATGACACTGCCAGAAGAAAAAGGATACCATAAAGTTGTGCCCAAATTTACATGAGACCAGGGTTGACAAACTGCTGCTGCAGACTGAAAGGAGAATGACAGACTAAAGTAAAACTTTCGACAAAGGATTTCCGAGTGATGAATGGCAAGCAAAGACATTGCTGTAATTCATTTACAAAGCTGAAAATCTTGTGAATGAATTGCATGCAGAAAAGTGTAATTGTCATGACTCATTACGTCCAACCCTTACAGATGTGAATAACTCGTGCAGCTTATGGGCTCCACCTACGCATGAGTATGACGACTTTAGACACAAACAAGATATCTACCACGGAATATAGATCATCGGGATCCGGGGAAATGAGGCTTTCGGATAATTTGGATTTCTGTCTAATATTCTGAGTCAGCACGATGTTTAAAGGGGGGGATTACAACTAGGCATGATTAGGATTTCTTGGACCTGCCGACAGTGATACTTGATGTACGTACAGCAGATATTTTTGTGCAATGAAGCACTACCTAAAATGAGACGTCTTCTGGTTTTCGAGGCCAAAAGAAACCTCAATCTGTGACTTGTGCAGAAAAACAAGTCAATCTTTCTGCCGATCGTTTCCTCCTGCTCAATGACTGAGCAGATATCAATAGCAGACGTTCGTGTTGTCGGCACAACCTTTGGTGATATCGGGCGCCGACTTCGTAGAGGTTTCGTGAGTGGCGATCGCAGGTTCCAAAGTTCCACAGGGAAGAGGCTGCAGCCTTGCTCGAACAAAGCGTTCAAGGCTTGAGAATGTGAACCTTCTCTAGTCGAGAGAAGACAAGTTTGATCGTTGCACAGATTTGTCACTGATCAGTTGCTTCCGGATCAGCCAAAACTACACGCAGAGGCCGGAATTCAGCTTAGGGTGGAAATACACAGGCAACGTTTCAGCCACCTCACGTATTAAGTTGCTTTTTCGCGGTCCTTCTTCCTTGGAGACCCACGGGTCCGCCTCTCGGCCACCCTGTGATCCCTACAGAATGTGGCCTTCATCATTGCTGCTGGGTGGTTGTTGTCAGATTTGGCCTTTTTAAATAAACTTTTGCTGGTCACTCTACAAAGACCGCGCAAAAACGAGTTAATTCCAGAGTTCTGAAACATTCTTGCGTCTAACATAGGGGTCTCACGGTAGGGGTGGATCGAGCCCACTTTTTTCGAGTACGAGTCGAGTACAAAGCCTTGAGCCCGAGTCGAGTACAAAGCTTTGAGTACGAGTAAAGTATTGACTACAAGTTGAGACAGGGATATAGAGTTCTTGAGTGATTTGAGTCCATTCCCAAAAGTCCTACTGAGTCTAGTTCAGAAAAAATTTTGAGCCCACTGAATTTATGAAGCTGCATGAGAAGTGTGAACTCTCGAATCTCTTTCACAAAGCAACATTTCACTTCAGGTTAGATTTCAAACTAGGACTCTAAATATTGCCACTGCCACTAGCATCCAAAGAAGCATCAAACGTATAAAGCCCCGCATTCACGAGTGACAAAATGTCCAAGTGGTTGGAGTGAACTGCTCGTGAAAGGCCAAAGGCATTGTTGGCCATGTCGTTTTTAGAAGTTCATTCTACTACAGACAGACAGACAGATAAAGCTCCATTGTAATATGATGTCATTGAAAAGTCCTCATGATGAGGATTTCTCTTTCCAGCCGCTGTGCCTCCGCGGCTCGCAAGCCGAGTCATACTGTAAGTTTTGCCTCATTCCTGCTTCTGTGAAGCATACTGCACTCGCATGAGGGAAGGTCTTGACGGAGACCGAGCTGAGAAGGTCAGGAACCACGATGCGGACACATATTTTTTCCCTCTTTTTATACCCAGAATATGGACCTCTGAGCTGACCATAACATCTACTGCACGTGGGATATTTGAAATAGTGTTCCTGCACACTAATGCAAGCAGATTCGACTAGAATTCAAGTGCAACAGACATTTTATTTTAGATGCTGAAGACTGAATAGTTTTTGACAAATACATGATCCACGTAGTTACTACTAATGCCTCACGAGCTGAAGCTTTCTCTGGCTGCTCTATTCTCCTCGAACTCTGTCGTTCAGCCTTTCGACCTTATGATGCAACAACGTCTTGACTACATGGCAGGATGTTCTCACCTCCATCTGGAAGGACTTCTTCTTCATCACGTAGGAGACCCCTATCAAGTCCTATACGAGGCAAAGGTGGTGCTGGTCTCCTCCTCGTAGTAATTCGCAGTCATGTCCCTCTTTAGTTAGCATTTAGTTCATCGCAACACGCTTGAATGCTTGGACACCACCTACACAGCTCGGGTTTTGCTCAAATCCTCGTCCAGATCTTATGATGTAAGAGGTTTTCAAGTGGGTCAGTTCAGAGCCTCCCTTGTCAGCAAGTACTCGGATTTCTTCGCTTCCTTCAGCTCAAGGAGCAGCCCTTTTGCGGATGATGTCGACAAACCTCTTGGAGACGGTAGTGAAACTTCTGTTTGGCCTCGTCATCCACTTCTCCGGCAATCAGCTCCTCGAGAAGAACGGAGCAGTGAGCAAAGCATTTGGCAACGGCAGCCTTGATTCACAGTCCGACTTAAGCAATGCACATTGCAAACTTGAGAGCAGCTCTCAACATTGGTCTGGAACCCTGTTATGTGGCAGACGTTTTTATCAAGTGAACTCGGTTCACTTTAGTGATGGTTACGAGTTGGGCTCGACTCGGCTCGAGCAGGATGTCTAGCTCGGCCGGTTGTGTAGTACAGTAGACATATAATTTAGCATAACTCTTTGATGCAGCTTTCCTTAGCTTTCTGAATGGAAATTTCTAAGAGACCGCCAGTCACAAGAATGAGTTAACAGTTTCTGAACATGATACTATATGTCTGTGTCCTTTCCGTCAAATACTACTGGTCACAGCTTCAGTGCTGTTGCCTCAAGTGCGTTTGTCCAGCTGGCTTATGGCTGGCTCGGCTCGTAGGTAAATGATTTGTCGAGACAGATTTTTTTTGGCTGGGCTCGGCTCGAGCCTTAAAAAGCCGGCTCGTAAGCATCACTAGTTCACTTGCCTTTCACTCTAGTAGTGAGACTCTAAGAAATAAAAATGACCCCCCAAAAGTCTTCTGAAACTATGAATCTTGGAAATATAAACTACTGCTGACTATTTCCCTGGGGTCCAGCCTCGCGGAACGGCACTGAGCCATGTTGCAGCCGATCTGGGTCCAGCGGAAGGAGAAGAAATGGACGTCCTTGGGGGTCTTGACGCCGTCGCATCCTATGCGACAACCAGGGTCGGAACATTTCTTCCCATGCCGCTGACTTCTTCCCCAGGCAGGGCAAAAGCAAGTCTAGCATGAACCGACCGGAACTGCCGGGTGTTTCAAAATTTTTACTTTATAAGCGAGGTTTTTGACAACAAGTTACCCGCCAAGCATGAATAGACTGAATGGAAGAATGGAAGCTAGAATAGCTTCCACTAGAATGGAAGCCCTTCAGAAACTAGACTTACATCATAAAAATGAATCGCCCAAGCATATTTTCAAGATTTATGACATGAAGATATGCTTGATGGTCACCTTCAGAATGCTGGAATCACTTAATAAGACTTGTATTTGACCACTGCAGCAGTGGATGACACATTTGTGCAAACAACAAAAAGAATCACAGACTTGGGATCACGACGGCCTCTCGGGGACGAGTGAGGCCTTCTGGGCCTCCTCATACCTCTCCTGCAGGTCTCGATGATCTCGCTCCAGCTCCGTCAGCTCTCGCTGCAGCGCGCTGCGATCCTCTTCCAGCAGCTTAAGCGACTCCTGCAGGCGCCGCCGCAGCGTCGAGGCTCTCTCCACGTTCAACTTGTGCGCAATCAGCTGAGACGAGGAGATGGAGAGTGACAGAGCTTTAAACGACAATGCAAATTGCGTTGGCCTGAACAGTACCTGATCAGCCGGATCCATGGCAATGTCACCTTCCTCTTTGCCACCAGGACCATCGCCGTCACTTTGGCCCCTGAAAGCTACCTTGCGCTTCTGTACCTCTTCCAGCGCAGGGACGCCTTGCTGTTCGAACCTGTGGCGCAGCTCTAGGATTCCTTCCTCGATATCGTTGGGTACTCTGGTAAGGAAGACGACGTCATCGATGGCGGCCGCGTTAAGGTCCTCCTCGATCTCTTGTGGCGTGGGCTCGCGCGGCGGCGCCGGCGCGGTCGGGGCCACGGACTTGCGGAAGAACATCACATTGGACGCGTTTGTTGTTATTTCAAACAGAAGTGAATCACGGGTGGGGTGGTCCAAGGTGGTGCCGCCATCTACCGAACAACATCTGAAGAAGCCGAAACAAAAGAGTTCCTGTTCCGTAAGAGGAAGCTTTTACAGTTTCCAACTATGACAGTTCCGTTGTTGATCCTTGGCCTCATCTCCTGCATTGACTTTCACCACTTCTTCGTTGTCCAGTGCGTCAACGGCTGCCTTGTCTGCTTTCCAGTTAAGCAGATTCACTTCGGACTTGCCGAGGAGGAACAACTGCAAGGGGTCTGAGACAACTGTTTCGCTGAATAGGTTTGCATTGAAGTCATCATGCCTGCTGCCCAAGGAGGATCCAAGCACCTTAATGGCACCATACAGAACACAGCTTTCGTCCAGGTTGTGATGAGGTCCTTAAGAACCGATGTCCCGGAAACAAAAGAGCGGGCCAAAGATTAAAATCTGGCGGACAACGACTGGCAACTCTGCTCCTACTCCTGCAACGTCTCCTCTAGGTAGCCTCAGCGCTGCACCAGCGCAGCGGTGCGCGCCCTGGCCTCCTGCCCCTCGTTGGCGCGTCTGCAATCGAGGCGAGGGATGAGGAGCGACTCAAGTTCCGTTGTTCACGTTCGATTCTCTGCCAGGCATCCGCCGATTCGGGTGACTCGATCTTCGCCCACACGCCTCTTCATTCCTAATCCGTGAGTCGTTGGTAGTCAACAACATCCCCGAGATGTCAGCGACGAAGAAGTCCAAGGCCGCCAGCTACGTGAGCACATAAATGTCGGTCACGAAAGGTGTCGCCATTGTTTCATCTGAATTTTGCCTTGCAGAAGCTGATCTCGGCGTTGTTCGCCACCGCACGCAAGTCCTTCACTTGCCAAATCTGCCTGAAAAAGTTCTACACGGACGAGAGCATCCAAAAGCACTTTTACGCTGCCCACAAGGACAAAGCCAAGAAGGTCTTTCCCAATTACGTGGACAGGAGCTTCAAATGTTCCAGATGCGACTTCACCGTGGGCTTTTCCTCCGAGGCGGAGGTCAGGGAACATTTAAGACAAGTGAGTCTAGTTAAGTGTAACCGAGGACGGACAATGCGATTCCCCTGACATTTTTCACTTCTCTAGACCCACCCGGAGCCTCCGGTTCAGGGTTCGGCATCAATACCACCTCTATTTCCTTCCTCCGCAAGCCTCGTGCCCAACTGGTACCTCCACTGCGACGCATGCGACAAGACTCACCTCAGCAGAGACGCTCTCATGCAGCACATCAAGTAAGGAAAAGATTACTCGATCTGACTAGCCAAGTTGACTCCTGAACAAAATCTGTAGGCATAAGCACTTAGACCTCGCGCCGTTTCACTGTGACGCCTGCGGTATGGCCTTCGCGTCCAGAAAGCGCTGGGACCAGCACGTCTACGTCCAGCACAATGAGAACAACGAAGAGGCCGTCGAGGAGGTCCTGGCCGGACAGCAGCAGCAGCAGTTCGAAGAGGCCACGTACGTCAACACCTCAAGTACCAGCGAACCCATCCACACCTTTAGATTTGACGGGGACAGACTCGTGCCCATCGGCACAGCGAGCGTCAATGTAAGGGCCACATGGTAAAATGTAGCGAATTCTATCATGCAAATTTATATGTTTGCAGCTCAATGAGTTCTCGCCGTCTCCAGCCAAAAAGGTCCGCTATGAGTACCAAAACCAGCCGCAACAGCAGCAACAGCAGCAACAGCAGCAGCAGCAGCAGCAACAGGCAAAACAAGTCTCCAAGCAGTTGGTGAGAGAGATGTACTTAATCTCTGTGCCGATTGCTTAAAACTGAAAGGATTGATTCGCGCGTAGGTATTCAGTAGTGACTCGAACGTCAGCCTCAACGGGCAGCACCAGCAGCAGCTTATGGCGCTTAACCTAACCCAGGCTGGACAACATGTAAGATCTCAACGTACTTATCACGTTCTTGATGGAGCGCTTGTTACTACATGAGCGTCCAATGCAGGATCAGCAACAGCAACAAGTCGTGCAGCTTGACCAGAGCCCTGGTCAGACTATCCAGTATCACATCCAAGGTGACCTTCAACAGCAGCAGCAAACTGCGACCACCACACAGATGTACAAGTGTCCCATGTGCGAGCACATGGAATTTTTGGAATCCAGCATCCTGACCCACATCAGACAGGTTCACGTCTTGCAAGAGCAGGTGAGGTAGAGGTTGTGCCGCATTGCAGTGCCTCGGGGTGTCACGTTCAACGTTTTTTCAGCCCAAGCAGCAATATCAGTACCAGCAGCAGTCCACAACGCATTACAAGTGCGCGTTCTGCAACGCGCTCTTCGCGACCACTGCGACTCTGTCGCAACACCAACAGCAGGCGCACAACTACTTTGGCGGACCAGATGGGCGAGATGACATCTCGAAAATAATCCAGGTCAGACTTGACTCTGTCTTCAATGTTGCAACGCCTGAAGCTGAGCACGATCATCATCCAGGACTTGGTCGGGATGTGTACGCATTAGCTCTTTTGTTACTTGTTGTCCTTGCTTGCAGAAAGCGAGAGAAAGCACTGCGACGTTGCAACAGACCGGCAATATCCTCGCAGCAGACAGCTCCCTCATTGTGCCCGAACAGCAAGTGTCCACGGAGGCCATAGCGACGTCATTTGAGCAGCCTCAACAGCAGCAGCCCCCAGCTGCTGCGGCTACAGCGGCGGCATCGACGGCGACTGCGGCGTCAGCAGCTGCTGTGACGACCCAGACGTACCAGTGCTCGGTGTGCGGGATGCAGACCCCGCAGATGAACGTCATCCTGCAGCACATGAAGAAGGAGCACGGAGTTTCCACCAGGTTTGGTGACAATGGACCTCATCGCTCGCTTGCCCTCTTTCCTGCCTCCTCAATTCTACAGTATAAGTTATAATTCCACTTTCAGGATCAAGTGTCCACTCTGCAACAACACGTATTCGGACCAGCACGGCTTGAAGAGGCACTTCAAGAAGATCCACTCGCAGGAGAACACGAGCGACGCCCTCGCGTTTCCCTCTTTCCTCTAGCATTTGAAATAGCCAGAAATATAGTAATGCGTGCTGAAACACTCGTCCTTTTTGTTGCATACCTCATGCATGATTGAGCCATTGGAGCAGTGTTTGAGGTTGCCGGAAGTGATTGAGCGGATGAATAATCTCCATGATTGTGGCTTACGGGCTTTCACTGCAATTCATCGAGTTTACATGCACGCACGGAGCTTCTGACTGTTCTGTGCAGAGTGGTGCTAATCTAACTACTGAGCGAACATGTGTGCAAAATGAGTCGACACTTAAGTGTTGATTGCGACAATCCAGTGCCAAATGTCTGGGGGTTTTTTGCCCGAAACTGCAATTTTGTTTGTCTGGTCAATTTTCTAAATACCAAATAGCGCCTGCATCAACAACTTTACCTGAAAAGGCCCCCCAATGCTCGCGTGGGGAGGTTGAAGGACCCCAAGATTGACAATGACGTTCTCGGACATGTTGCAACTTTGACCTGTGCCACCCATTCGGGTGCCTACTACGGACCTTTCATCACAGCACCGTGCAAATAACTGTTGACCTACTCAAAGACTGGACCACACGCTGACGAGGTGTCTGGCCTGGAGAAGACTCACTTGGCCTTCAGGATGGTGGCAGCATGGCGTTTTGTGGCGTCAGACAGATCCTTGATCTTCCCACCAGGAAGCTGTGCCAACAGCTACATATCAGTCTTAGAATCAGTGCTGGCAGACGGGGAAAAAGCTGACACATCTTTGAACTAAAACATCGTATCATTCTACCATTGAACCATTTGGTATTGTGGCAAATTTATAAAACTTCGACTGGGGGTGATGGCAGAGTTGCCACCAGCTTTCTCTCTATAAAAGACCAGACGTAAATGTGAGTGAACGCAAGAATTTATGAAGTTCCTCTCAACATGCAGGTCGATGTTTTGTAAACCAACAAACGTTACACGAATAACTAATTTCTAAACGGCACGAAATACATTAAGCATGCACAGTAATGTTTTAAAAAGATGCAAATGTTGCCCGAATGACTACTCACCTTCGCTTCTTTCTCCAGTTCTTATCTTCTCTATCTTCTGGAGGAGTGGAATAGTGGCGCGCAACCCCTCGATAGTTGGGGGTAGGAGCAGCCCTGCCAAGCGTGCAAAACGGTAGAACACCGCAGGGAGGTCGACGTCCCCGTCAATAGGTTGCGGGTCGAGCACATCCACATTGAGCAAGTCGGCCGCTGGTGTCGCCGTGACGCGGCCTTCCTCCGTGACGTGAAGGACGTCGCAGCTCTCGGGGCCTTTCAACAGGACCCCCTTAAAGGGACCCAGGCGACACATGGGGTCTGCAAAGGAGACACAGACCAATAAGAACTTGCTCAGCCGTAGAGCTTCTAGGGAACATACTGTCGAGACCCTGGAACCACCTCTCGAAAGTCACCAAGCTGCCGGTAGGGGCCTCAAGATCGTATTTTAGCCGCAATTTGAAGACCAGCATCTTCTTCCCTTGGACCTCGTCCTCGCGGACTACCCCGTCACCATAGATTTGTCGCATGGTCGCCTCGACCAGCCTCCTGACCTTCTCCTCGTCCCAATCCGCAGTGACGAAGTCACGGAGCACTTGTGCCATTAGGTCATCCAGCCATACCACAACCTCGTCGCTGGGAACGAAGAGCATTCCGCACAGAAAACGGACGCTCTCCTCGACCGTATTCATTCTGCAAAGACGAATGCGCACTGGGCCCAGAGGGTCGAATAGCTGGCGAGGCTATCTCACCTGGAGTACGAGTCGTTCGAGAACCGGAGCCTCGGGGCGAAGCGACCGAGCGAAGTAACCTCACCCGGAGTACGAGCGGTGCGGCGACGCCTGGTACCAGTTCCAGATTCGGGGCGCTACAGTAACACCTAACCTAACGGAACCCACGGTTGCCGCCAGAATATTCTAAGGACTCTGGAATTAACTTGTTTTTGAGCAGTCTTTCTGGAGTGACCAGTCAAAATTTATTTAAGAGGGCCAAATCTGGCGTGTCCGGTCAAAGGCTCAGCAGCCACGGTCAGAGCCTCATGCTGTAGTGGTCACAAGGCAGAGACAGGAAGGTGGCCGAGGGGCGGCTCCGAAGGGACGCGTGCGTCCGCTACCACTTGAGGAAGAAGAAGGACCGCGCAAAAGTTGAGTGAGTTGATACGTGAACTGGCTGAAGTTGACTTGGAGCATCTTCAACGTGACGTCTGGGCTTGATGCATCGCTTTAACAGAGTGATGCATCAAGCCCAACGCTATCTATGCTTGCCATTATGCTTGCATTGAGCACCGCGACTCGACCAGCCTGAGAATACTGCGCAGAACTAAAGTGTCAAAGCTCCGTGACCGTAGATGTCAAGTGCTCGTTCCCGCATCTCCATCTCACGTCCTCGAGCCTCGACACCTAATTCGCGAGACCGCCCTAGTTCCGGCTCGAGCTCGCCAGCCTCGAACTGTCAACAGTAGAGATCTCATTTGTGGCACTACTCATGTCACTTTTCCACCGTCTTTATGACCTTTGTACCGATCGGTAGCAATCACACATTGATGCGTTGTTGCCTAACTTTGTATTGCCTAACTTTACCTCCAGGACTTCGAAAGTGCATGTTGCAAATCTCCTGGAGTCCAGCACTGGCCGGAATCTCCCATGGCGTTTCACGAAATCTCCTCCTCCTTGTCAATGATGCATCGATTCGAATAGGATTGGTTTTCAACTTTTGCAAAACTGCAAACTGCATCCAGTTGTGCAAGTCATTGAGCATCCGTTCACCCACGGGATGTGAGCGCGTCCTCCCCCACTCAAAGATGGGCCGTCCTCCTTCACCGAGGAGGGGATGGATGTAGCAGCCGCCCAAAATGAGGATATAATTCTTTCCTCTCTCCTCGTTCTCTCCTGACTTTGCGCTCTGGAGTCTCTCCTCTCTCGGCCTCAGTTTCGCCCGAACCTTGGTCGAGTGCACAAGATTGCTCTGGAGCAGCGGAGGGAAGAAAAAAGATATTCAGAAGTGCGCGTGATGTGTGTTAGAATGTCAGAATTTCCTTCCTAACGTTGCATAATTTCCGGATCAGCGTTGCTGACCCCTCTGGAGACTTGAAACGTGAGTCCTCACCTAAAAGAACTGCAGGCAAGAGTTGCAAGTACAGAGTGGACTGAGGAGAGGGTTTTTTCCGCACTCACTGATAAGTTGAAGGGTCCGCTACGTACTTCAGCAGTGAAGTAACAATTCTTTGACTACACATTTGGATGGAATTTTGTCTAGCTAAGAGCTAACACACAGAGGAGGAAGCTTCATTAACAGAGTAACTTTTAAGCCCCGCTACAGTTAACAAAAAAAGGGGTTAAAAAAAAGCTCCGCCGTACACAAATTTTTGTGCCGACGGCGCATTTCTAGCGCCGCCAGCGCCAGCGCCAACATCGCCACCGCCACCGGCATGCACGCGCGCCCCTCTTGCCTCTCCTCAATCTGGCGCGACGCCTCCTGATTGGCCGGGAGGAAGGATCGTCCGATCTTTTTCTCTCGTTCCGTCATACGAGCTAGGGATGTGACAAGAATCCGCACTTGTCCAAGCTGCTCAAGGTTGGCGCCGTGGTGCTGGGCCAGCCCGTGACTCGAGCCCACGACGGACGTCACGACCGTGATGATTTCGTCAGCCTGGCTTTAACAGCCCCGGCGAGAATCTTCTTTTCGGTGCGCTCGGCACATGGCAAATATACAAATGCGTTGGCTGCCTTAATACACGTGCGGGAGCCAAGAAAAAGGAGCCACCAAAACAGCAACAGCGGTGCATTTGTCCCATCACTTCTTTTTGGCACACACGTGCTCTTCTTGCATTTTGCAAAGTTCCTCTGGCAGAGCTCTCACAGTAGGCAGTTCATACATACACCTGTGTGTGCGTGCGTCTACCTCGTTTTCTTTGCAGATATTCTTTCCTGGAGGAGTTGAGCAGCAAGTGGCTTCTTGCCAAAAAAAAAAAAAAAAGACCAACGGTTTATCGGCTTTTTTCCCACAAAAATCGGGGAAAAAATGGCTGCCAGGAAGCTCCTGTCTCTGTTGGTCGCGTCAGCCGTCACCATGGTGTCCCTCCTGCCTGACGCCCAAGGTAAGAAAAAAGTCTTTTTTCTTCTTCTTCTTCTGTCCAGCCGATGAATAAAGTTTACAGTCGTCATCTCAGAGCTTTTGTCTCCTCTGTGTGCGCTGCATGGATTTTACAGCAAAGAAACTGCAGTGAAGCGGTCTTTTTTTTAGGGGGAGGGAGGGAAACTTTTCGCTTTCATCACATCCCCTCAGTCTGCTCCAGAGACACAGAAGAAATGGAAGAAGCCTGCGGGCAATAAAAGTTTGAAAAGAGGCTTCTTCTCCTCCTTCTTTGTGGCGGCCGCCGTGGAGAGGGAGGAGGAGGCCTCACATGGGCCCCATCATTGTTTGTTGCTGCCGGCCTCGCAGAGAGAGAAAAACAACAACATACATTTCCAAGAAAGCCCTCGACAAAACAAATATGTTTGCCAGAAAAGCACTCGGGGTGGTGGTGGTGAACGCTGCGGGGATGTTGGGCGCACCTTTTGTCTGGCCGAGCAGCTTTCTTAAAGAGAAAAGGAGCATTGAAGATATTGGGAAAGGTCTTCTTCGAACATTGAAAGAACAAACGAGGAAGTCTGACAAAAGGAATCAGCTCAAAGTCTGCCATTGGTGACGCCACAGGCCAGCCCGCAGCTGCAGCTCTTTAGTGCGAGTTCGCATGCTCGATACGCTGTCCTGGAGCAGCCGCGATATCAGACACGACACGTTGATGTGGCAGATAATGCGCTGGAAGCTCCTCCAGGCCCTGGGGCGGCTGCAGCGGCTGCAGCGGCTGCAGCGGCAGAGGCAGGCAGCTCTTTGATGCATGCAGAGACCGCAAAAACCATTCTGCTCGACATGAATTCTCTTTCTGTCACAGGAAGGAGGTTAGAAGCCTGCTGTGGGTCTTCTGCCAATGGCTTTTTCTGTGGGCCATCAGCATTGTTTGGGAATGCCAGGCATGCACGCAATCAGGGATGATATAGGGAGAGCTCCGGAATAAAGAGCGCAGATGGAATACGAACAGATCTGAATAAACAAGTCGGTGGGAGCGGGACAACATGTGGACTGAGCTGGCAAAACTTTCTGCCATGAATCCCAATGACTTTCCCCCCTTTATGACCCGGACTTTTTTCTGCTCTCAGAATTACATTTTGGACCCTGTTCTTCATCATCGTAAACAAGTTGCTCGTGGAGCGCGATTGTAATTTGTCCCTGGCTGATGGTGGTGGCATCTCTGCCAGACAAAACCAAGGTCGCAGTTCCACTAGCACACTTTTTTTTTTCCCAGGCGAACCCTGCACCACGTACGAGTTCACTTGCGCCAACAAGCAGTGCGTGCCCCTGTCGTGGACCTGCGACGAGGAGGACGACTGCGGAGACAACAGCGACGAGCAGCAGGCAGAGTGCAAAGGTAAGGACTTGCAAGGAGTAAAAAAAAAAAAATGTGTGTAGGGCGTCGTAGCATCCCTTTTCGTCTCCTCCTTCTCCTGATTGATCATGTCGGCGGCCCACAAGGAGCAAAAAAATGAAGGAGCAAAAAAATCCATCAATCTAACCAGTACGTACGAGGATATGTCTTTCCAGGGCAGTAACTGGTAGCAGAACAAGCTAACATGTTTGTATACGGTACATGGATATGGAATTGCTCAAACCCCAGGAACTTCCTCATTCTTGTCCCACAGCAGGTCTCTTGACCTGAAAATGACCCAGAGCTCTTGTTACAGGACTCACCCAGACATTGGCCACACTCCAGTGTCGCCGTCAGTCCTTTTGTTGTTGTCGTCGTCGTCGTCCTTGTTGTTGTCGTCGTCGTCCCGCACATTCATGGCAGAACTTGCTGCAATCTAGGAGAGTGAGTGAGTGAGTGAAGTACAGTTGGTTCGCGGCCTCCACCGCGTCCTCCGTCAGACAATTGTGGACAGTGGCGCCGTCTGGACGACCTGCTCGAGCCACGTTTTGCTCCTTCGTCTGGTCGAGTTTGCTGCTTTTTTTTTCTTCTTGCCTCGTGACCTTCAAGCTCCATAGGTACACTCTTAAGCGTTCCTAACACGAACACAGAGAGAGAAAGCTCGTAGCCAAATACGAGGTGCACGCCAGAAAAAAAAAGATAACATTTTTTTGAAGGAAGAGCCAAAAAGTCTCCTGATCTCGTCGGTGATCACACGACCGACAACAGCTTGTGTTGAAAAGTGTCACTTTCGAAAAATGTCTCACTTTTCGCCCATATCGACTTCCCCCTACTTTTCGGCGAGTCTCACGCCATTTTTCCATCAATTCTCTCCTCGTGTGGGCCTTCCAACACTCAGACCCTCCTACAGGATATTAATGATTTGGAATTTCGGAAAAAAGGAAAAAGAATTTTTTATTTTTTTTACCCAGACTCGCAGAAAAAGTATTGTGGAGAGGAAAGAAAAGGCCGGCCTGCATCAAAGTTGTACATGTTCATATTAGTGGGCCTCATCGGTTTTGGTCTCTCTCAAGAACCCCTGGTCCTTTTTTTGGGCTCACACTGAACTTTTTTTTGCTCAAAGTACTTCTCAGGAATGGATGAGGGAAGATGCGCTCTCCCAATGCTCAGACAAGTAAGCCTTTGGGGAAGGGGGAGGGGAGGGGAGGGGAGGGGGGAGGAGGAAGAGGAGGAGGAGGAGGAGGAGGAGGAGGTGGAGGAGGGAGGGAGGGCGGCTCTTCCTGGTGGCAGCACGAGGAGGTGTTATTTGTCCTATTCTTATGAGAGAGGAACTCGCACTCCAAGGCATAAACTTTATGGTGCGTAGGTACTTTGGAGCTCTCCTGGGAGACGGTGAAGATCCCGAGACCTTTAAGTTGTCACTCTTCTCGGGCGGACACAATATTTACACATGGCAGGTGCGTGCGCGTGGGGCCTGGGAGAGTGCGTGCGTGTCAGACTTTTACACCTTAGGAAAAAAGAGTCCAGAGGGACATATTTTATGCTTACATAGTCCTCTTTTGCCACTAGATATTAGCTCAGGCATCCAATAACCACCCACCCCAAAGGCTCAATTTATGGGCCATTCCTTCCCCGGGGCTGCTAAAGACCTGCTTGCTACCGGCTTTCTTGGGCGATCCTCTTCTCACTGGCTTTCTCCGCCTATAAATGGAACTGAGGACTGGGCTGCACTGCCCCAAAACGCTGCACGCCCCGCCTGCCCCAAATTCCGCACAGTCGACCGCGCCCTCAAGCCCACAACTCGGCCCCCCAGAGGATGAGGTATCGATCAACACCAGCCGCTGCGGATATCGACGGACCACGAACGTGTGGTCGGCCTTCCACACCTCCACCCCCGTCCTCGTCGTGGCCAGACACATCCTTGTGTGAGAGGATCTTGCTGGCGTCGGACCCGGAGGGACGCAGAGAGGCCTTTTTTTTGTCTTTTCTTCCTTTGGCCCGTGTAACTCCAACCTTGAGTTCTTCGCACGCCGCCGCCGCCGTCGTCGTCGGTGGCAGCAGCACCCGTGAGCTCCCTCATGCATGCAAAAGCAAGCCTCAACCAAATGTTGTTATCAGTAACTAAGACGACATACGTGAGCGCACAAGGGGGGGGGGGGAGGGGTAAGTTGGGACAACCTGCAAACTACTGCGGGCTTTCTTTTCCTTCGCCCCCTCGTTTTTTTCACCGGCTACCCCGTTCAGGACGAGGACGGACGTGCAGGAAGAGGAAAACGGTCACTCTCTCTTTCTCTCGGAGCAGAGAGAAAAAGTGTGTGTAGTAGAAGAAAGGGGGGGGGGGAAGGGGGAGAAATCCGATCTGAGTAAGGGGGAAAGAAATGGGTTAATGCTGGGAAGAGACTTTTATTGTCTCGTTATTCCCGAGATTGCCTGCTTTTTCTTCAAGGAGGGAATAAGAAGGTTGACAGCGCAATTTCGCGGTTAAGGATAGATCTCGAAGACTTCTTTGCTGCCAGCGCTGACGACGACCAAGGGAGCGTTGATGGCAACTTTCATGGGCAAGTGGAGGAGGGGGGCAAGAAATGCTTGATGAGGACAAGTTGGGCAGATACAGGGTGGGTCGTTCTTGCTCGGGTAGGCACGGGGGTGCCCGTACGGAGTCCATCCTCTTCGGGTCGTGTTCTGACACAGATAGCTACAGGGTGCTCCAAATGACTAGAACAGTGAGTGACAGGGTGCCTTAAATGGCTAGAGAAGTGACAGGGTGTTACGAGTGGCCACAATAGACACAGGAGTGCTTTAAATGACTTGAATAAACACTGGATGCTTCAAGTGACCAGAATTGACACAGGGTGCTTCAACCAGAATTGACATAGGGTGCTTCAAGTGACCAGGATTGACACAGGGTGCTTCAAAGGAGATACTCACTTATATATACTCACTTACCTTCTTTGAAGAGATTCAAAGAGATGATGAAGGTGTTTTTGATGAGTTCTGCGATTTCTGACAAATGCTCCTCATGAGGTCTTTCTCGGGCATGCTTGGCTAGGCACAGGGTGCCCCGAATGAATCCCTTTTAGTGATTCGTGTTCATATAGATACAGGGTGCCTCATATGAGCTCCTTCTTTAAGGAGACTTGAATAGATACAGGATGCTCCTAATGAGTTCCCTCTTAGGCAGGCTTGGAAAGACCAGGGGGCCCTTTTCTTCAGTTGCGTGTTAGTTCCACAGACTTGAGGAGATGCTGGGAGTAAGTTGTTCCAACTCATACCTGCTGCACAGGGTGCCGCAAATGCGTCGCCTATTTAAGAGAATTAGATACAGGGTGCTTGGAATGATTCCCTTTTTATCGGGACTCTTGGGGATAGTCGGGAAAGTATGTGTGGAGAGAAAAGCGGAAGGAGGAAAGGGGCAGAAAGTCAGACAGACTGACTCCAATAAGAGACGTGAACAGATTTTCTGATTTTTTCCCATGCTTCAAGAGGTAGTAGTGGGTTCAGCTCGGTTGGGCTCAGCTACTTCTGGCATCACTGGTCTGTTGTTACACTTTTGGCTGGCTGGCATGACTTCTTTTTCCTTTGCAGCCTTTATTTCTGGCTCTTCCTCTCTTGCCAAATGTTGTTGCATGTACCAACTCTATGTATTTCCTCTTGCTAAATCACCTTCCGGCTGAATATTTATGAGTCAGTGAAGGGAGAGGGAGGAAAATTATCTTCCTACTACAGAGACTTCCTGAGCAATACAGGAAAGTTAGAATTCAGCACAGGCTTTTTTATGCGGGAGGCTTTCGCCAAAAAAGACTGTCTTCCACGTATCTTTCTTTCCCCTCCAGCCATGTCTGCAGGAGATGAGAGATCTTTAGTCTGTCTCTGTTGTTCTCTGCAAAGATGTATTGTGCCTTTCATCTCATTTGATCATGTCAGAACTAAATTTGTCTAGGCCTGTTCTAGTCCGGACTTGATCCGTCCAGGTCAGGTCGAGTCTGGACTTGATTCATCCAGATCTCTTGGAGTTCAGACTTGATTAGTCCAGGTCTCTCCAAGTCTGGAGTTGTTTGTCCGGATCTGTTCTAGTCTGGACTGGATTTATCCGGATATCTTCAAGTCTGGACCGGATTTATCCAGGTCTGTCGTTCAAGTTGCGACTTGCTTGATCTTGGCCTGTCTGGTCGAGTGTGTGACGTCACTTACGCCTTTCTCCCAAAGGACTTCTCTTCCTCCTCCCCCCTCCCGGTAATAAATTTGCCGCCGCTCAATTTGCTTTTATGAAGTCGCACTAATGGCACACAAGCAGTGCATAAACCCAGATTCTTATCGCAATTTATGCAGCTGGAGGGTCTGCAGAAATTGCCATAGTCTTGTCTACCATGCATAGTTTCAGCAACGTCAAGAGGACCCCGTTGTGGTCAGGACAGCCCAGTCTTTCCACTATGGCTGGAGAAAGAAAAAGTTGCTCTGTCCAATAAGTATTTGACTGAAAGTTTCTTTTTTTGTGGAAAGAGAAGAAAGAAAAAGCCTCTCTGACATTTTCTGCCCTTCTCAGCCTCGCCGCAGCAGCCGCGAACAAGTACATAAGCCTTTTATTAGAAAGTCATAAGGGTTTTTTTTTTAAAAAAAGGCTCTGCATAAAAGGTCTCCAGCGAGCGCGCCTTCATTGAATTGGATATCTCCAGAGGTTGGTTGAAAGAAATGTGGGCAGAAAAGCACTTGGCGGGTATTTGGCGGTAATGCCCCCGCTGCCTACCATAGGGCCTAGCCTAGGCCTAAGGGGAGGAGGAGGGGGGATGTAAAAAATCCCTTTGGAAAATCCCCCTTGTGGGCGCGCGTCGAGTTTAGCATTCAGCCTCTCTCCTCTCTCTTAGGTAATATTTCACAAATTTCCCCGAGCGAAATAAAGGATGGAACCTCCCTTTTCCACCCTAGCAGTGGATTTATTTTTCATTGGCCCTCAAAATTGGATTGTTTTTGCTCCAAGTTGCATTTTTCTCCGCGTGTATGGTACTTCTGTGCGTGTAGCTGAGTGTACTCATGTGTGGGTCTGAATGAGCTGGTGCGCGAGTGCTTCTCTTCTCTCTCTATGCGTGTGTTTTTCTCTCTGTGCGTAAGCTCGAATGTGTGTTTCTCTTTGTGTTTACTGTAGTGTTTTTTTGCTGTGTGTGCGAACAAGACAGGTTACGGAGGCTGTGGCGTACTAAAAAGCCTCCATTGGACATTATACATGTAAAAGCGCTGTCCTGACTGCATCATGGCTTACTCAGTGACCTGTTACTGAGATCGTGTGTCTATGGGCTGTTAGGCCCGAGCTCGGCTTTTCTCCTCTCACTTTTCCTACCCCACGAGCAGGTACCAGTCAGTTAGCGACTCATAAATGCTCACAGGGGACGGGGGAGGGCCTGGGGGGAGTTGTTCCTCCCCCCCTCTCTCTCTCTCTCCTCCAAGAAGTGCTTTTAGCCGGCTGCTGCACGTACTTTGCACGAAGCAAAGGCCGTGCAAGGCCGATTTCCTCCTCCAGTACGTACGCGGGGGAAGTGACGACGAAGGCCCCGGCCAAGGCTGACACGTTTTGTCTTCATTTGCCAAGGAAAGGGAGGGAAGTGTGCCAAATGCAAGCATTGTGGAACGAGAGGAAGAAAGAAGGAAAAATCAATGCCAGAAAATCTTTTGGCTTAGCTGTAAATTATCAGGGCCTGTGGAGGAGAGAATTTATTTGCGCCAGTGTGGGCCAGCCTTTATTACGTGTGTAGCGGGGGCCTTCTGAATAATGGCTGTTGTACAGGAGGAAGTTACTTAGAGGGGGAGGGGGCAAAAGTTTCTTTGCACGCAGACTTTCTTGCCAATGCCAATTCCAACTCTTCTTCCTCCAAGAAGCTTGTTAACCCTCCAGTCAGCTCGGCCAGACAAAGCTGCCCAGCCGCATCTGGAGCTGCTCCAGCCCAGGTCTGGAGAGCAGAAAATTGCTTCATTAAACACTCTAATTTCGCCTTTAAAGCGCTAAATATGCAGATTTCCAACGAAGCTTCTCTGTCCCTCCCAGAGAGCAGAAAGTAGGAAAGTTTTTATAGCTTCCTCCGGCTGACTTTGTTTTTCATTTAACTTTTCAATCCAACTTGGATTAGGTTGAATTTATTGGAAGAGAAACTGAGGTTTTCCTGTTTTCTCGTCATGTTGGAAGCCCGTGAAAGAAAAAGTTTCCCCCGCGGAGCTGATGCAGGAGGTGGTGGAAGGAGACTGACTTGAGTATCCTGTCTGTCTGACCGAGTCGACGCATTGGCTCGTGACAGTCATGGCGTGACTGCAGCACAACATTTAGACCAAGTTTTTTGATTGTGGGAACAAAGAAGGAGGGATGTCTCGGACAGACAGAATTGTCAGACTGAACGAGCCGTCGGGGCTGAATTCGGGCTTGATCCGGGGATCATCGGAGTCGGGCTGTCTCATAAATGATCCCCAGGGCCAGGAGGGGGGGGGGGATTTATCATTCATGTGGGGCATCGATGTTTCAACAGAGAGAGGGGATAATAATGATGAGCATGGTAATGATGATGAACGAAAGCCGGGCCCTGCTGGCAGTCCGAGCCCGAGTGGGGTCGTCGGGCTCGGCCCCGAGTCCGACACATCTCTACACAGAAGAGGAGACGAGGCAGGCTTCCTGGTGGGCCATTTGTGGCATGAATGAGAAGGCCTTCTTTAGCACTGTTATCGTCTGTCATCTGACCCCCAGCCGCATTTGGGCCTTTGACCGCCGCAAGATCTCAGGCAGATTGTTCTGCTCTCGTGATTAATGGTGACGAAGAAGGCCGGCGGCGAAGGCCTCCGAAGGCCTCGGAAGGCCTCCGAAGGCCGCACCGCTCGCCAGCTGCTACCGTATTTATCGGAGAAGACGCAGCAAAAAGAAAGTGCTTGAAAAGCCTTCTTGACATCGCGCTGCCAAAGTTAATTAGGACAGTAAAGCCTTGGTTGGCTTAACTTTTTCCCAACTTTGGCCGTCGTCCACATATTTAGCTTACGCATATAAAGAAGAGCCGTCGATTCTGCAGCTTTTGGGCTTTTTCATCTCGGGCTTTTTCCCCCTACCCGCGTTATTTGGTGAATGCAGCAGCTCATTTGAAGGCTCTGACGCATTCTCAAAGCGTCCATACATGTTCACGCAGGGGAGGGAGGAGAAGGGGGGTAAGTAGGGCGTGAAACTGCCCTCCAGAACTTTGTCTGTTAGCACAAAAAAAAATTCTGTCGAGCTCTTGATCAAAGTTCTAATCTTTTCGCAAGCTTTCCGGAAGGCCTCGGCAAACGGCAGCAGTGAGTTTTTTTTGGGCATGAATATTTATGCTAATTTTGTACATCTCTCGCGCGTACAGAGAGGGAGCGCATGAATGATCGATAAGGAACTGCCTTATGCATGTGCAGAGCTTGTGGCTCTCTCGACCGAGGCTTTGCTGAACTCCATCTTTTGCTCGGCAGACAACGTGACGTGCGGCCCAACCGAGTTCCGCTGCGCCATCGGCCGTTGCCTGCCCCTCAAGTGGCGCTGCGACGGCGAGCAGGACTGCGACGACGGCAGCGACGAGAACGGACAACTGTGCGGTAAGAGAGAACAACGCAGTTTGCCGGGAGAAGAGAGGGGAAGGAGGGGGGGGGGGAACGATTTTTTGCAGCCAATTTTTAGCTTGATCGATTTTTTTTTTTTTACTTCTCTCATGTAGATTGAAAACTACCGAGGCGATCACGCAAATTCGCCCGCTCACGTGGACGAGTTCACGAACGTCCTGTAGAACAGGCGCAGATAGTTTAGAGTGACATTTTCGGAGTCATGCATCATTTGCAGTCTCCGAAACTGTGCCCACAGTGGTGTTCAGGCTAAAGTCGGACATGGGTGTGTGCGTCCCTGGATGCTGTAGCCCAAGTTTGAGCTCTCCACGATGACCACGAACTCGTACAGGTTGATCTTCGGGAGGATGCTGTCACTCGTTGAAGGGAGCTCTTACATGGCCGCACAGAGGTTCTTGTGTCACAGGTTAGAAACGGGCTAACTGATCTTGATGAAGGCGAACATGACTTCACCAATGAAGAAAAAACATTCCCTAGCTAGTGTGCACAATGATTTTTCACCCTCAGCTTTGACATTTTGCTGTAAACTGTATTTGCTGTAACCTTCAGAGGTCAAACACCAGCCACATGGAGGTTCACGACAGCACTGACGATGAATAACTGATGACACATATCAGCATGTTAGCATGCATTAGGAGGGCTGGCAATGCCCAAAATGAGGGAGTGTTGGTGTTGCACCATTCATGCGCACTGTTATTCACCTTCAGAACCATTCATATCTGACACT
>JAAUXU010074391.1_pt1 | contig 38915 bp, 36 predicted proteins | sample 7278151 | NCBI WGS metagenome assembly JAAUXU01 (sample SAMN14350113, study PRJNA611818) | marine sediment metagenome | isolation source: surface marine sediment (1.8m) | place: French Polynesia: Moorea | collected 2018-08 | reverse complement strand
GCACCTAGTAGTACACGTACAGTACTACTAGGTGCTGGGTGTAGCCGTAGCACTACTAGGCGCAGTGCTGGAAGGAGCACTGAAGGTGCAGTGCATGCGTACCGTGCGAAGTCCGCTGTAGGTAGATGGGCGAGCGAAATCGGGAGGAACTTTTTCATCGACCTCCTCAGATCGCAATCTTTAAAAGATGCTTGCTTGCCTGCGTGCGCCTGCCTCTGGCGCCGTATGAGTGAAAGACCCTCTCATTTGTGGGCGCCAACAGCTTGATATCTGGAACGGCAGTTAACAGCTTGGCGGCCGCCGACTAAGCCAACAACTCCCCGGCCAAGCTGCCGTCGGTGCTGTCTGCCAGTCGGTCAGAGAGTGCAATTAACGCCGCGCCGTCTGCAAATGTTGGCGGGTCAAGTTATCACTGACCTCCTGGGATCGCAAATCTGCATCCATTAAAGGAGAATTCCTCTTTCTGCCTCAGCTCTTGCGTGACGGATCGCACGCTGTCGTTGTTGCTCCGGAGTGGGGTGCATAAACGTGCGCGCGGACGTCCGTGTGCGTGAAAGTGTGAATGTGGCTGAGGTGCAAAATTTAGACTTGATCGAAGAACATCAGTCATGAAGTCAAGCGAGAAAAATGCTGAGGCCGATGTTGATGGCAGTGGCATGGTGGTGGCGGCCGGCTGCGGCTGCGGCAGCGGCGGCGGCAGCGGCGACAGCGGCGGCAGCGGCAGCGACGCCACTGATGACGTGTACGTACATGACTTACGTGATATGGTTACGTCTGGCTAAATAAGTACGTGTGCGAGAACAATCCCACACCCAAGTCCGTCGGTCCAGTGCGATATGTGTTGGCATTCAAATTTGCCACTCGGCTTCGTTGCTCTTTTCCCAACCAGCATCGTCGTCTTTTGTTTTGTGCTCCGCTGCTACCTTTTGTCCAAATGTCCGGCTCATTGTCTTTCCATTATGCGAAATTCTTCCCATGCACGCACGCATGCATGAGCGAAGCCGTTGGCGTCTTCTCTGAATGACCATTCACGACGTTATTGTTTTCCGATTGTCGTGTCCAGTCGCTCTCCACTAAGCTGTTCGGAGTTTTTTTTACCCCTCTTGTCTGTGTTCTGACCAGCAGAGAAAGGCGAGACAGCACCACAAAAAAGGGGTTCACTCCCTACATGTCCATGTATGCTTCGCTCCCTCGCGTTTGTTTCTAGCGCCCCACCAGCTCCTCTCCCCATTCATGTTGGATTATTCTGTTGTGCATGCTCGCCTGGGAGCAAAACACATCGGCGCACATGGAGACAGAGCGTTTTAAGCATCCAATTTCTCTCTCCTTTCTCTCGTCGCTCTGTCTGCTGGCTATTTCATTTTATCGACCGGTTCCAATGTTCCTTGGCCCCTGGGGGAGTGGGGAGAGCAGCGACCGGGCGAGCGAGGACGACGGAGCGAGCAACTGTTTTCCCTGCATGTCTGAGTAGGATATAGAGCCAGCCATGTAGCGCTGTCTCCCCCCCCCCCCTCTCCACCCGGTACCATAACAGCCTCTCATTTCGTGTGAGTCAAGGGCAAATGCAGTGCGAGCAAAAAATATGTCAGATCAAGAGGGAGGGGGGGTCAAACAGTTGCAACTTGGACGTTCTGGTCGAAGGTGGACATCACTTTCTGCAGTCGGTGACAACACCCATGTTTGCCAAGTGTTATTGTGGACGTGCTCATTGTCGGAGGAGGGGGGGGGACAAAAGCCTTCGTGACGATTCAAAATTTTCTATGCTCTTTTTATAGCTGCACACACATTCACATTCAAGATTAAAAAGCAGGAGCGTTCGCCACCGTCTCTTCCTCCCATTGTCTTACCCCCCCCCCCTCCTTTCTACCACCCCAAGGGCTCGTTCGATCGACCTTTTTATGCGCAGCTAACGGGAGGGGTCGTGGCGACGGTGAAGAACAACAATGGAGCAGAGCTAAAAAAAAAAAACTTGGGCGACATCACGACGTTCATTTAGAGCTGGTCGTGGCATCGCGTCCTAAAAACCAATCAAGGATTTCTAAGTCATTTGCTACATGGCTGCTTCACCTCTAGATGGCAAAGAGGTCTTATTTGGCCTCCACCCCGAAAGTCTCCAGATAAACCTCGCGAGAGCCAGTGTTCTCTCTCTCTCTCCTTGTCTCTATCCTCCTGTAAGCCGGGCTTCCTAATGGGAGATTAGAGTTAATTACAAAGCTCGTCTCTTTCTTCCCCATTGTGCGGCAGAAAACGGTCTTTTTTCCTTTCTCCGACACTTGGCTTCATCAAGCTGGGGGAAGTCCCCAGGGGCATTTGCTTCATCTGGCGCCGTAGCGGCAGCCGGGAAGACAACAATGATAGGGCCCAAGCGCGGCAAAAGAAAGTCAATGAATGGACGACGACGCGACGACCTCGAAGCCAGACGTGTAACCCACCTACGTCCTGAGACGTGCCTGCTCCCATCTGCCTGAGCTGAATTGACGGCAGGTTCCGCACCTCTTTTCTCTCTCCCTCTCTCCACCATAGCCCAGTCGTACACAATTAGACTTACAAATTTATTCCTCCAGATCTTTTCTTACTCTCCACCTTGTCAGCTTCATGGAGTGGCAGAGTTGATCTGAAGCCAACAACGTCGTCATAGCTCCATTTTGCCTGGCTCTTTCCTTCCCATTTGTGGGGCGTGAATAAAAAGGGAGATGGTTGTGGGCCCAGCGTGAGTCTAATGGTGAATGACATCGGAGGAAACATAAGCAAGGCAGGGTGGACTGGCCCGGCGCATTCCTGAGCCAAGGCCCCCGCTGCTGGCCTCAGCCATCCACACTTCTTGCTTAATTACGGCGCGCAGTGAGAAGCCCGCATGCTTTGCTTACTATGCAGCCACCAAGGAGAATATTTCACCCGTGCGCGACCATGATTAGGGGCGCCGCCCACCCACCCACCCACCCACCCGGAGTACCGGAGGGAAGAGGACGACGACGACGACGAGGAGGAGGAGGAGGAGGATGCCTCCTGCCCAATTAATCTTGCCGCGATGATGACGAATCACGAATGATTGGGAAATCGTATCATGCTGGGATTATTCATCAGTTGGAAATCATTATCGTGGGCGCTGCTGCTGGAGGCGCCGTGGCTGCTGCCGCCGCTTTTGCTCTTGCCAAACTGCACGCGGGGGGAAAGAGAGAGAGAGAGAGATTCAATCGGTGGAAATTGGATTTGCTCGCCACGATGGCTTTGCCTCTCTCGCTCTCTCACTACTCCTTTACGCCCACGATCCACAATTAAACTCTTGGAGAGCGAACAAAGAAAACTTCTCTCCTTCTTTCTCCCTTCTTCCTATCTCAGTGCGGCTGCCTGGACCATTGTGGCCTCGCTCAAGATCGTGTGTGCCCGCTCACGCACGCACCTCTAACAAAAGCTCTCACTCCTTAATTTATGCCGGAGTCTCGACTGATTAGGAATTTCATGTGTGTCAGTTCATTAATCAGCCACAACCGCGGCGAAAAGTGAAAAACAGTTGATTGGAAATCCGAAACCGGTCCGGGTTTTTTTTACGCGGCTTCACTGCTGTGTGGAGAGGGAAAAAAACCCGACTGAGAAAAGAAGATCAACCAAGGTAGGGAATTCCCCCCCCCCCTCTCTCTTCGAGCTTGTTTTGGCACAAAATGGAATGAGTGAGATGAATGAGATCATACTATTTACAACAACAGAGATCCTCCTACCTCTCCCCAGATTAATTGCTCCCCCTTCTCCTGCTCCCTCCGTAGCATCCGGCCTTTTGACGACCACACGGCCATATATCTCAATCCGTGCGCGGTGAAGCAATTTCAGTTCGCTAAGGGCGAGGGGGGGAACAGCTGGGCATTGTTTGTCTCCACGGAGGGTCTTCCTTCGGCCAGAAAAAGAGGTTTGTCGCTCTCTTTGCCTTCGCTGCCGCAATTAAGCAGTGTTCTTCGATTGTGTTCTTGCCATTCTCCTTCACACTGACTAAATTCCTAGCTTGTCTCTCTCTCTCTCTCTTTTTTACGACACAGTGACTCTTTTAGCCATGAAAGCAATTTAATGCTTTGACGATTTGAGGTACACACACACATACTCGATCGAGTGGTGCACGTACAAAGCTTGACAAGTGTTTTGTCTTCGTACCACGTTAACTGCTGCAGTAAAGTTTAATTGTACGGCATTGTCGTTCGTGACAGTGCGCTAAAAGATGCTGTTTTTTTTTCTTCTTGCCTCGGACTTTATGCGCCAACATGTGGAGTTTTCAGTCTGATAAAAGAAATCACGTTTCGTCTGGGGTTGTTTTTTTCCTTCCAGCCATCACTGGAGAGAAAATACGAGCTTTTGTACGGCCTGCGAGTATTTTGTCCTCCAAGTACTGCACTGGAAAGTCCTGTGTGTTTGGCTGACTGGCTGTTGTACGTGCACATGGAAAAAAAAAAGTGACTGCTCTTTGTCTCTTTTCCGAGAAGGTGTGGCAACCAATGTGGCTGGCATACGTAGTTGTGTGTGCTGGCTAATAATGAGAAATGATACGCCTGAGCGTTCGTTCCACATTCTCCGGGATTCTGATAACAATTAAATATTCATGCTCAGGATAATGTCATTGGATAGGGAAGATTAAAATGCGTGCGCGCCATAAAAATTCCATTCTTTAATGCGAGGTGAGGAAAGAGAAGAAGGAGAAAGCAGAGGCTCGTGCAGAACAAATGATGACGAGCGACATAATCTTCGAGCTGTTCTTCATCATAGTGATGAGCAGCCGAGGCTGCTGATCGACAAATGCAGCCGGAGTCAATAAGTGCGTCAAGGAGAGTTTCCCACCACTTTGTAGGGGTCAAGCAATATAAAAGTAATCAATCATCTTATTGGAAAAGCACCGCAAAACAAACACTCTTTCGATCCGCTAAATTGGCTGGAGGTGGCTTCTGGAACTGCGGCTGCCTGCCCAGGGAGTCTCCAAGTGAAATCTCATTCGCCAGAGATGACGTCCCGGAAAATAAGTTTAGTGAAGATTCTGCAGTGAAATTAACATCTCCTCATGTGTGAAGCACCCGAACCGAGAGTCCCTCCACACATGTGGGACGTGCGTCGGGAAGCCTGACAGCATCCAGACTTGCACGGCACCCACGTCCCACGTACGTGCTGTGCGCATGCACGTTCAGGAGGACACGAGCGAGCCAGCAGCAATTGAGATGCAGCCCGACCATCACTGGCAGCCATCTTTCCACTCTGACGTCTTCTGGGTTTCATTTCCGCAGTTGAAAACCGCTCCCTGCTAAATTAGCCTCTCCCCCTCGGTAGTTGCAGGGTTCCTTTTAATAATGAGCAACACTTCTCCTCTCATTGGCCGAGGGCTGGTGCAGAAACCCCTCCCGCATCCACTGTTTTAGCCATATGCAAATGGCTCGAGACAGCGCGGCAGCAGCAACAGCACCAGCGGCAGCAGCAACAGCACCAACGGCAGCAACTTCCTTAACGACCCTCTCCAGCTCGCTGGCTGCTTCTTCTTCTGCTTCTTCTCCCCCCCCCCTTTCTCTTCATTCCAGTTGCCGCCGCTCCCGCTATAATTAAGAAGCTTCGCAGGCTGCGTGCGCCGTGTGGTGCTTGGTGTGCGCGTGCGAGTTCCTCTGCCAACCCCGCCAGCAGCACCGCGGCTGACAAGTTTAGTCCCTCTTCTCTCTCCTCTCCCTCCGTCCCTTTCTCCCCCGATCCAAAACTTCAGAGCTAAATTTTTTATCACAAACTGCGATCTCCCCCCTCTTCGTGGTCCGGGTGAAGGAAGGGATGGAGGAGGGAAAGTCGCCTTCCCTTTCTCGCTTTAATTTCTTCCCTCTTCTTCCGCGAGTCACACAGACTTCTTAATTAATCCCGCTCGCTAATTCGTGAGTCAGCCTGGCAAGGAGGAGGAGCGACTGGCAGTGGGTCTGAGCAGTTGGTTCGTGCTTGCGGATCGCCAGGCGTCCAACGTGTCCGACGACGGCGACGACGTTGTTTGTCAACAGTGTGGAAAGGACATTTCTCTCTCGCTCTCTTCACCTAGGCTACTGCCAAACGGAGTGTTTGGAAATGGAATGTTTGCCATCTGTACTTCATCTTGCGGCCAAAATGACATTCAATATTTGCCGGCAGCATCAAGCTTGCTTTGTGTTTTTAGAAAAGGTCCCTTTTTTCTTCATCGAAAAAAAAGAAGTGAGGGAAAATGAAAAAAGAGAGAGAGAGAGAGAGAGAGACCTTTCGAGAAAAATGCAAACAATGCAATAACAAGTGTGACCTCTGCTGTCGCAATGTCCTAGCACGACGACACGACGGTACAGTGCAAGTGATACCACTCGTGCGTCCTGTCGGTCCGGTACGTGCCTGTGCCACTTTCGAGGGCTTCTTCATCTTTGTCACTCAGCTCGGGGCAATAATATTTTTCACGATTGAAAACATTAGCAGAAGCGCCTACGAACTGGCAATAAGAGTGGACCTGCCCCAGCAATTGAGATGGCGCTTTTTTTGGCTCAAGACAAATGGATTCCCCGAAGCTTAATTGTCGATTTCCGAACAAAAAGGGTCCGTGCACGTACACCTGTTTGAATCATACACAAGTCTGCACTGACACTACTGCTCCAGTCTGTCCTCTGCACTGTACTAATTGTACGCTCACCGCGTGTCTGGCCTGCCTGGGAGACCTTCTTTCTGTCGATGCCGCCTTATAGTCGATTATTAGGTGCAAAAAAAAGAGGAGAATGTTGAATAGAGACTTCATTTGTATCCGATTTTGCCGTAGTACAAAGAAAAAAAAGAGACAGCTCTTAATTTCCGAACCACCTCTTTCTCCAGACCTCCTTTTCTCTTCCCGCCTCCTCTATTTTGACGGAGTCGCTGCACGCGAAGTTGCTCGAGTGCACGAAGTACACAGGCTGGCTGGCCGGCCGACGGGGCGGGCTGTGGCAACGGAGTGTGTCATTAGCGGGGTAGGTACAAAATGGAAGATAACTTCCTACTCCTGGCGATTTCAATTTCTGCCGGCCGCTGTCGCCCCTGCTTCCTGTGCGCGCTGTTGCTGTCTTTTTGCACTACATCCGAAAAGTCGCATGTTGTCTCCTCTTCGTCCACACATTTTTGCTCCTAATGAATGCACGCTAATTTGCGGGCTCGCACTGACACAAATTGAGATGGGCTTTTAATTTCCTCCCTCTCTCTTCATTCTCTGCCAAGTTTTTCACTCGGATTTTCCCGGCTCACACGATCGAAGTAAACGAACCATAGCGTGCACGAGGCAACGACGACGTGGGGGACGGCGACGGCGGCCGCGGCGGCCGCGGCGGCCGCCGCGGCGGAAAAAGGAGAGCCCGGGGCATAATTACGAATATTTGAATGGAAATTATTCCAGAATGTTCATTTTCAAAGTCTCCATAGAGAAGAAAACTTGGTCTCTGCGTGAGCGCGCGTGAAGGCTAATCACGAATTAGGTTGCTCGGCTTCTTCTTCCTCTTTCTGTGGCTTTGCGTGAACGCCGCGTATGCGAGTGAAGAGAGAGCCGCACTGACTAATTAGCCATGACTCTGTCGGAAGTTACTTTGTCTCTGCCAAGATATTTTCTGCTCCTTCCACTACTTACCTGCATGGCGAGAGAGCCCGGTTATTAATTCACTCAATAAGTCCCACAGCAACACCGCTGCCTCGTTAGCCACAAATGACGGAGGTAATTAGGGACCAACAAGCTGCAGGAGGACTTTTTTTGTAGCTGCAGGAGTGCCCATCGACGACGACGGCGACGGCGACGGCGGCGACGACGACGACGACGACGACCATGCTGTCGCCGCAGCCGCCGTCAACCTCTCTTTACCCCATGCTCCATGCCTCTGATAAAGTCTATTTGTGAAGAGAAACATGCGGTGGTTGCTGGACGAGTTTAAAAATCAGGGGGGAAAAGCCAACAAAAAGCCTCGGTCTAGTATTTGTCTTCTCTCCTGAAATTGACTGATGTTCTTACGAATGTCGGACATTTGTAGTGTTCACGGTGGTTCGTAGCAGGTAGCAGCAATTTCCCTCAGGAGAAAAATAACACGCTCGCAGTGGGCGCGACTTTTAGTGGATTTTTCCGCTTACCAGGCCTGATGATAGAAAATATCAATCAAGTTTTATGGATGGTTTTCACAGCTGCTGCCTTGGTAAGCTTCGATTGTGTTGCATTAGGCATAATCTAACTCTTTTTGTGTGAGCCGGGAGTGAAGAGGAGGCCCAAGGCAGGGCGAGCCCGTCGGCAGCAACCAACCGAGCTTTACTGCCAGCGTGGAATCCAAATTGTCTTATAGGGTACTAATAATGGCGCGCGTGATTTTTATACCGACATTTCGCAATTACCGGCTGCCAGTCAAGCATGCATCATCAGTAAAAGTTGGATGGATGCACAGTGATTCGGTGCAACTTGGCACTGCTGTGTGCTCCAGTAGACCTCTGCTTCTCTCCTCCACAGACAGACAAAACGACTGCCAGCACTTGGGACGAATAAAGTCCGGCATCAGTATCCAATCGTTCCGCAGCATCCGGTCCCTTTTTATTTCTTTTGGTCAAAAAATTGGAAAAAGCCAGCGCAAAAAATCGACCTGCTGCAGCAGCTGCGGTACCACACGGACGATGGACGACGACTACTGGTCTGATCGTGAAAAGATCGCTACCGATCCCTTGTCGAGGGCTGCGCACGAAATTGCTTGCCCAGCAATAGGGTATCATTCCCTCCCCCCCAGAGCAGGATTTCCTTGAGGCTCAATAATGGCAATATTGCCATGCACAAAGCCACACTGGTGCTGCAACTTTCCATTTGGCAGTGCCAATTATACAAAGCTCTGCCTGCTCCGGGCTGGCTGGATTTTACACGCTCATCCGTCTGTCTTTTCCCCTTTTGGTATGATGCTTCTCCACCGACCGACCGACCGACTTAGTCACTCTCCTCCAGAGTGTATCCAAAACCGTCACGATCTCATCACCACATCAGACCTCTGCGTGCTTGCCCGGCTCCCCCCAGTCTGCATTGCTCTGGCTCAGCCCGGAGGAAGAGGGAAAAAAAAAGGTAATGAATGGCAAGACGTTTTTCTCACAGCCTTGACAAAAGCCAAGCAATTAGCGAGAGCGGCCGGTAAACGGGCGACAGAAAGACATTGTCATCTAAGATAACAGCAGAGGGTGTTTGCCTGGCCCCGTTTGGTCAAGGGTCCTCAATGGGCCCCAGTCTCTCCCAGGCTCATTAAGTCGGAGAAGAGAAAAGAGACCAAGGTGACAATGGCGGAGTTGAGTGAGTGAGAGGGAGAAAAAGAGGCGATTTCCCCTGCAGTTTTTTGTCATTCATTTCGATTTGTTGCCGCATGAGGTAGCGCTAACGCAGCCGCCCAAACTCTGTCTGAGGGCTGTGGAGTTGGCTGGATGTCATTAGATGGTCATTGACTGCCTGACGTGAGTCGCTCATTGGTTGCCTGCTCGTCTCTTCTCCTGTCTAATCTGATAATAATCATCATGCCCGATCACCTTAGAGCAACCCTGCATGGCAGACTCAAGATGGATGGAACGAATTAATGCGAGAGGAACTTCTCCCAGAAGTACGACCCGCGCGCGGAGTCAGTGTGTGTAGTCAAGTCGCCTGAGAAACGTTGATAAACATTGGAGTGTGCTCAGGTGACTCTGCATTTCTTTCTTAGATTACTATTTGGCCACCCCAGTCGAAGAGCAGCGAGACGAATTTCAAAGTGCGTGGGTGGCTGACTGATTGATGCCCATCTGAATGCCAGACATCGAATTGTAATCAAACTACTCGTATGTGGGTAATTTGCGCTTGGAGATTGGGCTCTTGAAGGAAGGAGGCTGTTTTCTTCGCTCACACACGTACACAGAACACATGGGGAGTGATGGAGAGGAGAGAAATTCGATCAATATGAGCGACGATGATGGCTTTGCCAGCACGCTAGCTCAACTATCGTCAATTGCGAAGACCCTTCAGTAAAGGCAATTATGTAGTTAAAACTGGAATTATCTCAATTGACTGACTCAAAAGACCCGGTCGGCAAGCACGAATGAAGAACACAGTATGAGGACTTCTGAACGCCAATTGGCAGCGTCCTCACCAGTCCACACCGCGCCACTCCCGTCCCACCAAGGTGAGTCCCGGTGAGCTTCTGGTCCGTGGGTGCGTCCTGGGGATCTTTGTATGACTCATACGCTCATCCTCATTCTGTCAATTGACATTAAGTTTGCACTGTGAGAGTGCATCGCCGAAACAAGCCTTGAGCATAAATCTAGTCAATTAAGCTCGTCAAAGGAAATGACGACAAAGAGAAGCTCCTAATACGAGGCCACTTGAGTCGATTTCGACGCCCCAGCCAGCAGCATGTGGGTACGTACGTACGTACGTACGTACGTATTAGTGGCCCTGATGAAGCTCTGGCCTCCGAGAGAAAAGATGGGTCGTCTCTTCGATCTTTTCCGCATTGGAGACGCATCCATAATACCCCTTTTCTCCCACCACTTACTTACATTAAATGCGTCGTCCTCTCCGCCTGCATTAGGCCGGAAGAAGCATTACATTCACTCATCCCCGCCCCTCTGTCCAATTCTGATTGATCCTGTTTGCCACACAAGCACTTACAACGTAGGCAAATGAATCGATGCATTAAGCCCCACTTGCTCTTATTACTAATCAGTCTAATGACGTCGCGGGCCAAAGGAGGAGAGCAGAGGAAGAAAGGATGAAAAGGGTCAGTCCAAATCGCTCGCTTCCAGGATGAATGCAGCTTGAGAGTGGATGTAATGAGACCTCATTTCCCCCTTTTAAGTTCCTCCGTTTGTCTATTTTTCCTCTTCCTCTTCACCACACACACACCCACACACACGCACACACGCACACACACACACACACACGTATGTATTGCAGAAGTAAAGTGGATGGTTGCTGCCCGAAGTCTTCTTGGGGAGTGACAATGAAAACATTTAGCCACGACCCAGGAAGAGAGAAGCACTCAGGGCCAATGGAAAGAGGAAACACACTAAGAGTCACACAGAAAGAACAAGTCATTCATTTTCTCCGTCCAATTTGCGGTGCCAGTCGATAGAGACAACGCCAAGGATTAGAGCTGCAAAGCATTCGCAAAGCTTTTTGACCTTTGCACCTTTTTCGTGGTCCTTGCTCCCGGAGGTCATTAGACAAAGAGGCTTTTTTCGGTGTGTCAACTGACCAGGCTCTTTGGTCGTCGGGTCGTTCCAAGTAATGCCTTGATAAATCATCAGTTCTTCTTCCTTTCTTCCAATGGCCGGAGCCAAAACGGGATTCCTTGATTTGTGGTCATTTATATCCCTTTGAAGATAGCATCGACGAGCGAAGGCGAGTTTGAAAAAAAAAAAAAAAAGTTAAAGATGCCTGGAATTCTGAAAATGCTTTTGAATTAGCACCGCAATCACCCAAGGGCACGACCGTTGCTCTGGGCATAATGGCGCACACTTAACGCTCACTTGCTTCCTCTGTCAGCAGTACGACTGCACGTTGGAGTCATGTCCGAAGAAGATGCGGCTCGCTACTTCCCGCGCTGTCCGTGTCCAAGCTGCTGCTGTTGGCCGCGCTACTTGGGACGACCACGTACGTATCTGCATACACGGAGCCCTCCTTTTCAGTTCTCCTTATCACGTGATGCGGCCAACCCCTCACGACACACAAAGACTGCGAGGAATCTTTCGCTGGGACGAGCAATTACGCAAAAAGCAGACCCTAAATCTCCTCTAGCCAGAAATACACCACGCAGCTTTAATTTCTGGGCACGACCGAGAAGAACGGGGGAGCGCGCGTGTGCACGGAGGACCGGACTACCTACGGGTACATCATGCTAGGACGCAAGATGGATTTAATTTGTGGGGGAGAGAGAGAGGCCTGTATCTGAATGAGCAGCTCTTTTCTTCATGCAATGTCCGCACAACTCTCTCTCTCTCTCTCTCTCTCGAATACCTTAATTATGAATGATTTATACCTGCGCCAGCAATTGTTTGAGAGAAGAAAAGTCCCACTTTGTGGCACGTCATAACTTTTCCCCTTCTTTCTTCGCCTGAATTGGAACGAACAATTAAAGTGTTCTTTCTTTTTTCCGCCGAGGTAAGTTGATGATGATGGAGGCTGGAGAAGCAGGTTGAGGAAGGAGAGAGAGAGATTTTCAGTGCACGCAGAATGCTTTGCTGCTGCTTCAATGTATAAATGAGATAGGGTTGAAGGGGAGTGAGGCCGCAAAACCGCAGTGCGAATCAGGCCCTCTTTGCACGATTTCTGCCATTCTCCTCTGTCTCTCCCTCCACCTAAGAGAAAAGTTTTGGAGAGGGAGGGTAGAAAACGAAGTTATAACCACAAATCGTGGCTTTTTATGTCGAGATGACTCTTAATTCTTTTATCGAGGATAGCTGATTTGTGGAGAATTACGTGAAGGCGACAATGACTCCTCATGACCAAGCCAAGGTTCCGTACGAAAAATCTGGAGCAGCGTTGCTCTGGTCTGCACATCCAGTGGTGGGTCTTTCTCTCGGCCGTCGTCATCGCCACCGACGATTACTGTAGTGGGGCATTTGCCTAATAATGCATTTGCCTCTCTTCTCTCTGTGTCACTAAAGCATGAAGCTTTGGCAAAATTGGCATTGAGCAGGCCAACAACAACAGCTTCGACAGTGGATACGAACAAGCGTCATTGAGGTGGAAGAGAAAGGGAAAAAACTCACAGTTGCTTCACTCGCTCGTTCGCTCGTTCGTTCGCTCGCTCGCTCGCTCTCCCTCCATATCTGGGATCGATGCAATTAAAAGGACTCGGCGGAGGCAAAAAGGGAGCACAGGTCATTTGGCAAGCCAATGAGCTGATATCATCCAACTTTTGAGAACTTGCATGCTCGTTGGGTCGGAAAGAGGAGAACGATGGCGCGGATAGAAAAGGGGGGGAAGGGATTTACACTGCGAGGCGGAATGGAAGCGCTTGACGTCGGACATCTCGGCGTCAGTGCCTGAGGAGTCCGGCCAGGCCTAAGAAAAATGGAAAGGCCTTTCTCTCCACTAAGGTCAACAAAACTTTCAAGCTGTCCAACCCTTTTTTTTAGGCTCAGGATGTAATTGCCGAAAGTATTTTATCACGTTGCTTTCTATGGACGCTGGTCCGGCGAAGAGAGGGAGGGAACAGAGGAAGACTGACTTCCTGCAGCGGCAGCAAAGGGAACGAAAACTTTTGCCTCACTTCTCCTCCCTCGACTCCCTCGACTCCACCACTGTACTGCTACTTCTGCGATGATAATGAGGCGGAGGGGCCAAATTTCTCGGGAAAAAGGTCAAAAGTTTTTCCCTCTCCCTTCTAAGCCATCCGAGAAATTAGGACGGCGGGAGTCGTAGAATTCTTTCTCTCTCTCTCACCTCACCATAAAAATAACAATAATCGCGTGGTGCGCTGAAACGCTAATTGCAGTGGCCGGTGGCAGGCAAATAGCCGAGTGTGTTTGCACGGCATTTTTCCATTTCACGACACCCGCCCGACCGTCGCCGGGAGACTGAACACAATTCATTAAGTGAGGGAGAGGCAGACAGGCAGGGAGTGGGGGAAGGCCTCCTCCGCCTCCTCCGCCAAGCTCCCCACCTTCTCCTCTCCGCAGACCGCACGGAGCAATTAATCTGTCCGAAATCATTATCCTCATGCAGAAGAGCCGAGTCCGCTCCACTCAACAATCTCGGTCCAAGTAGCGGCTTCTATAGCGCGGCTCGCACCGAATAAGTTAACCGGCGGGGGGAGCAAAAAAAGTCTAGCCGCTCCTCCATTCGTGGCAAGCTGGCTTTTGGGAATGGCCTTTTGTTTTGTCTTTGCCATACAGTTTTGCAGTGCAGCGCGTATGCACTGCAGGCCAGCCAGCAATAATTGCCACAGTGGTGTAAGATGACGATGGCGTTGGCCTGTATCAACTGTTCTCCCTGCTATTTCGCCCCCCCCCTGTTAAGCAGTCGTCAGCATGCATGCCAAGTGGCAGTGCTGCAAAAGAGGAGGGTGATTATCATAATTATTATTCTGCCGATCTCACTCGTCATCATTATCGGTGGTGGCTGAGGGGGGGGGGGAATAGATTTCATCTTGTGAGTGATTAGCCGAGCTTTTATCTGTGGTGGCTCCGTTGATTATGCATGCACGCACACAGGCTGGCAGGCAGGCAGGCATCAACACCACGTAGAATGCCAAAACTGAGATTAAGCTCTTACTGAAAGAGGGTGGGAGGGAGGACGAAAGCAATATCCAAAGGGATTTCTTTTGTTCATACGCAACAACAGCGGGGTATGTGTGTGGCTGGTTGTTCTGCTGCGCGAGTACAAGGTGCTTCTTTTAACCTTCTTTTGTTTCGCCCCACTTTTACAACTTTGGCCAGAGGTGCCAAAGATGTTGATGAGTGAGTGAAAAGAGCTCATTAATATTCAGTCCCGTTTTTGTTCCCCTCTCGCCCTCTTAGCTCAAGGCTCTCGGTTGGGCCAGGCCGCAAGTGTGAAAGGATAATTAAGCAGTAATTATTGAGCGGCGGAGCCGACAAGACCAAAACGCGCTACTGAGGAGCCAGTCATGTGGGTGAAGAGCTGCCACACGTTCGTGTCATCGCCGTGCTGCTCGCTCTCCATGACATTGGCGATGACGAGCAGTCACCCACCCCCTCACCCCCAGCCGTCGATCAAGCTGGGCTCGTCAGCGTCGATGCTGAGTGAGGACACACGCGTTTGTCTCGTGGGTGACGACGGACTCTCCGGGTCCTGATTTCTCCATGTGGCTACTCTGGCGCCTCTTTTCTTTCTTCTTCCCCGTGACTCCTTCGCCTGGAGCGAAGCTGTAACTGTCAAGAACCGCCTAATTATTTTCTCACTCAATGACTCTGACGACGTGAATACATTATCGCTAACAACCCCATGACCGGCACCAGCCTGGGGCCCAAATGAAGAGCACACCGTCAAGACACACTTTTACGCAATGTGTGATACAAATTCGCCATGATTTTTTTCTTCTTCTTCTTGTTTGCTTGACACCCCAATAATTCAGTCAGACTCCCCAAGCTTCCTGTTGACTCCTTTTGACTTCGACTTTGACTTCGACTGTCGTCCTAATACTCCTTCCGCTCCCGCTTTCCAGACGGCTAATCTTACTTTACCCCTTTTGTGGAGCAGTAATTAAGTTGCCCTCTTCTCCAAACTTGGGCTGGGTAATTAGAAATTAAGTAGGGCTTACCTAAGAGAAGGGGTTAACGCAATTACCCTCGGCGCGCCACTTACCTTTGTAGCTAAACCATTCGGTTGCTTTAGACTAAAGGGCAGGGCTAACTTTACATAGGAGCAGCAGAGTTTTTTCAACAGTTCTGACGGGTAAAGTACCTACTGACAGAGTTCGAATGCTTTTGCGTCGCCTCAAGTACGGACGGACGGACGGACGGACGGACGCTCACCAGTACACACGCCAATAGAGCGTCTGTCTAGCACGAAATTTTCCATTTTCTGACCTAAAACTTGACGAGTCTGGCTAGCGGCCACTAAGAAAAAAGGTCACGTACGACCTGCCCGAGTGTTCGAACGGCATTATGACAGATGTCTCCCCACTACCTACAGTATGTCGTCGTAGTATGTGGGATACAATATTTTTCATGTTTGAGTTTTATTGTCCCCTTTCCTCTCCGCACTTTTCCAATAAGCGTTAGCTGTGCCAGGGAAGAGGGGGGGGAACTCCCAGCGTGACCACAATGAGTTGGGGGAAATTTATCTGCTTTCTTTATGAAGGCGACGCTATGCAATTAAGAGCGGGACACGACCAGAAATTAATATCATCCATTTTCCTGCTTTGGCACGGACACACAAATAGGGGACAAATGAGTGAGTTTGAGGGAGGGAGCTATGAGGGGAGGAAGGAAGAGAGGAAGGGAGCAACAAAATTGATAGGACAGAGGTCTTCTCATAACTCGGGTGAATATGGTACGCGCATGCCAGCAAATAGAGGGGTCATCCACACGCGTATGAACGTGCACGCATGCCCACATACAGTGCGGTGTAGCACAGTTCAGTACGGAATGGTACAGAAGAGACAGAAAGTGGTGGTGGTATATATCCCTACATATAGTATACTGACTCGTTGGCTGCACGTACAGTGCGGCTGCACACTTGAATTCGTAATGCACACGTCGGTCCTTCATATCCGAGTGACGACGAGTTCTAAGTCCAAGCAGTAAAATGAAAGCTTCTGTAGGACTCGCATGAATGTGCCGAAGAATGGAGCACTTTGGCCGACTTTATTTGTCAGTTCGTCTCGACGTTGTGCGGTGTCATGCAATGTCTAAGTTCGAGTCCGTTTAAAAACACTGCAGTGCAGCACGCTTTAAAGAAAAAAACACCGTAGGGAATTAGAAAATTGTTCGATAAAGCCTAGAGTATCATGACACTAGACGAAATTAGGGCATTTTGAATCTGGTTCCAAAAAGCGTTTCGTCTGTTGTTCGATTAAGCGTATTCTACTGCTCTTAGGGGAAGTCATTTGCCCATTATGTGCTCCGAACGCCATAATGAGGCACCTGGGGAGACCCATGCGAGTCACCTTTCTCGACCTTATGGGGCATGTGACAAACGGACAAGTACTGCATTGACCACTTCTATTTCAGACATGTACTACGTCCTGTACGCACTGCTTTCATTTACTCATGTTCGCACTGACACATACAAACAAGCCGTAGTACGTACTGTACTGCCGACAAAATATAGCTCTCCTGCAGTCATTAACATATAGTCTTGCCCTATGCGTACTGTGCTGTGTGTCCCGCTCTGCGTACTCGCGTCGGTGCGCATACGTACGTATGACAGTACCACGAGTACGTACAACATCCGGACAGCGGCAGTAAGAAAGAGAAATCTGGGATCATTACGGGACTCGATAAGACGACCATTGGGTAGAAGAGGAAAGGGCCTGAGATAATGAAGTCCACTAAGTCCTGCTGCCTTAGTTTCCTCTTGATAACGTAATTACATGTGGATGTGCGCGCAAGAGAGACTTACCTTGATGCTCCTGCAGCACAAACATTATTGCAGCAGGCCTCTGCTCTTCTCTCTCATTTGGCGTAATCCATTCAGGCACAATCCGATATTCTTATTAGCAAAGGGGGAGGGGAGGGGGGAGGGAGCTGAAGAAAAGGAGAGAACTCCGTGGGGGGAGGGGAGTGGGGAGCAGCACATTCTGAGGGCCGCGGACCGAGAAAGGAGACCCACTTCTTGCTTTCTGAATGCTCGCATCATATCGCAAAAGGAGGAGAAGCTGCTGCCTCAGTCTCTGGCTCAGCCTCTAGCTCAGCCTCTGGCTCAGCCTCAGCCTCAGCTTCTGCCTTAGCCTCAGCTTCTGTCTCAGCCTCAGCTTCTGCCTCAGCCTCAGCCTCAGCTTCTGCCTCTGCCCCACACTACGAAGCAGTCATCATTGCGAGGAGCGCTAATGGAATAATCATGTTAATTGCTTCCAATCCCACCATTTCCTTCCCCACTGTGCTGCCAATACTGTACTCCTTCTCATTTATTCCCTCTCCGATTCCTGCCTTCCACCCTCCCTTCTTCCTTCCTTCCGTCCATCCATAGGGCTGAAAATAGCATTCACGTATGTTGCAGCATATTCATCTTTAATAATAACGGTCGTTGCGTCAAGCTTCCTCCAGGAGTAGCGCGAGGAAGAGGAGCAAGCATGGCATTACTGCAATATCGGCAGCAGGAGCAAGAAGTGGAGGGGGGAGGGGGGGCTTCTGCCACGTTGTACAGTACAGCAGTCCAGATCCAGACTTGTATACCTCCATGTACGTACGTCGGTATGTGTCTCCTGCGATGATGCCAGAGTCTTATGAAGAAGCTTCCACCTCCTGTATGATTATGGTCTTGCCCTTAATTTTCATTTGCTGCTCGGCCCGCCGTTCTTCACCCCCCCCTCCGGTTCGGTCGGTTCGGTCGGCGGTGCCTTTTTTCCTTCGTTCTCTCCCACTCCTTTCTCACTTGGCCAAACAGAATTAATCGATTGGAAATTTTCATTTAGCTCTTTCTCCTCTCTCACATCTTCCGGGGATAAGTGTCCCATGCAACAATCCAACGACTACGACTCCCCGCTCATTAGTTATCCAAGTGGATCACGCCTGACTGGGTCTAAATATAAAGCTTTCAGGAATTTTCTCCCTTCCACAATTTAACGACCCTCTCCGAGTGGTACAGTGGTCTAGTGCATGAATGTGCAGGAGGAGCAGGAGGGCGGGCGACTGTTAGTTCACCAATTTTCTTTTGTGTATGTGTTCTTTCTATTCGCTCATACTGCTACTACTATGCTGAGTTGTACCTACCATACACACATATTCTGCTCGGTCCTTTCTTCTCATGCATTGAGTCGGGAAGAGAGAACAAAATGCGAGGAGGAGAGATGGACCTTGGTTACTTCGTTCGTTAGCTCGCTCGCCCTCACTCTCACCGTCGGGTTCGCTCCATGGGTCGTGTACTGGCACTCCGGACAGAACGCTGAGTATCGCGCCAGCTTAGTCAATAAGATCATTTGTCTAATTGTGAGTTCAGAGAGCTGCTGCTGCTGCTCCAGCCACGCGGAGCTGCATGGAGAGGGAGGCTGTGTGAGATATGACGATAATGATGACGTGGTCGTTTCTCCTGAGGCTTCTCTCCTCCGCTTGATCTCGATTTCTTGCCGCATGATGCGAACAAACAGGCACCTCTGCCCCAGTCGGACGTGCGTACGCCAAAGCGGCCGCACTCAGTGCACCCAGCGCACTTTACGTGTCACTTCTTCAGGGCTCGCACGATCATCTCTCTTCAGACCGGCAATTATCGGCTGTACGTAGCAGCAGCATCGTTCGCCGAGGCCGATATCTGATCGCGGAGACCATGACAATTAACAGGCATGATTAAGTACAGCTACGCAAGTACAAACAGAGCATTGCTCCGGTAGGGAAGCACAGACCATTGCCCCACTTAAATACTCTCCGTGAAATACGTAATACTGATCATGTGACGAGTTCCGCCGCATACGTAATCAATGAATCGTGAAAACAATAACGACGTTTTCACAAGGACCAAGATACACACGAGAGTGAACTGAAATTCGGCTGATCGTTCAACTCCCGCAAGACGCAGGCGTAACCGTGGTAATTTTCAAAAATTTCGTCTAAGGTTTCTCTTTCTGTCGATCTTTATTTTTCTGACACCAACGGGAAAAAAAAACCCGACCGAGGAAGGAACGAGGCAGGTTTTGCTTCCTCTCCGGATCAAAAGTCAAGGTGTAGCAGCTATCTGCGACCTTTTTTTTGCTCGCAAGGCATTAATACCATGATTAGAAAGGACCATAATGTTCTTCTTGCCCCTGCACCCACCCATTGTCACCGACCGGTCCGATATCTATGAGCACTGGTGCTGCCTGCCTGCCCGCCGGCCGGCCTCCCTGCCTGCCTGCCCGCCTGCTTGCCTGCCTGCCTGCTGATGATCAGGCGGGTTTGAGTCATTAAGCGACCATTGATGACATTCCTCGCCTGCCTTGGCGCAAACAAGCTTTTGTCCAATCAGCAGTAGAGATAACAACAGATCGAACGAGAGAGGAGTAGAAAAGCCGAGTTTTGGGGGGTGAAATATGATTTCTACTTTCAATTAATACACGCGAGCATGGCTAAACTGACCCGCGCCGACATTCCACAGCCATCAACTAATGCGTTGCGTTCGCTCGTTCGTCCACATCTGTTCGCCCTCCCTAAATGGCGGCCGAGACTTCCTGGCTTGGCTCGTGCCAGGCAATTAAAACGTGTTCATTAATTTCACTTCTGACACCCGGCGGCTCGGCCGCTCCACCGGCCGCTCCCCGAGGTCGTTGCTCATTTTTCCTTCACACCCCGCTTAATTCACAGCTGCCTCGTATTCGCCCCACGGTTCCGAACGCGGTGCGTGGGACGTGCGAGCCTCAGGATTTGGGATCGGAAGTACAGCACTTGCAGAGATCCTGCCTCTCAGCCATGCATGATTGGCCCAAACTCTGGCATACTCCAAAGGAGGTATCCATCTCTCCGGGTGCATATGAGCGAACGGACCTGTGTCTACTTCGCACACGCTGACGCAAACGACGCAGCAGCAGGAGAACATGACTTCAGTATAATAATCCCTGATGCAGAGTGGGAGAAAATCTCACTTAATTTCCTTAACAGCCCCGTTAGTCTCTTTCTTTCACTGTTCCTCCTGCTGTCTTTCAAATGGAGCGAGGCGAAAGAAACTGATGGTGCTCTATGCCTGGAAAAAGGCTCCACGTCATTTAAACACATAACATTTTTCCGCATTAATAGGAGTGAAAAGAAGTCTCCTCGCCCGCTCTCTCCTCAGCAGGCTGCCGGTGAATGGTTCCTGCAGCAGCAGCGACGGCGGCGACGAGGGCGACGGCAGCGGCGATGGCGGCGACGATGACGGCAGCAGCGGGAGCGCCAGCAGCAGCCCAGAGCCAGGCTGATAATCATTCCAACAGTTGGTGATAAACCAAGCCAAAGAATGTCCATTATCATGCACGACTTACGAGCCCCGGCAGGAAAGGCACGATTATTAGAGTTGGCAAATAGTTTTGCATCTAGTCATTACCCAGGGAGAAGACTGAGTGCTTTTCTTCTGCCCATGAGCCAAAAAAACTGTTCTCAGGAAGAAAACAAACGTGCTGGAAAGAAGTTCGTTGGATATGATGAGTTGTCATTTTCTCGATCGTCGCAGTCGGTCTTGCCGTGATTAGCCTCTATCTCGACTGTTCTCTCGTTCCTTCTCTCAGCCTGTGTATTCATTTAATGGAATTTGGCAGGCCACGGCAAAGAGAGAGGCTGAGGAGAGCGACAGGCGTCTCAATTTAAGTTCATCACGAGCAATGGTACCAAGATTTGATACTGTGATCTCTCGTTCGTTCGCTCGTTCGCTCGTTCGTTCGCTCGTTCGTTGTCTTCTCGAACTGCTGCTGCTTCGATCGATCGAGGAAATGAAGACAATTATCCTCCAATTCCAACAGAACCTGAGCCTCTCTCCTCCTCTTCACTTTTATTCTGCTTCAACGTGGTCGTCGTCGTCGTCGTTGTCAGAGTTTCTTGGATTACAATTCCCCCCCCCCAGACTTGATTGATTAGCACCGGCAGACACAAAAGTGTATCATTATTATTCACAGGCCGATCGGGCAATCTGGGATCTTATGCCAACACTTTTTGCCCCCTTCGGTCTCACTCGAAGCGATTAGAATCTGTTTCTTTCTTGGTCTCCTTTCGGCATAATTGCCAGAGAGCAAAAGCTGAGCTGCGGAGTTCTTGGTACAAGTACGCATGAGTAGTCGAGAGCAGAGGAGGCACCCTCTGAATGCTGGTGCAGTCAGTCAGACCAAAGCGGCCTCTAATAATAGTTCATAACTCGTCATTTTCCCAGCTAACGCCCAGGTGAAGCTTGGTCCGCATTAAAACCAGACTTGAGGAGCACCATGGGTCGCAGCTTCTTCATTCCGATCACTGATTGAGCAGCCAACATCGCTCTTAGGTGTACACTGTGCAATCAGCGTTCAGGCAAAAAGGAAATGGTCGTTTTGGCAGTTCGTATGATCCACAACAGCTCAATTTTCGAGACCGTCGGCAAGGACAAAGCAGAGCCTCTCATTAAAAGGCGCTTGATGTCTCGATTTTTCCCAAAAATCAATTATCTCCATTTCCGGGAAGCTGCTGAGGCCAGCCAGGCTTGGCCAGCATTCCTTGCAAATGAGCGTGCGTGACAGTCTGTTGAGTAAAACTGTTTCCCTCGAATCCTCTCCGTCCATCTCTTTCTTGATTTGCCTCAATGATTCACTTTGATTGCATTGTAATTCCACGGTTGGGCATCACCTCCAGGGGAGCTTGCATGAGACTCTTGGGCCGGCCGCCGCGGCCGCCGCAGCCGCCGTCGAGGCCGGCCGTCGCTAATCCAAATCCAAGAACCCTGCATTACGTTCTCAAACATTCCTTCACTAATTATATGTCAGCGCTGAAATCCATCCAGGCAAAGCAGTCTGGGAGAAGAAGGGAAGCGTGTTGTAAGATCGAGAGAGCCAAAAGCAGACATGCGTGGTAGTTCATCCACGATGCTGCCCGGTTGTTGGCTGCAGTGCAGGTCAATGAGGTTGTCCGGCTTTTCTCTTTCCGAATTGCAAATGAGCTCGCCTTATACCCGGCCGCTAAATGAGGCTTTGAAGACCGCATCAAAGGCGCTACAGACACTCACGCAGCATTTGCAGATGCGAGCATTTGCACACAGACACAAGCAAGCAAAACCAAGCTTCAGTATTGATCCCCCCCCCCTTCGTTCCTCCATGTGTCACCCTCGTTTGTCTCTCCCATGCAGTTGGTGGGAAATTTCCGCGCCGCCCCAAAAGCTTTTGAGCTGTGCTGCAGGTTGACACAAAGAGGGCTTTGCGTAGAATCCGCTTGGATTTCCCATTCTCAGGGTGTCAAAGCCTGTTGCTTGCTTTTTCCAATTGCTGATTACCATTTCCCTCCGTATTGATCGCGTCCAATCGCCCTCGTTCCATTCCGCAGGGGGCTACGTACTCATGCTCAGTGCTCGGCTTGGATTTATTTTACTCGAGCGAGCGAGGCTTTTGTCCTGAGCTGGTGCTGCATTACATTTAGGAAAAATCGGTGCCACTTTTGAAGAACTCACACACACACACAGACATTGGAAGGCTTCGTTAGGCTTCCCACCCGAATTTTGGCATTGATTAACGCTGTTTCCCATGACCACTGCCAGAGCTTCATTACAAAGTACAACCGCCAAATGAAGAAACAAAGAGGGCGTAAAAATTGTTTCATCTCCTCCCTCCTGCGTGCATTGGTCATGTTTACAGAGAAGAGCGTCCTCATTCCTTAAAAAAGAAAGAATTTTGGCTGTGGGCCACATTAATCTCTAAAAACGTGTCTGGGCTGATAGCCGCTCTGCGGGATTCTTTCCCCACAAAAGCAACCCTCTGATTACAAAGCATCATGTTCAATATATCACCTCAATCACGAGAAAGGGGGAAAGGTTAACTAAGGGGAAAGAAGAATTAAACATTTAGGGACGGACCCTGATGTTACGACTGTGCCGCGCTGGGTCAGCTCGTACGGACCCGTAACGGTGCCCGGACGTTTCTTTCATGCGCCAAATCATTGAGATGCTTTTCACTACCGTGTGCCATATTGGCCTGTGTGACCGGCACTGACACGGTACATTCAGTGCTCAGGATCTCGGTGCTTGGCCAGTTCGATGTTCTGACAACGCTAATCTGTAGCACCTCGACAAGGATTGTCAGCTTACCTGCGCCTGCGCCTCCCGTGCGCATCATCCCCGAGGCCGAGGGAGGGGGGACCTCGCCCGGGCGGCGGGGGGGATGGTCGAAAGGGAGGTGAGACCCACACAAACACACACACGCCAGCAACAATGGGCAGGGCCAAAATGGGTTTATAGTAAAACTGGCAACGAACGGGTGGGTACGCTTGTCCCTGCTAATGCTATCAACTCATGGTACGTTGGACACCGTACATAGTTTTCTTCTGTTGACGCCAGTGTTGACACAGGTCTAATTGTCTCTCAAATGAACGCACTAATGAACCCACATTATATTACAGGCGAGGCCAAATAGCCGCCAAAGTTCTTATGTGACAAAGCAAACATGCACATGCACACACTACAGCGGCAGCAGCAAACACTCCCTCACTGCGACGCACGTTCATATGGTGCTATGTTTTTTTTTAGAAAAAAATTCTTCTTCCTCCTCAACGATTTCATTATTCGGTCAGGGAAGAGGAAGGAGCATATTTCTCAACTGCCTTGATTTCCTCTCTAGTGTGGGAGCAAACAAAGCCGCAGCAAGAGGGGCTAATTAATTAATTCCGCCCTACCTCTTGAGTTTAGGAGCAAAAAAAAAGGGGTGAGAAGAAGGTACGAAGAACAGAGGAGCTTTTGTTTCTGAGAGGTCTTTTTATCACTCGCCCTCTCAAATACACGCAGCCTCTCTGTTTTTGCAGCATTAGCGTAGTGCGATACTTGACACTGATTGCGCGGACTCTGCATGAAAAGGAATCCAATTTGGAATGATGAAAGAGCGTTAATTACTCTCCGCCTCCTTTGCTCCATCATGTCTTCCATTGCTTCTCTGCTTTCGTGCTTCTGCCGATCGATCTTGGCCAGGCAAACAAACACAAGTCAGCTCATATCTATACACACATATGCGCACACTCACACACACAAGAGGCTCTCGTCTCCTCCTTTCTTTCCCCGCGGTTATTGCAGATCTTTTCTTTCTCATCTCCTTACGACAATGAGAACGAGGCATCAAACACAAAGAGAATGGCTGATGAAGAAGAGGAGACGGTGGAGGCTGAGCCAGAAAAAAAGGATGCAACAACTACAATAATAACCACTTCCACAGAAATAAGGAGAGAGAAAGACGATATCACGGTTTTGTTCCCTATGCACAAGGAGAGTGGCAGACTGGTATTATTACAGTGGGACTGTGATTGCTACAACCGAAGTGGTACGTAGTGTGTGTGTTACTGCTTCAGTCTCTCCATCCGCTTGAGAAAAAGATAACAATGGTTGCTGCAGTTGCCTGCCTGCCTGTCTGCCTCACTGCCTCACTGCCTCACTGCTTTGCTCTGGACAGGAAACGCTGAAAAGGTGTCATCGCCAGCAGACACAACAGCCCTCCTCTCGGTCATTATCAGTCGCAACTAATTACTGCTCCACTCCAGACTAATCTACACCTTGTATCTCTCGTGTCCGCCGGTCAACGGTCCAACAGATAGCGTGGAGACATTATTTTGTTCTGGCTCCGACCACAGATCTCAGATCGGGGCTGTTGTTTTGGGGCTGTTACAGCAGCCCTTTTGGGTAGGTGTCGGTGTTCCACCAAAAAAAAAAAGGTCGCTGGAGCTGCTGCCTCGCTCTATTGCAGAATCGTAGTTAGCGGCCGAGTGCTTTATTCTTTACGAACGTACACTTTCTCTCGCTCTCCTGCACTTTTGCCATGGCCCCTCTTTTTTCGGGCTTGCGTGCCGATGCGAACGGGGAGGAAAATGGCGAGCAATTAGCGGAGGGCGCTAACCACAGTGATTATGACACTCTGGCAGGCCAAGCAAAGCAAGTAGAGGCAGCAAAAGTGGCTCCCCCCCCCGTCCTCTTTGTTTGGGGCGGCCTCCGGAGCTGCTGCTACAGTGACACAGGTTTTTGTCTCGGGGCCACTTCGCAATTAGACAGACGACGGCTACGGCCAAAGAGAGATCTTCTGTCTGCAGCCTGACACGTAACCATTGTTGTCGTAGAGATCAGGTTGACACTCACGCATAGAGAGTCACTCTCCTTCGCTCGCTCGCTCGCTCGCTCGCTCGCTCTCCAAAGATCTCTGCAGGGCTTAATTGCGGTTTATTTTGTAGTGGACGGGGTCCAAGATCGATGGCTTCTCACCCCAACTCTTTTTTTTCTCTCTCTCTGCCCACATCTCCGCGCGCTCAAACTATGGGTGGCCCAAAATGTCTCCTCAAAGAAGAGAAAGAAGGGAGACCTTATCGTTAATTTGTTCAGCTGCGTCCGAGCTCAAACCGTTTTTAGCAGCGGCGGTTTTTTCCCAAACATGAGATTCAAGGTCAGTGAGTCTGAAAGAGCCTCCCTGGTTAATTATTGTTCGCCGCAATGACGGTGACATTTCCCCTCTTCTTCTCTGTTCCTAAAGGATTCAAATTTGTGGTCAAGAAGCCCCGGGTCCTCCCCGGTTTGTGCCAAAAAAGAAGCGGAGAAAAGGTACACAGCAACGGTCACCGGAGACTCGATTTGCGGTTAAGAATCAGTGAGGCTTCGAATCCTGGCTGCCCTTTAGTGCGGTGGCGTTTGTGGTGAGATATGGACATAGGCGGCTTTGTCGCGTGATTAATGCTTGCATTCACAGGTTTGGACAGCGGCCGTGGCCGCAACCAAGCGTCTGGGAGACATTGAGCAAAAGTCGGAGGAGGAGAGGTGGATGTTAAAGCTGTGCCAAGCTTTGCTGACCTGTCCCAGCCCAACACAGGCATTGTTTGAATTTGACTGCGCTCCCTCTTTCTCACACCTGAGAGAAGGAAACAAGAATTTTTGGTTTTTGTCGTTAGGAGAGATGGAAGAGGAGGTGGGGCAACAGCAGCGGCTTAAAGAAGCCAAGCGAGCGTCTTCGATAGCAGTCGGAATAATGCACATTGACATGGCCAAGAGGGGGAGCTTTTCGTGCCTTGGGTTTGAACGGCCAACTTCTTGTCCTGTACCCCAAAAAAACCGTTGGAAAGTAGGAGAAAACGCATGTGTGGAGCAAAAAAGTTATGGCACATTTCCACCACTGCTATAAATCCAGATCTGTAGAAATTCTTCTTCTATCCTCACTGCCGGCATTCTGCGCGGATAAATTTGAAAGGGGTTTTGTTCGGGGGCTAAAGACGCCGTTGCTCGAGGTCTCATTTATTCCCAATCGCTTCTCGCATGATCTGAGGCCAGGCAGGAAAAGAGGCGAGGGAGCTGCATGGGAAAAAAGTCGACATCACTACTTCTGTTTGGCCCAGTAATCGCCAAGAAGAAAAATTGATCGCAGAGACTTGGTGCAGAGGATATCCTTTGTCGCTTGTCTTTGCGGGTGTCTCATCTTCCCCCATCCTCCACACAAGAAGTCATCAAGCTCAATGATCTGCCTCACAGATGCCAAAGAGGATAAACAAAAGGAGGGCGGACGGGGCAAGAGGGAGCGAGACTTTGTCATGAACATTCCCTGCGAAACTTTTTGTGGAGTCGATGAGGCGCAATCACTCTCCAGTTTTTTTTTCTTCTCGGGAGCTCAGTGTGGAGCTGAGAGTACATTGTCAACACTTTCTTGGAGCTGAGGAGAAATAGGCTCTCTTGCTACGCGTCCAATGGCATGGAATTCGAGAGCTAAGTGTCACAGCACTACATACGAAGCAGAGCCGAGCGAACCCCATTGCTAATGTGACATCATTCGTCAGATCATCCCAGATCAACATTCCGGCCAACAAAGCAAGAAATACAAAGCAGAAAACGATTGAAAGGCCGTGTCCAATGCATTGACGGCCATCAATTATTTGAATGGAGAAAGAAAATGCCAAAATTTCCAGAATTATGTCGACGTGGATGGAATGGCAAATCCTGGAAACTCCATGGTCTCACTGCTACATCGGGCACTGCGGTGACACAAGGCTGACTGCGCTGCTCAATCTGTACCTGAATGGAGTACTCGTCCGTCCGTCCGTCCGTCCGTACTCCATACAGGTAGGTAGTACCTGTAAGGTCTAGTATGTAAAGTTGGTGCGAGTACATGGTCTACACGGTGGTCTGCCACCACTGTGACTGCCACAAAAGTAGTGCATACGCCGATGTAGGCTTTGTCCTACATACTCACTTCATGAGCTACTTTGGGCACAGACTGTGCTGCAGCCAGCACAGCAGTAGCACCGGCTAGGCAGTGTTCCTCGTGGACGTGCAGGTGCTGCGTGGTATGTACTGCACTGCAGCACGTTCGGGCAGTGTAGGGACAGCTCCTTGTCAAAAAGTCTCGCAACACCCCATAAACTTGAGTCACCTGCTAATCAGTCGTGACCGCGGCGCTGATTGATTCGGGAGAAGTCATGGATATTCACACAAATTTCTCCGAAAAGAACGAATACCTCTCATTACGAAAAACGTTAAAAAGCAGACGATGAAGATCAGCGCCACAGAGACTTGACTGCCCAACGAGAGCCGGGGGGGTCGCGTGCACTGCACATGCAATGAAGGGCGGACTGAAATGCAATCACAGTCGGTACTTGGTGGGAGAAGCTATTGAGTACTCGAGTTGTACTTGAGGCCACACGACAGAGCTGAGAAGTACGAGTACGTTCAGGTGCGCCATTAAAATCCAATATTTCTTTCCAAGAAGGAGTCGCACCTTTTCCCTGCTCGCTGTTTATTTAGAGCAAACACCAATCAGGGCGACAGAATTAAAGTTCAATCCTTCTCACATTAACGAATGTTGCAGCTGCTAAGTTCGTCTCCTGAATTATTTATGTAGTTCCTTGCTGCATAAGGTAGTGACTAGGAAAAGCACGTAACTACATGAAATCACCCCTGTGACATGGCCGCCCTGTACAGAGAGAGAGAGAGAGCAGAGGCGGGAGGCATTGAGTTATGGAGACTAAAAGTTCAGAAGTTCCTCGTATTTCACATCGATAACAATTGAAGACTTCAAATCTTGAAACAGCGTTAATTTTTTTTGGGTGGTAGCGATTGCATCTTGTTCTCCCTCCCCTCCTCGACTTAGAAATGTTGTTCGTGTAGCGTAGGAGACCTCCTGCCTTCCTCCGTCGCTTGATCTATCCCAGTGATAATTTTCTCGTCAGAATAAAGTGGCCAGGGCAGGGCTCGAATTTTCATGAGAATCGGTATTACTCGCACTGCGAGATTAATGGAGCGAGCGAGAGAGGAGGAAGTCTGGAATTCTGACTGGAGAAGTCCCAGAAACTCTCCTCCGCCTCTTTCTGCACGACAGGGCAACAACTTGAGCTCCTTTCTTCGTTAGGAGATGCTGCTGACCTTGCCCGCCTTGGCCTCCTTGGCCGAGAAAGAATGGCAAAATGACCATAAACGTCTGTGGCTGGTTTTTCGGTTAAATCCACATACCGACCTGAGCATTCTCGAGTGGGACAAAAAAAATGAAGCGGGCAGATGGCCGAAATTCGTGGGGGTGTCAGAAGACGACTTTTTTTCCCCCCATACTTGCTGGTGGCGCCGAGTCACTTGACGACTAAATTGATAAAGATGGGGAGGGAAAAAAACACACACAGGAGTGAGGCTCCTTTGTACAAGCGATTCTTGCCACCATTACTTGGATAATACGCAGCCGTGTCGTGATGTATCCATCAGTGGCCTATGATATGCTAAGCAGGGACAGGAGGGGTGAAAAAATGAGAACAGAAACTCAAACTAATCCGGCAGAAAAACTGGAAGCCAAGCCGCCCAGTAATCCATATAGAGCGCTAACGGCTGGCTTCAATTCAGGGCATAATGCATATTCAATCGTTTCCTGCTCTCTTTCTCTCTCCTTCACAATGATATGGCTTCGCCTGCTCGCGTGTCCTTTCATTTGTGTGAATGGGTATCAAGCGTGGGGTTGGTTGCTTCGCCTTATTGATATGCAGTCAATCGCTATCGAACAAAACGCGCTTTTTCCAACGGTTTTATTATTATTCCAAAATTGCCGCGCTCTCTTCCCAACTGTGCATACATTACGATACGCACTTGGTACGCGAACAGTGCTACTGTTGGCTCCTGGAGATGGAATAATGAATTTGGTTCCTGAATGCAAACCCCTTTCTCTCTTTCTCCCTTTGCTTTTCAATCAGCACACAAATCCCAAATCTACCGCCGTTTTTTTTTGGCCGGAGGCTGTGTCAACCCGCAGTTCTGGCATTAATGTCCTTAGTGGTGGACACTATGAGCCAGAGAAAAACTCTCTCCGTACGCAGACGTTGGCCACACTCATACGGTGGTCAGTGGCCACCCAGAGCGGGATTCCCGTCACTGACTGGGTGCGCGGGGGCCGTGTTGGTGGTGGAGCCCCAGACGTCCTGAGTGAGCCATTGACGGCGCGTTTGTCCACTTGTTTCCGCCTCATAGTGTAATATGTTTAACTGGGCAACTGATCACTGCTGCGATATTGCCAAAGTGACGCGGCCATCGAGGCATTGAACCGAATCGGATGCGTGCATATTATAATTCCAATTGATTTCCTTTGTGCGCACACTAAAAAGGAGGAGGCGAGGGAGCTTTTCGAACAATGAGGCTGCAAATAGTCAGCAGCCAATAAGAGGACGGCAGATCTGGTTTAATATCGCACAGGCTCGATTGAAAATATTATTTCCTTCATTTTCTTACAACGAGGCGATCATCCATTGCATTTAGATTATCTTTTACGAAGTATGTCGAATTCCTCGTGTGCGTGCATGTGGGCAGCCAGCGGCGGCAGCGCCGGGACCAGCGGCGGCAGCGGCAGCACCAACACCACCGACACCGCCGCGGTCGCGCGCACGATCGCAATCTCCCCGGGGAGAGAGAGAGAGAGAGAGAGAGGGTGGGAGGCAGGAAGGGCGAGGGAGAGGAGGGACTCGTAAAGAAATTTAGTGTTGATCGATTCTTGGTTAAGAGACGTCATTAACGTTTGATATTTTCTCTGGAAATGCACTCGGCCGCTTGATCAGTATCTCCCGCAGCCCAGTCTGCCCTCCTGCATTTAAATTATATATGCCTTTGCAGGAGCTTGGCAGCCAGGCAGTGGTGGAGTGCGTGTTACGTCCTGGGTAAGCCTGTGAGGGTGCTGAGCGTGCTGAGCACGCTGAGCGTGCAGCGACGCAGAGACGTTTTTCATATTTTCGTCGACTTCGACACAGGAAGAACAAGTTACACTCTTTTCCCGTAGGTTTTTCTGCGCGTTTTCTCCGGGCGGTGATCGATGCAAGGCGCCGGGAAATGGCCGCTCAAGTCCTGCTTAATTACGGGGCCCAGGGAGCGGTCGCCGGGCGGCCGGCGGCGGCGGCAGCACCACCACCACCACCAATGCTTTGTGCCTCCCTCAGTATGTATAATTTGCAGATAGCGCACTCACCCATCCCGACAGGTTGGTTGGCTCGCCAATTTACCCTACCTCTGATGATCAGGTTGCTGCAGACACAGACGGACAAACCAAATGGCGCAGACAGACGGACACACAGACAGACACAACGCAGCAGCACAGACAGACCTCAACACGCCGTAATTAGAGACCACATAAGCCGTGTGCAAGGAGTGTTGGACGGCCGCGGCAAGAAGAAACAGAACTGCTCTTCCTCCCTAGAGCATTTTCGCACGCACGCACGCACGCACGCACGCACGCACGCACTCACGCACGTACGCACTACGCACAGACACACACGCGCGCGACCCAGTTTGTGATCAGCCATTTCAGTTACCCAAAGCCGTGTAATGGCGATGCGCCCAAACAGACTTGGTGGTCGCTTCGTGCCGTACACTTTTTTGTTGCTCCCGCTCTACGCGGCAAATTACAATCCCCTTGACCAGGCCAATCGTTCTGAATTTGATCCAGGCTCCTGGGAGGCGCTAAAAAGGGTCGCCTTGAATGTTGTAGAAGTGTGTGAAGGGAGTGAGAATCCCTTTTTTTCTTGACATTCGATTTGGTCGCACGCGATATTTTGTACGCCCGGAGCGTCATACTCAATTGCTACCTTGGCAGCTAAGAGACCTCCCGGCCATTTAATCTAGGGGACAAGACAAGAGCATCGCTTCGTATGCGCATACAACTGTTGGTACATGTGTACGTACCTGCGTAGTACAGACAGCTGTACCTCAAGGCAATGCAGCTAAGCAGCATTACCGCTCCTGCTGGTGCAGCGGACTCGGTTTGCTTTGCGTGCAAAAAAAAACAACAACAACAACCCGCGTACAATCACTAAATAATTGGTGACAACTCCTGACTCATCTCACGTTCGCTGGAAAACGCTTTGTTTGCTCAGGTAGAGGCTCAGAAGCAACACTTTACCCTCGAAGCACCCTAACCGTCATCCATCCTTCGGACTCCTTCCATCCATCCTGTGCCCCGATGATTTCCAGCTTTTTTACCCACTTTTATTGCGGACGGAGGAAGGAGAGGCTGTTGCTTGATGCTCAGTGGTTCCAAGGCACTTTTTATTGCAAGACAGACAAGTCGGGCAGCAACAACGTATGTGAACAAGGCAGCGAAGCCCAGGCGAGCCCAGCAGCTCATCATCATTATCAACAACGTCTTTCCTCCCCGAAGGAATCAGGGAAGGAAGACGACGACGAAGCAAAAAAAAATTAATAAACGTCTGCAGCAGCGCAGCAGAGCAGGGCTGAGCAAAGCATCCCCACGGACTGTTCTTCTTCTTCTTCTTCTTCCACTTCTTCTTCGTCGTGGTCGTCTTCTTGTCCGACGCCCGATACCCTTCTTTCTGATACGGCACAAGTATTTAATCGCAGCCTAACAAGATCGGACGAGGTGTCTGCTGGAGGTGGTGGTCGTGGTCGTGGTGTTCCCTTTTTTGCTGGCCGACCAAGTCAGTGGGAAACTTTTGGGGCTGATCCCTCAAATCAGTCGTGGGGTGTTGATTTCATTAGCCATAAATCACGGTAGGAGAGAGAAAGAGAGGGAAGAAGGAGAACAAGAGCCCAAATCTGCAACACATGCGGTGAGCACCGATTTTTTTCGATCAGCTTTGTTGATTGAAGAGTTAAGAGCTCCTTTTTCAGATCCAAGCGTTCCCTTCCAACGCTGGCACTAATAATCAATTCTTCCTGTGCACCAGCTCAAAATTGAGACAGACTAAAGCTTTTCGGGATCAGCACAAACGGTGTTTTTTTTTTTACCCCTCTTCCAGCTCCTTGAGTCCTCACATGTGTCCGTGCTCAGCGTCCCAGGTTGGTAACCCTTCCAGGGCTCTCGTGCATTTGTACATGCAAGGAAAACAGAGCTGAAGGGTAGCTTAGTTGGCGTCAGGCTGCATTTCAGTGGCGAACCCAGAGAAAAGAGACGAGTGTGTGTGTGTGTGTGTGCACTGCACAGCCCGCAGCCGCTAATTAGTTACTGTAATTGCCTCATGGCGTGTGCGTTCTCGGCACATTTGTTCCTTCGATCGGAAAGCTAGCGAACAAACACAGAGGCAAACAAAGCACGCCTTCCCCTTAGCCTCCCTCTTTCCCCTGACTGCAAGTATAGTGTTTTTGCGCCTTTTTTCTGAGGGAGATCCCCAAAAAAGAGCACTGGAGGCTTTCTTGGCAGTCCCTACACGATGTAGGTGTTGCATTAATGGCGAGGTCGAAAAGTCCACCACCATCCTCTGCTCCACACACTCGTACTTCATGTATGTACACGCCAAGTAAACCCCATAAAGCAGTCTCTAATGGCAATCAATCTGCTTTTTCTTCCTCCTCTTTGACTGAACGAGCTAAGGAAGCCCTTCTCTCTCTCCCTCCCTCTACTTTCCCCTTTTTCCAAAGAAGCCAAATCAATTAATTTCCTCTCCGCTGAGCACATCCAGTTCTTTGGCGGCTGATTAGTAAAGGAGAGGCCGATGACATTTTGATTAGTGGAAGAAGCTTATCAGCTATTCACCAACTTTTTCTCGTCGCCAACTTCTTTTCCTCCCTTTTCCCTACGCCGTAGCGAAGAACCTAATCAAGATGGGTTAGTAGTCCTGCCTGGGTAGATGAGTGGTCTCGTCCCAGGCATTGGAATATTCCGGGGACGACTCAGGCGCTTCCTGGTGGAACGTTCGAATGTCGAATCTCTGGATGTTTGACTGCGTCGGGTGCGTGAGCGCGTGGGTGGCGGTGGTGGAGGACGGCAGCCACACCCAGAAGATTGCTTACAGAGAGATTATCCCGCTGATCTCTGTTGTCTTAAGGGATTGGGCCATCTAGTGTGGATTAGCAGAACTACCGAAATCAACTGGTTGGACCATCACATCAGATAGACGCACCCCCGCCAGGTAGGCTCGGGCGACCCAGGGAGGCCGTCAGAAAGCCAGCCAGTCAGCCAGCCAGCCAGCCGGGGCCGGCCGGGGCAAAGGGCTGTAGAGGCCAGGGCCGCCACATGAACAGGTCGGCAAGGCTGACCGCGATGAAGTCGCTGCTCGATGCCGACAAAAACATCTCCCCCACCATCTGGTGCTTGCAGGACACAAAGGGGTCCAACGAGGTTGGACGAAGGACTCGGAAGCAAAACCGAAGAGAAAGCGATGGATTTAAAACAAGTCAATCTCTAATGCTTGGCGATCCGGAGAACCCAGAGCCAGGGAGAGAACACGAAGCTTAATCAACTGATAATTCTCTTTGTCTTCGCCCTCGCTCCTTCTTTCTCTCTCTCCCATTGCAGCTCTCTGCGATCGATCTCATATACAGTGCTTGGCTGGGATTAAGTATTCGTTTAATATGCGCCGGGAGATAGAGGAGGAGGAAGCACATAATGAGCCCGGGCGAGCGGCGAGCGGGCGACCGGGCGGGAGAGCGACCAACCTTCTTGGTGCTGGCATCAATCGCTCACGAAAAATGTAAAATCGTTTGATTGCAGTGTGAACGATGATGAAAGTGCTGCACTGAGTGAAAAATAGGCAGTAAAAATGCACGAATGGAACATTACGATCTCCGCAGACAAGCACGTGGTTGCATGTGTCGGGATGATAAATCTTTCGCGCTCTCATACGCGCACTGCTTCGCCAGACTCATTTTGCCTCAGTTTGTACAGGAAGAATCGCCGGAATGCCCCGATTCCGGTCTCTCCCTCTGTCTTCATCACGCGCGCAAGCGATTAAGCCCGCGCCGGAGAGCGAGAGAGGCGAGATAGAAACGTGCCAGACCGCAGCCAACCGGCGAAATGAATCATTACCGAATTCCATCGGGCTCGTGTCACGTAGGGAGAAAGAAACAGCTTGGTCACCCTCATCTGCACACCCCGTGTTCTACTTTCCCTCGATCTTCGGGTCATGACGCTCCCTTTTTTTTCGGGCCTCTCATCTCAGCTGGGCGCTCATTATGTTGTGATTGGCGCGAATTATCAATGCCAGTCAGGCAGGCTCAGGCTCAAGCTCATTCTTTTTTCAGCGCCCCTGAACTCAGAGCTGAGCACCCACAGAGGGTAGAGCTGTGTCGGACAAGAACTTCTCGAGCCGAGTCAGGCCCACGAGCTTAGGCCTGGGCCTAGGCTCGATGCAGCTCTCATGGAGAGAAGGAGTGATCAGAGGAGTCTGAGCCGAAAAAAAAGGAAATCAGCTCAGGCTTCAGCTCGGGCTCTTCTCCGGGCTTTTTTCCGGCATTGACTGGGGCTCTTCTTGCCCGGGCTTTTGCTCCGACTCGGGCTGGAGTTCGGGCGTCAGCGCAGGCGCCAGCGCAGGCTCTGGCGGGCAAGACGTGCAGCCGGCCTGGAAAACGATGCAAGTCACCTTTGGCGCCAACAACGACAGCACAGCAGCGGCAGCCATTGGCTGGAATAATCAAGAGTCTTGAAAGCGTGATTTCACCTCGATGTCAATTGCTTGAGAACTCCACTCCCGAGATGGATGCATGAATGCAAGCTCTCACTGCTCCTTTTGCTGCACATGAGTATCACAGTCACAGGGCAAAGGAGGGAGAACGACCCATTCTGGATCTGACAAAGCCGCTGACGAGCTCATCTGAGTCCCTTGGTGCTAATTTCCTCCCATCTCGACGATACACACAGCACATACGTGTCCAAGTACATACGCGGAATGACCGAAGAAGCAAACTGGCCAGCTACAACGACGTTGGCGTCTAATTAGTGGCAAAAAGTGCTCTTTCCCTCTCCTCTGTACAGCACAGTGCTGTACGTACGTACGTAGGTACGCACATACTAGTTCTCCCCAACATACAGGGAGGGAGGGGGGACATTTCCCCCAGGACCCGAGGTCATGTACACGCACGTATGGAGAAGGGAGAGAAAAACCGTGTTGTTCTAATTCTATTGCACAATTGTTTGGCTAGAGAGATTCAATTAGCTGGGGGCAGGGGATCGTGAGTTGTACAAGTAAGTAGTGGAGGAACAAAAAAAAAGAGAAAAGGAAAGCTTGAGTGAGAAAATGAGTGTACCTAGAACTGACAGAACATTGCGCGCACAATAGTGCTGTACGCTATGTATATTATATGCTATTACACTCGTTCATAGTGTGGTGTCAAAAAGCCCTAGGCGATAACACCGCGGGCTATTATTGTTAAAAGAGTGGCTAATGCGACGACGAACAAACTCATTATTCACTTAGACGAAGGACAAATATTTTGAACATTTTCTCCATTTCACGAATGCAGGGAAGCAAACTCGGGACTCGCAATTTGGCGAACATCTATCAGATTTCCCATGACAAACGACACCTGCGTCGCAGTCGTGCAGTCGAGCGAATTCGCGACGACATCTAGACGGTCCAGCAGACGTTTGGCGCTGGTAGTGATGTGGTCGGCCCGTCATGACGGTGATCGGATGAGCGTCTCCCCTGACACCGTCGGGCCTGCCAGGGCCACGGGCCGCTCAGTGCGCTGACACCACCATGGGGGGAAGTACTGTAGCACATTACCAGGCTCTCCGCTGCTCTCCTTTCTTGCCGCGAAACAAGCGAGAAGAAAATTAATATCGAAAAAACTCCCTTTCACCCATTGTTCTCGGCCAAATGATCTACGAGAGGAGGAAATAAAGGGCTCCACCATGCACACGTTATCATTGTGAGGACGAGAGAGGAAGGGAGAAGAGGGCTCCTAATGATTATTTTCTTAGTCTGTTTTCCTTTTCTCCCATGATCCCTCCTCTGTCTCCCTCCTCACTCACACTCCAAGTAGTCTGAGCTCACTACACTCCCGCACTCGCATACGCACTCACGCACGCACTCACTCACTCACACGCATGCCTGCTGGCTGGTATGCATGCCTTTCAGCCCGTTGCGTGTCTGCAACGGGGGCAGCAACAATTGTTACTCTGCTCCTTTTTCGACTTCACTGCTAATAATTTCCCTACCTTCATTAGCTGGAGGTGGCGCTCCGCCATTCAGTACTTTCCCCAGTCCTTTTTTTTTCTCTCCTTTCTCCCTTTGTGTCAGTGAGATCATGCGTGGCCACAGATACGATTCCTTTTTTTTCTCATTTGGAAATGGCTCCCTGTGTCTGACTCGACATTCGCTCACACTCATCTACACAGCACAGATAAGTCAAACAGTGCGCAGATTTCTCATGTGTAACTTTCCCACCTTTCCGCAGATCTCCTTACGTGATTATTATTATTGCTTTCTAAGCCAGCGGATCAGGATCGAAATGAACAGCAGCCCGCGGGGTTCGTACGAGATGGTGACAAAAGAAAGCTTAATGCAAGAGGGGGAAATGATTCCCCACGTTCTTTTCTTGTTACTCTGAGTTCGTCGTTCATGGAGCACTTTTGCCGTAAGCCTCATCATTAGCGTTTTATGTCGCCTGCGTGAGGAGGAGAGAAGGGTGTGGGTGCAAAAAAGCAAGGGGCGAGTTAATTAAAACTCCCCGGAATGCTTTCACGTCGACCCGGTGAGAGTGTGAGTGTGCGTAGTAGACGACGGCGTCAGCGCACACACGCGCGCGCACACATGCTATGAATGCTTTCACAGAGGAGCAGTTGGCACTTATCAACTTCATACGTGTGCCCAATGCTTACTGTCTCTCTCTCTCTCTCTCTCTCTCTCTCTCTCTCTCCTTAGCTAATAAACGCACGCGCGCGGCCGCATAAAAACTTTGCAGTGTTTGGCTTCATTTAAGCCGGTAGAAAAAACTAGTCCCTCGGATAACTGCGACTTCTGCTCTGCAGGTGAGATGTGTGTGCGTATGTGTAGAACAGACAAGTCCATGTACTACACTGGAGCGTCTCTCTCCGCTGAATAAGAAGCGACATTAATCTCTCAACATTTGCGGTGTGCGTATGTGCGTGCGAGGCTGCGTGAGCACACGCTAACCTGAGGCTTTAAAGGTGAAAGCACCGAGGGGGAGGGAGGGACGGAGGGTGGACTGCCAGTACTAGTACTGCGTCTGCACTACGGACAGACGTCCACATTATGTTGTGCAACAGAGTCTCTTCACTCCCCTCCCCGTCAAAAGAGCAATTAAAAACGCAAGCACTTGGCGCGCCAGAGAGAGACAGGATGAGCCAAGTCATATGAAGTATTCCCCGCGGGAAATCATACATAGCAGTCATTAGGTTACACACACACAGGCCAAGATAAGCGCCTTGAGAGGTACTTGGTGGGGGAGAGAGTAAAAGTGAGTGAGGAAGAAAGCCACCTTTGAGCTTTAAGCAGGTGCAGTAAGCGATTGCTAAGAGATGACGACGACGATTCGCCTTTTTTGTGTTTGCAGCAGCAAAGGATTTGGTGTTGGCGAAATGTCAGCGGACATGAAAGAAAGCGAAGCAAATGTTAAAGACGTGCTAGCATGTAAATTGCTGGCAGGAAAGTATGAGGAGTGTGGGCACATTAAACACAGCATGGAATGTAGAAGGGTAGAGGGAATACGCCCGCGGTAGTCCGACGTACGTGTCTGACGTGGTGCACTGGCACTGCTCACTGCTCGCCACGGTGAAGGCTGAGTTGGCGTGCACCCCCTCAGTCAAGTTCTCCTGCGTACGCCGTGTCTCATGCGTGCGTACAGTCCGTCTGGTGCCATGATGCTGGGAGGAGATCGAGGACTGTTGCACACACACATGAGTGTGAGTGCGTGCCAGAGTATATTAGTCACCATGCATGAAGTAAGTGTATTCCAGACTCTGCCATTATTTGAGCTGCAGATGTTAACGGCGTGCGAACTCATTTCGTCTTTTGTCGACGGTAGCAGCAAGAAAAAGAACTTTCCCCTTAGAGTCCACATCATATTTCACCAGCACCGGTGGCTTGTTCAAATCTTGTCTGAACAAACTTTGCAGACAAATTATGTTGATTTTTGACAGGTTTTGCCTGCGGCTCCCTTTACCGACACCGAAGGTGAGGGGGAAGGATAGAGAGGAGGAAGGGAGGGAGGAGGGGATGGAGACGATGGTGCGTGAAACGTTGTAGATTGCGATCGAACTATTTGAGACAGACTAACCCTAAAATTTCGTGTTCCTGTCGCCATTTCCCGTCGAGTTTAGGGTAAAAACCTTGGGAGAATTGCATACATGAATGGAGGAGACGAGAGAGTGAGTGATAAAAACGCTAACACCACCTTACTACTATTGTGGGATGATGACTGTTGCTGAACGATTACTTGCCTAACTATAGTATAGCTGCGGCGGTAAGAAGAAGGGAAAAAAAAGGCGCATGCACACCCTGCG
>JAAUXU010055742.1_pt1 | contig 38924 bp, 33 predicted proteins | sample 7278151 | NCBI WGS metagenome assembly JAAUXU01 (sample SAMN14350113, study PRJNA611818) | marine sediment metagenome | isolation source: surface marine sediment (1.8m) | place: French Polynesia: Moorea | collected 2018-08 | reverse complement strand
TCAGATTGCGTGCAGGCTGGATTTTGAAGTTCGTTTTCCTATGTCGATATTAATCACCAGCAAGGAAAACTCAAATAGTACCTTACCAGAAAACGATGACATGCGGGCAGAGCTTGATGACCTTATGGCAAAAGAGCTCTATGATAAACCGGAAGAGCTTGATGATATTCCGGAAGAGCTTGATGAAATAATGACAGAAGAGCTTAATGACATACCGGAAGAGCTTGAAGACATGCGGGCAGAGCTTGATGACCTAATGGCAGAAGACCTCTATGATAAACCGGAAGTGATTGAAGATATACAGGCAGAGCTTGATATGAGTGAACTTAAGGAGGAGTCTCTGACCGACAAGGACGATAAGAATCCAAAAATCAGTTCATAACCTCCATACCATCCCAAATTGTCATATAACATCAAAATAGCTTGGAGACAGTACAAAGACGACCCCACAGGCTTGAATACACCTTAAGCCAAAAACTCAAGGCCATGCCAAATCAGCAAGAGGACAAAAAAGCTTTCTGCTAAATAGCGGAGTGTCCATAGCATTTTCTGCTTTAACAAGCGTTCCTGCACTTATGGAAAACCTTTTATACCTCCAAGTGCGCCACGAGCGCATTTTTATTATAAAGTGTGTGTAACTGCACAGAAGATGAGGGGAGGCCCCTCGAAGTCGGTTTGCAGGAGCAGGCCTTAAACCACCTTAAGCTGCATCGGCTTGAGACCTTGAGGTTTCATGACAATGGCTGGCAGGAGCCGTGTGAATCGAGAGGTTCACGCACGGATCTGTGAGGGCCTGGGGGTGAGATTCCCCCGGGCCACTCGACCATATCGGTACTTTTGAATCTCTGAAAAAGTTGTGATACCCGTTTGATATATGTAAAATTGCGATAGTTGGGTTTCTCTCAATATATCACCAGTTTCAAGAATCCTGAATTTTGATTGAAAAAGCTCATCTATTTGGATATAAATGCGTATAATCTATTTCTGATTCTCTTGATTCCACTGATCCAAATCAGCTCTCAATTTTAATATCGAATCCGAATTTCTATCTAATTTCTACGCTTCTTCAAATGCTCCTACTGCTGAATGCATCTGCTTAAAACCCTAACCAAAGGTGGTGTATGATGCCCAATTATGAGTTTTACTGTGAAGGATATAAAAAGTCTTTTAGCATTATTCTTTCTATAGACAACCTGATAAATACCAAAAGCTGAGGTTCGAAATGATCGCAAGATACAGCTACGGACCCTATATTGCCTTGATAATTATTTCTTGTATGATAATGGCAGGGTGCACGAGTACGAAAGCCAACACCACCCCTGAAACGCACGGTATAACCTTAACATGGGATGATGTACCAGGTGCGACTTCCTACAATATCTATTGGAGTGATAAGCCGGGAGTTACCAAAAAGAATGGAATCAAAATATCCAACGCAAAAAATTTCCACTCCATAGCCGAGTTGGAAAAGGGGAAAAAATATTATTTTGTAATAACAGCCGTCAATGCTTCCGAAGAAAGCCAGGAATCCGAAGAACTCGCTATCACTGCCGGACAATGAGATTAAGGTTGGCCGGGTTGATTAGATTGAAATGAAACCTAAGATATTCAACTAATTTCTATTTTAATTTTCATTAAAAAAGGAAATAAACTTGAAGAAGAAACCTTGTTCTCCCAATCTTGCAATTTTTGTGTTCCTTATCTTAGTTGTTTTAGTTTCACCGGCCGATGCAGTCATCAGAATCATGCCATTAGGAGACTCCATCACTCATGGTTCTGCTTCAGGAGTCAATGAAATGAATTTGCAGACCTCATACCGCAAAGCGCTGTGGGACCTGCTCATTAACGCTGGATACAACATAGATTTTGTTGGTAGCCTCAATTCAGGTTCTTCAGTCCCAGACTTCGACCCCAGTCATGAAGGACATCCCGGTTGGATGGACAATGAAATTGTTAATGGACACCCCGGTCAACCAGGGGCAGGACAGTTGGCTGGCTGGCTGGCCACTTCTCAACCTGACATCGTGTTGCTCCACATCGGGACCAATGGCCTGGACACCAACCCTGCTGATGTTGAAGCCATTCTAAACACGATTGACGCCTTTAATCCGGAGGTCTGGGTCGTGCTAGCCCGAATCATCAATCGTGCATGTTGCGTTGAAAATCCTCGGTGCTCAAGGTGTCAGGAAACAACGGATTTCAACAACAATGTCGAGGCTATGGCCCTGGATCGCGTAAATAACCCAAGCAACCCGGCTTTTCCTGACAGAATCAAGATTGTCAACATGGAAACCGGTGCCAACATTAATTATAATATCCAACCCCTCGGGGATATGTGGGATAATCTTCACCCTTATCACTTCGGACAAGGCTACAGTAACATGGCAGAGGTTTGGTTTAACGCCCTGAAAGATATTTTACCGTCTATTCGTCTGAGCCCGCCTGCTAATTTTAGGATAGTGCGGTAATGTGGTACGAGACTGTGTGATTGCGATAATAGCGTTGAGTATCAGAGAGGACCAGTCTGTGTTCAGATTCCGTGCACCGATACCTGCAGCACAGCTTAGCTGGGCAGATAAATAGTCCAAGTCTATAGCCCTTCCGCGATATCAGGTAGAGCCAAAAATGCCTTTGCCTTTGATATCTGGTTCTGGCAACGCAACTGCTATCAACTACAGGTTTTCTATCCGCTTTATGATTTGATATATCCCAAACGTATCTGAAAAAAATTCAGTCTACAAAAATGTCAGATATTGTAAACTAATCACAAGGGAACCATTTTTTAGATTTCTGATATTAAGGTAACAAAATTTGCTTTCCAAAAGTTGCGATCACTCCAACAACTCTGTAAATATCAGCTCACTAAAAACCTTGCGATATTCGATATGTATCTGTAAAATTGCGATATTTGTGTTTATCTCATATCTACATCACACAGAAATCCATTGCTTGACCTCGTAGACCAAATTATTTATATATCAATCACTTGACTTGATTCACCTCTGATCTGAATACGATATCAACCCTCGGTACCTGTTTTGATTTTATTCTTGCCCTGTCCTTACCTTTTTCTTTTTCAATTTCCCATATATAATTCTTATTAAACAGAAAGGAAGATATGATGAGATTCCATAGCAAATTCATAGCGATTTGTTTCTTGATTATTGTTTTATTGACCACAGGTGCTGTAGCTGATGATTCTATAAAAGCTAAAATCAGCAAGGTAGAGTTAAAAGAACACAATTTACTGAATATGTATGGAAGTGCATGTTTTATGCTTACCTCAAGCAATGGAACAACCGTATTGACTGACCCAATTAATATGCCAAGTGGATTTAATGCCGATATTGTGACAGTAAGCCATGAGCATTTTGACCATTATGATTTCGCATTTGTAGATCGAATGCAAAATTCTAGAAAATCCATTTTTAAACCAGAATCATTTTCCCTCAAAGACGTTAAAATAAAAAGTATTGCATCTTCTCATTCGTTTCTTAAGCCTAACCCCAAAACACCTAGCAATGTTATCTATATATTTGACTTTGATGGACTAAAAATTGCCCATATGGGAGACATTGGACAAGAAAAGCTAAATGATGCGCAATTAAAGGATTTAAAAAATATTGATATCATATTCATGTCATTTACTGATCAACCTCAATTTGGGATGACAATCGAAAAGAGCTTTAATATTGTAAATCAAATGAATCCCAAAATTATCATACCAACTCATTTGGACGAAGAAGGTTATTCAAAATTAAAGAACGCCTATAAACAAGTGGAATATTATGTTGGAAGTTGGGAGGTTGATAGTAAGGATTTAGACAAATTAGGTAGGGATAGTAAGGTTGTAATATTGGTTCCTGAGAATGGTTCTATGGTTGAAGAATGGCGAAAGAGGATTTAGTGCATTGCCGATCCAACAAATCTGTACTTTTGAAATCCTGAAAAACCTGTGATATTCGATATGTATCTGTAAAATTTTGATATTTGGGGTTTTCTCAATATATCTGTGTCGAAAGTAACGCTGAGTAAATGGCAAGAAATACCATTTTTGTTGACATCTAAGTCTGCTTTTGATTATTAAAATACGAACTGCACGCTTGTTGAAAAATATAAAAACGAATTTGCTTTCCAAAAAAAATATCCCCCCCTGTAATTCAGCGTTAAATCATAAGTAAGTTGAGTGATCAGATCCATTCCCAGATGAATCGGTGGTTTATCATCTAAACACCGAGAAAGAATGATATGGAAATGAACATTTGTCCACGATGTAAGCTACCACAAGAGGGGGTATTTAAATGCCAATATTGTGGTTATGTTTTTTCTAAAAATGAGAAACCATACAAAACAATCAGAAACAAGTTGGACGATATTATTAGTGCGGTTAGCAATAAACAGAAATTAGCTAAGAAGAAGGCAAAAATGAAAGATTATAGAGGAACCCGTTCAGGATCTGATAGACGGAAATTTAAATATATGCATTATTCTCCAGAAAGAAGATCGGGTAAAGACCGCAGGAAAAAAGTTGATAGTAGAGGTCAAGTAGCAAGAAAAAGACTGTAAAAAAATTCAGATTTAGTCTAAATATTGAAGATTCATACCACAAAAGACGCAGAAGCCTATTGGTAAAACTTGGGTGCCTATTATTTTACGGGACTGCATAAAAATATGCGATTTCTCCAACATATCAAAGGTTTTTATCCTCCGAAAAACTTGTGATATTCATTTTATATCACAGGTAAAAATTCCACCATTTTTGATCCTATCTGAGAGTTTATATTAGATTACGCATCCCACATTTTGGCTGGATTTTAGGTTTCGGCTATGTACCTACAATCGTAATAATTTGCACCGTACATCATCACATCTAACACATTTCCAGATCCTTTAGTTTTTCGACTCAGGCACGAAGTCTACAATTTCAAATAGACCAAATTTTATTATATTTGCCATTGTAATGCACAATTTGAAAACTCGTGTGATATCCGTTTGATATCTGTAAAATTGCCAAAGTTGTAATATTCTCATATCGGTAGTTTTGTTTTAGGCATTCCTGAGCAACAGTTCCGAGACGGACCTACTTTTATCCATTATATTTAATAAATATCAATAGGTTATGAATTGACATTGTGAGTTAAATAAATAGGTGTTTAAATTTTAATTCTGTTTGACGTGAGCATTATGGGCAAAACGGGTGTGAAATTACATTTTATTCAGCCGGGCAAGCCTAATCAAAATGCTTTTGTTGAATCATTCAATGGCAGATTCAGGGATAGTTGCCTGAACCATCGTTGTTTTCTGAATCTGGACGATGCCGCTCAGGTCCTTGATCAGTTGCGAAAACATTACAACCAGGTCAGGCCCCATAGTTCACTTAGCTATGTGCCACCGGAATTTTATGAAAAACAAGCTGCCCGATACTATCAGACTTTGGGCAGAGCTTACAGAAAAAAGGGGCAGTATGAAAATGCACTAAAAGAATTTAAAAAGGCCCTTCAGCGCGCCCCGGAGTCCCCTTGGTGTCATTTTGATTTGGCCATTATATATATTTTTTTGGGCCGGGATGAGGAGGCTCGTGTATCGGCCGCAAAATGCATGGAGTTAGCACCCTATATTACCGTGGGTATGTTCCCCAAACCTCGTTGTAAGGTGGATAAAGCCTTATTTAATAAGTTTCTCGACGCCATGCGCAAAGCGGGATTTCCAGAGTGAGCGTAGCTAAATTCTAATTTCATATATCTATCATAAAAACAAATTATCTCAAGCTTCTAAGAGTTGCGATTTCTCCAACATTTCCACACTTTTGAATCCATCCAAAAACCTGTGATACGCGTTATATATTAATAATAAGGAATGGAATAGAGGCAGGGCCTATGCGACCCTGCCTCTTAAATTTTCAAAGAGCGTTCAAATATGCCGCCGCCAGCCAAAAGAGGAAAAACCGACGACGGCCCCAGTGTGGCCACATTGGCAAAAACAAGGTTCAGCTATTCTTATTCTGCCAATGAAAGGTCAATTCCAAAAATATGACCCATTTTTCTTCAGAAGAAGAACCATAGGCTTTCTAACACGTTAAGCCAGAAAACGACAATTCATGGCTCCTGGAGGACGATTCAGGCCGGAAACGACAATTTGTGTTTATTTCTTTGACCCATCTGGACAATTGTACTATATAGCATTCATCTTTTAAGCGCTGAATCCTGTCTTTAAATTTGATATAGCAAATAAATTTGCGTTTAGTCTTTTAAACTTCAATTAATAAAGGAGTTTATCCTATGGCCAAAGCCAAAAAGCCGAGTTCTGTAGATGATAAAAACAGGCGCTCTGGATTAGACCGCAGATGGATTATCGCACCGCATGATGGACCGGAAAGACGCAGCGGCAAAGATAGAAGAAAGGTTCTGGAGGAAGGCAGTATCGTTGCGACAGAAGAAACGGAGACAAATGAAATCGCAACCATACAAGATCTTCTGATGGCCAATTCGATGCAACTGGATGCCATCGCCCAGCTGTTGATTGAAAAAGGTATTTTTTCCAAGGATGAGCTCTTCAATATGCTCAAACGAATTCAGCGGGAATACCAAAAAACGGGACATATTGAAGATTAAATCAACATGATTCGGAAGATTATCTCAGGTGGTCAGACGGGAGCAGATCAGGCGGCTCTTGATGCCGCCATCAAATTGGGCATTCCCCACGGCGGACAAATTCCAAAAGGCCGCTTGACCGAAGCAGGTCCCCTGCCGGACAAGTATAATTTATCAGAAATGTCCAGCAGCAGTTACCCGCAAAGAACTGAGCAGAATGTGATCGATTCAAGCGGTACATTGATCATCAGTCATGGCCCTTTAAGCGATGGTTCAGACTACACCCGCAAAAAGGCCATTCAGCACAAACGCCCCTGGTTGCATATCGACTTAAACAAAACCCCTGCCTTTCAGGCCGCAACCCAAATACGTTCCTGGCTCGAGGATCATCAGATAGAGACACTCAATGTGGCCGGCCCCCGCGCCAGCAAAGATGAAAAAATTTATAAGGCTGTGTTCAATTTAATCGAAAGTGTCTATTACTTGCAAATGATGAATAGCGCTCAAAACGAGGCTGCAAGCTATCAGAGAAGAAACCGCGGCGTCGCAGTTAAGCCAAAAACAATTGACGAGGCCATCCAGTTATTGATCAACGAACTGCCCTTGAAAGAAAAGATCACGATCGCCAATATGGCAGCAAACGAATTGATTAACCTCAATGCCAATATCGGAAGATATATACTGGATCAATTTGGTCTATGGTCCGGCAATGAAGAACTGGTTGAATCCTGTTTACCATATGTAGACTATCCGTTACACAATGAGGATGATGTTGCTGCCGTCATCATTAAAGAGCTATGGCTTCGATTGAGGCAAACCCATCGACTTAGAATTATCAAATGATTCAGTCGGGCCGGTTGACCCTGGAACTTGAGTCACCGACCACCCACAAAGCGGGTGGCTTAATCGGTGAAAACAACGCGGTGGAATCGGGCGCAAAGCACCCGGTTTGACAACACCCAATCAAATTTTATCCAATGAGAGGAAATCATGAAAACACCTCAATTCTTCCGGGCTGCAGCTTACCGGGTTTGGATCCTTAACGTCGTGTTTACCGTCCTGACACCGCTGCTATTATCATCCATAGTGGTGGCCGAGGAGCCGTCGTCCAATCGTAGCGCAAATGCCAGCGAGGCTGAGATTCAGATTGTCGCAGACCAATTGGTTACCAACGATGCGGAAAAATTTGCAGAGTTTAGCGGTGATGTTCGTGCCAGCCAGGGGTCCTTTGTGATTACCTCCGATAGCCTCAGAATATATTACCAATCAGCAGCAGCGGGTGCCGAAGATCAAAGCGCTGATCGGCAATCTGTAAAGCGCATCATCGCCAACGGCAATGTTCAGGTGTCAACGGATCGATTTACAGCTAAATCCGATCGCGCCGAATACGACATGCAAACACAAGTTGTCGTATTTACGGGAGAAAATTCCAGCATCAAGAGCGACAAAAATATCTTAACCGGATCCAAGATCACCCTCGATCGAAAAACCGGGCAGATGAAGGTTGAAAGCCCCCCACAGCAACGGGTCAAGGCTATTTTTTATCCAAAAAAGGAAGCAGAGAAAAAAGAGTAACATACGGGTAGGCCGGCTGAATAATTCGGTTTATGGCAAGTAAAAGACGGCAGGCTCGTTGCAATCGAGGCAGTGCGGTTAACGATTCAAGTTGCGAAGTTTTTGTAAATTACTATATTTGAGCATCAGGTCAAACCATTGGTGAAACAAAGCGCCTAAATCTTCAAGCGAATCATTATGGCTTTGCTTCACCTTTTTCTCTACCCGCGCCAGCGCCGCCAGATAATCATCACGATCAGGTTCTTGCACCAGTAAATGGCGATAAATTTCAGCAGCCTTTTCCCAGTGCCCTTGTTCAGAATATACCTGAGCCATTGTGGCGGTATAGAATTCAGGTTCTTTTCCCATTGTTCATCCTGATGCGTGAACAGCAAAAGGCGCAAAATGCGCTATTCAGGGTTTGGGCATGTGCCGGGGTTTTAGAATCAGTTCATTCTCACCCACCATACCCAGTTCTTGACGGGCCACATTTTCGATGTAATGCGGATCATGCTTGAGTCGATCAATTTCGACACTCAACGAGAGGTTCTGATCCGTCAGCTGTTCGTTTCTTTCCTGAAGCTGAACTTTTTCATCCCTTAAAGTGTTTAAATCGATGAAGCCATGCTCACCAAAGATGATAAAAAACAGCATTGAAAACATTAGCGCAACAGCAATGGTGATAAGGATGCTTTGTTTTTTGGTCATTTCCGGTTTATGCCCTTTTTTAGTTCAGCAAGCATGCTGGCAAATTCAGGGCTTTTGATACCGTACGAACAGGTACCGAAAACCGCCAGCCCGACCATCACACAGCCCAGCAGTCCCACCAGTAATTCAATGAAAGCCGCCCCTTCGGTCGGAATAATCAGCGTTGATGCACCCCAGACGACGGCTCCCATGACAACAGCGCACCCCAGTGTTTTCAATGCAGATTGCGCAAGGCGTCGCCATCCCAGTGAGCCTAGTTTTTTGCGCAGCGCCATTACCAGCAGCATGAGGTTTAATACCGAGGCCAGCGATGTCGCCAGCGCAAGCCCTGCATGGCTGAGCGGCTTCATCAAAACGACGCCAAGCACCATATTGGCCAAAATGGAAACCATTGCCACGATCATCGGTGTGCGGGTGTCTTTAAGCGCGAAAAAGGTTGCGGCCACAATTCGCACAGCCGAAAAGGCCCACAGACCTATAGCATAGTACAAAAGTGCCTGAGCAGTCAACAGCGTGGCCTGCGAGCTGAATTCACCTCTTTGAAACAAGACCATTATAATCGGTTCTCGCAGGATGATGAGTCCTACCATTGACGGAATGGTCATAAACAGCGTCATCCTGACGGCATAACCAAAAGTGTCTTTTAAACCCGCAAAATCTTCCAAGGCGGCCTGACGGGAGAGACTCGGCAAAACCGCTGTGGCCGCAGCAATCGCGAATATACCCAGAGGAAATTGAACCAGACGATCGGCAAAGTATAAAACGGTTATACTGCCCTCCACCAGAAACGACCCCAGCAACGTACCAACCAGAACATTGATCTGGTATACGGCACCGCCGAGTATGATCGGTGGAATGAGCCGACTTATTTTTTTTAAACCCGGATGAAAAAGTTTTGTTTTCTGCCAAAAACGAAATCCCCTGCCTGCCATAGCGGGCAACTGCAGCGTCAACTGTAGCAACCCACCAATGAGGACCCCGATGGCCAGCCCCAACACGGGCGTGCTCAGATGGGGGCACAAAAAAAAGACCGAGAAAATAATCGCCAGATTCAACAAAACCGGTGCGAGTGCAGGTGCGGCAAAGTGTCCGAATACATTTAGAATCCCCATACACAGAGCGACCAGGCCGATAAAGAAAATGTAAGGAAACATGATGCGGGTTAGGGTGATGGTAAGGGACAATTTGTCGGGAGCGTCTATGAAACCAGGGGCAACCATTTTGACGATAAGCGGTGCCATGAGGATGCCACCCAGTGAAATCACCACCAGAATAACGGACATCAACCAGAGGGCGGAACGTGCCAGTCGAAAGGCTTCATCTTTGCCGTCAATGGCCAGGTAATCCGTTAGGACCGGCACGAAAGCATTACTGATCGAGCCTTCCCCCAAAAGCTTTCTAAGCAGATTGGGTATTCTAAACGCAGCGATAAAAGCATCTGAATTTTGACCGGCACCGAAATACCAGGCAATGACCGCATCACGAACAAATCCCAGGATACGGCTCAGTAAGGTCGCAGATCCGACGACGCCGGCGGCTTTAATCACCTGGGATTTTTCAGACATGGCTGATTTCGAAGAAAATCGCTTGACATTCGGATTTGTGTTTTATAGGTAATATCGTTTATTGTACCTTTCGTTAGAGTTCGATTCAGGAATTTATGGAAAAAAGGAGTAAAAAACTTGGCAAATCATAAATCAGCTGAAAAACGCGCCCGTCAAAACGAGAAACGGCGCCTTCGCAATAAAGCGGTTAAATCCAGAATAAAGCATATCACCAAAGATGTTCGCCTGGCTTCTGCTGAAGGTTCCAAAGAAGATGCCATGGCCAAAATGAATGCGGCTCAAGCGTTAATCGACAAAGCCGTTAAAAAAGGTGTCATCCACAAAAAAACGGCTGCCCGCAAGGTCTCTCGCCTATCCAAACTGGTCAATACGATTGTCATATTTTAGGGATTGCCGGGCTGAATCCCGCCTCAGAAATCATCGCTGAATCGATTAACGACTTTTTCGGCGATGCGTCTTGACAGTACCTTTATCGCCGTGCGCCGATTTGCATCGGTAATTTCCGGATCCAGGTCTACCAGATAGGCTTCAAAATCCGATATCTCTCTTGCCGCCCACACAATGTTACCATCGGTGTCGGTCAATCTTAAATCAATGAGTACGGTCACGCGCCTCTCATTTGCGACGGTGGGTTGATTTACGGAGATGGTCCTTGTGTGGACGCCTTTAACCACGCCGCTGAGGACCACATCGGCATCTGTCGTTCCATTGGCCAGATAATAGGTTTTGCGCAAGGTCAGTTCATCTAACAGTTCGGCAGTAATGATGTTTTCCACGCCGGTTTCCTGGGTTTGATTTTCCAAAACCATTACGAACAGACGCTCGTTATCGCCGGGGAAACCGCCCTGATCCGCAAACCGATAACCGCAAGCCCAGCATAACACTGCCGTTAGGATGGCGATTAGGCTTAGCTTGCATATTTTCAAATTCATCTCCTGTGAGAAGTTCCAAGGTTCATAGGTTCAACGTTCAGAGGTTAAACTTTTTTGTTTTTTCGGCCACTGGCTTATAGCTTCTCGCCACTGGCCATGCGCTAGTGATCAATTACTGACAGCCAGCTGCAAGATGCCAGCAGCCAGTTACTGAAATGTACAACCCTGAACCTCTGAACCCTGAACTCTTGAACCTTAGACAACAATATTAACCAATTTATCCTTCACATAAATCACCTTTTTGACCGTCTGGCCCTCGGTGAATTTTGCAACGCGCGGGTCTTCCAGTGCCTGCTTTTTGATTTTTTCTTCCGGTGTGTCGGTCGCCACCGAGAATTTACTGCGCAATTTGCCGTTTACCTGGATGACAATTAATACTTCATCTTTTTCAAGTGCCGCATCCAGATAAGTAGGCCACGGGGCAAGCAATACACTGGACGTCTTGCCCAGTGAATGCCACAACTCTTCAGCAAAATGAGGAACAATGGGTGCCATCAGCAGCGTCACTGATTCAATTGCCAACCGCATGACCGCAACGGCTTGTGGATCTTCTTCGGCTTTGTCAATGGCCGACATCATATTAAAAAGCTCCATAACGGCACTGATAGCGGTATTAAAATGGAAACGGTCCTCAATATCACGCGTGACTTTCATGATGGCTTGATGCGTTTTTTGGTAAAGCGACTTGACGGGCCCTTTCAGCGCATCGGGCGGCCCATTGTATGCAGCAATATCATTAACGCGATCCATCCACGTTGCAGTCAAGCGCCATACGCGGTTTAAAAATCGATAGCCGCCTTCAACGCCTTGTTCGCTCCATTCCAGATCCCGCTCCGGCGGTGCCGCAAACAAACAAAAGAAACGGGTGGTGTCGGCGCCGTATTTTTCCAGAAGAATGTTCGGGTCAATCACATTCTTTTTTGATTTGGACATCTTTTCAACCCGGCCCACTACAACCGGCTGATCACACTGGGTGCAAAACCGTTGGCCATCTGTGACTTTGATTTCGTTTGGAAGCAGATAGCCATGCCGCTGGCAGGAAACCGTTTCTTTGCAAACCATTCCCTGAGTCAGCAGCCGCGTAAAAGGTTCTTTAAAACCGACCAGTCCCTGATCGTTCAAAACACGAGTGTAATAGCGCGAATATAGCAGATGCAAAATCGCATGCTCAACACCGCCGATATATTGATCCACCGGCATCCAGTAATCTACTGCTGCTTTGTCAAACATGCCGGTATCAAAATCCGGGCTACAGTAGCGGTCAAAATACCAGGACGATTCGACAAAGGTATCCATCGTGTCGGTTTCGCGGCGCGCATTCAGATCACCGCACTGGGGGCACTTCGTCTTTACAAATGCATCCAGCTCGGGCAACGGAGATTTGCCGCCTTCGAGCAGTTCAACGTCTTCCGGCAGTTTGACCGGAAGATCTGAATCTGGTACCGGAACGACGCCACAAGTGCCACAATGGATAATTGGAATCGGGGCGCCCCAATAGCGTTGCCTGGAAATACCCCAATCGCGCAGTCGGAAACTGACTTCTTTTTGTCCCAGGTTATTTTTTTCCAGATAAGCAGCAATTTTATCCATTGCCGCTCTATTGTCCAAGCCGTCAAATTCACCGGAATTCACCATGATGCCGTCACCGGTGTAAGCTTCAGTGAGACCATCTGCTGCCAAGTTTTGATCCGAAGGATTGACAACCAGCACGATGTCCAAGTCGTATTTTTTGGCAAAATCAAAATCGCGTTGATCATGAGCAGGGACTGCCATCACCGCACCGGTCCCATATTCCATCAGGGCAAAATTGGCCGTATAAATCGGCATACGGGCACCGTTTAAAGGATTGATACAATAGGCCCCGAGAAAAACCCCTTCTTTTTCATACTCCTCTAAGGCTCTGTCGGAACGGTCTTGCAGCGACATCCGCTCGACAAATTCCCTCACAGGCGTTTCCTGGGGTGTGCCGCTTGCCAGCTGCAGCGTCAACGGATGCTCCGGTGCCAGACACATGAAAGTCGCACCGAAAACCGTATCATGGCGGGTGGTAAATACCGGGATGACGATATCCTGATTGTCAACTTTGAAGCGTATTTCAGCGCCGTAGCTTTTGCCAATCCAATTCTTCTGCATGGTGATGACTTTTTCCGGCCATCCGGGCAATTGATCTGAATAGGTCAGTAAATCATCCGCATAATCGGTGGTTTTAAAAAACCATTGCGCTAATTTTTTTTGCCGCACCGCCTCCCCGCAGCGCCAGCACATGCCAGCTTCAACCTGTTCGTTGGCCAGAACCGTCTGGCACGATTGACACCAATTGACAAAGGACTCTTTGCGGTAGGCCATTCCATTGGCATACATCTTGAGAAACAGCCACTGCTCCCAGCGATAATATTCGGGTCGGCAAGTGGCGATCTCTCGGTCCCAGTCGTAAGAGAAGCCTAATTTTTTCAACTGCGCACGCATGGCATCGATGTTGGCATATGTCCATTTGGCGGGGTGGGTATTGTTGGCAATCGCCGCATTTTCAGCCGGCATGCCGAATGCATCCCAGCCCATGGGATGCAAAACATTAAAACCGCGCATCCTTTTATAACGGGCAACGACATCACCGATGGTATAGTTGCGCACATGTCCGATATGGATTTGCCCGGAAGGATACGGAAACATTTCCAACAGATAATATTTCTCCTTAGCCGGATCTTCTGTCACCTTAAACAGCTGATTGGACTCCCAATAAGCCTGCCATTTGGGTTCGATATGATGCGGATCGTATTTCGGGTTCATTGCCTCTACCTCTACCAGCCTGGATTCTTGTTCAGCAAAAAGTACCGAGGTCTTCCTTGCCACAAAATGATAACAATAGCAAGATAGTCCGTCAACTCAGCCTTATCGTGGGTCCCGAAAACGCTTGCCTTTGTCTGGTGATAAACCCCTTGTGTATCCAATCCAACAAACAGAAATCGTTTGACTTGTCATTGACAATTGCATATTCAGGCAATACGCTCGATAAAAGATTCGTGCGAACTGAAATGTTATCAAACCATCATTCCATTATTTCAAAGCCGACCCGGCTTGTAGGCTTCGCGTGAGTTTTAGATATTCAATTGATGTTAGATATTAAAAGGCTTTATCTTTATGGGAATCAAAATACTCATTAACGCCATTGATCCGGAGGAATGCCGGGTCGCTGCAGTAAAAGCAAATAAACTGGAAGAGTTTTATGTTGAAAGTGCTGCCCAGGAAATTACCCAGAATAACATATACAAAGGAATTATTTCCCGAATAGAACCCAGCCTGCAGGCGGTCTTTGTAGATTACGGCGCCGAGCGGCACGGTTTCTTGCAACGCCATGAGATTCACAGTGACTATTTTCATGAAAGTGAGGACGGTGATCACTCGATTGAAAAACTGGTCCGCCGCGGACAAGAAGTCATGGTTCAGGTCACCAAAGAACCCTTCATGAAAAAAGGCGCCATGTTGACAACATATGTATCCCTGGCTGGCCGATATTTGGTCCTTATGCCCGGAAACGACAAACACGGCATCTCACGTAAGATTGCTGATGAAGATGAGCGCAATCGCCTCAAAGACCTGTTGGATAAATTAAAAATCCCCGAAGACTTCGGTCTCATTGTGCGCACCGTTGGGATCAATTGTACCAAAACCCTTTTGGCTCGCGATTTAAGGTATTTGCTGCGGCTTTGGAAAACCATAAAAAAAAGTGTAATGAAGGAAACTGCCCCTGCCCTACTCTATCGCGAAACGCATCTGGTTTTAAGGTCCATTCGCGATTACTTCACGCCAGAAGTGACCGAAATTCTAATTGATGACCCTTCAGTGTTTCAGGAAGTCAAAGATTTTATTAAAATAATTTCTCGCAAACACCACAAAATCGTTAAATTGTATAAAGGGGCCAAACCGATTTTTACCCAATTTGGCATCGAGAACCAGATCGCACCCATTTTCGAAAGCCGTATCAATCTGAAATCGGGTGGATCTATCGTCATCGAACAAACCGAAGCGCTGGTATCCATTGATGTCAACTCTGGCAAATCCACCCATGAACGCTCGATTGAGAAAACTGCCTTCTTGACCAATCGCGAGGCGGCTGAAGAGGCTGCCCGACAATTACGGCTAAGAGATCTGGGTGGCCTGATCGTCATTGATTTTATTGATATGCGCGAGCCCAAGAATCGCTCCGAAGTGGAACGCCATCTGCGACGTTTTGTCAGCGAAGACAAAGCCAAGACAAAGGTTGGTAAAATTTCAAGATTCGGATTGTTGGAAATGTCCCGCCAGCGAATCCGGCCTTCGATTGAATTTGGCAGTTACCATCCCTGTCGCCATTGTAAAGGTAAGGGCCTGGTCGCCTCAACAGAGACACTGGCCGTTGGGTTTCTTCGAAAACTCAGTTTAGAAACGCTTAAACCGGGTATTACCGCTGTTTTAGGGATCGTGCCCGTGGATGTAGCTGCTTATCTATTGAATAAAAAACGTAAAGAAATCGCTGAACTGGAAGAACGCCGCAATCTGAGTGTCAACATTGAAGGTGACCTATCAATGACCCCCGGAGATAGCAAGATTATCTATCAAGACCACAAGAAGCCCTAGCGCAAATAAGTTCGATATTGACAGCCTTGGTATATTGCTGTATCTGGTGGCTCAATTTGTCGATTGACCGCTTTTTATTGGAACCATCAACTTGCAATCCTTAAAAATTGCTCTAAATTTGATAGTATCCAGATCAGTGGTTTGCAAAGCCACTGACGCATGAAACAAGGGTCAAGACTAAAATTACAATGGACTGGATTGTATCGCAATTAGAGGAGGTATTATTTTGATTGATATCGCTTATGCAATGGGTGGAGGAGCTGGCGGAGAGGGTGCTGCCGGATTTGGCGGGTTTATCCCGATCATCCTGATGTTCGTTATTTTTTATTTTTTGTTAATCCGACCCCAGCAAAAAAGACAAAAAGAGCACCGCAGTATGATATCCAGCTTAAAAAAAGGAGACCGGATTATTACGAGCGGAGGACTGCACGGTCGAATTACGGGAATTGATGATACGACGTTAACTCTGGAAATAGCGGACAAAGTCAGAGTTAAAGTTGCGCGCTCCAATGTATCAGCAATGTTTCAGCCGTCTTCACAGCCGCAACCGGAAAAAAAATAAACGCAAATTTCGCAGTGGATTATTTTTAAATGCGATTGAGGACATCTTAAATGGTTGAATCGTTAAACGCCTTGCTGGAAATGGCTGTTTAGCAATTCAGCCATTTGTCTATTCAGCGGAGTCAATTGCGCTGCCCGCGGCAAGCTTGCCAAAGCACATGTGCCGCAGTAAGCCAAAAGCAGTGCTAAACAAATGAGGAAATCACCATTGAAAAATTTTTCATGGAAAGTGGTTTTGGTGTTTGCGGTCATTGTTGCGGCGATCATATATGTGCTGCCAACCTTGGCGCCGGATTTATGGCCTCACAAACAGATAAATCTTGGGCTGGACCTTCAGGGAGGGATGCACTTGGTGCTGGAAGTCGACACCGCCAAGGCTGTCGATGGTCAAGTTGAACGCATTACACAAGAAATTCGAGACCAGCTTCGTAATGAGCGGCTTCGCGGTGTCTCCTTGGACCGCACAGAAGGAAATAAAATTACCGCCAGCATTAAAGACCCCCAGATTGCTGATAAATTTAACACCCTGATTGAAGAAGAATTTGATCCACTCAAAAGTTCTCAAAAGTCAGAAGGCGGCCAAACCCAAATCGTGCTGCAGCTGCCGCCTGCTGAAGCCGAAAATGTTGAAAAGCTGGCGGTCGATCAGGCGTTGGAGACCATCCGCAACCGCATAGACCAATTTGGTGTGGCCGAGCCCGATATCCGCCGTCAGGGACAAAGACGCATTTTAATCCAACTGCCGGGCATTCGAGATGCGGACCGGGCTAAAGATTTGATCGGCAGGACCGCGCTTCTGGAATTTAAACTGGTGGATGACACCCAGGATGTCAATACGGCCTTAAAGGGCAGTGTCCCCCCCGGCAGACAAATTCTCTATCGCGTGGAAACAGATACCGAAACCGGTGCCGTCACAAAAGTCCCCTTGCTGCTCAAAAAACGAACGCTTTTGACCGGTGCCAATCTGACCAATGCGCGGGTGGATTTTGATCAATTTAACATTCCTTTTGTGTCCATCAATTTTGATAAAAAAGGTGCCCGCGATTTTGAACGCATCACCGGTGAAAACGTTAATAAAAGATTGGCCATTGTTCTTGATGACACTGTGGCTTCAGCGCCCGTCATTCAAGAAAAGATTGCCGGCGGTCAGGCACGCATAACAGGCAACTTTAGTCTGGAAGAAGCCAAAGATCTCGCCATTGTGCTGCGGGCGGGTGCGCTTCCGGCACCGGTAAACATATTGGAAGAACGCACGGTGGGTCCATCGCTTGGAGCGGACTCTATTCGTAAAGGGCTGATTTCCATGTTAATCGGCGGCATTTTGGTGATCTTTTTTATGATTCTGTATTATAAGGGCGCCGGGTTGATTGCTGATGTAGCGCTGGTATTGAACATTGTTTTGATTGCAGCCGGTCTGGCGGCAGCCGGCGCAACCTTAACGCTCCCGGGAATTGCCGGTATTATTTTGACGATCGGCATGGCGGTGGATGCCAATGTGATCATATTTGAGCGCATCCGGGAAGAATTGGCATTGGGGCGAACACCCCGGGCTGCAATTGACGCCGGCTTTAACCGCGCCACCTTGACGATTCTCGATGCCAATGTAACCACCTTGATTGCCGCCGTCGTCCTGTTCCAATTCGGAACTGGACCGGTCAAAGGATTTGCGGTAACCCTGAGTTTGGGTGTCATCGCCAGTATGTTCACAGCCCTGGTGCTGTCGCGTTTGATATTTGACACCATATTGGCTGGACGCAAAGTAAAGACATTAAGTATTTGACACGATATTTCGTTCAAGCAGCTCAACGATTCATTCTGTGAGGCCACCAGATTCAATGCCTATGCGCAAATGACGTGATTTACGCATAACCCATAACGATCAAGACAGCAGCGCGCTTTAGGCGCAATGCAAATATTGAAAGAGACAGCGCCATGCGGTTCATAAAACCTGACATTAACGTTGATTTCATCGGCAAAAAAAAGATCGCCTTTTTTCTGTCTATTGCCTGTGTTGCCATAAGCCTTTTATCGCTGATCTTTCACGGCGGCCCCAGACTCGGTATTGATTTTGCCGGTGGCACCCTGGTGCAGATCAAATTTACCTCACCAGTTCAAATTGATGATATTCAAACCGGTCTGAATACAATTGGTCTGGGCAAGTCATCTGTGCAGCAATTCGGCCAAGATATTGACAATGAATTTCTCATCCGAACAGAAATTTCCTACGGCAGCGGTGAAGGTTTCAGCTCAGATTTGAAAAAAGCGCTGGCAGATTCAACTCAAAAAGAAGTGGAAATTCGACGGGTAGAAATGGTGGGTCCCCAGGTGGGAAAAGACTTACGCGAAAAAGCATTGTTTGCCATTTTTTATGCCTTGCTGTTTATCACCATCTACATATCCGGACGATTCGAACTGAAATGGATATTGAGCGGAGTGGTTGCAGCCGCCCTGATAGGAGCCGTTTATCTTTTCGATCTGTTTAACGTCAGCATCCCATTTTTAATCGGTGCCGCCCTAATCGTTACGCTTGTGGTTTTCTGGTTTCTTGAGCTCAAATACGCTATGGGCGCTATCGTCGCCTTGATGCACGATGTAATTATTACCGTTGGGATCTTTTCGATATTCGACAAGGAATTCACGCTGCCGATTATCGCTGCGCTGTTGACCATCGTCGGATACTCGCTAAATGATACGATTATCGTATTTGACCGCATCCGTGAAAACCTGAAAAAATTCCACAAAAAGCCGCTGGCATTTATCGTCAATCGATCCATTAACGAAACGTTGAGCAGGACAATTTTAACCTCACTGACAACCCTTATGGTCGTCGTAACCTTATTTGTCCTCGGCGGAGGTATCATTCACGATTTTGCGTTCGCGCTGATCATCGGTGTTCTGGTGGGCACGTATTCATCTGTTTATGTCGCAAGCCCAATTTTACTGGCCTGGCAGGGGCGCAGCAAAAAGAAATGAACAACACCCAGTGGCATTTATCACCATCCAAAACCGACAGTTATTCTTGGCAATCCATATAACAGCGGAATATCGAATTGACATTGAGATGAACAGACTTTAAAATTAAACCAGAAATATGACCATTAGCCTGCGCCTGACCATTCCCCCTTTCACAGGGGGTTTTTAACGAGATGGATAAACTTCTACCGTGGCTTTGTCTAAAACAGGTTTCCGGCATCGGCAACCACTTGTTCAAGCGCTTGATAGAAAGGTTCGGATCACCGCAGCGTGTTTTCCAGACGACCGCGCAAACGCTTTTGGAAGTTGAGGGTATATCACAGCATCTGGCATCGGCTATTCTGAAATTCAAAGCACCCGAATGGATTGCGGCAGAGCTTGATCGCATTCGCCAAAAAGGTTACACGGTGGTCTGCTTAACAGATGCGTCCTATCCGTCGTTGCTAAGGGAAATTCCGGATCCGCCGCCACTTCTGTATGTCTGCGGCAACCTTGAAGGCACGCACAAAAACATTGCTGTCGTCGGCTCGCGTCATGCAACCGCATACGGCATCTCGGCCACACAGAAACTGTGTGCAGATCTGACGGCATTTGATTTATCGATCGTTAGCGGTATGGCATTGGGAATTGATACAGCTGCCCACCAGGGCGCTCTGGCGGGAAAAGGCACAACCGTTGCTGTACTGGGCAGTGGTTTCAACCACATATATCCGGCTGAAAACCGGAGACTGTTCAAACGCATATCGGAAACAGGTGCAGTCATTACAGAATTTGCATTGGACACAAAACCTGAACCGCATAATTTTCCAATTCGCAACCGGATCATCAGCGGAATGAGTTTGGGGACTGTCGTTGTTGAGGCCTCTCGTAAAAGTGGGTCATTGATCACGGCGCGGCTTGCAGCCGAACAAAACAGAGAGGTTTTTGCCGTCCCGGGAAGTATCCACTCGTTTAAGAGCACCGGTACCCATACCCTGATCAAACAGGGCGCAAAATTGGTAGAAAACGCCCAAGACGTTCTTGAGGAACTCACAGCGTATCTGGCGCCAGCGCCAAAGCCGGCGCAACCCAAACCAAATGCTATCACCGAAATGATAGCCTCACTGGCACCTGAAGAAATGGAGCTGTATAAGATTCTCGGCCCTTATCCGGAGCATATCGATGCCATTGTCCGCAAAACAAGCATTGAACCGGGCAAACTGCTCAGCCTGTTGTTGCAATTAGAACTTAAAGGTATGGTGCAACAGCTACCGGGCAAGCTTTTTGCTATTTCGGAGCCCAAACCTTAAACAATGGGAAATGGGGTTCCATCTTCACCGAGACATTCGACCCAATCTTAATTGGGCAACCAATCCTTAACCGCTGGCAACCTACAGATATGGGATTGAGTACAAGGAGAGATCGTGACCAAACCGCTTGTAGTTGTGGAATCGCCAACCAAAGTCAGAACGATTAAAAAGTATCTGGGTAAAAATTATAATGTAGCGGCAACTGTCGGCCACATTAAGGATCTGCCGAACAAAGAGATGGGGATCGATATCGAAAACGGTTTTAAACCCGAATACAAAAACATCCCCGGCAAACAAAAAGTCATCAAAGAATTAAAGCAAGCTGCCGGTGATGCGGATGATATATACTTGGCACCGGATCCGGATCGTGAAGGGGAAGCGATTGCATGGCATGCCTCAGAGGTGCTTAAAAAAAAGAATCGAAAATTTTATCGCGTTCTTTTTCACGAATTAACCAAAGATGCCATTAACAAAGCAATGGCATCACCTGAAGCGCTTGATCGACCCAAATATGAAGCCCAACAGGCACGCCGGATCCTCGATCGCCTCGTCGGGTACCATATCTCACCCTTGCTATGGCGCAAAGTCAAAGGCGGTTTGAGCGCCGGACGCGTTCAATCCGTTGCCGTGCGCATCCTTTGCGAAAGAGAGCGCGCTATCCAGGCCTTTGAGCCACAGGAATATTGGTCGATCACCGCTCACCTTGAAGGTGAGTCCCCGCCACCGTTTACGGCCAAATTGGCCAAAAAAAATGATGACAAGATCAAAATACCCGATGAAGCCGCGGCCAACTCGATTTTAGAGCAGCTTGAAGGCGAGAAGTTCGTTGTCAAAAAAATAGCCGAAAAAACGATCCGCAAAAACCCGCTACCCCCGTTTACAACCAGCAAACTGCAACAGGATGCGATACGAAAACTGCGATTCTCCGCCAAAAAGACCATGCTGATTGCTCAGCAACTTTACGAAGGTATTGAGCTGGGCCCTGGCGAACCCGTGGGTCTGATTACGTATATGCGTACCGATTCAACCCGCATTGCCAAGGAGGCTGCTGATGAAGCCTTAAATGTTATCCGGGAAAAATTTGGTGCTGAATACGCAATGGATAAACCGCGGTTTTTTAAAAACCGCCAAAAGGCACAAGATGCACATGAAGCCATCCGGCCAACGGCGGTCACGAACACGCCTGAAAAGATGGCCTCCTATCTGTCAAAGGATCAACTGGCTTTATATCGTCTCATTTGGCAACGGTTTGTCGCTTCACAGATGAAGCAAGCGCTGATTAACCAGGTTTCGGTAACCATCGCGGCCGGCCCGTATTCTTTTTCAGCCAGTGGGTCCACCATTAAATTCCCTGGCTTTATGGCGCTTTATATGTCGGTTGCGGATGAACGTGCCGAAAAAGACAAGAATAAGAAACCAGTTTTGCCAGCACTGACAGAGGGCATGCGCTTAAAACTGCTGCAACTGGAGCCTAAGCAGCATTTTACCCAACCGCCGCCTAGATTCTCTGAAGCGTCTTTGGTAAAAGAGCTTGAGGAAAACGGGATTGGCCGCCCCAGTACGTATGCCAGCATTCTATCGACCATTCGCATAAAAGAATATGCTGACCTGCACAACAGGTATTTTCGGCCGACTGAGCTCGGATTTATCGTCAACGATCTGCTGGTAGAAAATTTTCCGGATATCATTGATGTAGAATTTACCGCCCGCATGGAAGAAAATCTGGACCGTGTCGAATCTTCAGAGGTGCAGCTGGCCAAAATATTGGCCCAATTTTATGATCCTTTCAAGAAGGAACTGGATACGGCATCTGAAGAAATGCTCAGCGTTAAAGGCGTGGGGCTGCCCACAGGGCTCAATTGCCCGGATTGCGGAAAACCGCTGAATATTAAAGTGGGTAAACACGGCCATTTTCTGGCTTGCAGCGGATATCCGGATTGCGACTACTCCAGGGATTACCTGCGAGATGAACGTGGAAACATCCAGCCTATTGAAACCAATAGCGAAGAGGTTGTGGACAAGCAGTGCGATAAATGCGGAAACCCAATGGTGGTCAAACGGGGCCGCTATGGAGAATTTTTGGCCTGCAGCGCATATCCGGATTGCAAAAACACCCAGTCACTTAATTCCAATGGTGCCAACCAAAAAACCGGGATCAAGTGTCCTGAAGATAATTGTGAAGGGGAAATTGTTGAAAGACGTTCAAGACGCGGCAAACTGTTTTACGGCTGTAGTCAGTTTCCCAAATGTGAATTTGCTACCTGGGACAAGCCGGTTGCCAAAACATGCCCGCAATGCGATGCCAAAATATTACTTGAAAAAACCACCAAAAAAGAAGGCACTTTTCTAACCTGCCTATCCAAGGATTGCGACTATAAGGCCTATCTTTAAAAAGCCTTGACAATCCTATGGCATCCTGCTACACAGTAGCAGCATAAACTTTATCATATCAAAAGACAATGAACAACATCATCGCCATTAACAGCCTAATTAACCTTATTCTGGTACTCGTCAGCGGCATTATTATTAGCTGCTGGGGAGCAAAGGGTTGATAATGGCCTGATTCTGCTAAAATAGAAAAAACAAAAACCGTTATCAGCCAAAACTGATAACGGTTTTTTTATTGACTTCCTTGGTTTTAACCGCAAAAGGCTAAATACTGCTTTGGAACCATGAATTTAAAAGGGGTAAAAAAATGAAATTGACCGGTGCTCAAGTATTGATGGAAGTATTGAAAGAAGAGGGGGTCGACACCATCTTCGGATTCCCCGGAGGCGCTGTCATAGATATTTATGATGAACTGGATAAAACCGATATCCGGCATATCCTTGTCAGGCATGAGCAGGGAGCAGTCCATGCAGCTGACGGTTATGCACGGGCCGGAAACAAGGTTGGGGTTTGCCTGGTAACCTCCGGTCCGGGTGCAACCAACACGGTTACCGGAATTGCCTCAGCTTATATGGACTCAATCCCCATGGTTGTTTTAACAGGCCAGGTGCCGACTCAGTTGATTGGCAATGATGCCTTCCAGGAAGTCGATATCGTGGGTATCACGCGTCCATGTACCAAACATAATTACCTCGTACCATCAGCCGAAGCATTTCCCCGAATCGTTAAAGAAGCATTTTACCTGGCGCGCTCAGGCCGTCCAGGGCCTGTGTTGGTCGATATTCCCAAAGATGTGACCAAGACCGTAATTGATTATCAACCCATTAAAGAGGTCCGGATGAAATCCTACAACCCGACCTACGAACCGAACATGAAACAGTTAAAAAAAGTGGTTGATCTCATCAACGCATCGCAGCGACCTGTTATTTTCGCAGGCGGTGGGGCTATCCTTTCTGGAGCGGCAGCCGAATTGACTCAATTTGCTCGCACCACCCGTATTCCGGTAACCACATCTCTGATGGGGCTGGGAACATTTCCCGGAACAGATCCGTTATGGCTTGGAATGATCGGTATGCACGGCACTTATCGCGCCAATATGAGTACCGGCGCCTGCGATCTTTTGATTTCAATCGGCGTCCGATTTGATGACCGCGTTACCGGAAAAACAGACGCATTTGCCGCACAGGCTAAAATTGTTCATATTGATATTGATCCCACCTCTATTCGCAAAAATATTCCGGTGACCATCCCAATTGTCGGGGACTGCAAAATCAGCCTGGAGCACCTCAATCAACTTGTCAAGGAAAGCGATCTAGGTGAGGTCGAACAGAATCGCCAGGAGTGGCTGGCCCAAATTGAAGAATGGAAAAACACCAAACCCCTGGCCTATAAGCAGGAAGATACCCTCAAACCACAGTTTGTGGTTGAAAAACTGTATGAGCTGACCAAAGGCGAAGCGATCATAACGACCGAAGTGGGCCAAAACCAGATGTGGGCAGCACAATATTATCATTTTGATCAGCCCAACCATTTTATTACTTCCGGCGGTCTTGGCTGCATGGGCTTCGGGCTGCCGGCAGCTATTGGCGCCCAAATGGCATGCCCGGATAAGTTGGTCATTGATATTGCCGGCGACGGCAGCATCCAGATGAACATTCAGGAAATGGCGACTGCCGTCCAAAGCGGCCTTCCGGTCAAAGTGGTCATTCTCAATAATGCCTATCTCGGGATGGTGCGCCAATGGCAAGAGCTGTTTTACGGAAGGCGCTATGCGTGCACGGGCATGGATTGCGCACCTGATTTTGTCAAACTTGCCGAAGCGTATGGAGCAGTCGGATTAAGGGCAACAAAACCGCAGGAAGTCGAAACGGTGCTCAAGGAGGGCCTTTCAGCCCCCGGTCCGGTCATTATGGATTTTAAAGTCGATCGTGAAGAAAGTGTTTACCCCATGGTGCCCGCCGGTGCACCCATTACAGAGATGCTGCTGGTATAAGTTGGTTATTCGTTATTGGTTATTGGAACAACAAATGACCGCTAGCGCTTAACTGCAGTTTAATAATGAATACAGCTCGATTAGGAACATAACGATGGATGAAACCAAACATACCATGACAATGCTGGTCGATAATCAACCGGGGGTGCTGTCAAGAGTGGCCGGTCTTTTCAGTGGCAAGGGCTTTAATATCGAAAGCCTGTGTACGGCACCCACCATGGACCCACAGATCTCCAGAATTACAATTGTGACCAAAGCCAATCCGCCGGTGATCGAACAAATTGAGAAACAGCTCAGAAAGCTAATCAATGTCGTAAAGCTACGTGATATGACCGGCCCCAAAGCAGTCAAACGCGAAATGGCATTGATTTGCGTGAGGGCGAAACCGGATTTGCGAGCCGAAATTCTGCGAATTGTCGATATCTTTCGTTGCAAAGTAATTGATGTCGGCACAGAGCATTATATTATCGAGGTCACTGGAGATGAGGGCAAATTAAGAGCATTGATCAACCTGCTCAAACCAATGGGCATAAAAAAAATTGCACGCAGCGGAACATTGGCGCTGTATCGAGAACCCAAGTAGTTTTAAAAATAAAAGGTTCGAATGAATCATTATTTAGAAGTATAAATGCGTGACTGAAAAAAGGAGATGACGAATGGCACAATTTAATTTTGGTGGAACCACAGAAGAAGTGATCACGGATGAGGAGTTTCCGCTGCAAAAAGCCCGTGAAGTTCTTGCCAATGATGTCGTAGCGGTATTGGGGTACGGTGTCCAGGGCCCCGGTCAGGCGTTGAACATGAGAGACAACGGGATTAATGTGATCGTCGGTCAGCGAGAAAACAGCAACTCCTGGGACCGGGCGGTGGCAGATGGTTTTGTAGCAGGCAAAACACTTTTTCCATTGACGGAAGCCGCAAAGCAAGCAACCGTTATTCAATACCTGCTGTCAGATGCCGGCCAAAAGGCCCTTTGGCCGCAGATAAAGGAATGCCTGGCAGACGGCAACATGCTTTATTTTTCGCATGGTTTTTCAATTGTGTACCATGAACAAACCGGTGTGATTGCTCCGCCAAATGTGGATGTGGTTATGGTGGCGCCCAAAGGATCCGGACGGACTGTCAGGAGCAATTTTCTGGATGGCAGCGGCATTAACTCGAGTTTTGCCATTCATCAGGATTATACCGGCAATGCGCGGGAAAAAACCATTGCCCTCGGAATTGCGATCGGCTCCGGTTACCTGTTCCCAACCACCTTTGCCAATGAAGTGTACAGCGATTTAACCGGCGAACGCGGAGTGCTGATCGGGTGCCTGTCAGGTGTTATGGAAGCCCAGTACGCGCTGTTACGCAAACATGGGCACAGCCCAAGTGAAGCATTCAATGAGACCGTCGAAGAATTAACCCAGAGCCTCATTCGTCTGGTGGCTGCAAACGGCATGGACTGGATGTTTGCCAGTTGCTCCACCACTGCTCAACGCGGAGCTTTGGACTGGGCACCGAAATTTCGTGATGCCGTCGCTCCGGTTTTTGATCAGCTGTATGATCGCGTCATATCCGGCGCAGAAACCAAACGGGTACTGGAAGCCAACAGTGCGCCGGACTATCGCGAAAAGCTCGATCAAGAACTGGCAGCTATCAGAGACTCAGAGATGTGGCAGGCCGGTGCGGTGGTCCGCTCACTCAGACCCGAAAACCGCAGAAAATAAATCGGGCGCAAGGCGCACGGCTTATGGCGCAAGGCAGTGGTTCAAAACCCGCAAATTTAAATCGTTCCTTTGCCTTGAGTCTGACGCCTTTGGTCTTGAGCCATCATGTTTTGGAGAACCCCAATGGACCCGATCTTCTTGTACGATACCACTTTGAGAGATGGAACTCAGGGAGAAAACGTCACCTTTTCTGCAGAAGAAAAACTGAATATCGCCATGCGTCTGGATGATTTCGGCATTCATTACATTGAAGGCGGCTGGCCCGGCTCGAATCCCAGGGATGTTGCTTTCTTTGATTTGGCCAAAAGAGTCAATTTTACACAGGCGCGACTGGCAGCCTTTGGTTCGACCCGCAAACCCGGTATCAGCCCGGGTGAAGACCCGAATCTCAACGCACTGTTAAAAACAGAAACGCCGACGGTGACAGTTTTTGGTAAAAGCTGGGATCTGCATGTCGAACAAATAATGGGTAACACATTGTCGGAAAACCTGGCCATGATTAACGACAGCGTTGCATTTTTAAAACAGCATAATCGTGAAGTGGTCTATGATGCGGAGCATTTTTTCGACGGCTATAAGAACAATGAGGAATACGCCTTAAAATCCTTACAGGCGGCCTTAGACGGTGGCGCCGATTTTATTGTCTTATGTGATACCAACGGAGGAACGTTGCCTTATGAGTTGGAAAAAATCATAAATACATTGGGCGCAAAACTAAAAAACGACGGTGCCGATTCGTCTCAACATCAAGCCATTAAACTTGGAATCCACTGTCATAATGACTGCAATATGGCGGTGGCAAATTCGATAAGTGCCGTCCACCAAGGTGCCGTCATGGTCCACGGGACCATCAATGGTTATGGCGAAAGATGCGGCAATGCCGATTTAACGTCGATCATTCCAATTTTGGAAGTTAAAATGGGGCGTGGGAGTATTTCGACCGACAATCTAAAAAAACTTAAAAATCTTTCCCGCTATGTCAGTGACACGGCCAATCTGGTGCCGCTCAATTCGCGGCCATTTGTCGGAAAGAGCGCTTTTGCGCATAAAGGCGGTATCCACGTCAGCGCCATAATGAAAACGCCGCGTGCTTATGAACACATGGATCCCGCAACTGTCGGCAACAAACGCCGGGTGCTGGTATCCGATCTTGCCGGTAAAAGCAACGTCGAATACAAGGCCAAAGAGCTGGGCGTCGAACTCGGCAAAAACGGGTTTGATAGCCGCAAAATTGCCACTGAGGTCAAACAGCTAGAACAGGAGGGCTACCAATTTGATTCAGCGGATGGCTCATTTAAAATCCTTTTGGAAAAATTTACCGATCAATTCCATCCGCATTTTGAGCTTGAATCTTTCCGGGTTACCATCGAAAAGGACAAAGACCAACCCTGCTCTGCGCACGCGACGATAAAAATCAGCGTCAACGGTAAAAAAGAAATTACAGCCGGTGAGGGATACGGGCCTGTCAGTGCCCTTGACAATGCATTAAGAAAAGCGCTGGATAAATTTTATCCCGATCTGGATACCATGCGCTTGGTCGATTTCAAGGTACGGGTCATTGATGGCACCCGCGGTACGGCCGCCAAGGTCCGCGTGCTAATCGAATCGAGAGATCAAAACGAAATCTGGAGCACAATGGGCGTATCAGAAGACATTATTGAAGCCAGCTGGCAAGCGCTGGCGGACAGTTTTCAATTCAAACTCGCCAATGCGCAGCGGGCCCGAATCGAAAACTCAGTTTAAATCCGAAAAGGAGACTTCAATTGAAAGCAATGAAAGGAATCAATGCCGCAGGCCAACCCATGGTTGCGTACCTGCGGCCGATGCTCCCTGTGTTTGGGATAAAGCCTTAAGTGGTCAAGCAACCGAAGTGACTGCGCGATATGCCATAGAAATAAATATTTAACTAATGATTAAGCCACAGGGAGTAACAAAAAATGAATGATCAAGTATTGATATTTGACACGACCCTCAGAGACGGTGAGCAAAGCCCAGGGGCCAGCATGAATACAGCTGAGAAATTGCGAATTGCGACGCAATTGGAAAAACTGGGCGTCAATATTCTTGAAGCCGGTTTTCCGGCCGCGTCCGAAGGCGATCTCGAAGCGGTATCGCGAATTGCCGGTAAACTGGAAAGGACAGAAGTGGCAGCGCTGGCGCGCACTTCCAAAGACGATATTGACCGCGCTTGGCAGGCTATCCGCCATGCAGCCAAACCCCGGATCCACACCTTCATTGCCACCTCTGACATTCACCTGGAATACAAGCTAAAGATGTCCCGCGACGAAGTTGTCAAAGCTGCAGTGGAGGCGGTCAAATATGCCCGCACGTTGACCGATAATATCGAATTTTCGGCTGAAGACGGCTCCCGCAGCGACCGCGATTTTCTTTGCAGGGTATTTGAAGCCGTTATCGAAGCCGGCGCCACAACGGTGAATTTGCCAGATACGGTCGGCTACGCCATCCCGCAGGAATTTTCAGATCTGGTCAGCTATGTCAACACTCACACGCCCAATATCGGTAAAGCCATACTCAGTGTGCACTGCCATAATGACCTGGGGCTGGCAACGGCCAATACACTTTCAGCCATTACCGCCGGCGCCCGCCAGGCGGAGGTAACCATCAATGGAATTGGCGAGCGGGCGGGCAACACGTCTCTTGAAGAGGTCGTCATGTCGCTGGTCACCCGCAACAATTCTTTGGGGCTGACCACCTCCATTGAAACGGAATACATTCACCCCACCAGCCGGTTGGTGAGCATGATTACCGGTATCATCGTGCAACCCAACAAGGCCATTGTCGGTGCCAATGCCTTTGCCCACGAGGCAGGGATCCACCAGGACGGTGTATTGAAAAATCCCATGACCTATGAAATCATGAAACCGGAAACAATCGGTTTGAGTACCAACAAACTTGTTCTGGGCAAGCATTCCGGTCGACATGCATTGCGCTCACGTCTAAAAAACATGGGCTATGACCTGTCCGATGAAGAGATCAACCTGGTATTTACCCGATTTAAAGAATTGGCGGATAAGAAAAAGCACGTCGTCGACGAAGATCTTGAAGTCATCGTGACTGAGGGAATCTTGCGGACGGCCGATATTTTTAAATTGGAATATCTGCACGTGACAGCAGGCACGACGGTACTGCCCATGGCCAGTGTCAAGCTTGATATAAACGGTCGTCCGGTACAAGGTGCCGGTTACGGAAACGGTCCTATTGACGCGGCCTTCAATACCATCGGAAAGCTTGCCGGAACGGCATCGGAGCTGTTACGCTTTTCGGTCAGTGCCCTGACCGGCGGCACCGACGCTCAAGGGGAAGTAACCGTTCGGTTGAGAGAAAATGGCCTTCTGGCGCTGGGTCGCGGAGCGGATCCCGATATCATCACTGCTAGCGCCAAAGCATATGTAAACGGCCTAAACCGGCTGGAGTATCTTAAGACCAATCCTGTCAAAGACGCCATCGTCTTATAATATTGCTTCATTGGAGTGATGGAGTAGCCCACTCCGCCTGAGTAGCTTCGGCTACGAAGGCCGGGCTGGAGTGTTGGACTATTGGAGAAAGCCTGGCGCAAGTGTGCTGATTCCCATTACTGCAATACGCCACCACTCCATCACTCCAACATATGAGGACTAGCGGTCTCCAGTGTCCCGATCAAATCCGTAATGCCGCCAATATTTTTTTGCGCCAAATACGCTTCAATTCCGTCAACAATATCGGTTGTCACCTGCGGGTTAATAAAATTGGCGGTGCCAATCTGGACGGCGGTTGCACCGGCAACGATAAATTCGAGGGCATCTTCAGCTGTCATAATCCCGCCAATACCGACGACCGGAATATTGGTGGCTTGCACCACCTGCCAAACCATTCTGAGCGCAACGGGTTTGATGGCCGGCCCCGATAATCCTCCGGTGATATTGGCAATTTTGGGCCGTCGGGTTTCAAGATCAATCGCCATGCCGGTAATGGTGTTGATCAGCGAAAGCGAATCAGCGCCGGCCTGTTCGGCCGCGCGTGCGATTAGGGTAATATCGGTTACATTCGGCGACAGTTTTACCATCAGGTGTTTGGTTGTTTTTTTACGCACGGCCTTGATCACGCGATGGGCAGCCTGCGGATCAGCGCCAAAAGCAATCCCCCCCGCTTTAACGTTGGGGCATGAAATATTGACCTCTACCCCGGCAATACCTTCCAATGCATCCAGACGCGCTGCCAGTGCGGCATAATCTTCGATGCAGGTGCCGTAGATATTCGCCAACACAGGCGGTGAAAGCGTTTTTAAAAAAGGAAGCTTTTCGTCCGAGAAAGCATCAATACCCACGTTTTCCAGACCGATGGCATTTAGCATACCGCAGGCTGTTTCAACAATTCGCGGCGGAGGGTTGCCTTTGGTTGGCTGTAAAGCAAGCCCTTTGACAATGATGGCCCCCAGGCGATTTAAATTCACAAAGGCCTCAAATTCACGCGCATACCCGAAAGTGCCGGAGGCGGTCATCACCGGGTTTTGTAGTTGGATGCCACTCAGCCTAACGTTGAGATCAGGTTTTTTGCTCATCTATTTATTTCCTGCTGTGATGGGTAACTGCAATCAATGGGATTTGGATGGGGATACAGGTGAATCATATGACGGATAGGATCACCCCCCGCGGGGGAGTCATTAGCTGCCTCGCCTTAGGATTGTTAAAAAATATTGTCAAAACCAGCCCCCGGGCTGTATGTATAAGGTAATTTCGATCCGGGGTCAATGGCACCCTGGTGCAGCGCAGGTCATTTTAAGTCAACAACCTGTAAAAAAATGCCCCCCGTACAAGTCCATGAAAAAAACATTGAATAAAATCGCACTGATCTCGACGCCATGGCCCCTTTTCAAGCGACCCTCGATCCAGTTGGGAACGCTGAAGGCATTCTTACAGCACCGTCTGCCCGACCTTCAGGTCGATGCTTTGCACTTTTACCTGCGACTGGCGCAAGCCATCGGCTATCACATTTACCATGAAATTTCGGAGCGCACCTGGCTGGCAGAAAGCATATATGCCGCACTGCTGTTCCCGAATCGCACTGCACAGGCAGAAGCGCTCTTTCACAAAGAATCTGCCGGCAATAAAACCCTGCGCCAAGTCCGGTTCAAAACACTGACCAGCCGAATCAAAAGAGCAACCGACACTTTCTTAAAGCAGCAGGCTTGGGAAACATACGGACTGCTGGGGTTCAGCATCTCCCTGTGTCAGCTGACGTCTGCCTTGTACACGATCAAATGGCTCAAAAACAAATTTCCGGAATTGACCATCGTCGTCGGCGGAGCGTCAACCTCAGCAATTGCAGCGAGCGGCCTTCTGCAACATTTTTCAGGTATCGATATGGTGGTCAACGGTGAAGGTGAGCGGCCTTTGTATCAAATCATTCGACATCTCAGAAATTACCCACATGACTGGCGTTCTATCGAAGCCAGGGGCGTCATAACCCGATTATCGGCCCCTGATCAGGCCGGTGGCTGGCCAGTTTCACAACTCGAAAATCTAAATGACCTGCCGGCCCCGGATTACGATGACTATTTTCGCCTGCTCAACTCTTTTGATCCCGCTAACGTTTTTTTCCCTACCCTGCCCGTCGAAATTTCGCGGGGGTGCTGGTGGAAACGAACCGCCAGGTCCACCCAAACCAGTGGTTGTGCCTTTTGCAACCTTAATCTTCAATGGGAGGGCTACCGGGCGAAGTCCGCTTCTCAGGTTGTTTCTCAAATCGACCATCTCACTCGACGTCATCAGACGCTTTCGGTGGCAGTGACCGACAACGTCCTTCCGAAAAGGGAATCTATTGAAATATTCAGGCAAATCGAAAACCTCCATAAGGATTTGCGTCTTTTCGGCGAGGTGCGCGCCACCACCCCAAGTAATGAACTAAAGGTTTTGCGTGATGCTGGCATGCGCCAGGTGCAGATTGGTATCGAAGCCCTGAGCACCGGTCTGCTTAAAAAGCTGCATAAAGGCACCACCGCCATCCAGAATCTTGAAATCATGAGAAATTGTGAAGCACTTGGCATTGAAAGCGTTTCAAATCTCATTTTGCAGTTTCCGGGAAGCAGTGAGCTGGATGTGGCCGAGACGCTGAGCGCTATCGAGTTTGCCTGGCCGTTTTATCCGCTTAAAGCGGTCAGCTTCTGGTTGGGATTGGGGAGTCCGGTTTGGCAGAACCCAAAAGCATATGGCATCAAGGCGCTGTTTAATCACCCCAAATGGTCCTATTTGTTCCCCGCCAAAATCTATCGCTCTTTGCCGTTCATGATTCAGGCCTACCGCGGAGATCTAACATATCAGAAAAAAATCTGGCAGCCCGTCAAAAAAAAGATTTCCGAATGGCAACACCAGTATACGGCAATCAAAAGGGCTTGTGGTAATGAACCGATTCTAAGCCTGCGGGATGGAAGAGATTTCCTTATCATCCACCAGCAACGGTATCAGGCTGAACCTGCCGTTCACCGGATGGTCGGCCCCTCCCGACAAATTTACCTGTATTGTCAGAAGCACCGTCCGGTCGAGTCCATCTGCCGTGCGTTTTCAAGCATACCGCAAGAAGCCATCGCAATTTTTTTAAAGATGATGGTAGATAAAAAATTGATGTTTACTGAAAAAAGCAGTTATTTAAGCCTGGCTGCACCTGTAAAGGAATAACGCGCATCAATGACACCCGTTGTTTCTTAGAATATGACCATCTGCAGAGCATTTAGATGGAATCAAAATCAGTTATTGAAAACAAGCCACTTAATGATTAATTTGACTTATAAGAAAACACACTTATTCTTTATCAACTTTACTTCTAAGTGAGCAAAAAATTTTGTTGGGATGCACTGAGGGGGACGCCAACCGGATTCCAAATATAAATAGATGCTCATTAATACTCAATATTCCTTTTTCATCGTTCATCTTTTAAATCATTGAATATCACCCCTCTGTCATTTATGAAATAAAGTCAGTGACTTAAATATATAAAAGAGGAGAAACAGTTGAAATGAGCAGAATTAAACTAGCCATCGCCGGTTTGGGCAACTGCGCCAGTTCCCTTGTTCAGGGCATACATTATTACCGGAATAAGGGCCCGAAGGATGCTGTCGGCCTGATGCACTGGGATATTGGCGGATACACACCTGCTGATATTGAAGTTGTAGCGGCCTTTGATATCGACAAACGCAAAGTCGGCAAAGATGTCAATGCTGCCATATTCGCCGAACCCAACTGCACAACCGTGTTTTGCGACAGCTTACCTGCTTCAGGGGTTAAGGTTCAAATGGGTCGTATCATGGATGGTATCGCCGATCACATGAAAGAGTATGAAGACCGCTATACGTTTTTAGAAGCGGATCTGCCGGAGCCTTCAATGGAAGACATCGTTGCTGAATTAAAAAAATCCGGGGCTGAAATCCTGCTGAACTATATGCCGGTTGGCTCAGAAAATGCTGCCTGCTTCTATGCAGAATGCGCCCTTCAGGCAGGCGTGGCGCTAATCAACAACATCCCGGTTTTTATTGCCAGTGATCCGAAGTGGGCCCAGCGCTTTGCAGACAAAAATGTGCCGCTGATAGGAGACGATATAAAATCCCAGTTGGGGGCAACCATTACCCACCGTGTTTTAACCGATCTGTTTAAAAAGCGCGGTGTCAAAATGGAAAAAACCTATCAGTTGAATACCGGCGGCAACACGGATTTCCTCAATATGCTCAACCGCCATCGCTTAAAATCTAAAAAGAGATCAAAAACCGAAGCGGTTCAATCGGTGGCAGCCCGTCGATTGGAAAACGAAAACATTCACATTGGCCCCAGTGATTATGTTCCTTGGCAAAAAGACAACAAGGTTTGTTTCATCCGTATGGAGGGCAAACTTTTCGGTGATGTCCCCATGAATCTGGAACTGAGGCTTTCGGTAGAGGATTCACCCAACTCGGCCGGAGTGGCCATTGATTCATTGCGCTGCGCCAAACTGGCCATAGATCGTGGCCTGGGTGGTGTGCTGGAGGCCCCATCGGCCTATTTTTGTAAACATCCACCGCGTCAATTTACAGACGATGAAGCCTACCAAATGCTTGAAAATTTTATCAAAAAATTTCCGGGAAATGTGCGCGAAATGTCCGATTATCGCAGCAAAAGAGGGCAAAAAATTACCGCCAAAGAGCATTAACTGAAAAAATTCATATTCGGCCTGGAAAAGGTTTCCGGTGGGCGCTCAAAAAATGTTGTTACATTTTGCTTGGCCTCGCTCATGTTCCCGGCTTTCTGGATAGCGCTGCAAAGTGTATGGCCGAATTTAAAGCTGGCCGAAAAATAAACACCAAATTTCTTGTAGCGCCGCAACGCTTTGGGCTCATCAAAATGTGCCTCTAACAGTTCAGCCAGCCGCAGTGCGCTGTCCAAATAAATTTCCGAGCTAAACCGGACCCCATCCGTCCACTCTGCAAACAGCCAGGGTTTTGCAAGCGCCATCCGGCCGACAGCCACTCCGTCACATCTGGTATTCATCAGCATTTTTAAACAATCTGATTGATCAAAAACATCCCCGTTGCCGAACACGGGGATGGTTACCGCTTGTTTGACTTTGCCGATATATTCCCATTTGGGCGGTCGTGAGCGTCGATCCGGTGCGATCCTCGGATGAAAGGTCAGCGCATCGGCACCTGCATCTTCGAAACGTCTGGCCATTTCAACTGCGGAGCGGAAATCATCTTGCCAGCCGATGCGGTATTTGACAAACAGCGGTATGGAGACGGCCTTGCGAACTGCTGAAACGATGTCAGTGGCCAAGTCGGGAAAATTCAGCGCAGCCGCACCAGCTTTTAGCCGGCAAATAGAAGCATCGGAACAGCCGAAATTGATGTCTACGCCAAAGAACTGTTCAGCCTCAATACGCTGTGCAGCTAACGCCATAGCAGCCGGATCAGCGCCATAAATCTGGCAGACCAATTTTGACAGCTCTGCATCCCGCCACCTGAAATAGGAAGATCGGTACCGGTTTTCCTGCGGTATTCTTCTGGCACTGCACATCTCGCTAAATAAAAGGCCATAGCCGCCGAATTGGTCCACCAGCTCTCGAAAGGCAACATTACCCAAAAACGCCATGGGCGCCATGACCAGTCGCTTTTCGATGAACGTGTTGCCGATGGCAAGCGGTTGATTGAGGATATTGGCAAGCTGTGTGATCATTTTTAGGTGGCTGTGGCTATCATCTATTTGGTATCTTTGATTTTGGTGTAATTTACCAAATCGGTAAAGCGTTTAAAAGCGCTTTATTGCTATTTGCCGGCTGCTAAGTTTGCGTCCATCGAATCAACGATGTATGATTTGAAAAAATAACGTCGATCACTTATATATTACGGTGAATTCGACCTTTGACATCTTTGCTCAGGAATGTGTCAGATGTCCATCAAAGGAATCGCACAAGATCTATATCGTCTTCAGCAGGCAGTCGATGCGCTCGAAAAAAAGTTGGTGTCTGCGCCAATAGAAGAGCGCCCGGAGATTGAACGTCAGTTGCAAAAAGCCAAAGCCGAATATTATCAGGTGCGCCGAATTTTAGACGGCCAGCTGGACCGCTAAGCAAGACGCCTGAGCAACAGTATGTGGGTTGCGGATGCAATCGATTTTACTTTTGCATAGCACGCAGAGATATTCCTTATAGCCAAAAATTGATAGCACCAACACAATTCCGGTATGAATGAAAAAGGTATCGCCGTCATCGGTTCAACAACGATCGATCAAATCATCCATAAACATCGCCGAACGCTCAAAGTCGGCGGCGTTACCGTTTATGCTGGCATGACTTACAGCCGTCACGGTGTTAACACAATGGCAATCACAAACATTGCCGACAGCACCCCGCAAGTTATTGAACGGCTGCGCAATCAACAAATTCGGGTTCACAATGGCCAAACCCCAAAAACAACCTGCTTCATAAACGATATTCGCACCGACGACCGACGACAAAAAAATCCACAACGCGCCGCTCCGATCAGCCGCCAACAGGTAATCAACCATATCAAAAATCTAGCTTGTGTGCATCTTGGGCCGCTGCACCCAAAGGATATAGACATAGCGGGCATAAAATCTCTCAAGGGTTTAGATATAGAGATTATCCTGGACATCCAGGGTCTGGTGAGAGCAATTAAAAACGGAAATGTGGTCCCGGATGTTTCACCGTCTATAAGCGATGCGCTCAGCGTTTCACATATCGTCAAGGCAAGCAAACACGAATATGAGTTGATAATCAATTTTTTCAAAACCGACCTGGCGGCTTTGATGCGACAATTTACAATTCGCGAATTTATTGTCACAAATGGTGCCCGTGGCGGTTTTGTCCAGAAATTTGACGCATCAGTGGTTCGCTATGCTGCCGTTGCAGTGAAGTCCGATGGTGATTCTACCGGTGCCGGTGACATCTTCCTGGCTGCATATGTCATCGCACATTTATTGAAGCGGCGTTCGATTCGGCAGGCCTGTCAATATGCCGCCGGATTGGTTGCCCAACAAATCGAGGGAAAATTCATTAAGGACGGCGAACTGCGCATAAAAAACACTTGAGGCTGATACGATTATTGTCGCTGCGAACGTAAGGTCGAAACTTTCTTCATCGATCTGATTGTGTTAAGAGTCTGTCATCTGGATATCGCCAGATAATGTACTGAAAGCCACACCCCGGAATTGATATCTGAAAGATAAAAAAATGACACAACCACTATCACGCTTGCTTCCGGAGAATTTGCAAAACCGCTTTCTGGGTTTATTAACCCCTCTGATCAACAGATTCACCCGCTGGGGGATCCACCCGAACGCCTTTACCCTGGCCGGTTTTGTATTCTCACTGATAGCGGCTGCGGCTCTGTATATGCAACATTTGCGCATCGGCGGAATTCTTATCTTGACAGGCGGTTTATGCGATTGCATTGATGGCGGTCTGGCGCGGGCAATGGGCAAAGACAGCCGATTCGGTGCGCTGTTTGACTCCACGATTGATCGCTATTCAGAGTTTGCCATTTTTTTGGGTATCCTTGCCTATTGTCTGACAAACAATGCCGGTTTGACAACGGTGGTGGCTTTCATGGCTTTATGTGGCTCCATCATGGTCAGTTACTCCCGGGCCCGGGCGGAGAGTCTCGGGTTTGAATCTCAAACGGGATTGATGCAAAGACCGGAACGGATTGTTTTTCTTGGAGGTGGTGCGTTGATCCATCCGGTGGCTTTTACAGCGGCCATTTGGGCTGTTGCCATTTTTGCAAACCTGACGGCTTTGCAGCGCCTCCGCCACACCCAGCAGCAGAATCAAGCAAAAATAATGAAAAACCAAACCTCGCGAGATCACGAAATCCTTTAGAGTTGTCTATTTTGGTGTTTCCTTGGTTTTATCCCCCACTGCTGCTCATACAGATGGTCAACAATGGCGCGTGAGTTGCACGCAGCAGAAAGGGTTTCCAGGATTGGCAGGATCGGCACAACCCCAGATCCCGCAAGTTGGCTCAATATATCATCAACTCGGCTGAAGGTATGATGCATCGGGTAAGATGAAGCAGGCTCAGGGCGCACGGCAAACGGCGCAAGGTAGTGGATAGGGAACACCAAAGAAAGATTATTCAATTATTAGGCCTTGTGCCCTGTACCTTGCGCCTTTATCCGATCAAAAGGTGTCATGCTGTGTTCTGGCAATGATCTCCTCCTGATGGTCCACATCCAGATCCACAAAATAATCGCTGTAGCCGGCCACCCTGACCAGCAGATCACGATAATCATCAGGCGCCTGCTGGGCTTTGCGCAAGGTGGCCGAATCGATGATATTAAACTGGATGTGATGCCCGTTGAGATTGAAGTAGGTTCGGATCAGATGGCACAGCTTTTCAATACCGTCTTCATCTTTGAGGACATCGGGCAAAAATCTCTGATTTAAAAGCGTCCCACCGGATTTAACCTGATCCATCTTGGCCAACGATTTGATGACCGCTGTCGGACCATTGCGATCTGCACCATGCGACGGAGAGGTACCGTCTGAAATTGGCAATCCCGCCAGCCGTCC